>ENA-OQAR01000163-OQAR01000163.1-human-gut-metagenome-genome-assembly--contig:-NODE-163-length-17843-cov-3.173007_pt1 | contig 17843 bp, 21 predicted proteins | sample MGYA00242738_ERZ504533 | MGnify/ENA primary metagenome ERZ504533 (study PRJEB26092, sample SAMD00036276) | human gut metagenome | host: Homo sapiens | study: EMG produced TPA metagenomics assembly of... | reverse complement strand
CAGGAGCATTTGCGGTTCACTCGGATTATCCTCAATCTTTATACGCAGCCGCCGCATATAGACCGTAAGGGTACTGCTGTCGATATAGTTTCCGTCGCAGTCCCATAGCTTATCTAAAATCTGTTCTTTGGTAAGTACCATGTTCGGGTTTTTCATAAATAGACACAGCAACTTATATTCTGCGGCAGTCAAATCCAATAGCTTTCCATTCTTAAACGCCTGCCCTTGCAGTAAAAGCACTTTCATTCCGTTGGATTCCAGTTGTGTATCTGCGGAGCTGAAATCTTTTGCCCGACGAAGCAGTGCATTTACTCTGGATACTAACACTCCCAGCTTAAACGGTTTTGTAATATAATCATCTCCACCAATGTCCAAACCCATGATAATGTCCATTTCTTCATCTGCCGCCGTCAAAAAATGATGGGGACTTTGGAACTTGCCGCACCTTTTGCAAAATTCAAATCCGGTGCCATCCGGCAGGGATACATCAAGCACCAGCAAATCATATTTTCCATCCACCCACAAACTATCTGCTTCTTTGAGGGTTCTGGCAACAACTAATTCAAATCCTTGTTTTTTGAACGCAAAAGAAAGCCCGTTAATCAGGCTCAAATCATCTTCAAGAAGTAATATATTACTCATGCTTTTGCTCCTTTCCTTGTTTTGTCCGGCCATCAATCGGCTTTTCCGCAGTTTTAGGGATCAGCCAAACACCGGCCATTTTCACAGCGCCGGGGATACGCCCACCAGCACAATAATAATTTACCCTACGAGGTGTCACGCCCCACTTTTCGGCGGCCTCTTTCAATGTCATATAGTCCATTTCGCACCTCCACAGAGTACATTATAGTTCTTTGCCTCGAACAATACAAGCTTATCACCAATCGCAGCTTTATAAAATCGGCACAATCGTACAGTTTTCCAGGCATAATAAGGTCATTCCATCATATAAACCGGAACGATACAATATTATTGAGGTGAACGATTATGCCGATTGATGATTTAACTGCTTTAGGGCAAAAAATGCGGGAAGCCCGAAAGAATAAAGAACTGACACAACAGGAACTTTCTGATCTGAGCCATGTTTCTGTAAAGCAAATCGCCAATATCGAAAAAGGGAAAATGAATCCTTCCTATTTGATTTTGAGAGCATTGGCAAAGGTCCTGCACATCTCTTTAGATACACTTATAAATCCAGATGTTTCTCTGGAGGATGAGGGTGTCAATCAGATGAAAATGCTTTATTCCAAGCTGTCCGCCAGAAATGCGTGACACCCTGCTGCATCACACCCAGGAAACGGTGAAAGAAACTGACAGAGTTGTCCGAAAAAATTTGAAACAAATTGAGCCAGTGAGTGAAATTTAACGATTCTCTCACTGGTTCTTTTCAAATTTCGGAGAAAAGAGGCAAGCAATGCCTGTGTTAATACACACAGCCCGCAGAGAAGAAAATCCCTTTGTGATTTTCCTCTCCGCTTGCTTGTTGAGGGCAGCGCCCCCAAGCCCCTTTGAACACAGAATTTCATTCTGTGGCTGCGCGTTCTGCGAACGCTTTTGACCAGGACCAGCTTACCGCTGGCCGTGGTCTTTTTCTTTTTCAACATCCTGTTCTACCTCCATTTTCAGCACTCGATCTACATTTGCCTTTGCCGTTAAAAGCTCCCGCATTTCCTCACGGGAACGCCGGTACTCGGCATAGGTCTTTTTCTTTCTTCCAGCATTTCGCATACTCTGTCTGCAACTCTTTGATCTTTGGCAGCTTCTTGACGCCCATCTCATCAAAGGCATTCTTAGCAGCCTGGTGGAGCAGAATTTCTTCCTCATGTTCCTCCCGGAATTTCTTAGAGTAACCCGCCTTGCGGTATGCCACATAGACCTCACGGGTCTTGGCATAATTTACGATGTGAGTACGCAGAACAGCGATCTCTGCCATGCGCTTTTCAGCCACTTTGATCTGCGCCGAAAGATCATTGTGATGTGCCGTGGCAGCCGCAGCCTTTTCTTCCAAAACCGCATACTCCAGCAGATTGTTCTCTGACAGGTAATTCATGGTCTGCGCCATTTGTTTCAGATTAAAAACTTTAGCCCATCGAGCATAGCCAGCACCTTTTCCAGCCTGCAATTTTGCCTGAATGTCCACCAGCAGATTGACCTTCGGCGGCTCTGCCTGTGTGACGGTTTTCTTTCGCGGGGTATGTGCTTTCTTCCCTGAGAGAACTGCCCGCAAATCTTCCAATCCATATCCTTCGCCCAGACTGTCCATACGGGCGGCTTTCTCCCAACCGGGGAGCTTCAAGCGATATGATTTCCCTCGTTTTGACACCTCACAGCCGGACTCTTGCAGCAGCTTCAACAACGCCTCAAAGTCAGCAGGACTTTGTGATAATGCGTTGTCAATCGCCACACGAAGCAACTCTCGGTGAGAGGGCTTTGCCTGATCGCCCAGCCATTTGTTATAGCTCTTTCCGTAAGGTTTCGGATTCTCTACAATGGACAGTCCATTCTCAATACAGATGGTGTCACTTAGCCGGCGAACCGCCTTGGTGCTGCCCCAAAAGTTTCGGAATTTCCGGTCATATTCTAAGCTGACCGATGACCAGATAATGTGATTATGAATGTGCGACTTGTCTATGTGAGTGCAGACCACAAAGGCATGATTCCCCTTGGTGAATCGCTTGGCAAATTCCACGCCCAGGCGGTTTGCTTCCTCCGGCGTGATTTCACCGGGTTTGAATGACTGGCGCACATGGTAAGCGATCACATCATCTGCGCCGCGCACGCGTCCGGTAGCGGCAACGTACTGCCGCTTTGCCAGAAGAAACTCTGCATCCGCAGTCCGGCTGTCACACGCATAGCCGGTAATGAGCTTGCCGTTATCTGTTTTCTTTGGGTTTTCCACATAGTCGATGATGTCACTGATTGCCCGGCTTTCTGTGCGACCCTTGCCAACATGAAGCGGCATGATTCTTGTAGTTGCCATAATAGAAGGACCTCCTCTCATAAATATTTTTGTTTTCGCTGAACTCTTTGTTTCTATCGTTGCAATAACTTTCTCCGCTGGGTATAATAAAAAAGAACTTTCTACAACCTCAAAGGAGGGATTTTTATGATAGAACAGCTCATTGCTGAAGCAACAGAATGTGATTTCAAAGTTGCTCTCGAAATAAAAAAGCCAAAAAGCTGGTTAAAAAGTGTCAGTGCCTTTTCCAATGGAATCGGCGGCACTCTGTTTTTCGGGGTCTCTGATGACCGGAAGCCTATCGGCTTGTCTGATGTTCAAAAGGATGCTGAGGCGATCAGCCGCTTAATCAAAGAACGAATCACACCATTACCTCAGTTTATCTTAAAGCCATTGCAGGAAGATGGTAAAAACCTATTGGCTCTGGAGGTTTCTCCCGGCCGCAGCACCCCATATTATTACAAGGCAGACGGAGTGATGGAAGCATATATCCGTGTTGGAAATGAAAGCGTAATTGCCCCAGATTACATTGTGAATGAACTGATCTTAAAGGGAACCAATCAGTCCTTTGATACCCTAACAACAGATGCGGTAAAAAAGGATTACAGCTTTACACTTCTGGAAGCAACCTATCTGGAACGGACTGGTCTCCGCTTTGAGCCATCCGATTATGTCTCCTTCGGTTTGGCTGACAAAAATGGGGTCTTGACCAATGCCGGAAAGCTCATGACCGATCAGCACACAGTTTATAACTCCCGTATGTTCTGTACCCGGTGGAATGGCTTGGAAAAAGGCTCTATCTTTGATGATGCATTGGACGATAAAGAATACGAAGGGAATCTGATTTATCTACTGAAAAGCGGCAGTGAATTTATTCGCAATAATTCCAAAGTCCGTTTTGTCAAAGAGGCACAGTATCGTGTAGACAAGCCGGATTATGCTGAACGAGCTGTGACAGAGGCTCTTGTCAATGCGCTTATCCATCGTGATTATATTGTGCTTGGCAGCGAAATCCATATTGATATGTTTGATGATCGGGTGGAAATCACATCTCCTGGCGGTATGTTTGGCGGCGGCTCAATTCAGGAATACGATATTTACAGTATTCGTTCGATGCGACGAAACCCTGTGATGCTGACCTGTTCCACCGCATGAAGTACATGGAACGCCGTGGAAGTGGTCTACGCAAAATCGTCAGTGAAACCGAAAAGCTGCCTGGATACACAGAGGCATATAAGCCCGAATTTTCCTCAACAGCGACAGATTTCAGAGTCATCTTGAAAAATGTAAACTACATCATGTGCGGTGCTTCCGCACATGATACAGCACATGATGCCGCACATGATACATCTGTGATCAGCAAGCAAAACTTGCTATTGGAATTTTGTGCAGACCCTAAAAGTCGAGATGAAATGCAAGCATATATTGATGTTTCCAGCCGTTCTCACTTCAGCAAATATTACCTCAAGCCTTTATTATCTTCTGGTAAACTTGAAATGATGTTTCCAGACAAACCCAAAAGCAAAAACCAGAAATACACTACCGTTCATTCCAAATAACCAAGAAGCAGGGCATTGGGTCTCATCTCCCATTGTCCTGCTTCTTTTTCATTCCAAATTATATTCACATCATTTACCCATACACCCAATCCTGTATCGCAAATTTCAAACTCTGCACCTTTCCCAGCAGCCAGATCGCAGCCAGCGGCAGCCCCATCGGGCTAATCAAAAAATGCCATAACCAGCAAAATCACACCATTCTGCGGGGAATAGGTAATCAGCACAGCCACGCCAAGCAGAGCAATTACCGTGCTTAGTAGACCAAGCACCAGACCGGATATGTAGATCAGCCCCGTGCAGAGCCAGACAAAAAGCATCAACACCAAAACGACCGGTGCAGTTACGATCATCAGCAGACATTTCAAAATCTTCATCCCTGTTCCTCCTTCCAACGCTCCAGATGCCGTTTGCACAGGACATCCGCTTCTCTCTCATCATCTTCCGTCACTTCCCGTTTTCCTTCGGTCAGTTCAATCTCCAGATAAGTCCGGTAATCATCGGCTAAGAGGTCGAACAGTTCCTTGGGAGTATGGCACACCTCGCCAGAGCAATAGTGAAAATCTTGGTCAAATTCAACTCTTACACATCCATGGCGGCTGATATAAACTTCTATGGTCTCGTCTGCGGTCAGGTAATCCGCAAAATCTCCAGCACCTTTTCAAAGGTCAGCATCTGTTTTCACTCCTTGCTACGCTTCTTATTCTACTCATAATTATCCGGTACGGACAGGCAAAAGACAAGGATACAGACAAAAGAAAAAGCGGAGGAAGGTGCGGCGAAGAAACGCCGTTCCTCCCTCCGCAAATGGAGTATCTATCCCTGTTATGAAAGTTTGGAGAGTTGGGTAAGGATTTCCTTTACACCCTCCCACAGTTGTTCCTGCCGCTGGGATATATCCTCCAAGTCAGCATTATAAACCCGCCCGGTCTCATGCACTTTGCGGGTCAGCTGATTCAAGTTGTTGCTGCTTCGGCGCATCAGGGAAACCAACTCCTTCAGCTCCGGCAGTTCCAGCTTGACCACATAACCATCCAGCGCCATTTTCCGCAGATAAGCGCTCAAATTCTCTGTCCCATATTGCTGCATCTTTTGATGGATCAGTTCCAGTTCTTCTGCGGACACCCAAAACAAAACCGGAACATCCCGCTTGCGCTTTGCCATGGTTATCGCTCCAGCTCCCGTTTTTTCGGGGCGGCAGACTTATTGGCGGGCAACTCCTGTTTGAGCTTTTGCAGGACAGAACTTTTCTGCTGTTCTTGAGCGACTTTTCGGAACTGTCTGGTGAACAGGTCGGTCAAACCGGGATTGACCTGATCTACCACCAGATAGGCACAGTGGCGGGAAGCGCCGCTGTCCTCCAGCGTAGGAATGTTTTTGCCCATGCTTTATTGTCCTGAGAGATACGCCCGTCATAGTTCTTGCGCTGGATGGTGTTGGCAAGAATAAACTGTACCCGTTCCGTCCCGAACTTTTCCAGCACATCTTTGACCGCCGCCTCCGTATCCAGCCGATTCTCTGCATAGTGGGCGCTGATGGTCTGCTCAATGGCTTCTTTGCAGGCGCTGTTCGCCTGATATGAGAGGTTGTACTGTGCCATTTCCCCATGCTCGGACGCATAGGCAGCAGAATGTGGATAGACCGGTGTTGTTCGCAGTTCCTCTTTGGCTCTGCACACATCGTCGGCACGGCTTTCAATGCTGTCCCGGATCACATCCATATAGCCGGTCTCCAGCTTTTCAAAATAGCGGTACACATCCGCCAGCGGAGAGGGAGATTCCAAAAGTGCCTGAGCCTGGGTGTCGGTCAACTCCAGTTCCTCCATTGCCATCACGATGTCCTCGCGGATGGTGTACTCATAGGCATGGTTTAAGACTTCTTCCGGGGGCTGGCTTTTCAGCCAGTCCCGGAACTTGTCCTGTTCGGCAGCCATCTTTTCATAAAGGGCTGTATTCAGATCGTTAGTATTCATGTTATCGCACCTCCTCATGCTGTTTTGGTTTCTTGTCTGTACTACGGGGTTGCACCGGGCGTAGGGTATCCAGCACCGAAGGCCGTGTGCTTTTGGCAACAACAGACTCGGTGTGTGCCTGCCCCTTTCCGTCGATGTTGAGCAGGGTATCCAACTCCACCAGACGGGCGTTTTTGCTTCTCAGTTCTTCTTCATAAAGGAATGGCTTTCCGACTTCCTCCTTTGCGGCAGCCTGCTGCTGATAGAGGTTATCCAGCTGGGCCTTTGCCGCCTCCAGACGCTGGGGCATCTGGGCGAGGGCATTGTCGATACGGGTAAGATTTCCGCGAGGGTCTGTACCAAGGGTTGCCCGGTGGGTCATCTGTCCTTTCAGCAGGAGCGTATATTCCTGTTTCCAGGCGGAAAATTCCACGGACATGGCATAACCCCGGTAGCTGCCGATCTGCACCGGATCGGAGGTTTTGACCTCCTTGCAGGCATCCAAAAGAGCTGCACCAGCGTTCTCCTTATCGGTCAGCAGGTCTCCACGAATCTCCATACCGGCAAAGCCGTCCTCTGGGTGCGGGTGAGCTGCCAAAACCTCCAGATCGGATTCAAAGCCCTTGATAAAACCTTTGTGCTTTTCAATCTCCTCCGGGAAGTATTTGAGCAGCTGGTCCTCCAGACGATATTGCTTGCTCTGGTGGTCGGCTTTCATCAGCTTCAGGCGGGATACCTCCACATCCAAATCCATACGCTCCTTGATACGGGGATCTCCGGCACACAGAGCCTTGATCTCGGCAAAGGAAAGTGCTGTTTCGTCCACATCATCGCAGGAGCGCACCGGCGATTTAGAAGTCATGATCTGACTGATGAATTTTGCTTATTCTCCACCGTCTGCCAGAGGTATGCGTCAAAGGTTCCTTCGGTCACATAGCGGTACACATGGACAAGAGGATTCTGGTTACCCTGGCGCTCGATACGGCCCTTGCGCTGGGCAAGGTCTCCCGGTCTCCACGGACAGTCCAGGTCATGAAGTGCCACCAGACGGTCCTGCACATTGGTGCCTGCGCCCATCTTTGCTGTGCTTCCTAAAAGGACACGAACCTGGCCGGTACGGACTTAGAGAACAACTCCTTTTTCCGCACTTCGGTGTTGGCTTCATGGATAAAAGCGATCTGGTCGGCAGGCATCCCCTGGGCAATGAGTTTCTGACGAATATCATCATATACCGTAAAGACCGGTTCCTGCTCCGGCAGAGGCACAGCGCCTTCCAATGCGTGAAGCAGTGGATTATCCAGCGTTTTTCGCCGCCTTGCTTGCAGGAGCTTTTGCCTGCGGTGTAGAAATGTCGCAGAACACCAGCTGGGTCAGCTTGTCAGCTTTGCCGTCCCGCCAGATCTGCATGATGTTGTCCACGCACTGATTGACCTTTGTGCCAGGTTCATCCGGCAGCATCTGGTTGACGATCCTCTGGTCCAGCCCCAGCTTGCGGCCATCCGAGGTAATCTTGAGCATATTGTCCTGGGATGGGTCAACGGTTCCACTGTGTACCAGCGATGCCCGTTCCGAAAGGGCCTTGACCATTTCCTGCTGATGTTCGGTAGCTGCGCCACGATGTTGTGGTATTCCACCTCCGGGGTGGGCAGGTTCAGTTGGTCGGCGGTCTTGATGTCCGCCACTTCTTTGAACAGGTTCATCAGCTCCGGCAGATTAAAGAACTTGCTGAATCTCGTTCTTGCCCGGTAGCCGGTGCCTTCCGGTGCCAGCTCCAATGCTGTGACGGTCTCTCCAAATCGGGAAGCCCAGCAGTCGAAGTGGGTCATGTTCAGTTCTTGCAGGCGTTCATACTGAAGATAACGCTGCATGGTGTAAAGCTCGGTCATGGAATTGCTGACCGGTGTGCCGGTGGCAAAAATCACGCCACGGTTTCCGGTGATCTCATCCATATAGCGGCACTTGGCAAACATATCGGAGGATTTCTGCGCGTCCGATGTGGAAAGACCAGCCACATTCCGCATTTTTGTGTATAGAAACAGGTTTTTATAGTTGTGGGCCTCGTCCACAAACAAACGGTCCACACCCAGCTGCTCGAAGGTTACCACATCGTCTTTTCGCCCCTCGGCTTGCAGCTTTTCCAGTCTGGCTTCCAGAGACTTTCTGGTACGCTCCAGCTGCTTGACGGTAAAACGCTCGCCGCCGCTGGCCTGTACCTCTGCAATCCCCTCGGTGATCTCGTCGATCTGCTCATAGAGAAGCCGTTCCTGACGCTCCCGGCTGATGGGGATACGCTCAAACTGGCTGTGTCCCATGATAATGGCATCATAATCACCCGTCGCAATACGAGCGCAGAACTTCTTTCGGTTATTGGTCTCAAAGTCCTTTTTTTGTGGTGACTAAGATATTGGCGGAAGGATAGAGACGCAGAAACTCCGACGCCCACTGCTCGGTCAGATGGTTTGGAACCACAAAGAGAGATTTCTGGCACAGTCCCAGGCGTTTGGCTTCCATCGAAGCAGCTACCATCTCAAAAGTTTTGCCTGCGCCTACTTCATGTGCCAACAGGGTATTTCCTCCATACAGCACATGGGCGATGGCGCTTTTCTGGTGTTCCCGCAGGGTAATGGCCGGGTTCATGCCCCCAAAAGTGATATGGCTGCCATCATACTCGCGGGGACGGGTAGAGTTCATTTCTTCGTTGTACTGGCGCACCAAAGTCTGGCGGCGCTCCGGGTCTCTCCAGATCCAGTCCCTAAAGGCTTCCCGGATAGCCTGCTGTTTTTGGGCAGCAAAGTGGTCTCCTTGGCGTTCAGCACGCGGCGCTCTTTTCCGTCTGCGTCCTCTATGGTGTCATAGATGCGGACATCCCGCAGGTTCAGGCTGTCCTCTAAAATCTTATAGGCATTGGCACGACTGGTCCCATAGGTGGTATAAGCTGCCACATCGTTGTAGGATACGGAAGATTTCCCCTTGATCTGCCATTCAGCGGTAAAGGACGAATAGTTGACCCCAATACTGCGCTGGAGATAAAACGGGGTATTAAAGGTCTCATACATAAACTGCTGGATATATTCCTTGTCAATCCAGGTAGCGCCCAGACGCACCTCAATTTCCGACGCATCCAGGTCTTTGGGCTGGGCGGCGGTAAGAGCTTCCACATTGACTGCATAAACCGGGTCCTGCTGTGCGGCCCGTTGCGCCTGACGCAGTTTGCGGCGTACATTGCCGGAGAGGTATTCATCAGCAGTCACATAATGGGGTGTGCCATCTTTCTCCAGCTGTCCCGGTACACGGAAGATTACGCCTTGCAGCTCTCCGGCCAGTTCTTCTTTTGTTTTTCCGGTAAGCTGGCTCATATAGTCCATATCCACGCAGGCTTTTTCCGAGATGGACACCGCCAGTGCTTCACTTGCCGTATCCACCACAGCCACCGCCTGATGGGGCTTGATGGTCCGCTTGGTGAACATATCTGCCTTGCGTTCCAGCTTTCCGTTCTCGTCGATGACTTCCAGCGCACAGAGCAGATAGTAGCTGGAATCATCGGCAAAGGCCAGCCGGTTCGCCCGGTCATTGATAAGACCATATTTTGCGGAAAAGCTGTCATAGAGCCGGTTCAGTTCAGCCTGTTTATCCTGGATGGCGCTGTCCGGTGTGGCGGCGTCCATTTGGAGATCAATGAGCTGCTGGACACATTCCCGCAGGCCCACCAGCTTCACGCGGCTTCGGCGGTGGCGTTGAGGTCAGGGCGTACCATACGGCTGTTTTCCCGGTAGTACACCTGCCCGTCTACAATGGCATAGGAATAGTTCTTCACATTGGGGTCGGCAGGAATGGAGGTGTCAATAGCTTCGCCTTCGCCCAGCTCCGGCAGCTCTGCCTCCTGATAAGTGCCATGAATGTACTTCACGGCATCATGCAGCTGGTCGGAAAGCTTCAGTCCCTCGATGGGGTTCACGGTGTAGTCCATACCATGTGCAGTGCTTACCGGCTCCTGTCTGCCCAGCACCATTTCCGGGTGGTCGATAAAATACCGGTTGATGGCAAACCCGTCCTCCGTCTGTCCGGTCTGGGTCCATTCCGGCACGATGTCCAACGGGCGGTCCCGCTTTTGGAGGAAGATGATGTCCGATACCACCTCGGCACCGGCATTCTTTTTGAACGCATCATTCGGCAGACGGATCGCTCCCAGCAGTTCGGCACGCTGGGCAAGATAGCGGCGCACGGTGGAATCCTTGGCATCCATGGTATAGCGGGAGGTCACAAAAGCCACCACACCGCCGGGACGCACCTGATCCAGTGCTTTGGCGAAAAAGTAATTATGAATGTTGAAATTCAGCTTGTTGTAGGCTTTGTCATTGACCTGATACTGACCAAAAGGCACATTGCCGATGGCAAGGTCAAAGAAGTCACGCCTGTCAGTGGTCTCAAAGCCGCCTACTATGATGTCCGCCTTGGGATAGAGCTGCTTTGCGACATGCCCGGAAACCGGGTCCAGCTCCACACCGTACAAACGGCTGTTTCTCATTTCCTCCGGCAGCATACCGAAGAAGTTGCCCACACCCATAGATGGCTCCAAAATATTTCCGGTCTCAAAGCCCATGCGCCCCACCGCTTCATAGATTGCCTGGATAACCGTAGGGCTGGTGTAATGGGCATTGAGGGTAGAGCTTCTGGCGGCAGCGTATTCCGACCGAGTCAGCAGTTCTTTTAGCTGGGCATACTCTAAAGCCCATGCCGGTTTCTCCGGGTCAAACGCATCAGAGAGACCGCCCCAGCCCACATATCGAGAAAGAACCTCCTGTTGTTCGGGGCTTGCCTGCTGTCCGGCAGATTCCAGCTCTTTCAGCAAACGTATGGCATTAACATTTGCCTGGAACTTGGCTTTCGGACCGCCTTCACCCAAATGCTCATCGGTAATACGGAAGTTTTTGTGCATTGCGGCGCAGGTTAGCCTTGTATTCCTCATAGGAGGCTTCCTCGGCAGCTTTGGCATTGGGGAAGGTCTGCCACTGGCCGTTGACCTGAATGGAAACCGGGTGTTCATCCAGCACTTCCTCAAAGGTTTTCTCCGGCTCTGTTACAGGGGCTGGCGGCTCCGGCTCCTCAGTATGCAACCGTTCCACCACCACATCATAAGGTAGATGGTTCTTATCGCCCGGATAGACGGCCATGGTCTCGGAATGGAAGGTCGGGGATTCGGTAGCCGGTTGGGGCTGTTCCTGTCCAAAGCGTCCTGCTGACGGGCATACATCCCGCGCAGCAAAGGCGCAACCTCATCCCAGCGGAAATACAGCACAGCCAGACGCTTTTCCTCTGCATCCATGACTTCCAGCTCCATGCCCTGTGTCGTGGTACGGTAATCGGCAATATCGCCGGTCTCCAGATTCAGGGTCTCAATCTCATGAGGGTAGGCTCTGCTCAACCAGTAGGCGATCTCACTGTTGCTCCTGCCAGATTGCAGCAGCGTGGAAAGCTGCTTTTTATCCGCTTCATCCATCAGTCCATGGGCCAATACATCCCGCAAGTCTTGATCTGCCTTGTCCGGGTCAATGGGAAGAAACTCGGTATAGTAAGCATTGCGGCGGTCTGCCCGAAGCAGCTGCTCGAACTGTTCTTTGCGCTCTGCCCGGTAGATGGGATATACCATCCCGGTGGGCAGAAGCTGTACGGTGTCATCCCTCAGCTCGGTGATCTGATAAGCGTCATCCTCGATATACACGGTATCACCCACGGCATAAACCGGGGCGGCAGGGTCATAGGAGGTTCTTTGCGGAGTTGGGCGGCGAACTGCATCATATTCCTCATCGGAAATGGAAACATCGGAAGTCTGTTCTGTCTCGGCAGCTGCGATCTGCTCGGCATCCGACATCACCTGCTGGATAAATGAGTCATTATCCAGTTTTTCCGGGTCTGCCACCTGGCCGTTGACGATCCCTCTTTCCTCCAGGGCTTCCCGGATGGCGATAGGGTCGATATTGTCAAAACGATCCTGTTCTTCTTCGGTATAGAACCGGTCCTCCTGAATAAGCTGGGCAAGCCTGCGCTGTACCTTCGGCCAGGGCAGCTGTGTTTCCTCCGGGCTTCCGGCACGGACAACGAACGGGCTGTTGCTGCCACCGTATTCCTGAGCCAGCCATACAGCGGTATCTTTTTCCCTTGCATGGTCTTTCATATAACGGACAACAGCGTGTTTACTCTCGATATTGCCGTTCCATGCACAAAGGGCAGTATCAATATCTTCCTGAGAAAGAGGGCGCAGAAGCTCATGGAGCTTTGGATAGGTCTCGTCGATCACTTCCCGGTGTAAACGCTGACGGAACTCCGGCACATCCGAATAGAGTCGGATCAGCTCCATATCCTTAGAACCAAGGACTGCACGGCGCACAGCGGCATTACCCTCGATGACAGCATTTTCACGGTCAGAATGACCGCAGGCATTGCGATATGCGGTATCCTCGGAAATGGCGGCAGTCACCACAGGCTTATACTGCTCAAACTGCTCCCCAAGGGTAGGCTTTGGCGTTTCTTTCTCCACCTCCGGCTGCTGTGCTTGAATGGCATCTTCTTCTGCCAGTTCCTTTTCAGCCTGGATTTTGTCATACTGCGCCTGTTCCTGTTCGGTAAGATAGCGGTCTTTCTGGACAAGTGAGGTAATGCGCTTGGCAACCTTTTCCCAGTTCAAGTGAACATCCGGGCAGTCCTGCTTTTTATAGTGCAGTCCTTTCCCATCGTGATCTTCGCCGCTGTGTGTTGCACCGGACAAGGCATGAGAGCGTCCGCCAATGCCATACTCGTCTTTGAGGAATCTTACTTTCTCCTTATCCGTATGGTTTTCCATGAAGAACGCATAGATACGGCCTTTTCCTCCGGCGAAACTGCTTCCGCCGGTCATGGCGGCGTCGATCTCATCCTCGGTAATAAAGTGCTGGACGGTTGGCACTTGGGAAAGCTCTGAAGAAAAGGTCCTGCGGGGCAGGTCAAGGTCCTTCAGGTTCTCCCAGATCTCCCTCGGTCTATGATAGTGAAAACGCAACAGGTCACGGTCCTGCTGATAGGCAGTCCAGAAGGCAGCGTATTCTTCCTTGAGGGTCTGGCGGAAAGCCGGGTCACTCAGCTGCTCCGTCAGGCGGCGGGTCTCCTCTGGGAAACCATTGCCTTTGATCTCTGACAGGCAGGACAAATATCCGGCTTTTCTGGCGTCCTCACTGAGATCGTGATACAGATGCCAGAGCTTTTCCGAGAGGAGGGAGCGTTCATAGCCTGCCGCTTCTGCAAGCTCCACATTGGAGGCAAACTGACCACTTTCCAAAAGCTCCCCGATACGCTCTGCGGCGCGCTCCCAAGAAATGACCTGGGCAGACCTGTCATAACGGACAGACTTCCCGTGGGAAAGATGGATACCATCCTCGGCATACCATGCACTCACACTGCCAAGGCCGTTGCCACCGTGGTACAGCGTTTTCAGTATCTCGGCAATCTCAGCGGTGGTTTTCTGCTTTTCAAAGGCTGCAACCACACGCTCCCTCTGACGGTCTGTATTGCCTCCCAAACGCAGCACATGGTCAATGTCATTTTGGGCAAAAGAAAAAGCAGAGGATGTATGCGCTACATTCTCTGCTTCATCTATGGATTGGATCTGTTCCGCTTCGGAGAGGAACAGGTTTAGAGTCAGCTGTTGATAAGCTCCGCCATCAGGATTTCCTCGGCCTGGGCTTTGCAGGTGTTCATCAGCCCCACCCACTTCATGGGATCGCTGGCTTTCAGTTCCTCGGTGGCTCCCGCTTCCTTCGCCAGCTGGGGCATCATCTGCTCCAGTCTGCTCTGGGCGGTCTCGTCGATCTCCAGAAGGTGCGGGTACAGCTTCTCGCTCAGCAACATCTGGTTGTAGAGGATGGGACGGTGTTCCTTCAGGTAGGTTTTCCTCATCCTTCCGTACTTGCCCAGGGGTTTCGACCGCTGCTGGCTCAGCTTCAGGTCGGGAATCTGATAGTCTCCGTTCTGGATGTAGGTCATGGGATTGTTCATCTTGCTTGCTCCTTTCTTGGTTGGCTTCGCGCTCTGCATTTCGGACGGTAACGCCGATCTGCCGCAGCACCTGCTGGTTGATCTGGCTGACCGCTGTTCCCAGCGCTCCGATGGTTGCCGGAGTATTGAAATCAAAGATCGCCATGAAATCTTCGTGGTCGAAGTAGCGTTCCGGCTCCAGTCCACAGCGGGACATCAAAGCGTAAGTGATACTGACGGTGGCTGCTGCCTTGAACTGTACTCCGATGTTAAACTCATCATATTCCTCCAAAAAGGAACCGTCAACGATATAGAAGAAGTCCTGCTGATGCTCCGTCCAGTATTCCTCAGCCAGTTTTCCGGCTACCTCAGTGAGCTGTCCGGCAAGGTCATCACCGGAAACATCATAGGTGCGCTCAAGCATGGCCTGCACCGAATCCAAATGGCGCTCCTCCAGCTGCCACAGCCAGGGAGTGCGGGAATGTTCACGGGTTCCGGTGTCGGAAATGTCAAAGACATAACGCAGGCGAGGTCTGTCCCCGGAATCATCCACCAGAGCGATTCCCTTGGAACCGCGCCTTACATAACGGCCCATTCTTTTCATTCCACAATCGTACTCCGCACAGGCGGTGGCATCTGGTCGCTGGGCATAGATCATCAGCTGCTCATGGAACGGGTACTTGTAAAGGCGGGAAGCAGTGGTGAGAAACCCTGCCCATTCCTGCCAGCTCCCCGTGAGCTGTGTTGCCACCTTGTCCGCCATCTGTGCATATAGTTCAGCTTTGGTTGGCATAGTGTTCTGTCCTCCTTTCAGTTTTGGGGTAAAAAGGTGGGGTGGCAGATCGCCACCCCATCCCTGCGGTTATGTTGTTTACTGGTCAAAATCCGGGTACAGCTCCAGCTGGGCAAAGTCCTCATCGGTCATCGCACAGAGCTTCGTAAGGGCACTGTCGGTCAGCTCCCTCAGTTCCGTTTCCTCCGGCGAAAGCTCGCCGCGCATCTCACGCAGACTGTCAATCAGCCCGGTGCGGCTGCCGGTATTGTAAATGCACATCAGGTTCATTTCCTCAAAAGTAAAGTTTCCCATATCAAATCTCCCTTTCCGCACTCTTTTTGGCGCTATCTTTTTGTGTTCTGCCTTGGGCTGGCTTTTCAGCTGCTCCATGACGGACTTTTTCTTTTCCCGTTCCTCCCGATGGGCAGCGGTAGCCAAATCCATGAGGGAAATGGGCTGACCGTTGCGGGCCTGCTGTTCCAGCTCTGCCACCGTAGGCTCTTTTACGCCATTGTTGATGATACCGTCGATCATGCCGTAATCGTCCTCCACGGCCATCTCCGCATTTTTCAGCGGATTGTCCGGCAGGAATCCGGGGATCTGGGTAAAACCAACACTGTCACAGTAATGACAGGATACCTTACCGTCCTGCTTGATCGCAACGATGTCACTGACACTCATAGAAGGACTGTGAAAATCGCCGGCTTTTGCAGATTAAAACTGCTCATATAGTTTTTCCAGCTGCTCCGGTACCGTGCCAGACTCCCTCAGCGGAGCTGTGTAAATGAGGTCATAATTGCTGCGGTCTATGGAAATGTCATGGGACTTTAACCAATCCAGATTCATAAAGCGCACATTCTGCGGATCGTCACGGCTCACCTGATAGATAGCAAAGCAATCTCTGTTCTGGGATAGAAATGCCTGTTCGCGTTCCTGCTGATGTTCCTGACGCTCCATGACCTTTTCGTGGAACTGAGGCTTTTCTCCCATTCCTCACGGTCCACGCCAAAAAGACCGCCATGATCCATGATTTCCTGCGGGTCAAACACCATGCTCTCCGTATTGTCCTCATGCAGCACATAAACGGTCAAACCGGCGGCATCCAGTTCCAGCGCCCGTTCTCTGGTAACAGGGAACATCCCATCATAGGAGTAGCCGTATTCCTGCATATCTGGTGTGGAGACCTGCTCATCCGGCATGGGGTATTCATCCAGTGCCTGCTCCTGTGCTTCCGGCAGCTGGGAAGAAGCAGCCATCTGACTGACCTCTGCCTGCATCTGCTGATAGGCAGCGTCCTGCAAGGTCTCAATCATGGACAACGGTGCGTATTTTACCGAGTCTCTGCCCAAATCGTTGTCATCACAAATCTGGAGAACTGCCTTCATGCGGGAAATCTCCGGCATATCCAGCTGACCACCATCCAGCTCTTTCATGGATGCGGCATCGTAAAGGGTATAGTCCCAGCCGCTGTCACAGGACTGGATATGAAGATAGGTGGCATTGTCGATCAGAAACAAAGCCTCCTGCTGATTGGCGTCCGCCCCCAGCACTTCCATTTCCGGCATTGCCGCAGCCAGTTCCTTTACCGCTTTTTGCACCAGAGGATTATCACGGTAATAGTCGATTGCCTGGATGGTGTCCCAGGTCAATGGTCTGGCCGGTCAAAATCGGAAAAGGTCCTTCATAAGTCGCTTCCGTCTTCAGCTCAAAACCAATGCCCTTGATCCCGTTCATTCGCTCTGCTGGAATCTCCTGATAAATGCGGACAGCTTCCTCCAAAGACAGGTTATCGTGGTATTCTCCGAGGTTTGGAAATTCCATGCACTCTGCTACATAGTAGGTCAGATCGCCGGTCGGCAGCCTATCAGATACCTTAATGGCATCTGCTGGCTGCTCTATCGGGGCGGGTTCCGGCTCTACCTTTGCATGAGGGTCGATTCCGCGCTCTTTGCAGATTTCCTTATAGTGGCGCTCAATGTCGGAGATCAAAGTGCCGGAGGTTTTGTTGATGGTCTCCAAACTGGCTCTCAACTCTTTCAGTTCCTTGCCCTGACTCCAACTGGCAATATAGCCAAAGCTGTTTTCTCCTGTCTCGATGCCAAAATATTTGCAGACTGCATAGGAGATGCTTTCAGCCTCCACTTCCTCCGTGTGACGGTTTTTGATTGCCTGTTTTTCTGCGGTTGCATCTTCCTCAACTGCAAGACGCCATTCAAACTGATTTTCGTCCACATAACGCCAATCCATATCAGAAGCAAACTGTTCGGCTTCTTTTTCTGTGGCAAAATCCAACTTGAAATCATGTTTGGTTCCACCTTCACTCTCCTGCACAACCTTCCATGACGGTAGCATTTCATATTTTTTAGGGTCATGGAGCTTGCTGTGGGCAATCTCGTGTACTGTGGCTGAAACCGTCTGAACCTCACTCATGCCCTGACGAATGGCAATTTTTCTGATGATCAGCAGAAAAAATAGCCGTCCGTATCAGCGGCCATTGCTTCAAAAGTAATCGGCACCGGTGCGTGCGGCGCAGGGCCTCCATGAATGCCTCATAATTTGGCACATTTGCCGAAAGGGAGGAAGCAAGCTCCGGCAAAG
>ENA-OQAR01000162-OQAR01000162.1-human-gut-metagenome-genome-assembly--contig:-NODE-162-length-17988-cov-2.009518_pt1 | contig 17988 bp, 22 predicted proteins | sample MGYA00242738_ERZ504533 | MGnify/ENA primary metagenome ERZ504533 (study PRJEB26092, sample SAMD00036276) | human gut metagenome | host: Homo sapiens | study: EMG produced TPA metagenomics assembly of... | reverse complement strand
AGGATTAAGCTCGTCATGGGTAGTTCCAGCGTAGGGAGCCTTCTTTGGTAAGGATACGTTTCGGAGAATCTGTTGGAGAAGCCAACAGTACCACTTCAATACCGAATGGAAAGTGGGATTTTCAACAGACGATCATGCCAAACGTGATATCATCATGGAAATTCCCCGTGACGGCATGATTGAAATAGGCAATACCGGTTTCCGCTTTGTCCGTCTCGACTTGCTGCAAAACAACGCTACTATCTCTTTAAAAGAAATTTCAGCTATCCTGCGCTACCGTGATATTCCCTATCTGGGGTCTTTTGAATGCAACGACCAACGTTTAAACAAAATATGGATTACCGGAGCCTATACTGTCCACTTGAACATGCAGGAGTTTTTATGGGATGGCATCAAACGTGACCGGGTAGTCTGGCTGGGCGATATGCATCCTGAATTAATGACCATCAGCCGTGTTTTCGGATACAATGAGGTGATTCCCAACAGTCTGGACCTGGCCTGCAAACAATTTCCTTTACCCGATTGGATGAATGGCATGAGTGCATACAGCCTATGGTATCTGATCAACCAATATGAATGGTATCACCAGACCGGAGATATTGATTTTTTAAAGAAACATTCCGACTATATCAGCGGATTAATCCATCTGAATAAACGGAAAAGTGGATGATGCGGGAAATGAAACGTTAGCACCTGCCCGCTTTTTGGACTGGCCATCCAGCGGAAATAAAGCCGGAGTTGAGGCAGGCTATCGCGCACTGATCGTATGGGCCATGCAAGATGCGCATCAATTGTCTTTAAAACTTGGCAACACCTCTGATGCTCAATTATGTCTGGACATTATCAACCGGATGAAAAAAAAGATATTACCTCACAACAATCTGAAACAGGCAGCTTCATTAATGGCCATCGCTGGATTGATGGATCCCCAACAGGCTTGCGATGAAGTTGTCTCTGTAGGCGGTGGAAAAGGTTTTTCCACTTTTTACGGGTATTATATGCTGGAAGCATTAGCCAAAGCAGGTGAGTATGAGAAAGCAATAGATATCATTAAAACTTTCTGGGGAGCCATGCTGGATTTGGGAGCAACCACGTTTTGGGAAGATTTCAATCTGGACTGGATTCCTAATGCCGCTCCTATAGACGAACCTGTTCCAGCCGGGAAAAAAGACATACATGGCGATTTCGGTGCCTATTGCTATCCCGGATTCCGTCACAGCCTTTGCCACGGGTGGTCCTCAGGACCTACCACATGGCTGTCAGATCATGTATTAGGTATAAAAAATCGTGAACGTGGAACGCAAGCAGATCAGTATTGAGCCACACCTAGGTAAATTAGAATGGGCTAAAGGCACTTATCCCACCCCTTGGGGCGTGATAGAAGTCAGCCACGAGAAGAAAGCCGATGGTAAAATCGCAACCAAAGTGAAACTTCCGAAAGGTGTAAAACAAATTTAATTATAAGAAATCGTTATCAAACTTCTATAAAAACTGGATCTTATGAAAACATAATGATATGGATTATGCTCCTCTTGAGTATAACTTATACTGACGCCCAAAATGGAAAATCTCCTAGAAAAGACTATGCCAAATTAGCTAATTATGATGAAAGTAAGGTTCCGCAATATACCTTACCTTCCGTATTAATGTGCCACGACGGAGAAATGGTTCAGACCAAGGAACAATGGGAGCAAAAACGCCGCCCCGAAATTTTAAACCTGTTCACGACTTATATGTTTGGCAAAGCACCTGTATTAAAACACAAACTGCCTTGTACAGTCAGTCGGATCAATGAAAAAGCTCTGAACGGACGTGCCACCCGGAAAGAAATAACCATCCAATTAACAGACGATCCACAGGGCCCCACATCGACTTGCAACTGTATCTTCCTAATCATGTATCAGGAAAAATTCCGGTTTTTCTAGGCATCAGCTTCATGCCCAATTACACGATATATGATGATCCCGATTTATCTGTCCCCGAAATAACAGATGAAAAAATGAAGAAAAGATCTTTCAGGGGATCAATGGACAAATCCTGGCAGCTTGATAAAATTTTGGAACACGGATATGGTCTGGCCACTTTCTGTTATAATGATGTGGATCCCGATTTTGACGATGACTTCCAAAAATGGTGTGCATCCTTATTATTACGAGAAAGGGCAGAATTTCCCAGATCCGGATCAATGGGGTTCCATTGCAGCTTGGGCATGGGGCATGAGCCGTGCCATGGATTATCTGGAAACAGACAAAAAAGTGGATGCTAAAAAAGTTGCCGTGATAGGTCATTCTCGTCTTGGCAAAACCGCTGTCTGGGCCGGAGCCTCCGATCCGCGTTTTGCTTTAGTCATATCCGGGAATTCGGGATGTTGTGGAGTTGCCATCTCACGTCGTTGTTTCGGTGAGACTGTAGAAGCTATGAATGTACGTTTTCCTCATTGGTTCTGTGGTAATTACAAACAATTTAATGACAGGGAAAAATACTTACCTTTCGACCAGCACGAACTTGTTGCCCTAATTGCTCCAAGACCTATATATATAGCCAGTGCAGAAGAAGACAACTGGTCCGACCAAAAAGGTGAATTTCTAGGAGGTAAAGGAGCTGAACCTGTATATGCCCTCTATGGCTTAAACGGAATAGGTTGTGAAGAAATGCCTCCTGTGGATACACCTTACATGAATGGCTCTATCGCATACCACAATCGCAAAGGGCCTCACGCTATTCTTCCATACGATTGGGAACAATTTCTTCGTTTTGCTGACAAATATTTTAAAAACAAATAATTAATATATAAATCAATGATGAAAAACAAGAACCTACTTATAGGATTATGCTCAGTACCACTATTGCTTAGCATATCAACAAGCATGACAGCCCAAGACTTGCGTGAACGTACATATTATTACGAAATACTAGAACCACGCCATGAGCCCAAACCGGAAATCAAAAGGTTTTGCAACAGAAAGAATAAAAGAAAACTTAGACAGAGGATTAAACGGCCACTCCATCTGCAAACGGGAAAGGTATCTACCTCAGTTGGAGACTATTGGAACAAGATGGAACTGACACTTCCTTCCACCTCTACCGTTCTGCAAACGGCAAGACACAGCGTTATTAAATCAAAAATTCAATAAAAACACCTGTGACTTTGTTGACCAGACTCCCGTTTCTGGAAAAGCAACCTATTGGATCTGTGCATTAGAATAAAAAAGAAAAAGTAATTGACACATCTTCCAAATTGGATGTGGACTGTTCTTTATTGAGAAACTATCAGTCCATTAAATTGAACCGTAATATAAAAGCAGGCAAAATAGCCGTTGCTGATTTGAACGGGGGATGGCATTTTACGATTATATCATCCGCACCCCCGGAAAAAAATGTGGATCCCGGAATGCCCGGTACTTTTGGATGGTTCAACTTATCAAATTGAGGCTTATTTAAGTGACGGCACTTTTTTTTATGGTCTAAAGATTTAGGACAAGGTATCGAGCCCGGTGTTTTGGTACTCCCCTTTCATCGCATATGACTTCAATGGAGATGGCAAAGCAGAAATTGCCTTAAAAACAGCTCCGGAAACAACCAAACGAAAATGAAAAAGGACGGGTAGACTCCGGTGAGGAGTATCTAAGTGTATGGGATGGAATGACCGGAAAAGAAATTGCCCGCGTGAACTGGCCTGAACGGAATGATAGGTATGGAAATCTGGTCCGGCAGAACCGTAACCAAATAGGAATGGCCTATCTGGACGGCAAGACTCCTTATATATTGGCATGTCGTGGCACTTACAAACTGATGACTGTAGATGCATGGCAACTGAAAGATAACAAACTGGAACGTGCATGGCGATGGGACGTGATGAAGAAAATCCCGTAGTAAGAAGCATGGGTTCCCATAATATGGTATGTGGTGATGTGGATGAAGATGGAAAAGATGAAATTCTGCTAGGCTCATGCGTGCTTTGATGATAACGGGACTTTACTATGGTCTACCGGACTAGGACACCCTGATAAAATCTATCTGACTGATATCGACCCGGATCGTCCGGGTATGGAAGTGTTCCTTTGTCTGGAACCTTGGCACGAGAACGGACGTGGCGTTTGTGTTGTGGATGCCAGAACAGGACAACCGGTATGGAATATCGGTCATAAGACATTCCATGTAGGCGATGGGATGGTTGCTGATTTTGATCCGGTCCATAAAGGTCTGGAATGTTTTGCCAGCGAAGACCGTAAAGGAGGCAGCACAGACAAATATCTACTTTCGGCTGACGGTAAACCCTTAGGTAAAAATGAGGAAGTGCCCTCCTGCCGTAATTGGACCTGGTGGGACGGTGACTTATTGCGCGAAACATTACAAGGGACGATAACCGATGGGGGGCAAGTTCCTCTTCAAACGGTCGTTCACTAAGTATTGTAAAATGGAAAGGAGAAACACTGACACAAGGAATTGAAGGTGATATCTTAATGATTGCAGACTTATATGGAGACTGGCGTGAAGAAATAATCACCGCATTGCCCGGTGAAATACGTATCTACACAACCAATCTTCCGGCAAAAGACCGTCGCACCACATTGATGCAAGACGGAATATATAGAAGTTATGTAGCTCATCGTTCCATGGGATATCCACAAGCTCCTGTCCCCTCCTATTATTTAGGAGAATAATATTAAAATTAGCATGAAGGATTCCTCTAAAAACTGTAACGGATATCCTTTTGCTGTAGGGGCGCTTTGATGCGCCCTTATGCATATAAAATTCAACCCTAATCATAAACATCATGCAAAAGATACTATTACTCATTGCTTCCCTTTTTTATTTCAACTTTATACTCGCAGAAAAATGAAAATAAAATCCTGGCAAGGCATTCATGAAACGCCCCTTTCCTGTCTAGAACAACAATTTGCAGAACCTCCTGTGGAATTTGCCAACCATGTAATATGGGGTTGGGAAGGGAAAATGGATAAAAAGACTATTTGCAATGACTTGGATTCTATCAAAAAGAAAGGATTCCGTGCCGTAATATTTGAAGCAGGTTACAAACTACCCTTCAAATATCTTTCCGAAGAATGGTTTAAAGCGATTCGTACCGGAGTACTTGAAGCCAAAAAGCGAGGTATGAAAGTCTGGATTATTGATGAAGGAAAATATCCCAGCGGATTTGCAGGAGGAAAATTCTCACAGGAACGTCCCGATTTGAGAATGCAAGCTCTTGTGATAGGTGATACCATACAGATAAAACGGGGAGAAGTAATGACAAACCATAAAATAGCACCGGAAATCATCAGTGCGGTAGCCGTCAGTACATCCGGTGCTCCTAACAGAACTGTAGCAATTAATAATGGTGAAATAAGTTTCAACGCCGGACTGGATGACTGGAAGGTCCTATTGGTCAAAAGCGACTTTCGGACGGCCGTAACCCGAGCCGTTAATAATCCCAATGGCGGTAAAGATGCCACTAATTCTCTGTGTGATTATCTGAACCCTATTGCCGTACAACAATTCATTGATTGGACACACGAACAGTATAAAAAATATCTTGGTAAAGAGCTGGGTACTACCGTACTTGGTTTCCGGGGAGATGAGCCCGATTATGCACATTTACCTTGGACTCCTTCCATTGTCCAAACATTCAAAGAAACAAAAGGGTACGATCCGACTCCCTATCTGGCCTCCTTTTTTACCGCTTCGCCCACCATACAGGAACAAAGGGTAAAAGCCGATTATTGGGATGTCTGGTCCAGCTTGTTCGCCACCCACTTTTTCAAATTACAGGCCGATTGGTGTGCTGCTAATGGAGTAGCCCACATTACCCATCTTAACAAAGAACATGAAATGCCCGCATGTGTTAAAGCTGAAGGAGATTATTTCCGGAATTTAAGTAAAGTTCAAATACCCGGAGTAGATGCAATCTGGAACCAAATATGGCCCGGTACCCTTAATGATTTCCCCAAACTAGCCTCATCTGTAGCTCATGTTTATGGAAACCTAGAGCATTCAGCGAAAGTTTTGCAGCTTACCACATCTCTCCCACCATTCCCCAAGCCAAATTTGTTGTAGATCATCAAATTGCCCGTGGGATTAACTTCTTTGAATTCATGTTCTGGCTGGCAGGGTCCAAACATCGCAATTGGATGAGTGATCCCGGTATGAAAGGCCTGAATGAATATACGAATCGCACCACTTACCTGATGAGCCAGGGGAAGCCGGGAGCACGGATTGCCATGTATTACCCCACATCTACTATGTGGCTGGGTAACAATGAAGTTTATAAGGATACGTCGCCCTCACCCAACAGCTGTTAACTCATCAACGAGATTTTGACTACATAAACGATGATGCTTTTACGGAAGCACTGACCATAGGTCCCGGCTATCTGGAAAATAAAAGCGGTCAAAGATATGAAACATTGGTTATCCCATCATCGGATGTTCTTTCCGCATCAGCCTGGAAAGTGATAGAAACATTTTCCTCACGTGGAGGAAAGGTCCTGTTTTGGGGAAGGAAGCCTGCTTCTTTCATTGACAAAAGTTCACTTGCTCCCGGTTCCTTATCAGATTTAACCAATAGCAGGATTGAGCCATCCACCAGATGGACAGCACATGTAAGCTCTTCCCTTCCGGAACCAGAAATGAAAATCATTTCACCTGACAATGATTCTATCCGATACACACGCAGAGTAATGCCCGATGGCGACCTCTACTTCATATTCAATGAAGGGAATAAAGCTACAGAATTTACAGCAGACTTTGATAAAGTAGGAGTTGCAAAAGAATGGAATGCAACAGATGGCACACTCCAACCGATAAATGCAACAATTGTCAATAACCGCACCCGGCTGACCATTAAACTGGAAGCATGGGAAAGCAAGCTCATATCCATCGGAAAAAGCAATAGAGAATATAACATTAAAGAATATGGCGTAAAAGGAAATGGCTATTCGGAAACAGCCACTTTACAACGTATCATTAATGAAGCAGTTCACAATGGAGCGGAACGATAGTTATTCCTGCCGGGGAGTATCTAAGCGGCGCTCTATTCTTCCCACGTGGTGTAGATTTACGTATAGAAAAAAACGCCAAACTAATCAGCACTGTCGACCCCAATGAATTTCCTGTCATCCCTACCCGTTTTGAAGGTATAGAAAAAAGGTGGCGATGTGCTTTCTTGAATTTCGACCATTCAGACGGAGTTAAAGTTTATGGTGAAGGAGTTATCGATGGTAAAGGAGTAGAATGGAAAAAAATTCCATTCGGAAACTCCGGCGTCCTAGACTGTTATGTTTCACAGATTGCCCGGGAGGTAAGATTTCCGGTTTAAAAATGATAAATCAGGCCTCATGGTGTCTTCATGTACTTTACACAAACGGCTTCACTATAGATGGAATCGATATCCGTGCATTGGAATATATACCCAGTTCCGATGGCATAGATATTGATTCGTCCAATGATATACTGATTACTTCCACCCGCATTGAGGCACATGATGATTGCATCTCCATCAAATCCGGACGAGACGAGGACGGACGCAGAGTAGGCGTCCCAGTGAAAACATTCTGATAGAAAACTGTCATTTTTGCATACGGTCATGGTGGAGTGGCTATGGGCAGTGAAATATCAGGCGGCATACGCAATGTGACCATACGTTCCTGCCTGATGGATAACGAAAACTGGAGCCCCTTACGTTTTAAAAGTCAGCCCAGCCGCGGCGGAACTGTGGAAAATATCACTTTTGAAGATATTACCATCAAAGGAGCGCGCAGTATCTTTGATATCAATATGGAATGGCGTATGGTTCCTCCGCTTCTACCTGCACATTATCCACTGACCTGTTTGCGCAATATCCATTTCAAGAATATAAATGGAGAAGCACAATCAGCAGGAACCATGTATGGTTTTAAAGAGGCTCCATTCGGAAATGATACATTCTTTTTGAGAATTGCCATATCAAAGCTCAAAAAGGATTAAGCATCTCAAATGTGGCCAATGTTAATTTTAAAGGTTTGGAACTAGAGATAAAAGAAGGGGAAAAGATTTATGAACGATCTGCAAATAAAGACAAATAGCCCAATAAGAACACCGATAAATAAAAAACACACTCGAAATGCGTACACATGCATAATATTCAAGGAAGATGTACACATTTCCATTGTAGGAAATCCCAGACCATCCTATTTTTGCGCTACCATTAAAACACTAAAACAACATGATGAAGAAAAAAATTAATACTATCATTCTTTTTTGTTGCATTAGGTTTTGGAGTTGTAAAAGCACAAGACTTGCCGGACAAAAAAGAAACGTTGAAGACTGTTACAAAAGTCAATGATTACTTCATGAAGAAGTATGCCGATTATCGTACTCCTTCTTTTGTAAAAAATGTAACCCGTCCCAGTAATATCTGGACACGCGGAGTATATTATGAAGGATTAATGGCTCTTTACTCCGTCTATCCACGCGATGACTATTATAAATACGCTGTCGATTGGTCAAATTACCACGAATGGGGATTCCGCAACGGTACCACCACTCGCAATGCTGATGATTACTGTGCCAGCCAGACTTACATTGATTTATATAACATTTGTCCCGATCCGGAAAGAATCCGTAAGGTCAAAGCCAATATAGATATGCTGGTCAACACTCCTCAAGTAAATGATTGGTGGTGGATTGACGCCATCCAAATGGGAATGCCTGTATTTGCCAAACTGGGAAAATTGACCGGAGAACAAAAATATTTCGACAAAATGTGGGATATGTATGAATATACCCGTAACAAACATGGTGAGAATGGCATGTACAACCAAAAAGAAGGTTTGTGGTGGAGAGACCAAGACTTTGATCCCCCTTACAAAGAACCTAACGGTAAGAATTGCTATTGGAGTCGTGGTAATGGTGGTATATGCAGCACTGGTACGTGTATTGAATGAAATTCCTACTGATGAAAAACATCGCGCCGACTATATCAATGATTTCCTGACCATGAGTAAAGCTATCAAAAATTGCCAACGTACTGATGGTTTTTGGAATGTAAGTATGCATGACGAATCAAACTTCGGAGGTAAAGAAACCAGTGGCACCGCTTTATTTGTATATGGCATGGCATGGGGGGTACGTAACGGACTGTTGGACAGAAAAGAATACCTGCCAGTCTTGTTGGAAGCATGGAATGCTATGGTGAAAGATGCCGTTCACCCTAACGGCTTCCTAGGACTTGTACAAGGAACCGGAAAAGAACCGAAAGACAGTCAACCTGTCACATACGACAAAGTACCCGATTTTGAAGATTTTGGAGTAGGGTGTTTCCTGCTCGCCGGAAGTGAGGTTTACAAATTAAATTAATAATATGATTGGTTAGTGAATCGATTTTTCATAGACTATGATTTAAAGGTTAGATTTAGGTTAAGTAAAAAGGAGCGACTGTGAAGCCGCTCCTTTTTGTTCTATCAATCATACGTTTTCAATCAGTAATAGAAAATACCAATACTCCTGCCGACGGATGCTTGACATTCGGGGGAGGTTCCATCGCGGGAACGCGTGGTTTGTTTGGCTCAATTAAGCGGCTTCGGGAGTTCGGAGCCTGTCAAGGCCACTGTGCATAGATTCACTCCGAACTATGGCATCGTCGCTACGGTGACATTCACCGATAATCCTGAAGTATTCCATATTGAATTTCTGCAAGGCATTCAGTGGCTCCCTCCGGTTTTACTTCAATCAATCACAATGCCAAAATGCCCTACTGCGGAGGATTCTTTCAAGGAGGATTTGAATAGGCAGATTGAGAGTTGGCATGACGATTGGATTACTGCAGGCGAACCGTGGGGCTAATCCGGCCAAACGCAAATGCTGTATGTCTGGGTCGCGATACGGTGAGTCGGCAGCCAGAACAATATAATGGTTTATATATTGCGTGAAAATATGTAGGTTTGTGATTGCGGTTACGATTGCGGGCGGGTAGTCGTTTCCCTGTCCGCAATCGTAACCGCAATCGTCGTATCGATATGTCGGAGTGTTACTCGGACTTGCAGTCAGCGTCCTCAACAGCAGCGTCCTCCGCCAGCTGTTGCATGAGCTGTTCGTCGCGCTCGCGGATAATGCGTTGTCCGTCTTCGCCTTGCCATTCGTAGAAACCACGGCCGGTTTTTGTGCCAAGGTTCCCATCCTGCACTTTCCAAGCCAGCAGAGGGCTCGGTTCGGTGCCGTTATCCATGTCTTTGAACAGGTAGGTGCTGATGTTGTAGAACGTGTCCAGTCCGCCCAAATCGGCGCTGGCCACGGGGCCGACGAGATTCCAGCGTCGTCCCAAACTGTAACGAACCACAGTGTCGACGGTTTCCGCGTCGGCGATGCCTTCATTGATGATGTTGAACGCCTCGCGCAACAGCGCCAGTTGCATACGGTTGCCCACGAATCCCAAAGATTCCTTTTTGATTTTCGCAGGCTTTTTGCCGATGCTTGCCATCAAATCGAAGGTCGTATCAACCACTTCCGGCGCAGTGTCTTTGCCGGGCACCACTTCGACTAGCGGCATCAGATGCGCAGGATTCCAGAAATGAGCCACCACAAAGCGTTCCGGGTGCTTCAGCACAGATTGGATTGCGGTTGGGCCCAATCCGGAAGTGTTTGTCGCAAAGATCGTATCGACCGGCGCGTACTGCTCAATCTGCTGCCATACGGATTGCTTGACATCAAGCTTTTCAACAATGGATTCGATAATGAAATCCGCGTCGGAGACACCATTTTCATAGTCGGTGTATGTCGAAATGCGGGAGAGCACATCGTCAACGGTATCTTCGGCGCGCAGCAACCCGGCTTGGGCGAATTCCTCGGCATCGGCGCGGATATGTTCCATGCCACGCTTAAGAAGCTCTTCGCTGCAGTCCACCAATTTTCACCGGGTATCCGGCGACCGCAAATTGCAACGCTGTGGCATGCCCCATGGTGCCTGAGCCGATATTGGCGACCGTTCGTATGGATTCCAAGGTTTTTGGTTCTATGGTTTGTACCGTGACATCTGTCATCGCAAACCTCGCAATCCTCGTATGGCGCTTCCATGCTTCCACTACGAGCGAGCCTAGTCGCCAATCTGGGAATTATATGAAAGCGCCATGTTCGGTGTCGATGCCTTGCGGTCGGCGTGCTTTACTGACAGTGCTTTACTGACAGTGCTTTACTGACGGTGCCTTACTTTCAGTGCCTTACCGACAGTGTTTGCTGCAAGGTATGTGATTCATGCGGGGGAACAACGACCGCGCAATCGCGATTGTTGACCGCTTCCACGCAGACGAAGCCGCGCCATTCGCCCTCATCCAAATCGCCGATGGCGTTTCCGGCTTGTTCTCCCGGATTCCACACCACGGTCTGCGCCGCACCCTGCTTGGAAACAACGACGGTGCGTTTCAGCACAGGATCGCGCAGCTCAAGCGTGTGAGCCGAATAGTAGATGCGGTCAACCATGCCTTGGAAGGTCGACAGGTTCATCACCTTGGCTGCAACGCGGATCGCCATCCAATACGGTATCGAGATAGTCCGCGCCCTCAAGCCCGCACACCTGTGACTGTTCGGCGTCGCCAACCTGCAGATACGTATGCAGTGCCTCTTCGTAAGACAATGGCTCGTCGCCATCGTTATATACGGTAAGCGACATCGTCAACTCACAGCCGACTTCAATGGTGTAAACGGCATGAAATTGAGGATTCGGTCCAGAAACAAAACTGGGAAAGTATATCTGCGTTGATCTCGCTGGAATCCAATGTATAGCGCAACAAGGCATCGGAAGAACCTTCCTTGTCATAATGCCAGAAGCTATTGCGGGCAAAACCATGCTTGGGCTTCTTCGAAGCCACATGCCCGCCTTCGAAACCGGAATTGAACCAAGGGAAAATAATCGGAACACCGCCGCGGATGGCAGTTCCTTCCTTAAGATGAATCGCCTTTGGCCGCCAAACCACAGCCTGTTCGCCGGCAGGTGCCCAGGAAAGCACATGCGCACCGTAATCGCTGACTGATGCCGTTGCGTCTTCGTTGACAATATCTCTGATAGTGAAAGTGCTACTCATACGACCAGTATAAACAAGACAACGTTGAGGCGGGATTGTGGAAAGAAGGACTTTGCAGGATTGCGGAATTTCTTGGATTTTTCGGCTTTGCACGTGAAGGAAAAAGAGGATTGCGGCAACACGCGCTTGTAGGCTTCTGCTAGTATCATCCATGAAAGTACAAGGAAGATAGCCGGTTCGTTCCAACTTGCGTGATGGAGGGTGAATCAAGGCTGTGAAAAGCTGAAGATTTCCAGAATCCGAACGATTGCAAGTAACGGCATCGAATCAGTCCAGGACCAGGTTGGGGTTTGTGAGACCGGCTTTGGGTGTGACAGTGGAAAGAGACCGACATGTCTGCAGAAAAGACCACGGAACCGGACGAAGTGCTCACCGACGATGAACTTCAGGCTGCCGCAGCGCCTGAGCAGTCCATCGAGGAAGATGACAAACCTCGCAAGCGTACCGTCGTCGTGGCCGAAGACGAATCCGTGAACCGTATGGATTTGGTTGCCATGCTGGAAGATAGTGGCTACGAGGTTGTGGGCGAAGCCGCTAACGGTGAGGAAGCAGTCGAATTGACCCGCAAGTTCCGTCCAAGCGTGGTATGCATGGACGTCAAGATGCCTCGTATGGATGGCATCGAAGCGGCGGGCATCATCTGTGATGAGAATATCGCTCCGGTCGTTATGCTTACGGCATTCTCCCAGTCCGATCTGGTCAAGAAGGCCACGGGTGCAGGTGCCATGGCATACGTCACCAAGCCGTATGAGGAATCCAAGCTGCTTCCGGCTCTGGAAGTGGCCATGGGCCGTTTCGCCGAAATCAACGATCTGCTCGACAATGTGGAGCGCAGCGAATCCAAGCTGCACGAAACCGAAGAGCAGCTGAAGAAGGCCGAAGAGCAGCTGAAGAAGGCTGAGGAAACCCTCGAGGAACGTAAGCTTGTCGACCGTGCCAAGGGCCTGCTGATGGATAAGGCTGACTTCTCCGAGCAGGGCGCGTTCCGTTGGATTCAGAAGACCTCCATGGACCAGCGCATCCCGAAGAAGCGTCTGGCTATGGCCATCATCGCCAAGTACGGTGATCAGAAGTCGGAAGCAGAGGATGAGCGCTAACACAGCAACTGTGGAAGCACTACGCGCGGGACGCTATTGGTCGTTGACGGCCATTCCTTGGCGTTCCGCGCTTTTTTTTGCCTTGCCCGTAGAGAATTTCAGTACATCCGCAGGTCAGGCGACCAACGCCGTATGGGGCTTCGCCACCATGCTTTCGCAGGTGATCGACGCGGAACATCCGGATCATCTTGCCGTCGCTTTCGATGTCAAAGGCGGTACCTTCCGCAATACGATGCTGCCGCAGTACAAAGGCACGCGAGATGCGGCTCCGGAAGATCTATTGACCCAGCTGCCGTTGATTCAACGGATGCTGACGGCCCTTGGCGTCACGTTCATCGAAAAACCTGGATACGAGGGCGATGATGTGATTGGCACGTTGGCGAGCATGGGAGACAAAGCAGGCTATCGCACGCTGGTGCTATCCGGCGATCGTGACGCGTTCCAGCTCATCAACGACAACATCACCGTGTTGTATCCGGGGCATCATTTCAAAGATTTGAAGCACATGACTCCCGACGCGGTGGTGGAGAAATACCACGTCACGCCGGAGCAATATCCGGATCTTGCCGCGCTTCGTGGCGAAACCGCCGACAACATCCCCGGCGTTCCCGGCGTGGGCGATGGATTCGCGGCCAAATGGATCAACCTGTATGGCGGACTTGACCAGATTATCGAGCATGCGACGAAATCGGCGGCAAAAAAGGCGAGGCGTTGCGGGCCAATATCGATCAGGTCAAACTGAATCGTTCCGTGAATGCCTTGGTGCGTGACCTTGACCTTGGCGTGTCCATCGAGGATTTGACTTTCGGTCAGGTGGACGCCAACCAGCTCAACCAACTGTTCACCAGACTTGAATTCGGCATACGCACCAAAAACCGTGTGCTGAGAACATTCAATGCGGGGAAGCCCACCAACGATCCCGTGCAGCAAGACGAGTCCGGCAAGCTCGAAATACCTCAGTATGAAACGGTTGACTCGCCGGAAGCATTGGAAGCATGGGTACGAGACAATCTGCCGATGCCGAACGGGCATCTGCATGACGAACGTGAAATCGCGCCGAAGACGACTCCCTCCGGCTTCGCCATTGATCATACGAAGCAGTGTGCGCAGTCCGTGGCGCATTCGTGGGTGTTGCAGGTGGAAGGCGAAAGCAAGCCGGGGAACGCGGCCTATGCGTCGCTGATGATCGCTGCACATGATAAAGCGATTCGTACCAATCGTGTTGACCGTGACATGGCGTCCCAGCTGCAAACGGTACTTGACGAACATCACCAATCCATGGTGGTGCATGGGTATAAGGAACAGTCCCACCTGCTGGAAAGCGTCGGTGTGGCGTTGCCGAAGCCGCTGTTCGACACCAAGCTTGCCGGGTATCTGGTCCATCCCGATTTCCATGCCGACACGCTGGAACAGGCGGCGGCGCATTTCCTTGACCTGCATATCGAGGAACAGTCCGAGGGTGCGACGCAAGGCACGCTTGATTTCGACGAGCCGGACGATAGTGCGCAGCGGAACGACAACCAGCTTCCGCGTCATACTGCGATTGTTGGTTTGTTAGCGCGTAAACTGGCGGATTCATTGGATCAGCGTGAGCAGTTCTCATTGCTTGAATCTGTGGAGATTCCAGTATCCCGCGTGCTGTACGGCATGGAGCATGCCGGTGCGCAAGTCGATATGAACAGGCTGATGAGCATGCGCGAACAGCTTGCCGCCGACGCGAATTACGCGCAGGAAACGGCATGGCAGTATGCGGGCGAGCGCGTGAATCTGCAAAGTCCTAAGCAGTTGCAGAAGATTCTGTTTGAGGATATGGGTTTGAAGCCTACGAAGAAGACTAAGACTGGTTCGTATACTACGAATGCGGCTGCTTTGCAGGTGTTGCGTGATCGTTCGTGTGGTAATGATAGGGCTTGTCAGTTTCTTGATGCGTTGTTGTTGCATCGTGAGAAGAATAAGCTTAAGCAGATTGTGCAGACGTTGATTGATGCGACGAACAGGTCTGATGGTCGTATTCATACGACGTTTGAGCAGACTGTGGCTGCGACTGGTCGGTTGAGTTCGGTTGATCCGAATTTGCAGAATATTCCGAATCGTGATCCTGCTGGTCGTGAGATTCGTTCGGCTTTTGTGCCCGGTGAGGGTTTTGAGTCGTTGTTGAGTTCGGATTATTCTCAGGTCGAGTTACGTATCATGGCCGACCTTTCCGGCGATGAGGCGTTGATTGAGGCGTTCCGTTCCGGTAGGGACTTCCATAAGTATGTGGCGAGTTTGGTGTATGGCGTTCCTGTGGATGAGATTACGCCTGATCAGCGCAGTCATGTTAAGGCGATGAGCTATGGCTTGGCTTATGGATTGAGCACGTATGGGCTTTCGCAGCAGCTTGGCATTAAGCCGGGTGAGGCCGAGTCATTGAAGCGGCAGTATTTTGCGACGTTCGGCAAGGTCCATGAGTATTTGGAGTCGTTGGTTTCTTCGGCTCGTGAAAAGGGATATACGGAGACGATTTATGGTCGTCGTAGGTATTTTCCGGGCTTGAAGTCGCCGAATCGTGCGGTACGTGATGCTGCGGAGCGTGCCGCGTTGAATGCGCCTATTCAGGGTTCTGCTGCGGATATTATGAAGATCGCTATGATTCGTGCTGATGATGCGTTGCATGAGGCTGGTCTTGCCAGTCGGATTATTTTGCAGATTCATGATGAACTTGTGGTGGAGGTTGCGCCGGGTGAGGCGGAGCGTGTCACTGCGTTGGTGAAGGATGCCATGGAGCATGCGGTCGATATGGCGGTTCCGTTGGATGTTTCCACGGGTATTGGTTCGGATTGGCAGCTTGCCGCGCACTGATACGGTACTGGGTTTCGTGTGTGTTGCGGATGTGCGTGGTCGAGCAATGGCATAAGGAGGATGATGGCAACGCTGAAGCAGGTTGTGGATGTGCTGGAAACGTTGTATCCGCTTCGCTATGCGGAGCAGTGGGATGAGCCTGGTCTTATCGTGGGTGATTTGCGTCAGCCTGTGCGCGGTATCGCTTTTGCGGCTGATCCCTCTATGGCGGTGGTTGATCAGGCGATTGCCGGTGGTATTGATTTGCTGGTTTGCCATCATCCGTTGTTCTTCCGTTCCGTTCATGCGGTGTCGGGATTGGGTTTCCGTGGTGAGATTGTGCGTAAGCTCAATCTTGCCGGATGTGCGTTGTGGGTGGGGCATACGAATGCCGATGCGGCGTATCGTGGCGTCGGCATGGCTGCGGCTGATATGTTCGGTTTGGTGGATCAGCGTCCGCTGGTGCCCATCGATGATCCGGATGCCGAGCATCCGGTCGGTTTGGGGCGTGTGGGGCGTCTTGCCGAACCTGTGGCGTTGCGTGATTTCGCCAGTCGAGTAGCTGGCGCGCTGCCGTACACCGAGCTTGGCGTGCAGGTTTGCGGCGATCTGGACGTTCCGGTCAGCACGGTGGCGGTGCTTCCGGGTTCCGGTGATTCCTTGTTCGATGAGGTGCGTGCGGCCGGTGCCGACGTGTATGTGACCAGTGATCTGCGGCATCATCCGGTGACGGACGCCATAGAGCAGGCCCGCTATGAGGCTTCCATGCGTGCTTCCGGCGTTGCATGGGCCATGGTGACGGGCGTGTGCGTCCGGCGTTCGTCAACACTCCGCACAGCGCTATCGAATCCATGTGGTTCCAGTATGCGATGGAAGACGTTCCCCATGCGGTTGCGGAAGCGACCGGCGACATTCCTGCCGTGCGTTGGATTTCCATGAATACCGATCCATGGAATATGGTATTTCCTTCGAGCGGGCAGGAACGGTGACGCGTCATGTGTGACGAGGCGGTAGACGGAACCCAGGTGGACGTATTGCTGGATGAATCCAGCGATGGCGTAGACATGTCCGGTATGGTCACGGTGCTTGACAGCAGGCACGTGTATCAGGGTGCGATTTTCGGCGTCGACGACCTGCGGATCGCATTGCCGATGCGTGACGGAGGGCAAACGGTGATTCGCCGTCAGGTGATGCGTCACGCGCCTTGCGTGGTCATGCTGGTGCATGATTGCGCGAATGACCTGTATCTGATCGAACGGGAATACCGTATCGGCTGCGACGCCTTCGCCTACGGTCTGCCGGCTGGACTCATCGACGGGGGAGAGGACGTGGAGGAGGCCGCGCTGCGGGAGCTTCGTGAGGAAACCGGTGTGGAGCCCGCCGGGCGTGACGGTGTCGAATTCGACCATGTGGGGCAGTTTTACTCGTCCGAAGGCATGACCGACGAGCTTGCCAACATCATGGTGCTTCACCTGCATGCATGGCATCCCGTCGAACGTCATTTCGACGGCGATGAGCACGTCGAATCGGCGTGGGTCTCCTGGCAGCGGCTGCGCGGCACCCGTATTACGGCCTCCAATTCCATGATCGCTATTCTTCACGAGCAAATTCGACGAAACCGGCAAAATACAGGCAAGAGTTCTTTCGAATCGTAAAAATAATCGCCGAACAACACGAAATTGCGATTTGGGGGCTGAAAACGTGAGATACTTGAATCATGCAAATCAGACCCGGATCGATGTATCCACTCGGCGCAAGCTATGACGGCGCGGCGTGAATTTTGCCCTCTTTTCCCAAGTGGCACAAAAAGTCGAGCTTTGCCTTTTCGATGAGGAAGACAACGAAACTCGAATCGAAATGACCGAGCAGAACTCTTATGTCTGGCACAACTATCTGCCCGGAATCCAACCGGGGCAACGTTACGGCTATCGCGTGTACGGTCCATACGACCCGACGCAAGGCCTGCGCTGCAACCCGAACAAACTGCTGCTTGACCCCTACGCTAAAGCCATCGAAGGC
>ENA-OQAR01000161-OQAR01000161.1-human-gut-metagenome-genome-assembly--contig:-NODE-161-length-18077-cov-2.520111_pt1 | contig 18077 bp, 22 predicted proteins | sample MGYA00242738_ERZ504533 | MGnify/ENA primary metagenome ERZ504533 (study PRJEB26092, sample SAMD00036276) | human gut metagenome | host: Homo sapiens | study: EMG produced TPA metagenomics assembly of... | reverse complement strand
TTTGGACTCACGACCTCTTCCTTACCAAGGAAGTGCTCTACCACGTGAGCGTATCGGGGCGTGGCGGATAGTGGATTCGAACCACTGAAGCACGAAGCGGCTGATTTACAGTCAGCTCCCTTTGACCGCTTGGGAAATCCGCCAGTCTGTTTCCCGCCGCGGTGTTTGACCTCAACAGGCAACTTGGCTATATAACCACAGATTTTCCAGGTATGCAAATCAGCCCCTACGCGAACCTTGTTTTACCGCGGAATTCTGCGGTTTTATCGGCGTGTCTCACAGCGTGTTTTCAGGGCCCGCTTCGGCCCTGCAAACAGCCCCGACCAAGGCTGCACCCCGCACTTCTACCAATCATTTTTCTTATATGGTGTTCCAGAACCTTGCAATGGCGCGGTTTTCGAGTGGCGTCGCCTGCTTGCGGCGGCACAGCGCATGCCGGCATGCTGGGCGCATGGCTTCTAATCTTGTACATCACGGACAATCATTCGACGACCAGCCGCTCGGATTCGGCACGCTGGCCATTCACCTCGGTAACGGGGTCGACGCCGAAACCGGCGCGATCCGTCGCCCCATCACGCTGGCGAACGCCTACGCGCTGCCCTACGACGCCTCGGCCTTGGCGATTGCCAAGCATCTCGAATCGCTGGATGTGGTGCGTTTCGTGGCGTACCCCGGTCTGGAATCGCACCCGCACCACGAGGTGGCGGTCAGCCAGCTGGCCCGCCCGGACTCCGGGTTCGGCGGCGTGCTGTCGTTCGGCCTCGACACCGACCACGACGGGCACAACCGATTCGTTTCCAAGCTCAATGTGATTACGTCTGCCGTCTCGCTCGGCCATGACCAATCGCTGATCGTGTTCCTCGGTGAGGATGACGAGCGCCAGTACCTGTACCCGCCTGAGTTCCACCGCGGCTTCTTCCGTCTGGCCGTGGGTCTGGAGGATACGGACGATTTGATTCGCGACATCGATCACGCGCTGGTGGAGGCCGGATTCGAGGTGTGAGACCGCACCGCGCGCATGATTTCGGCCTCTTCCGCCCTGCTGCCGCCGTCAGTGAGTCACAAAATGGCTCGGTGACGACGATGGCAGGGCTTTTTACGTCGGCACAGGGACAATACCTGGCGGTCTGCCGACGATGACGGCACTTATCGTCGGCAGACCGCCAGTGTGACCGTCGCCGACACAGAACGCCGATTTGCCGTTGGCAATGGTCCAAAAACTGGCCCGATAACGACACCAACGCGGCTCAGCATCGGCACATCGCCATTTCGTGGCCCACTGCCGACGCTGGCCTCAGCCACGGCACTCAGCGTCGGTAGAGAGACAACCATTGGCACAGCGCGACGACACCACGAACCTGCGACACGGAAAAAACAACATACCGTCGATCTACTGCCGTCTTGTGCAAAATGTCTTAAGCCGCTCGGCCAAGTCGCCAACTGAGCCTCTTCCATAGGGACCCCAATCCGTTACCCAGTGTAGATGCGGTGCAACGCCGAACTCAACTACGTTGCGCGCATGCACCTTTATGCATAGCAGGCATGGCTGGGCGTTTGGTGGGAGCAGCTTTCGACTCCCCTCTCTGAGGGGGAGCCCCTTTCCGCCTAGCAAGAGAAAACCCCGACTATCCGCGGGAACAGTCGGGGTTGTTGAAGTTCGCTAGGCGACTAATCAGCCGAGGATGGCGAGAATGTCGCGGGCGCGACGATGAGGTAGTCCTCACCCTCGTAGTGACTTCGGTGCCGCCGTACTTGGAGTACAGCACCTTGTCGCCGACCTTGACGTCGACCGGGATACGCTCGCCGGCGTCGTTACGACGACCCGGGCCGACAGCCAGGACTTCGCCCTGCTGCGGCTTCTCCTTGGCATTGTCCGGAATGAACAGACCGGAAGCGGTCTGGGTCTCGGCTTCCGCCTGCTTGACGATGATCTTGTCTTCCAACGGTGTGAGTGAGATCGACACTGTGGACCTCCTCTTTCTAAAGAGAAATCGATACTTACCGCGCCGGGACCCGCTAGCAAGAGGCTGACGATCACTTACGGCGTCGTCCTTTCGCGCTGTGACTTATCCTAGCGCGATTATTAGCACTCTGCCAACTCGAGTGCTAACGCTCTGAGAGAAATTATCAAAAAAAGCCTGAAACCATGCGGTTCCAGACTTTGTAAAAAACGGTTCAAGCGTTTCGTCAGGCGCTACGACGGGCCAGAATGGCCTCCAGGCCGGTGCCTAGGGAGTCCGAAGTCACATCCGGAGCCTCCACATCGGCACGTACTTCGGCATCGTGGAATCCCGGAACGTCGACCTCTCTGAGGTGCACGCCCTCATCCACGCGGGCGGCGCCTCATCGGCATCCATGCTGCCCATTGCGTCGCTTGGCGGAATCAACGGCTCAGCCTCGTCGGAAGGCGTTCGACGGGCACGGCCTTGGCCACTTGTTTGGTGGATTTGATCTCCATGCTTTCCGGAGCATCCACCTCAACGTCGGCACCGTCGCGAGGCGCACCCAACGAGAAGGAAATCAAGTCCTGCGTGGACTTGACGGCAACGGTTTTGGCTTCTTCGGCCATATTGTCTCGCTCATCGTGGATGGACAGTCCCACTTCCTTGACGTCAGCGGGCGCGGCATCCGCACGTTCGGTTGTCTGTCGACGGCCTTCTCGGCAGTCTGCGTCTCTTCCTTGGAAGACATCTCTTCCTTGCGCCGTTTCACCGCGGCGTCCCGATCGGCCTTGCCGCGGGCGATCGCCTGGCGAATCTCCCCCTCGGGAACGACATCGGTCTTCAACTGCTCGTCGGCGACCTTGCGGGCCTCGGCCAGCTCCTGCGCGCGCAGTCTGGCACGTTCCGCCTGCTCCGCCTGCGCACGTTTGCGTTCGGCGGCGGCACGCTTCTTCACCTTGGCATGGTATCTGGCGACCTTCCGCTCCCACGCCACGGCCTGCTTGGACGCACGCACACCCAACGCGAGCACCGCGGCCAGCAACGCGGCCGGAATGAGCGCGAACAGCGGACTGAAGTGCAGTGCGAACGCACAGACCAGCACAACGACCGTGATTGTCAGCAATGAGACGGCGATGGCGCGCCTCCTGCGGACCGCGGCGTGACGAAGGGCGCGAATTTCCGCGATCCGTTCTTCGGATGTTGCGCCTTTGTGCGCCTCTGTGGACTGCATCAGTACCCCTTTCGCTGCCGCGACGGTCTCATCGGAAAATCGCGTTCCGCTGTCGGCATCCACCAGATGCAACGACGGTGAAAAGCGGTCCTCGCGATGTTCGATCACCCTCTTCATGCCTTTAATCGTCCGTCTGGGCAACCAAATGAGCATCAGGATGACAACGATCGCAAGCACGACCACCGTGCTTAACGATTCATAACCCATATGTCATAAGAATAGGTGACATTCCGACATTCGAGGCGAGTCCTCCCCGGCGTGTCGAATCAGGAGGGTGAATTCCCTGTCATCAGACGCGCGGTGAAACCGTTTGGCGCGTCCTCGGCCATCAATACGTAGCTTTCATGATCGCGCCATTGGTCGTTGACGTACATATACGCGCGCCGCACCCCCTCCAACGTTGCTCCGACCTGCGTGCGACGGCACGGGACCGCTTGTTTTCCGGCAAAATGTCGATTTCCATGCGATGCAGTCGAGGTCCGGTCGGGTCGAACATGGCCCAATCCGCCAACAGCGCCACCGCCATCGGCGCGTAGCCACGCCCGGCGCAACGCTCGTCCACCCAATAGCCGACGACGCCGGAACGCATCGCGCCGTAGCAGATCGCGCCCAACGAGATCTGCCCGACGATACGGCCATGCTGTTCGATGGCGAACACGGCACCGGTACCGGCCCGTTCGTTGCGCCGCAGTTGTTTCATCCATTCCTTGTAGGTGATGGGGGCGCCGTGCAGCGGATCGCCGGATTCCCACGGCTTGAGCCAGGCATCGTTGCGCCAGCGAACCTCGTTCCACTCGTCATAGTCGGCACCCGTCAACGGGCGCAGACTCACCGGGACGCGCATGCTATGCGATTGGATGAATTCCGGCATTTCAAAGGAATTATTCCCCGGACGACGCATCATGTCGCTCAAGGATTGCAAAATCGTCACCCTTCCATTGTGCCCCACCCATACCCCATGTTCCGTTTTCCACGCAATCGAACCGTGGTACAACGAACGATATGGACATGTATGAGCAACAACGCGAGCTGAAACGGCATTGCGCGCGGCTGCGATCGAACGACGAAAGCGGACGTCCGCGACCAGCGGCGCGAAGCGGGACGACTGCTTGCCGAACACGCATTGGAAGCGTCGTTGATTCGACCGCGATCAACCGTCGCGGCCTTCGCCTCGATGGGCAGTGAAATATCGATGATGCCGTTGCTCGAAGCGATGTTCGACACGGATTGCCGTGTTTTGGTGCCGCGTCTGGGTGCTGGCATGGAAGTCGGCTGGAGTGAGCTGAACGGTCTTGACGATCTGCGCGACCAGCGCAATGCTGATGGTTCCATCAACACACATCGCCCGCAGGAGCCGGAAAACGCAGCGGAAGGACCGGAAGTTCTCACTTCGGCCGAGCTGATCATTGTGCCAGCGTTCGCTGTGGACGAACATGGTTTCCGATTGGGGCGCGGCGGCGGTTGGTACGACCGCGCTTTGGAGCATCGTAGCAGCACCGCGCGCGTGGTCGCGTTTGCTGGCCTTGGGAGCCGACCGACGAGACCGTGCCGCATGAGCCGCATGATATTCCCGTCGACGGCGTGCTCACGCCGGATGGTTATGCCGATGTCCGAGGACTAGGACGGTTGCGGGCCGTCTCAGGGAACGTACTAGGATATGTCCCGTTAAGAAATTTGGGATTGTGCGTAAAGCGAGGATATCGTGCCTACTTACCATTACCGTTGCAAGAACTGCAACTACGATTTCACCGAACAGCAGTCATTCACCGACGATCCGATCACCGTTTGCCCGGAATGCGGCGAAGAGCAGGTCCGCAAGGTGTATTCCGCCCCGCCGATCGAATTCAAGGGATCTGGTTTCTATCGCACTGACAAGTCCAAGTGAGCGAAAACGAATACACGTAACCGAGCAGCCGAAGCAAGGAAACGAGCCAAATAACCAGGGTCAGCAAACCTTGGAAAACAAGGCGACACGCCGAATCCTGTGGATAACTCGCATCCTCCGACCACAACCCTCGATCCGGCTTGCGCAGCAACTATTCGTAAGGTCATCATGCATGATGGTGACCTTTTTTCATGACCTTAGCCACGTCTGCAAGGCACGGACGGCAAACACACGAACTGCGCACCGTCTTCGGCGCCTCATCGACGACGACGAAAACGCGCAATTGCATCGTCTACTTGCTTCGCTGTGCGCCGGACTTGCCATATTCGCGGCCCTGCAGTGCGTACGATTGACGATTTCCACGCAATCCGTCGTCATTGCGGCGAAGTCCATCGCCAAAGGCGGCGTGATTTCCGCGGATTCGCTTGCTTTGCGAGATATTCCATACGATGAGGCCCTGCGCAGCGTTGCTCACGATATCGATGATGCCGTCGGGCTGATTGCCCAAGTGGATATTGCGGAAGGCAGCATCGTCACCTCGGCCATGGCTCGCGCTTCCCCCGTTGTTCCCAAAGGATATACGGCGGTCGAAGTTCGGTTGGCGAGTTCCGCCGACAGTCTGACGATTGGCGATACGGTGACGCTTTCCAGCGCCACGATGTTCAGCGAGGCCACGCCGGAAACGGTACCGGATATGGATGCGGTGTCGTTACGTGAGCTGTGCACGGGAGCGATATTGACCGCGAAACCTTCACGAAATGCGGACGGCGACACGCTTGCGGTGTTTGCCATGCCTCCTCATGAGGCGGCAACCGTATTGCAGGCCCAAGAATACAGCGCGATCATCGCCATCGTCGGTTCGTAACGGCATTCCCAAGCGAATCCGCAGCACCATCATGCGGAATATATGAAATTCGGGAGGTCTGAACGTATCAGAACCTCCCGTATAGCAGACGAACGTCAGCGCTCCCGCTCGGAGAACACGCCCCAATGCGGTGGCAGCTCGCCCAGAATACGCTTGTCGTCGTCAGCATTGCGCTGGCGTTCGGTAAGCACATCGGACGGTTCAAGCTTGACGCCATCGGCATCGAACAGTTCCGTACCCTGCCGAACCACACGCTTGTGTTTGCGCGCCGGTACGGCGGGTGGCGGAGTATCCGGACACCACACGCACGGCAGACTGGTCAGATTCCGCGGACTCTTGGATGGAGGGTTCGTCGACGCTCACTTGACCTCCTGATACAGGTCGCTCAAGCGTGCCACGATGCGATCCACTTCCTTGTCTGGATTCACGAACGCGCCAACGCTCCACACGGTCATAACGGACCAGCCAAGCGATTCGATGTTCTGCAAAAGCACGCGGTGGCGTTCCCTGGTGGACTGCAATCCCATGAACTGCGCATCGTCGGTAAGCACGGCCAATGCGAACGGCTTGTCGTTCAGGCCAACCACCAGCGGCAGCTGGAACCATTGTCGAAACCGTAGTCGACGGCCACATTCAAACCGCGGGCACGAATACGGTCGGCAAGATCGTTGAGCAATACGTTCGAACCGTTCGTCTTGACGACTGGACGCACCACGCTGTCATCGAGCTGTTCCGCCCAGCGAAGCACCGTTTTCAGCATCTTCGGACCAGCTTGGTGCAGGCGCTCGTCATCCATGTCAGCTGACGAGAATGCGGACACGATGTCAAGATGACGATCCGGCACGGCCAACGCATCCAGCAACATACCCCGTCCGCCTTCGGATTCCAACGCTCCAAACTGTTGCAGCAGCCTTCCATGAGAAGTCTTCGCGTAGCACATCGCAAGAATCGCATCGGTGGCATGCGCGCCGGCCACATCGGAAATGTCCACGATGCGCACATGACGCAAGAACATGCCCATGGCCTTGTTCTTATTGGCGATCGCCTTAAGCTCGGCTCCCAGTCGGGTGCGGAACGTATGGGTCAGCGTCACCACGGTAAGCATGTACGATGCAGGCACGATCGTGAAACCGGCGGCACGCTTGGTGATCAGCCTGACCACCTCGTCGATTTCCTGCTGGCTGCTTTCCACCAGTCCGGACGTGATGACCGGCACGCCATTGGCATCGGCCACAAAATGGTAGGCGACCTCGCCCTGCGCGCCTTCCCTGGCCACGTCGAAGGGCACGGAACCGTAGCCTTCCGATTCCAGGAACGCGTTGAGCTTCGGCGCACGGCGAACAGGACGATTGGCGATTTTCACGCTCGGCAGCAATGCGATGAGACGCTTCAGACCGTCGGAAGTGACGGTTTCGCGATGCGCGATCACCACCACCTGCTTGGCTCGGCTGATGATGCTGAGCAGTTCGATGGATTGAATATGCGCTGCGGCATCGATGATCACGACGTCGGCCAATGGCGCCGGATCGGTGATGGCCGCAAGCGTGGCAGGAGTCGCAACGAGAATAGGCTTCGCCGCGGCGAGAATCTGCGGATGCTCCTTATGCAGGCAGTTCAGCGAAACATTACGGGCGCCGGCAGCGTGGTATGCAGCAGATTGGCCTCCTGCGTGCGCGAGAACAGCATGTCGCACAGACGGCGCATGGATTCCTGCGCCACCATCGGACCGACCGAACGCACATGTTCCACATCGACCTGGGCGAACCGCTCCGCAGCGCCCTGCAATGCCGACCCATCCTGATTGGAAATGATCGCGGAGGATTTCACGATGTCTTCGACGCCGTGGTCCACCATGCCAGCTGCAGTTCCCCCTGCAACGGGCATCGTTGGCAACGCCACGATTGTTCAGATCTTCGACCAGCTCGTCGAGGCCGACCGAATGGAATTCACGTTCCAGACGGGCGCGCTCAGGCAGAATATCAAGCGACTGCTTATCGTCATACAGGGCCTTCAAACGCTCTTCGACCTGATTGAAATCAACGGTTTCAAGATTGCCGCCCTGCGGAGTTGTGGCAAGCACCGCATTCAACGCGGTCATATCCCGATTGAGATTCTCCTGCGTTTCGATAATGTCATCCAGCTTGGCGGGCAATACCGGCCAGCCGCCATGAGGCACGAACATATGCCACTGATCGGCCTGCTTGGACACCACCAGCAACGCCTCATGCAGGTTCTCCACTTGGGCGCCGACGCGCAGCAAACCCTTGGCTTCCTTGATGTGGCGGCGACGCTCCCAGAAGCCCATGGACGTACCTTCGGCCTTGCGCTCGGCCTTCGGCTTGGTCGCCTCGATCATGGAGCAATGTCACGTTCGAAAATCTCCGGCTGGAATACGTCAAGCACACGGCGCAGGTTCTTCAGCACCATGACCTGACGGCTCCACTCCTGCGCGGTCGTGGGAATCGGGAATCCGCAGGTCTGTACCGTACTGGCCACCTGCTCGCGGGTGGCGGGCAACACCTTGCGCAACAGCTCAACCACACGCTGGTATGCGCTCACCGCCTCCTCTTCGGAATACAGCGATGCCTTATACCATGCGGTGTCGTTCTCCGTAATGGTGTATTCGCCAAGCTCGCCCGCACGCTGCAGTTTCGCAGCCCAATCCTCGATCTTGTCCGCGATGGAATGCGCGGTCTGCTTGTTCAAACGCACATGCGTGGTCGGATGGGTGGGCAATGCCGCAATCTGCGCGAGATTCTGAATCGTCTGGTAGGCGGATACACCCCACTCCTGACTCACGCCGTGAAGATCGCCCAGATAACGGGTCAAACGCGAACGCACGCCAACCAGCTCATCGGCAATCTGATCAAAACGGGAGGAAGCAACCCCCGATTGGAAGCCGACGGCTGCAATCAGCTGACGGTCAATCGCAGCGTTGGCACCATCATCGGCGATATCCAGCAGCTGTCCGCTCATTTCGTTTGCGGCAACGGCCTGTACAAAACGACGCTTCTGATCGGTCACACACGGCACATAGAGCACAGACCGTCCGTTCATCACGCAACGCGACGCAATCGCCGCGGCCTGCTCGGCGGTATTGTTGGCGATCGCACTATCCACAAACAGCGAATGGCCCGCGGAAGCAAGCTGCGAGGCGTATCGGACGGTATTGTCCGCATCGCCGACCTCATACTCGCCATGAGGATCGGCATCAAACGGACTGTACTCCGGAATTTCGGCACCTTCCAACGCTTCGGCGGCGGACTTGTCTCCCGCCAAGCGTCCAAGGCGGTATTGCCGGTCGGACCTTGCGCCAACTGGTCGATGATCTTCCGGCTTTCCACCAGCATCTGCGATGCCGGATCCATAAAGCATCCGAGAATAATGTGCCGTTCGATCTCAAAATCAGGGAACGCGTTGGCCGCAAGGCGTGTGATGGCAGCGAACACCGCGGATGTTTCCGGCGTGCCGCTTTCGTAATTCGAACCGTCGAACAGCTTGGACTCGTCCAATACGACGTTGTTCTCGCGCAGCACGGCGGCGAAAGCCGCATTCAAGCGTACGCGCCCTGTGAACGCGATCACCGTACCGTTTTCAATATTGCGTCCTTCTTTGCGCACCTCGACCGGATACATGAGTACCGGCATCTGGTTGCCTTTCCAGATGGCCACGCCAACCACCAAAGACAGTTCGCCCACGCCGCTGACACGGCTTTTCGCCTCACGATCGTCGAGCACACGCTCCACACGCGCCCGGCGGCACGCAACATGCCGTTGTCGCGGAACAAGGAATCAAGTTGCACATGCCCGCTGGCGAACAGCTGCGCGATGCCGGACGGATGCGCATGCGTCATGTCAAGCTGGGCGCTCAGCTGCGTCACGTCCTCAAGCGGCGACGGCGATAGACCAAGACGGTACTTCTCACGCCACCCCCGAATACGATCCAGCGCGGTGACGGTCTCGTTGCTTTCGCTCATGTATTGACTCACTTCCCTACCGCTTTGCGGTATTCCGCATACCCCGGATTATGTGACAGGGCCGCGTCGATGTCTGCATTGCCCAAAGCTCCCAGCCATGCGTACAAATCGTCGTACAGCGACGGGTTCATGGCAAGGAACGGCAGCAGCTCCGGATGACGTGCCATCTCGAACTGCACGGTGAAATCGTCGGTGCGTTTGGCATCATCCGACGTCAGTCCGTCGACTCAATGGTCTGTTCCTGCTTGGCAAGCTCTCCCTTGGCGACTCGATCGAACACCGATCCGGGTTCAAAAGCCGGTTTGAATACGCTGGTTTCGTCCGGTGTCGGCTCGCTCACAATCTGTGGCTGCTCCGTGTTATGCGGCCTGAAACGCTCGTCGTCGTCCCGTTGCGCCGCTTCTTCCGGTTGAATCGGATTGGTACCGGATTGTTCTGCAATTTCATTGCGCTGCTCGTGCGTTTTTTCCGCTTGTTGTTCAGGCATGTCGCTGCTATCCGGCAATGCCACGATAATCGGCTTGCTTGGTCTTGCGCTGAATAGTTTGCTCACGGGAATCGTGTCGTGTTCGACGTCGTTGCCTGCGATGACTTGCGTCCGCGATTGGGATTCGGGCAGCATAACCGGCTTTTCCTTTTCGGCGGCGTTTCTTCTTGGCCCCTTCTTCCGCCGCCTGCTGTTCCGCCACGGCATCTGCCTCGGCTGCGGCGTCGGCGAAGAGGTCACGTGGCGCGTTATCCACGACGTCGTTATGCTGCACCAGCGAAACGGATGGGAGATCCCCATAATCCGGCTCGTTGGATCGAACTGGCGCGAAAGACTGACGTTCGGAGCGTTGCATGAGATTCACACGATTGGCGACGTTGCGCGCGTTGAACAATGCGGTCGGCTCTCCGGCACGCAGATTGAGAATGTCGTCGACCGACATATCGGCGGCGTCGGGCTCCTGCGACGCCTCATCGGACACTGCATAGGAGAACAGATTAGATACCGGAGCTGACGCGGTACTCTCGGATTCGGGCATGGCGCTCACGCTGTCACGTTCAAAAGTGACGCGTACGTCGCCGAATTGCAAGGTCATTGGCGTGGATGGCAGTTTGAAATCCTCATCCGCGGGCAGACGCATCAATTGGCCGTTGTCGGCCACTACAAACGAACCATTGGTCGACTTGAGATCACGTACGGAAGCGTTGCCCTGCGCGTCGACTGAAACAATGGCATGCCGTTTCGACATGGATTTGTTCGTATCCATAATGTCAAGCGCGCGAATCCGTCATCCGCCAGAGGACGTAACGGCTTGCGGCCGATTTCCACGCTTTCGCCGCTGCCCAGCTTCTTCAGTTCGGTTCCATCAACCTTGACGGTCCACTGCTGTGCCGTTCGTTGATCTTCGCTCACCGTTGTCGGCCTTCCTTTCACACATACCACTACTTGTCATTGTGTCATGCCTTGCCACGTATTTCAGGATTATGACGCGATTAATTGACAACTTTTCGCCTAATTCCCCCCATTGTATGGCACGATATGGAAGCATTCATGCCTAAATCGGATTTTTATTGGATCGTCAGCGAAAGAAAATCCCGTAATATGCGGAAAACCCCGCCGCCTTGTGGCGAACGGGGGTTTCCACTCAAGATTGTGATATGCGGCTTCAAGCCGCGCGAATCACTTGAGCTCGACGGTAGCGCCGGCTTCTTCGAGCTGGGACTTAGCCTTCTCAGCGTCTTCCTTCTTGGCCTTCTCCAGGACAGCCTTCGGAGCGCCGTCGACGAGAGCCTTGGCCTCAGCCAGACCCAGGGAGGTGATAGCGCGGACGGCCTTGATGACCTGGATCTTCTTGTCGCCAACGGCGGAGAGGATGACGTCGAACTCGTCCTTCTCTTCCTCAGCCGGAGCAGCAGCGCCCGGAGCGGCAACGGCGACAGCAGCCGGAGCGGCAGCCTCGACGTCGAACTTCTCTTCGAAAGCCTTGACGAACTCGGAGAGCTCAACCAGGGTCATCTCACCGAAAGCTTCGAGCAGCTCATCGTTGGTGTACTTAGCCATAATGGCTTCCTTTCATTCTTGGCGACGGTTTGATTGAAGAGGTGACCGTCACCTAAAACAATTATTTTTTCTTTTTATGGTCACTATCATTCACGCGGCTAACCGCAATGAAATCAGGCAGCCTTTTCCTGCTTCTCGCGGAGCGCATCGATCGTACGCACGGCCTTGGTCGGCAGAGCGTTGAACAGGTACGCGGCCTTGGACATCGTAGCCTTGATGTCGCCGGCGAACTCGGCGAGCAGCTGCGGGCGAGACTTGAGGTCTGCCAGCTTCTTGGCGCCTTCAGCATCGTAGACGGTGCCATCAGCGAAGCCGCCCTTGATGATCAGTGCCTTGTTGGTCTTGGCGAAGTCACGCAGGGTCTTCGCAGCTTCGATGAAGTCACCCTTCACGAAGGTCACAGCGGTCGGGCCGGCGAGAAGTTCATCAAGACCTTCGATGCCAGCTTCCTTGGCTGCAATGCGAACGAGCGTGTTCTTTGCCACAGTGTAGGAAGTATCGCGGCCTAGCTTTTCGCGCAGTTCAGAGATCTGCGGAACGGTAAGCCCGCGGTACTCGGTCAGGTAGATAGCGTCGGCGTTACGGAACTTGTCCGTAAGCTGAGCGACCACCGCTTCCTTTTCGGGCCTCTTCATGGCGTTCCTTCCTTAGTCAACCGTTGACTGTGAGATTCGGAACACCTCGCAGGGCAATAAAAAAAGCCCTGCACGCAGGCAGAGCAACATTCGACCGCTAAGCGGGAAGCCCTTGGTGGGCGTATGTTCTTCAACCTGCGCTGGCTTGGCGAACCAAACTTCGTGAGCGCTTGCACGCTCCAACCAACGGTCTGTGGTTTACAAATGGGCAATTTACTGACCCGTTTGGACTAATCCAGACCGGCGTGTCGCGCCGCCGCAAAAGCAACCCCTTACCAATCGCACGAAATTTCCATGACTTACATAGGTGCTACGTTTGCTTTGTTCAGGGACGCATGTCCCAGGCGAGTCGCGATTCTCGCCGGCGCACGCCACCATATGGCACGCGCCTACCAACCCAAGAAAGATGAGAAAAGAGAAAATGGAGAAATTCTTCCATCTCAAGGAGAACGGCACCACCGTCTCCACGGAGATCATGGCCGGCCTGACCACGTTCTTCGCCATGTCCTACATCATCATCGTCAACCCGCAGATCCTGTCTTCGACCGGTATGCCGTGGGGCGGCGTGTTCCTCGCCACCATCATCGCGGCCATCATCGGCACGCTCGTGATGGGCCTGTTCGCCAATGTTCCGTACGCGCAGGCCGCCGGCATGGGCCTCAACGCGTTCTTCACCTACACCGTGTGCTTCGGCCTCGGCTTCAAGTGGCAGGAAACCCTGTGCATGGTGTTCCTGTGCGGTTTGATCAACATCATCATCACCGTCACCAAGATCCGTAAGATGATCATCCAGGCCATTCCGGAAGTGCTGCAGAACGCCATCGGCGGCGGCATCGGCCTGTTCGTGGCCTACGTCGCTCTCTACGTCGGTTTCTTCACCTTCACCACCAAGTCCGCGGCCAAGAGCGGCGACACCGTGCAGGCCACCCCGGGCCTTGCCGTCATGAACAATCCGACCATCTGGCTGTTCATCATCGGCCTGGTGCTGGCCATCGTGCTCACCGTGCTCAAGGTGCGCGGCGGCATGCTGATCGCCATCGCCGTCACCGCGGTCGTCGGCATTCCGATGGGTCAGACCACCATGGCCAACTCCGTGTCCATCGCCGACACCTTCGCCCAGCTGCCGCAGACCTTCGGCGTGATCTTCACCAAGGATGGCTTCCCGGCGCTGTTCTCCGACGTGTCGAAGCTGCCGATCATCCTGCTGACCATCTTCGCGTTCTCCATGTCCGACACCTTCGACACCATCGGCACCTTCATCGGCACCGGCCGTCGTACCGGCATCTTCTCCGCCGAGGACGAGAAGGCTCTTGAGAACGGTTCCGGCTTCTCCTCCAAGATGGACAAGGCCCTGTTCGCCGACTCCATCGCCACCTCCATCGGCGCATCTGCGGCACCTCGAACACCACCACCTACGTGGAGTCCTCCGCGGGTATCGCCGCCGGCGGCCGCACCGGCCTGACCTCCGTGGTCGTGGCGATCTGCTTCGCGCTGTCCGCCTTCCTCTCCCCGGTCATCTCCGCCGTGCCGTCCGCCGCGACCGCAGGCGTGCTGGTCGTGGTCGGCTGCATGATGGCTTCCTCCTTGAAGGAAATCGAGTGGGGCGACATCTCCGAAGCCATTCCGGCGTTCTTCGCGTCCGTGTTCATGGCGTTCAGCTACTCCATCTCCTACGGCATCGCCGGCGGCTTCATCACCTACTGCATCGTCAAGACCTGCAAGAAGCAGGCCAAGGATGTGCATCCGGTGATCTGGGTCGTGGCCGTGCTGTTCATTCTGGACTTCATCATCACCGCAGTGCTGTAACAGTCCTTTTCATACGGAAATGGGCGGTTCCTTCAGTGGAATCGCCCTTTTTATCGACTTTCGCGTCTTTTTTATCGGTCCGCATCAGATGGCTTGGGAGAACGCGTCGACGAGCGCGGCCATCCAGTCCGTCAGGGAATCGTACTGCTCCGGCATCTGCTCGGTCAGCTCCACGATCGGAATATTGGACGATTTGGCGGCGGTGACGATCTTGCCGGTCAGCTCGGTCTCCTCCTGAATGTTGACCACCAGCAGGCCGACCTTGCCGGCCTCCAGCATGTCGGTGAACTGTTTGATGTCGGTCGGCGTTGGCTCGCTTTCGTTGGCCGTGGCACGCATGTAGCCGGTCGGCGTCGCGTCTTTGAGGCCCAGGTCCCCGGCCAGATATTCGGCGACCGATTCCGTGGCGGCATAGGCTTCGCCATCCGCCTTGCGTTTGGTCTCCGTGATTTTTCGGGCGACCTCGTCTTCCTTGGAACGCCATTGCTGGTTCAGCTTGTCGAAATCGGCCTTGCCGTCGGGCCTTGTGCCCTCGTATGCCCTGGTGATGGCCTGTGCGACCGCTTTGCGCACCGCCGCCGAGAACCAGACGTGCGGGTTGCCGCCATTCTTGACGCCACCGATCTCCGCCGCGTTGATGACTTGCGATTTGGCGGATTGCGCGGCTTTGACGGCCCATGAGTCGTACCCGGCGCCGTTGACGATGACGATTCGTGCCTTCTGCAGTTTTGGCGATGTCGGACGTGGTCGGCTCATAGTCGTGCGCGTCCACGTTGGTGGAGTTGATGATGCTGGTCACCTGCACGCCGCTTCCGCCGAGCTGCTCGGCGAGGGTGCCCCATTGGTTGATGGAGGAGACGACGGAAATCGCGCCATGCGCGGAACCGGCACCGTTCTGCGACGTTCCGCAGGCAGACGCGGAAGTGAGAAGGCCGACGAAGCGAGTACGGCAATCGCAATTCTTGCATAACGGTTCACGATGGTTCCTCCATTTTCATATGCTTCATGCTTCGGTGAATCCATCATAACCGTAACTGAGAATGATTCTCAACAGCGCGTGTCGCTTCCACAAGAAAAACAACAAACCAGACGCCGAGAGCAATCTCAACGTCGGTTTGCGGGGAAAAGGAGCTGCCGATCAGCCAAAACGTACAATTACAGAGTTTCGCACAGCGAAGCGCTATTAACTGGCCAGCTGAAGCTGACTCGCACCAACCCACCGTTGGCACTACGTTTTGGCGAATCGGCCTTATCGATCAGCCAACGTCCGGAGACGTAGCGTTCGGCTTCTTCGTTCTGCGGGTTGTTGAACATCGTGGTGGTGTCGGTGAAGTACTCGAGGTGACCCGGCTGGCCAACGGCCTTCAGGTTGAAGAAGGCGGTGTAGTCGGCGATACGGGCGGCCTGCTGCATGTTGTGGGTCACGATCACGATGGTGTACTCGTTCTTCAGCTCGTTGATCAGATCCTCCACGGCCAGGGTGGAGATCGGGTCGAGGGCGGAGCACGGTTCGTCCATGAGCAGCACCTGCGGGTGCACGGCCACGGCGCGTGCGATGCACAGACGCTGCTGCTGGCCGCCGGACAGGCCGATGCCCGGATTGTCCAGACGATCCTTGACCTCGTTCCACAGGTTGGCGCCACGCAGGGCCCACTCGACCAGATCATCCGCGTCGGACTTGGAGATCTTGCGGTTGTTGAGCTTCACACCGGCCAGCACGTTCTCGCGGATGGACATGGTCGGGAACGGGTTCGGACGCTGGAACACCATGCCTACGCGACGACGGCGCGACCGGATCCACATCCTTGTCGTACAGGTTCTTGCCTTCCAGCAGCACCTCGCCTTCGCAGTGGGCGCCCGGATGATCTCGTGCATGCGATCGAGGGTGCGCAGCACGGTGGACTTGCCACAGCCGGAAGGGCCGATGAACGCGGTGACCTTGTTGGCTTCGATGTTGATGTTCACGTCTTCCACGGCCAGGAAGTCGCCGTAGAAGATGTTCAGATGGTTGACATCAATACGTTGTCCCATTTGTTTTCCTTATTGTTCTTATGTTTTCGACTATTCGACCGCGCTCAGCGTTCCGACTTGACGGCGAAGACCTTCGCCACGAGACGGCCGATGAGGTTGAGGATCAGCACGATGAGAATCAGCACAAGGGCTGCGGCCCAGGCGCGTTCCATCGGGATGGTGGTGACGCAGGCCGCGGAAGCGTTGGCCGGGCAGTTCGCGTTGAGCTTGGAATACTCCTGGTAGACGTACACCGGAAGGGTGGTCATCTGGCCGGAGAAGAGGTTGACGTTCGTGGAGGCGATGTAGCCTGCGGTCATCAGCAACGGAGCGGTCTCACCAATCACACGGGCGACGGCGAGAATCGCACCCGAAACAATGCCCGGCAAAGCGGTACGCAACACAATCTTCGTAATCGTGCGCTGCTTGGTAACACCCAAAGCATACGACGCTTCACGCAAGTCGTGAGGCACGATCTTCAACATTTCTTCAGAGGACTTGACCACGGTCGGCAGCATCAGCAGCGACAGTGCCACGGAACCTTCGAAACCGTTGATGGTGCCAGGTCCAATCAGAATCGTGAACATCGAGAATGCGAACAAACCTGCGACGATGGACGGAATACCGCTCATCACGTCGACCAGCAGGGTGATGACGCGAGCCAGCTTGCCACGGTTGGAATATTCCACCAAGTACACGGCGCACATCAGACCGATCGGAATGGAGATGATCATGGCGCCGAACGTGATTTCCAGCGTACCGATGATGGCGTGCTGAATGCCGCCGTAACCACCGGACGGCGTAGGATTGCCGCCGACCACACCGGTCATGTTATAGCTCAGGAAGTTGAGGTTCAGCCTCTTGACACCGTTGACGATGGTGGTGAGCAGCACCGAGAACAGCGGAATCAGCGCCACAATGAACGCAAGAGCGATCAGCACGCGCATCGCAAGATCCTTGCGCTTACGTGCAGCGGTAAAGGAACGAGTCGGCTTGAACTTGTCGAAATCGATGACGGGGGCACCGTCCATCGGAGAAGCGTTGTTATTCACTGCGGTCATCACGCACTCGCTTTCTCGGTAAGCTTACGGGCGATGAAATTCACCACGAAAAGTAATGAGGAACAGCACCAGGCCGGTGCCGATCAGCACGGACACGCCGAGATCGTTGGCTTCAGGATACTGCGCGGCGATGTTGGCTGCGATCGTCTGGTTCTGCGAAGCCTGCAGCAGCTTGATGGAGTAGTTGAGACCTGGAGACAGGATCATGAGCACGGCCATGGTTTCGCCAAGCGCACGACCCAAGCCAAGCATGGAAGCGGACACCACACCGGACTTGCCGAACGGCAGCACCGCAAGCTTGACCATTTCCCACTTGGTGGCGCCAAGAGCAAGCGCGGCCTCTTCCTGAGGCGCGGAGTCTGCAGGAAGATATCGCGAGACATGGAGGTGATGATCGGCAGGATCATGACTGCCAGCACCACGGCCACGGTGGCGACGGTACGGGAAGGATTGCGGCCGGACCTGCGAACAGCGGAATCCAGCCAAGATACTTGGCCACCCAATTCCAGAACGGGTAGATGGCGGGCACCAGCACCAGACCGCCCCACAGACCGTAGATAACGGACGGGATGGCGGCGAGCAGATCGACCACATAGCTCAGGGCGGTGGCGAGCTTCT
>ENA-OQAR01000160-OQAR01000160.1-human-gut-metagenome-genome-assembly--contig:-NODE-160-length-18115-cov-2.653491_pt1 | contig 18115 bp, 26 predicted proteins | sample MGYA00242738_ERZ504533 | MGnify/ENA primary metagenome ERZ504533 (study PRJEB26092, sample SAMD00036276) | human gut metagenome | host: Homo sapiens | study: EMG produced TPA metagenomics assembly of... | reverse complement strand
CTGTATCCAGTTGGAGATAAATGCTGGCCACAACATTCAAAAGGAATATCCGCAAGGCAGGAATCAGATGCCGCATAGGATGAAGTTCTAGACCGACGAGCAGTTTGCTGCTGCCGCCCGCATCTTTGTGGAGGGACGGCGTGCGACCTGTGCCGAGAACTGGACCCCGGAATACTGTGCCAGCCTCAACGAGGAAGAATATCTTTTGCAGCTGCGGCAGGAAAAAGGCCGCAGGCTGGGTGTGCTACCTGCACACCACCAAGGATGTGCCGGACGGCATCGTGAGCATCAACCACAAGGTGGGGCACATCGAACATCTGTTCGTCACTGAAAAAGCCCGCGGCAGGGGCATTGGCATGAAGATGCTGGACTTTGCCCGCAAAAAGCTCAGCGAGCACGAGCACCCGGTGCTGAGCGTGCTGAACACCAACACCCGCGCCATAGCGCTTTACACCCGCATGGGCTGGAAGCTGACCAGCGGCACCGAGCTGGAGTTCACGCCGGAGCAATATCCGGCTGTGGTGAAAAAGTGCGCGCTGGTCTGGATGCGGTACGAGGGCAGCGCACAGAAGTAACCCCGGGCGGCAGCTGCAGGTGCATCGGACAGCGAAAAAGGCACGAAAATGGATGCTCGGACCGGAGGGTATGGTGCTGGAAACGCACAAAAACGGCCGAGATATTGCCCGATGGTCGAAAAAATGTTGAAAACTTTTGTATCTACCCTCTAACCTTCGGGGAATAATTTTATTATCTTTGTATAAATAATGAAAAATGGGCCGCTTTTCATTGGAGAAACCGCCAAAAATGCGCCGGGGGGCTGTACAACCGTTTCGACTTGCGCTAAAATAATCGTAACGCAACAGGCACAGGATACAGATTCTATACCCAAAACGATATTAGATAGGAGCGCTTTACTATGTACGTGAAAGAAGTTACCGTTGAAAATCAGGTTGGTCTGCACGCTCGTCCGGCTACCTTCTTCATCCAGAAGGCTAACGAGTTCAAGTCTTCCATCTGGGTCGAGAAGGAAGAACGCCGCGTGAACGCAAAGAGCCTGCTGGGCGTTCTGTCTCTGGGCATCGTGGGCGGTACCACCATCCGCATCATCGCTGACGGCGCTGATGAGCAGGCTGCTGTTGACGGCCTGATCAAGCTGGTGGAGTCCGGTTTTGCTGAGTAATTTGTGTCTATAAATGGAGCGGCGGGGGAACCTGCCGCTTTTTGTTTTTCAAGGAGAATCCATGACCAAAGCTGAACTGTATCAGAAAGCCTGTATGCTGCCGCTGCTGCCCGGCGTTTATATCATCCGGGATAAGACGGACACCATCATTTATATCGGCAAGGCAAAGCGGCTGCGCATCCGGGTGAGCCAGTACCTCCGCGAGGGCGTGCCCCATGACAACAAGGTCAGCCAGATGATCGCCCATGCCTATGCCTTTGACGTGATCGTCTGCCAGAGCGAGTTTGAAGCGCTGGTGCTGGAAGCCAGCCAGATCAAGGCCCACACGCCGAAGTATAACATCCTGCTCAAGGATGATAAAGGCTACAGCTATATCAAGGTGACAAAGGAGCCATGGCCCCGGCTCTCCTTCGTGCTGCAAAAGGAGGAGGACGATGCCGAGTATATCGGCCCCTATACCTCCAGCTTTGCGGCCCGGCAGATGGCGGAAACGGCCATGGATGCCTTTCTGCTGCCGCGCTGCAATAAGCGCTTCCCGCAGGAGATCGGCAAAGGACGGCCCTGCCTGAACGCCCACATTGGCAAGTGCATGGCGGTGTGCAGCGGCAGGATCAGCTGCGAAAACTACAATCAGGCCGTCAAGAGCGCTGTGCACCTGATCCGCTACGGCAAAAAGGACATCCTGAAGATCCTTAATGAGCGGATGCAGGAGGCCTCGGACCGGCTGGAATTTGAGACGGCGGCGCTGCTGCGGGACCAGATCGCAGCCATCACCAAGGTGAGCGCCGGGCAGAAGGTCATTGTGGACCCGGATGTGGAGATGGACGTGGTGGCGCTGGCAGGCACGCCGGACAGCGTGTGTGCGGCGGTGCTGCGCTTCCGGGACGGACGGCTGACCGATAAGCGGGAGTTTTTTGTTCCACGATACCTCGGACATTGCCGCCGTGCGGGAGGAATTTCTGCCCCGGTATTATCTGGATGACGAACAGATCCCCAAGATCATTGCGGTGGACGAGCTGCCGCCGGACAGCGACGCTTTGCAGCAGGCGCTGAACGAAAAGCGCGGCAGTGAGGTGCAGCTGTATGTGCCCCAGCGCGGCGATAAGGCCCATCTGGTGGAGATGGCCCACACCAACGCGGTGGAGCGTCTTGCCCGGGAGAGCGGCCGCTATGCCCGGGAGGAAAAGCTGCTGGACGAGCTGGCGCAGGTGCTGGGCCTTGCAAAGCCGCCCCGTGCCATTGAGAGCTACGATATCTCCAACTGGGGCGATGGCTCCAGCGTGTGCGGCATGGTCACCTTCAAGGACGGCAAGCCCTACAAGGCGGGCTACCGCAAGTTCAAGATGAAGACCGTTGCGGGCACTGACGACTATGCATCACTGGCAGAGACTGTCTCCCGGCGGGCGGCAGAGTACGAAAAGTACGCAGAGCTTGCAAAAAAGGGAGAACCCTGCAGCAACTGGTTCGGGCAGAAGCCGGATCTGCTTTTGATGGACGGCGGCAGGGGGCAGGTGAGTGCGGCAAAAGAAGCACTGGCCGGGACTGCCCTTGCGGATGTGCCGCTCTACGGCATGGTGAAGGACGACCACCACCGCACCCGCACCATAGTGGACAGCGACGGCCGGGAAATTGCCATCAACATGAACCGGGGCACCTTTACCTTTATCACGGCCATTCAGGACGAGACCCATCGCTTTGCCAATGCCTACCGCAAGCAGCAGATGAAGCAGAAGAGTTATTCCTCCACCCTGACGGAGATCCCCGGCATCGGCCCCAAAACGGCCAAGGCGCTGATGGCCCAGTTCAAAAGCGTGGGTGCGGTGAAGGAAGCCACGCCTGACCAGCTGGAAAATACCCCCGGCGTGGGCAAACAGACGGCACAGATCATCTACGCATATTTTCACGAATAAAACCCTCTCAGTCATCGCTGAGCGGTGCCAGCTCTCCCCGAAAGGGGAGAGCTTTTTTGCATTCAGATACAATGAATGTGCAGAGCTGAAAAAAACGCGATTGATGCATTTGCCGGTTATGGCCCTTCCCGTGAAAAGGCAAACCCCGGCAGACCGCAGTCTGCCGGGGTTTGCAATATTAAAATAAATATTCCGCTGAAAATGCCCAGAGCAAAGCGGAGGGCATTCAAATGATTCAGTTCTCCGCAGAAATATCCTGACCGAAATACTTCTCGCTCAGCTCCTTCAGGGTGCCGTCGGCACGCAGCTCCTCAATGGCGGTGTTGATGGCATCCAGCAGGGTAGCGCTGGCATCGCCCTTGCGCAGGGGGATGGCAACGTGGGATGCATCCTCGGTCTGGGCCACCAGCTTGAAATCTGCATCCGGATGGACGTTCAGGTAATCGTAGAAGGAGACATCAGCGTTCAGGGTGGCGTCGATGCGGCCTGCGGTGAGCAGCTGGATGGTCTCTTCCAGAGTGTCGATGCCCTGTACGGTGGCACCATAGCTCTCGGCCAGTTCCATGTAGGTGGAAGCAAGGCTGTTGGCGGTGGTCTTACCCTTCAGGTCCTCAAAGCTGGTGATCTCGTCGTTATCCTGCGGACGGCAAGGGCAGTGTGGATGTAGCCGTAGGGCTCGGTGAAATCATAGGTCTTGGCGCGCTCGTCGGTCACTTCCACGCCGTTGCACACGATGTCGTAGCGGCCTGCGTCCAGACCGGCAAACAGGCTGTCCCAGTCGCTTTCGACGTACTCCGGGCTCCACGCCCAGCTTTTCGGCAATGGCGCGGGAGACTTCCACATCGTAGCCCACCAGAGTATCGGATTCGTCGTGGTAGCTCCAGGGCTGCCATGCGCCTTCCAGTGCAACGATCAGCTTGCCGCTGGACTGGATGTTGGACAGCTGGTCGCCAGCGGAGGGAGCCACAGATGCAGCAGTACCGGAAGCAGCGGTGCTGCCGGAAGAATTGGAGCAGCCGGACAGAGTCAGCACGCCGGCAGCGGCCATGACGCTCATAAGAGAAATAAAGGTTCTGCGTTTCATAGTTGGATTCCCTTTCCTCTATAAAAATATTTGTGAAATAAACTCCTTCAGGCAAAGAGGGAGACTTTCTGGTTTTGCCAAAGGCCCCATCCCGGAGGAGGCTGTCTGCGGAAGCAGACTGGGGGAGTTGGTTAAACCTCACTCGGTGTGAGCGATCTTCCGCAAAAATTCGCGGGTACGCTCCTCTTTGGGGTTGGCGAAAAACTCATGCGAGGGAGCCTGCTCCACTACCACGCCGTTCTCCATGAAAACGGTCTTGGAGGAAACATTGCGGGCAAAGCCCATCTCGTGGGTGACCACCAGCATGGTCATGCCCTCTTCGGCCAGCTGCCGCATCACGGCCAGCACTTCGCCAGTCAGCTCCGGGTCAAGGGCCGAAGTCGGCTCGTCAAAATAGATGATCTCCGGGTCGAGGCCAGCGCACGGGCAATGGCCACGCGCTGCTGCTGGCCGCCGGAAAGCTGGCGCGGATAGTAGTCGGCTCGGTCGGCAAGGCCCACCTTTTCCAGCATCTTCATGCCAACGGCATCCGCCTGCTCTTTGGGCATTTTGCGGGCAATGATGAGGCCCTCGGTCACGTTCTGCAGGGCAGTCTTGTTGCGGAACAGATTGTAGCTCTGGAACACAAAGGCCGTCTTTTTGCGCAGCCGGGCAATGTCGGCACGGCTGGCCTGGGCAAGGTCGACGTCTCACCGTCAAAGGTGAGCTGGCCTGCGTCGGCAGTCTCCAGAAAGTTCAGACAGCGCAGCAGGGTGGTCTTGCCGGAGCCGGAGGGGCCGAGGATGGCCACCACATCGCCCTTTTCCACGGTCAGGTCCACGCCGCGCAGCACCTGCAGCTCGCTGGTCACTTTGCGTGCACCGGGCCGGTGGAAGATGCCTGCCTGCAGGCGGGGCTTTGTGTAGGTGAAAAAGGACTTGTGGACGTTTTTGATCTCTAACATGGACATGGTTGCCACACTCCTTTCTTACTGGAAGCCGTGGGCGTTGAGCCGACGCTCCAGCAGTGCCTGCAGCTTGGTAATGACCGTGCAGAACAGCAGATACACCACGGCCACCTCACAGTAGATGGGCAGGAAGATGTAGGTGCGGGCGGCCACGCGCTGACCGGCCATGAACAGCTCGGCTACTGTGATATTGGACGCCAGCGAGGTGTCCTTGATCATGCCGATGAGCGAGTTGGAGAGGGCGGGCACTGCGGTGCGCAGGGCCTGCGGCAGCACGATGCGGCGCATGATCTGCCACCAGCTCATGCCCACGCAGTAACCGGCTTCCAGCTGGCCCTGCGGCACGCTTTCCAGTGCGCCGCGCATGGTCTCGGCACAGTAGGCACCCTCGTTGAAGGCAAAGGCGATGACCGCAGCAGGGAAAGCGTCCAGCATGATGCCCACGCTGGGCAGACCATAAAAGATGATGAACAGCTGCACCAGCAGCGGCGTGCCGCGGATGACCCAGATGTAGAACCGTGCGATCTGCCGCAGCACCGGCACATTGGCGTACTGCACCAGCGCAACGGCCACGGCAATGATCATGGCAAAAAAGAAGGAGACCAGCGTGAGCGGGATGGTCATGGTAAGGCCTGCCGTAAGGATACGGGGCAGGGCCTCCGCCAGCACGCTGACCGTACGGTTGGAAAGAAATGCTTCAAACATGAAAAATGTTCCCTCAGAACGGTATTCAAATACTTTGTAAATCGTAAGAACAAAGGTATTATAAGGCTTGGAGTGCGCTTGAAGTCAAGGGCTTTTTCTAAAATTCCTACAAAACCTACCAGAATACTATAGCATGAATCCGGATGGAGTGCAAACGGTTTGCTCAAAACGCGTGATGTGTACAAAAACGGACGACCCATCTGGAAAACTTTGTGCAATGCGGCAAGCGGTTGACGGCGCACCGGCTTTCGTGTACAATGAATATAACAACGCGCACCGGGCTTGGCCCGGCACAGGCGCAAATTCACCGCAGAGGGTGCAGTGCCCTTTGCGCGGTGCAGACACGGAGGACACGAACGTGACGAAGAAAAAAAATTGGCGTTCTGGGTGCAGGTACCTGGGGGCATGGGCTCTGGCACGGATGCTGTGTGTCAGCGGCAATGATGTGCAGGTGTGGTCGGCGCTTCCGGCTGAGGTGGAGAACCTTTCCGCTACGCGGGTGCACCCCAATCTGCCGGGCATGAAGATCCCGGAAGAGCTGCAGTTTACCAAGAGCATTGAGGAAGTGTGCACCGGCAAGGATGTGCTGCTGTTTGCAGTGCCGTCGGTATTTGTGCGCTCCACCACGGCCAAGGCCCGGCCTTACATCCCGGACGGCCAGATCCTTGTGGACGTTGCAAAGGGCATGGAGCCGGACACCTTATATACCATGACTGAGGTCATTGCCGACGAGCTGAACAAAGAGGGTGGCCCCAAAAACGCAAAGCTGGTGGCCCTTTCCGGCCCGACCCATGCGGAAGAGGTGGCGCTGGACATGCCCACCACCATCGTTTCGGCCTGCCCGGATGAAGCCGCTGCCGAGTATGTGCAGGATGTGTTCAGCAACACCTGTATGCGTGTGTACACCAACGCCGACATCAAGGGCGTGGAGCTGAGCGGCGCACTGAAGAATGTGATTGCGCTGGGTGTTGGCATCTCCACCGGCCTTGGCTACGGCGACACGCCCGCGCAGCCCTCATCACCCGCGGCATTGCGAGATCGCCCGGCTGGGCGTGGCCATGGGCTGCAACATCCACACCTTTGCGGGTCTGGCCGGTATCGGCGACCTGATCGTGACGGCAACCAGTATGCACAGCCGCAACAATCGTGCGGGCATTCTGATCGGCAAGGGCAAAAAGCCCCGGAGCAGGCCGTGAAGGAGGTCGGCATGTGGTGGAGGGCATCAATGCCCTGCCCGCCGCCATGGAGCTGGCCGCAAAGTACAATGTGGAAATGCCCATTGTGCAGACGGTGAACGCCATCGTGAAGGAGGGCATGAGCGCCAGCGACGCGCTGCGCACCCTGATGGACCGCAACCGGAAGAACGAGATGCCGCAGGGCTACGAAAAAGTCTGAATTTTAAGGGAGAAGGCACAGCTGTCTGCAGATGGCTGTGCCTTTTTTGCTGCGCGGCCTGCCCACTGGCCGAAAACACAAAATAATTCAAATTTTTTACCAAAATCAGACGTAAAAGGGTAGAAGGTCGGGAAACTTTCTGCTATACTGAAACAGAACGCAAAAACCGGGGGACGTTTTGTGCACCCTGTCGGAGAGAAAGAGAGGAATCTGCCATGCCGTCAACTTATGCGCACCGCCGCTTTGGCACCAATGTGCTGGAACATCTGCCGGATGAACTGCGTGCTCAGCTGGAACAGAACCGTGAGCTTTACGATATCGGCCTGCACGGGCCGGACCTGCTGTTTTATTACCATGCTGCCAAGTCCAACCCGGTGGGTGCACTGGGCAATGCCATGCACGAGGAGCCGGGGCGGGTCTTTTTTGACCGGGCGCGGCAGGGTGGTGCACTGCGAGGCAGACCGGGATGCTGGCGCTGGCCTATGCACTGGGTTTTGTCTGCCACTTTGCGCTGGACAGCACCTGCCACCCGTATGTGGAGCAGTTCACCCGGGAAAGCGGCGTGACCCACTGCGAGATCGAGACCGAGTTTGACAACATGCTGCTGCGCCGGGACGGATACGACCCGCTGAAGTTTTTCACAGCCAGCCATATCCACCCGTCGGAACAGAATGCAAAGACGATCGCGCCCTTTTACGAGGGCATCTCGGAGCAGGTGGCGCTGGACTCGCTCAAGGGCATGATCTCAGTGCACAGGCTGCTGCAGGCGTCCAATCCTGTCAAGCGCTGGGTGGTGCTGACAGGCATGAAGGTGGTGGGCAAATACGACATGCTGCACGGACTTGTGGCAAACCCGCAGCCGAACCTGAAGTGCGTGGAGAGCGGCAAGCGGCTGGAAGAACTGTATGCGCAGGCGCTTCCGCTGGCAGAAACGCTGATCCTGGAATTTGTGGCAAAGCTGGACACGGACCAGCCCCTGAGCAAGGCCTTTGACCACACCTTCGGGGAGTTTTGAGCGGGCACAAAAAATGAGGGTGCACCGCCCGGCGGTGCAGGGAGAGAGTAAAAATGCAAAGCGAAAAATTCAAGGTGACCCCGCTGGAGCGGTCATGGATCCTGTACGATGTGGGCAACTCGGCCTTTGTGCTGATGATCGCAACGCTGGTGCCCATTTTCTTTAATGCGCTGGCCGAGGCCGGTGGATTGAGTCCGGTGAACTATCTGGCCTACTGGGGCTATGCAAGCTCGGTGGTCACGGTGATCACGGCAGTGCTGGGGCCGATTTTGGGCACGCTGGCCGATACCAGAGGCTTTAAAAAGCCCATCTTCATGCTCTGCCTGTTCGTGGGCGTGGCAGGCTGCTGTGCTATGGGCCTTGCCACTACATGGCTGCCGTTCCTGATCATCTTCATCCTTGCAAAGATCGGCTTTTCGGGCAGTCTGGTGTTCTACGATTCCATGCTGGGCGATGTGACCACCCCGGAACGCATGGATGTTGTGTCTTCGCAGGGCTATGCATGGGGCTACATTGGCAGCTGCGTGCCCTTTGTGGTGTGTCTGGCGCTGGTGCTGGGCAGCGGGGCCATCGGCCTGAGCCAGATGACCGCCCTTTCCGTGGCGCTGCTCATCACCGCTGTGTGGTGGCTGGGCACCACCCTGCCGCTGCTGCGGAACTATAAGCAGATCAACTATGTGGAGGTAGAGCAGCACGCCATCCAGCAGAGCTTTGTGCGCATCGGCCACACCCTCAAGCATCTGCGCGAGGATAAGCAGGTGTTCTGGTTCCTGCTGGCCTTCTTCTGCTACATCGACGGCGTGTATACCATCATCGATATGGCCACCGCCTACGGCACGGCACTGGGGCTGGAGACCACCGGCCTTTTGCTGGCCCTGCTGGTAACGCAGATCGTGGCCTTCCCTTCGGCGCTGATCTTTGGTCGGCTGAGTGCAAAATACCCGTCCAGCCAGCTTATCCCGGTCTGCATCGCAGCCTACACCGGCATTGCGGTGTTTGCCTTCTTCCTGACCAGCCAGTGGCAGTTCTGGGTACTGGCCGTGCTGGTGGGCATGTTCCAGGGCGGCGTGCAGGCACTGAGCCGCAGCCACTTTGCCAAGATCATCCCGGCTGAAAAATCCGGCGAATACTTTGGCCTGTTCGACATCTGCGGCAAGGGCGCGTCCTTCCTTGGCACCATGATCGTGAGCGTGGGCAGCCAGCTGACCGGCAGCGCCAATGTGGGCATTGGGATGCTGGCGCTGCTGTTTGCAGTGGGCTTTGTGCTGTTTCGGGTGTCCTGCCGGAACTGAGGGCGCAAAACAGGTGTAAAAAATACGATTTAAAATTTGTCGATGCTTTCGCTTTGGCAATATCAGAGGAAATATTAATTTTATAATTTTGCAAACAAGCCAGCCCTGCGGGGCCGGCTTGTTTCCTTTTTCACGGGAAGGGGGGCGTGACGGCAAACGGCATATTGTTGCCATTACGCAGTAAAGATGCAGTTTTCGGCAGCGACTCTATTCGTGAAAGTGCGTTTGGAGCGGCCCGCAGGCCGCGACAAATGCGAAATAAAAATAAAATTTCCGCTGAATATGGCCAGAGTGTAACGGAGGCCATTTTAAATCGTCCTTCTGGTTATAATTAACAAACCGGTAATTGTCTTTTTGAGCGGCGAATGATACAATAGTGTCAAACGATTTCAAAACCACAAAGGAGAAAACGAAATGGAACGATTTCCCGGTTATACCCTCGTGCGTACCGAGGACTGCCCTGAACAGCACGGAACCCTGACCGTGCTTACCCACGATGTGAGCGGTGCCACGGTGCTGCTGGTGGAAAATGAGGATACCAACAAGGCGTTTGGCATCGGCTTTGGCACCTTCCCGTCCGATGACACCGGCGTGTTCCACATTCTGGAGCACTCGGTGCTGGCAGGCAGCGAAAAATACCCGGTGACCTCGCCGTTCTTGCAGCTGCTCAAAGCAGCATGGCATCTTTCCTGAATGCGATGACCTTCCCGGATAAGACGGTCTACCCGTTCGCTACGCCCAATGAGACCGACTTCAAAAACCTGATGGATGTCTACCTGAACGCGGTGTTCTGCCCGCTGGCCATGGTGGACAAGAGCGTGTTTGAACAGGAGGGCTGGCACCGCAGTGCCGACGGCACTGTGAGCGGAGTGGTGTACAACGAGATGCAGGGCGCTCTGGCTGCACCGGATGCTCAGTTGGAAAATGCACTGGAACGGGCCATGTTCCCGGATACGGCCTACGGCTTTGTTTCCGGCGGCGACCCGGCCAGCATCCCGGCGCTGACCTATGAAAAGTATAAGCGGGTATATCACCGCCACTACAGCGCCGACAACTGCTGCATTACCCTCTATGGCAAAATGGATATGGCTGAAAAGCTGGAACTGCTGGACAGGGATTATCTCTCCAAAATGCCCAAGGGCACCAGCCGTCCGCAGCTGACCGTGCAGCACGAGCAGGCGGGTGCCTGCGTGGAACTGCCCTACTATACCGAAAACCCGGAGCCGGACGAGGTGCAGTGTGCTCTGGCATGGTACACCGGTGCCTTTGCAGACCGGGAGCGGCAGCTGGGCGTGGAGATCCTGCTGGATGCCCTGCTTGGCACCAATAACTCCCCGCTGAAGGCGGCGCTGCTGGCCGAAAAGCTGGGCGCAGATATTGACATTGGCTTTGACGACAGCACCCTGCAGCCGGTGCTGGAACTGGTGCTGCGCGGTGCCACCGAGGAGAGCGCTCGCAAGTTTGCTGCCGCTGTGCGCAAGGCGGTGGACGGCATTCTGGCCGAGGGCGTCCCGCAGGAACTGCTGTTGGCTTCGCTGAACGCAGCAGAGTTTGCATCGCTGGAGCGCCCGGGCACCCTGCCAGACGGCGTGCTGGATGCCATCAACGCTTCTACCGGCTGGCTGCACACCGGCGATCCCACTCTGCTGCTGCCACACGGACAGACTGTTTGCTTCCCTGCGGGAAAAGCTGGCCGATGGCTGGTTCGATGAGCTGCTGCATGAGCTGTTTGCACCGGCTCCGGTGCAGGTGGTGCAGGTGCCCACCCTGCCTAAAAAAGAGGAGGACGAACCTATCCGCACCGACGGCAAGCTTGTGCTGGAGCACCCGCTGACCGTTGCCGACCTTGGCGACGGAGCAAGGACGGCCCCAGGTGAGCGGGAACTTCTGGCCGGTGCGCAGCTGGTGCATCACCCTTCGGCAGGCAGCCTGTACCTGAACTTCTACTATGACCTCGGTAATGTGAAGCCTGAGGACATGCCGTATCTGGACCTGCTGACCGATGTGCTGGACGAGCTGGACAGCACCGAACACACCGCTCAGCAACTGAACACTCTGCGCAGCACATGGCTGGGCGACAGCCGCACCCAGCTGGACATCTGGACTGGGCGGCAGGAGGGTGCACCCTGCCATGCCAAGCTGAGCCTGTGCCTGAGCCTGCTGGAACGCAGTCTGGAAAAGGCTGTGGAGCTGGGCGGCGAATGGCTGTATGATACCATCCTTACCGGCCCGGCGGCAGAAGCTGCTTTTGCACGTGTGCTGAGCCAGCAGAAGTTGAACATGGAACAGCAGTTCATCCAGCAGGGCAATGTATACGCAGCCACCCGCGCCAGTGCCCACTACACGGTGGACGGTGCGGTGAGTGAACGCTGCAGCGGTGTGAGCTATTACAAGTTCTTGTGCGGCGTGCAGGAGCGCGGCAATTGGGCAGCACTGGGCGAAAAGCTGGATGCCCTGCGCACAGAGGTGCTGCAGCACGCGGAGCTGACGGTCAGCCTGTACGGCAGCGAGGATGCCCTTGCAAAGCTGCGCACTCTGCTGCCGGACAGCCGCTTTGCTGCCGAGGGCCGCGCTGCGGCAAAGCCCTATGTGGAGCCGCTGACACTGCCGGTGAACGAAGCGTTTATCATTGACGGCGGTGTGAACTACGATGTACAGGTATGGCCCATGGAGCGCCGCAGCGACCGCAAGGCGCTGGCCCGCGTGATGAGCTACGAATACCTGTGGCACAACATCCGCGAGGTGGGCGGCGCTTACGGCACCGGAATGCTCTCCTCGGACGGCGTGGAATACCTGTACACCTACCGCGACCCCCATGTAAAGGAAAGCTACGACACCTTTGCAAAAGGTCCGGCAGAACTGGCAGCACGGGAGTACACCGAAAAAGACCTGAACGATTTTTATTGTGGGTACTGTGGCCAAGCTGGACACCCCTCGCAAGCCGCGTGCTGAGGCCCGCGAGACGGACCGCCGGTATTTCTGCGGCATCACTGATGAAATGATGGCGGCAGACCGCAAGGCCCTGTGTGCGGTGGATGCCGCACTGCTGAAGGAGCAGGCCGCAGAGCTGGGTGCCGCCATGGCAAACGGCGTGCGGGTGGTGTTTGGCAGCAAGGATGCTGTGGAAGCCGCAAAAGAACTGTTTGATACGGTAGAGACCCTGTAAGCAAAGAGCCTTCCATCCCGCCCGGGACATGCTCTGACAGGATAAAAGTGCCTGATGTATAAATGAAAATGTCAGTCGGCTTACTTTACTTTTGTAAAGAAACGGAAAAATTTAAAAAGCAGGGTTGACGCAGCAAAAAAGCAGTGGTAAAGTAATGGGCGGAAAAGGCAAAAAGTGTCTTTTTACAACAGGAAAACGAGGTGGTTGTCATGGAACCTGCTGGCAGTAGCAGCAGTCTTTCTCCCCGATTATTTTATATGATGGCAGCCGCCGTTTCTGCTTTGCGCAGACCCTGCTGTGTGTGAATGCACACGGTGCGTGTTTGCGTTCCCTGAAAAGAAGAAACGAGAGCTGCCACTGAAAAGGAGGCAGCTTTTTTATGTCTGAAATCTCGATCGATACCCTCAAGACCATGCTGGCAAATCTGGACGATGCCAAGAAATACCAGAGCCTGCGGGATGTGATGGAAACTCTGCCCGCGCCCGACCTTGCGGCGGTATTTGAGGATCTGCCTGCAGAAAAGCTCCCGGTGCTGTTCCGTCTGTGCCCGAAGGATCTGGCCGCAGATGTGTTCACCGAACTGGCCCCTGAGACCCAGCAGAAGCTGATCGACGGCCTGACCGATACCGAGCTGAAGGCTGTTGTGGACGAACTGTTCGTGGACGATGCCACCGACCTTGTGGAGGAAATGCCTGCCAACGTGGTCAAGCGCATTCTGGGTCAGGCGACCCCACCACCCGCCGCATGATCAACGAGCTGCTCAAGTACCCGGAGGACTCGGCCGGCGGCGTGATGACCACCGAGCTGATGGAGCTGCGGCCGGACATGACCGTGGCACAGGCTATGGAGGCCATCCGCAGGAATGGCTTTGACAAGGAGACCATCAACAACTGCTATGTGACCGATGACAGCCGCAGGCTGATCGGCGTGGTGTCCCTGCGGGCGCTGGTGCTGGCAAAGAACACAGAAGAGCCTATCAAGGACCTGATGGATTCCAATGTGGTCAGCGTGAGCACCACCACCGATCAGGAGGATGTTTCCAACCTGTTCGAGAAATACGGCTTTCTGGCTATTCCGGTGGTGGACGCCGAGAACCGGCTGGTGGGCATCGTGACCATTGACGATGCCATCAGCATCCTGCAGGACGAGGCCAGCGAAGATATTGCAAAGATGAACGCAATCGGCCCCTCCGACAAGCCCTACTTCAAGCAGAGTATGTGGGACCTGTACAAGAGCCGCGCACCGTGGCTGCTGTTTTTAATGATCAGCGCCACCTTCTCCAGTCTGGTCATTCGCGGATACGAGGATGCACTGGCCGCTGTGACCGTGCTGACTGCATACATCCCCATGCTGACCGACGCAGGCGGCAACGCGGGCAGCCAGAGCACTTCCACCATCATCCGCGGCATGGCGGTGGGCGATATCCAGCCCCACGATCTGCCACGCATCCTCTGGCGCGAGAGCCGCGTAGCCCTGCTGTGCGGCGGCACGCTGGCCGTATGCAACTTTGTAAAGCTGCTGGTGTTTGACCGCATTGCGGCTCCGGTGGCACTGGTGGTGTGTCTGACCCTGATCTGCACCATCCTGCTCTCGCAGATCATCGGCGGCATTCTGCCGGTGGCGGCAGAAAAGCTGCATGTGGATCCGGCCGTGATGGCTTCACCCCTGATCACCACCATTGTGGATACCACCACGCTGCTGATCTACTTCAACATTGCAAAGATGCTGCTGCATCTGTAAAAGATACTCGGATCGAGATGCCCGGAGGCTCAGGAAAGCTTCCGGGCATTTTCTTTGCAAAAAGGCGGGCGGCAGGAACCGGGAATGGCAGGCGAATTTGCAGAAAAATTGCAGAAATGAAGCGAAAAAAATGCGGAAGAACAGGGATGAACTATTCCTGAAAATATTTTTCAAGATATACAAGAAATGAAAAAGCTGCAAAAAACCGGACGATGCAACATTTTTGTAATCTTTTTGAGAGAAAAATGACATAAATTTTTTTTGCTTTTGTAGGGAGGTTGCAAATGTATGAAAAATTGTGATGTTTCGAGAAAAGAAATTGGCGAGCCCAAAAAGCATTTGTTGAAATAGCACAAAAGAACTCCTTCAATCTTGTGAACTTGTTCTCTTGAACAGTGGGGTGCTGCAAGGGTATAATACGAACAGGAATTACAGGTGCATGCAAGATTGCTCCTGTGAAAATGCTGAGATACGAATTGAAGGAGAACATTATTATGAAAATGATTTCGCGTCGTGACTTCCTGAAGGCATCTGCTGTTGTTGGTGCAACTGCTGCTATGACCGCCTGCGGCGGCTCTTCCAGCACTTCTACTGCTGCTTCTTCTGTTGCTGCATCTTCTGCTGCTTCCAGCGCTGCTGCAACCAACGGTTCCGCAAACATCGGCGTGTGCATCTATCAGTTTGCTGATAACTTCATGACCCTGTACCGCTCCGATCTGGAAGAGTACCTGAAGGACATGGGCTACTCCGTCACCATCATGGACGGCAAGAACGACCAGAACACCCAGACCGAGCAGATCAACACCTTCCTGCAGCAGGGCGTGGACGTGCTGGTCATCAACCCCGTGCAGACCACTTCCGCACAGACCATCGTTGATACCGTCAAGCCCTCTGAGACTCCTATCGTCTTCATCAACCGTGAGCCCGACAAGAGCGTTCTGGACTCCTACGCAGACAAGTGCTGCTACGTTGGTGCTGACGCACGTCAGTCCGGTACTTATCAGGGCGAGCTGATCCTGGAGACCGAGACTCAGGGCGATATCAACGGCGACGGCAAGATCACCTACATTATGTGCAAGGCGACCCCGAGAACATCGATGCTCAGTACCGCACCGAGTACTCCATCAAGGCCCTGACCGATGCAGGCAAGGAAGTTGAGTGCCTGTACGAGTACCTGGACAACTGGGATCAGACCACCGCTCAGCAGGACGTTGCAAACGCTCTGTCTCAGTACGGCGACAAGATCGAAGTTGTCTTCTGCAACAACGACGCAATGGCACTGGGCGCTCTGCAGTCCATCCAGCAGGCAAGCCGCACCGTCGGCAAGGATATCTATCTGGTCGCGTCGATGCTCTGGCAGAGGCTGTTCAGGACGTCTGGATGGCAACATGACCGGTACCGTGCTGAACGACGACGTGGGTCAGGCTACCGCAGCTGCTGAGGCTACCAAGCTGTACGTCGAGGGCTCCAAGGTCGAGCAGTACTACTGGGTCGACTATGTGAAGGTGACCAAGGACAACGCTTCCGAGTACGTGAAGTAAGACCAAAGTTTTTCCTGAAACAATGCAAGGTGCGCAGTGGACCTTGACGGCTTGAGCAAAGCTATAAAGCGCGTGCGTGCGAGAAATATTCTCCGCGCACGCGCCTTGTTTGAAAAAAGGTTTTTCTGCGGCCTTATAATAAACGACAAGGAGGCTCTGCGGAATGTCAGAATACCGTCTGGTAATGAAAGGCGTGGTCAAGACCTTCCCCGGCGTCAAAGCGCTGGATCACGCCCAGTTGGAGCTTCGCCCCGGTAAGGTCATGGCGCTGATGGGTGAAAACGGCGCCGGTAAGTCCACACTGATGAAATGCATGTTTGGCATTTACAAGATGGACGAGGGCGAAATTGAATACGAGGGCGAAAAAGTTACCATCACCACCCCTCTGGATGCACTGAACCGCGGCATTGCATGGTGCATCAGGAACTGCAGCCGATCCCGGCACGTACTGTGGCCGAGAACATCTGGCTGGGCCGCTACCCCACCAAAAAGTACGGTCCTATTACGGTGGTGGATCACGCCAAAATGTACAAGGATACGGAGGAGCTGCTGAAAAAGCTGAAGCTGGAGATCAATCCCCGTGCAAAGCTTGGCTCTCTGAGCATCGCACAGATGCAGATGGTGGAAATTGCAAAGGCTGTTTCCGCAAACTGCAAGGTGCTGATCCTGGACGAGCCCACTTCCTCGCTGACCGCAAACGAAGTTGAGTCGCTGTTCCGCATCATGCGCGAGCTGAAGGCTCTGGGCGTGGCACTGGTCTATATCAGCCACAAGATGGACGAGATCAAGGTGATCGCGGACGAAGTCACCATCATGCGCGATGGCCAGTACATCGGTAAGTGGGACGTTGCCAACATGACCAAGGAGCAGATCATTGCAAAGATGGTCGGCCGTGAGCTGTCGAACCTGTATCCCCCGCTGGAGAACCATCCCTCGGACGAGGTGATGATGAAGGTGGAGGACTTTACATCCATTCATCCGCGCTCCTTCCGCCACTGCAGCTTCGAGATCAAAAAAGGCGAGATCCTGGGCGTGGCCGGTCTGGTGGGCGCACAGCGCACCGAGCTGATGGAAGGCATCTTCGGCCTGCGTGCCCATACCTCCGGTAAGGTGTGGATCAAGGGCGAAGAGGTGAACATCAAGCAGCCCCGCGACGCCATCCAGAAGAGCGTGGCTCTGCTGACCGAGGACCGCCGTGCCACCGGCATCATGGGTGTGCTGAGTGTTGCGGATAACATCTCCATTGCATCGCTGGATGCCCTGCGCAAGGGCCCCATCATGCTGGACAACAAGAAGATCCTGGATCTGGTGGCTACCAACAAGGAAAAGATGGCCATCAAGGTGCCCAGCCCCAAGACCCAGATCAAGAGCCTTTCCGGCGGCAACCAGCAGAAGGTGCTGATCGCCCGCTGGCTGGCCAACAACCCCGATGTTCTCATTCTGGACGAGCCTACCCGTGGCATCGACGTTGGTGCAAAGTACGAGATCTACTGCATCATCGCCGATCTGGCCAAGCAGGGCAAGAGCATTATCATGATTTCCTCTGAAATGAGCGAGATCATCGGTATGTCCAACCGTGTCATGGTCATGTGCGATGGCCGCATCACCGGCTTTATCGACGGCAAGGACGCTACGCAGGAGAACATCATGGCGCTGGCTACCCAGTTCGAGACCGCACCTGACGCAGCTGCGGCAAATCAGTAATTAAGGAGGCTGTCTATCGTGGAAGCTACCAAAAAAAATTGAATGGCAAGGCTGTGGGCAAGTGGCTCAGCAACAACGCCATTATTATGATGATGCTGGCCATCACTCTGATCGTTGGCATCATGCACCCCAACTTCTTCTCCGGCACCAACATGATCAACCTGTTCAAGAACGTGTCCATCCGCTACATCATCGCTCTGGGCATTTCCGGCTGTCTGATCACCACCGGTAACGACCTGTCCGCTGGCCGTCTGGCTGGTTTTGCCGCATGTCTGGCCTGCATTTTTGCGCAGACCGAAGGCGCTTCCGGCAAGTTCTACCCCAATATGCCCACCCTGTCCACCCCCCGTGGTGTTCATTCTGGTCATTGCCATCTGCGCCATCGTGGGTCTGTGCAACGGACTGGTGGTCAGCTACCTGAAGGTGCAGCCCTTCAT
>ENA-OQAR01000159-OQAR01000159.1-human-gut-metagenome-genome-assembly--contig:-NODE-159-length-18118-cov-1.928020_pt1 | contig 18118 bp, 23 predicted proteins | sample MGYA00242738_ERZ504533 | MGnify/ENA primary metagenome ERZ504533 (study PRJEB26092, sample SAMD00036276) | human gut metagenome | host: Homo sapiens | study: EMG produced TPA metagenomics assembly of... | reverse complement strand
CCTGTGTCAACTCTTGATCCGTGAACTTACGCATACTGCGTCTGTTCTTTATTAAGTCACTAAATTGTTCCATAATATACCCTGTTAATTTATTTTTCTGCACAAATATACAACTAGAATGTGGATTGATAAACAAAAAACAATAAATTTGCAATTAGAGATGCCTGTCAGATTAAGTACATATCGCAAAGGAAATGCCATTCCCCCTCTGCCTGGAACAAACATTTTCCATTCTACCGAGCTGTTTCATGTCTTTGAAATGACCCGGGGATACGAACCTTTGCTTATCGTAGCCTATATAGGAAACCGTCCTGTAGGCAAACTGCTGGCAGTCATCCGGAAAAGTGTGCGCCTGTTCCCCCCTGCAATCATCAAACGATGCGAAATTTATGGCACAGGCGAGTATTTTGATGAAGAACAGAATAAGGAAGACCTGTTCGGGGAAATATTGGAACATCTCACCAACGAAGTATTATGCAAATCGTTCCTCATCGAGTTCCGCAACTTGGAAAATCCGCTATTCGGATACAAAGCTTTCAGAAAGAACAACTATTTCGCCATTAATTGGCTAAGAGTACGTAATTCACTGCACAGTAAAGCTCCTTACGAACGGCTGAGCATGTCTCGCAGAAGACAAATAAACAAAGCTCTGAGAAATGGTGCCATCATGGAAATAGCCGACAATGAGAAAGATATACAAGATTTCTCACGAATGTTGAAAAAAGCCTATTCCTCACAGATAAGAAAACATTTCCCGGACATCGGCTTTTTCCGGTTATTAGCATGGCAGAACCCGGAAAAAGAATTAGCCAAAGTGTTTCTTGTGAAATATAAAGGCAAAATCATCGGTGGTTCTATCTGTCTTTTCTCAAAAGAAAGTGCTTATCTGTGGTTCTCAGGAGGTATGCGGAAAACCTATGCTTTTCTTTACCCCGGTATTCTAGCCGTATGGGCACCTATTACCTATGCTCACGAAAAAGGATATGCACATTTGGAATTCATGGATGCAAGGATTACCGTTCAAAAAGCACGGTTACAGGGACTTTATACTCCGCTTTGGCGGCAAGCAGAGCAGTACACGCCGCTGGTTCCGCTTCAGTTGGAAGTGGCTGAACAAACTCTTGTGCAAATTCTATATTTAACTCATTTTTGTCTTTTTTGTCTAAAGTGTTGTGAAGCATCTCGCAAATAAGAAATAAAATTGAAGAAATATTTCTTTATTTAACTCGAAATTACTTTCTTTGTGCAGTTTTATCTGAAAACTTGAGTATAAAACCAAACTATTAAAATTATAAGATCATGAAAATCTCACACATTGAACACCTGGCATTGCCGTAAAGAGCATTGAAGAGGCCCTGCCGTATTATGAAAACGTATTAGGTCTGAAATGCTACAATATCGAAACAGTAGAGGATCAGAAAGTAAAACCGCTTTTCTGAAAGTAGGTGATGTTAAAATAGAACTGCTGGAACCTACAAGCCCCGAAAGCACTATCGCAAAGTTCATTGAAAAAATAATGGCAACGGTGGTATGCATCATTTGGCTTTTGCAGTGGAAGATGGTGTGGCAAATGCGTTAGCCGAAGCTGAAACCACCGGCATCCGTCTCATTGACAAAGCTCCGCGTAAAGGTGCCGAAGGTTTGCAAATTGCTTTTTTACATCCCAAATCTATTGCGTCCTGACCGAGCTTTGCGAAAAACCATAAAACACGAGATCTGACTATTCACGATTGAAGTCAGTATATTTAGTCTGGTTCAAGCGTAAATAGAATTATTTTTTAATCGTAAATTGTAAAATCATAAGTAAAATGAGCAATCAAACTTGAAAAAATAAAAGAGCTTATCGACGCCGGGCTACAGCACGCATGGGTGGAGGTGATAAAGCAATTGCAAAACAGCATGAAAAAGGAAAATATACAGCCCGCGAACGCATAGCCATGTTGCTGGATGAAGGCAGTTTCGAAGAAATGGATATGTTTGTGGAACACAGATGCACCAATTTCGGCATGGAGAAAAAACATTATCCGGGCGACGGTGTAGTAACAGGTTGTGGTACCATAGAAGGACGTTTAGTTTACATCTTTGCACAGGATTTCACTGTTTCTGCCGGTTCTCTTTCAGAAACAATGTCTCTGAAAATATGCAAAGTAATGGATCAAGCTATGAAAATGGGTGCTCCCTGTATCGGTATCAACGACTCGGGTGGCGCACGTATTCAAGAAGGTATCAATGCATTGGCCGGTTATGCTGAAATTTTCCAACGCAATATTCTTGCTTCAGGTGTTATTCCGCAGATCTCAGGTATTTTCGGTCCTTGTGCAGGCGGAGCTGTTTACTCTCCTGCTCTGACAGACTTCACCTTGATGATGGAAGGCACATCATATATGTTCCTTACCGGACCGAAAGTGGTAAAGACTGTTACAGGTGAAGATGTAAGCCAGGAAAACTTAGGTGGTGCAAGCGTTCATTCAACCAAATCCGGTGTTACTCATTTTACAGCCAAGACGGAAGAAGAAGGGTTAGCCATGATCCGCAAATTGTTAAGCTATATTCCTCAGAACAATCTGGAAGAAGCTCCCTATGTAGACTGTACCGATCCTATCGACCGTCTGGAAGACTCTTTGAACGAAATTATCCCCGACAGCCCCAACAAACCATACGATATGTATGAGGTGATCAGCGCCATCGTAGATAATGGTGAGTTTTTGGAAGTCCAACCTCACTACGCTAAAAATATCATCATTGGTTTCGCACGTTTCAACGGCCAGTCTGTAGGTATTGTTGCCAACCAGCCCAAATACCTGGCGGGTGTGCTTGACAGCAATGCGTCACGCAAAGGTGCTCGTTTTGTACGTTTCTGCGACGCTTTCAATATACCTCTTGTTTCATTGGTAGATGTTCCGGGATTCCTTCCGGGTACAGGACAAGAATACAACGGTGTAATCCTCCACGGTGCCAAGTTGCTGTATGCTTACGGCGAAGCGACTGTACCCAAAGTGACAATTACCCTGCGTAAATCATACGGCGGATCTCACATTGTAATGAGCTGTAAACAACTTCGCGGTGATATGAATTATGCATGGCCTACTGCCGAAATCGCCGTTATGGGTGGTGCAGGTGCAGTAGAAGTATTATACGCACGCGAAGCCAAAGAACAGGAAAATCCTGCCGCATTCCTAGCCGAAAAAGAAGCTGAATACACCAAGCTGTTCGCCAATCCTTACAATGCTGCCAAATATGGTTACATTGATGATGTGATTGAACCGCGTAATACCCGTTTCCGCATCATCCGTGCATTGCAACAGTTGCAGACTAAGAAATTAACCAATCCGGCTAAGAAGCATGGTAATATTCCTCTTTAATTAAAAAATTAAAAACTGAGAATTGAACATGAAGAAATTAAATATAGGAATATTCCTTTCTTTGCTGCTGATGGTGGGGTTATGTTCTTGTGGAGAACAGAAATCGAACACCAAGCTGGTACTGAATGAAGTGCTGATTGAAAATGAAAGCAATTTCCAGGATGACTACGGAGTACACAGCGCATGGATTGAAATATTCAACAGATCATTTGGTAGCGCAGACCTTGCCGGTTGTTTACTGAAGGTGAGCAGCCAGCCTGGAGATACTGCTACTTATTTTATCCCTAAAGGTGATGTATTGACTTTGGTCAAACCTCGCCAGCACGCTTTATTCTGGGCAGACGGCGAACCCAACCGCGGTACTTTCCACACTAATTTCACACTGAATGCCGCAACCGACAATTGGATTGGATTGTATGATTCAGGCAAAAAAATTATTGGATCAGATTATTGTTCCGGCAGGCACATTGCAAGCAAACCAATCATACGCACGTGTCAGCGACGCAGCAAATTGAATGGGAGGTGAAAGGTTCCAGCGCAGACAAATATGTGACTCCGAGCACCAATAACAAGACTATCAACAGTCATGCAAAGATGGAAAAATTCGAAGAACACGACGGTAGTGGTATCGGTATGGCCATCTCTGCTATGAGCGTTGTATTCTGCGGTTCTTCTTTTACTTTTCATTCTCTTCAATGTGTAGGTAAGATTTCTGTAAACCTGAGCAAGCGCAATGCCATGAAGGTAAAAGGTATTACCGACAAGCAAGAAGCCAAAGAAAAGAAATTGGGTGAAGCTCCGGGCGAAGTATTCGCCGCTATCGCCATGGCCATGCATGAAATGCAAAGCGATGTACATGACGTGGAAGAAACCGTTCTTACCATTACCCGTGTAAAACGTAGTTATTCACCGTGGAGTTCCAAGATTTATACCTTGCGTGAAACTCCCCACAAAAGTAAGTCACCAATAAAAAGATAAAATGATGAAAGAATATAAATATAAGATCAACGGTAACGTATACAAAGTTGCCATTGGAGATATAGAAGACAATATCGCTCATGTTGAAGTGAACGGTACTCCTTACAAAGTGGAAATGGAAAAAGCTCCGAAAGCTGTAGTGAAACCGGTAGTTCGTCCTGTATCAACCAGCCCTGCTCCGGCACCAGCTACAGTAGTAAAGCCTGCTGCAACTTCTACAGGTAAATCGGGCGTTAAATCTCCGTTGCCGGGGGTAATCCTTGATATCAAGGTAAAATGTGGGTGATACCGTAAAAGAAGGGGCAAACCATCATTATCCTTGAAGCTATGAAGATGGAAAATAACATCAATGCAGACAAAGACGGCAAGATCACCGCAATCAATGTAAGTAAAGGAGAATCCGTTCTCGAAGGTACTGATCTTGTAATTATTGAATAATATGGGAGAATTTATCAACTTTTTTAGGGAATAACCTAGCTGACTTTTGGACATATACGGGTTTTGCCAATGCTACTGTTGGTCATATCGTAATGATCCTGATAGGTTTATTCTTCATATACCTTGCCGTGGCCAAGGAATTTGAGCCGATGTTGCTCATTCCTATCGGTTTTGGTATCTTGATCGGTAATATTCCTTTCAACATGGAAGCCGGACTGAAAGTCGGCATCTATGAGGAAGGTTCTGTTCTTAATATTTTATATCAAGGAGTTACCTCCGGATGGTATCCACCACTTATCTTTTTAGGTATCGGTGCAATGACGGATTTCTCGGCATTGATTTCAAATCCTAAACTGATGTTGATTGGTGCTGCCGCACAGTTTGGTATTTTCGGTGCATACATGATTGCATTGGCAATGGGCTTTGATCCGATGCAGGCTGGTGCTATCGGCATCATCGGTGGTGCGGACGGTCCGACAGCAATCTTCCTTTCATCCAAAACTGGCGCCTAACCTGATGGGAGCTATTGCGGTATCTGCCTATTCATACATGGCATTGGTACCGGTTATCCAGCCGCCTATCATGCGTCTGCTCACTACCAAGCACGAACGTTTGATCCGTATGAAACCACCACGCGTCGTTTCTCATACAGAAAAAGTAATGTTCCCTATCATTGGTTTGTTGCTTACTTGTTTTCTGGTTCCGTCGGGTCTGCCTCTATTGGGTATGCTTTTCTTTGGTAACTTATTGAAAGAAAGCGGTGTAACCCGTCGCTTGGCAGAAACTGCCCGCGGTCCGCTGATTGATACCATTACCATCTTATTAGGATTGACAGTAGGTGCTTCCACGCAAGCTTCAGAATTCCTTACCATTGATTCGATTTTGATTTTCGCGCTGGGTGCATTGTCATTCATCATGCTACCGCTTCGGGAGTTATCTTCGTAAAGATATTCAACTTGGTATTAGGTAAGGATAACAAAATCAATCCGCTTATCGGTAATGCCGGTGTATCTGCTGTTCCTGACTCGGCACGTATCTCTCAGGTTATCGGTCTGGAATATGATCCTACCAACTACTTGCTGATGCATGCCATGGGTCCCAACGTAGCCGGTGTAATCGGTTCTGCCGTAGCTGCCGGTATTTTACTTGGGTTCTTGATGTAATTCATTGAACAACAATAAATAAAATCCTCTTCAACTAATATGTGGAAGAGGATTTTTTATTGATATAGATTAAGAAATGAATGATTTATTATGATTTTTGAACGATTAGTTATATAAGATATGCTGAAAAACATATAAATTTGCCGCCGTAAAACCAAACTAAATTAAACGAAGATGGAAAAGAAAACAGTTAAGTACCATATTCCCCAACACGGAATATATATGTACGCACGTACTAATTCTGGGAAAACTGAACTCATTGTCCTAAACAGCACCGATGCCGAACAAGTGGTGGCAAATGACCACTACCGCATAATGACAAATGATTCAAAAAGCGGTAAAGAACTTATCAGTGGCAAAAAAAATTGACCTTACCAAAAATATGACAGTCGGTGCACGTCAATCATTGATTATTGAATTATAATTGTTTTTTAAGGTAAGAAGGTAAAATGAGAAGGTAAGAATAAAGGTGGCTTTATAAAGGGTCGCCTTTATTTATATCTCTTCTACCTCTTTTATTTGCGTGAAACAATTGTCCCTGTAGCTTGATAAGTAGGCATAACCAACATTTCTGCAATCTGCATATATTCTGGTACAGAAGCAGCAAAATAAACAGTTTCCGCAATATCATCTCCCGTCAATGGACGAATACCTTTATATACATTATCCGCCTTTTCCTTATCTCCTCGGAAACGAATAACTGAAAAATTTGTTTCTACCAACCGGTTTAATATTAGTCACTCTCAATGGAGTATCAACTAAATCTATACGCAGTCCATCCGATAAAGCTTTCACAGCGGCCTTTGTAGCACAATACACACTACCTCCCGGATAAGCAGCATCTCCGGCAATAGAACCAATATTAATAATATGTCCTCGTTTACGTTCCACCATTCCCGGTACAATCAGGCGTGTCATTGCCAGCAAAGCCTTAACATTAGTATCTATGACAATATCCCACTCATCCAGACTACCTTCCTGTTCTTTATCCGTACCGATAACCAACCCAGCATTATTCACCAATATATCAATGGATTGCCATTCCTTGGGCAATGATTCCAAAGCAGACGTTGCCGCTTTACGGTCGCGCACGTCAAAAGGAAGCAAATATATTTTCGCACCATATTGCTTTTCTAATTCTTCTTTCAATGCACTCAGTTTATTTACGTTACGGGCATTTAAAATCAAACTTGCTCCCTGTGAAGCAAACTTGCGAGCGCATCCGGCACCGATACCGCTGGAAGCTCCTGTGATAAAAACAATCTTATCCATTTTATTATTTCGATTTATTAAAGAACTTACTGAAAAATAGTATTTGATAGTCTATGGCATTATTCCAATACCTGCCTGTATGCCCACCCGGACGGATGATAAAGTCATGATTTATTTTCTTCTTCAACAGTTTTTCGTGTACAGCCTTATTCACTTCCAGAAAAAAATCATCACAACCGCAATCTATTATAACAGCCAAATCACCATTCTTTATCTTATCCAACTGATTAATTACCGTATGTTCGTCCCATCTCTGCTTGTTGCTCGCTTCTTCACCTAATTGCTTCTTCATCTCCCAATTATTGGGAAACGGACGGATATCTAAACCTCCACTCATACTACCTCCTCCTCCAAAGACATCTTTATGACGGATGGATAACCATAAACTTCCATGACCACCCATACTTAACCCGGTGACAGCACGTCCCCCTCTCTCCGCTTTCGTAGTAAAATTCTTATCAATATAGTTCACCAATTCTTTTGACACGAATGTTTCATAACGGTACTCCTTGTTCAAAGGGCTGTCCCAATACCAACTGTTCTTCCCGTCCGGACAAACAAAAATGATTCCTTCCTTATCAGCTATCCGAGGTAATTCCGGTTTTATCCCGAGCCATGTTCCCGCATTGCCCCCATATCCGTGAAGCAGATAAAGTACGGGACATTTTTTCACCTGCCATGGCTTTATCCGGACAGATGGTAATTACCTGAACCTCTTTATTCATTGCATCGCTATGTACCGACAAAGTATCCACCTTAGCTGCCTGCATTCCTACAGACAAACACCAGCTTCCTATCAAAAAGCCCAATATCGTTTTTCATGTATATAAAAATTACCCGATGTAAAGGTACAATATAATTTGCAATTTAGTTGCATCTTCTTTCCGCTATCTTTGTTGTCATAAATAAAAAGAAACAATGAAAAAAATAAAAATTAGAATCAGTTTTCAATGAATTCACTTTAATGGGGATAGCTGTATCAGGAGCATTCTATCTAGGAGAATACTGGGAAGGTATTGCCGTTATTCTGTTCTATCTCATAGGTGAATGGTTCCAACACAAAGCTGTACACAAAGCACGCAGCAACATCAAAGCATTATTGGATGTACGTCCCGAAACAGCCACTGTAGTATATAATAACACATATAAAATAACAGCACCGGAAAAAGTACAGCCAGGAGAAACCATTGAAGTAAAAGTTGGAGAAAAAGTACCTCTAGACGGATTTTTACTGGAAGATTCCGCTTCATTTAATACGGCCGCCCTAACCGGAGAAAGTGTTCCCCGGACTCTATATAAACAAGAAGAAGTTTTAGCAGGAATGATCGCTTCAGATAAAGTGGTACGGATCAAAGTAAACAAACCGTATGATCAAAGTACGTTAGCACGTATCCTCACTTTAGTACAAGATGCAGCAGAAAGAAAAGCCCCTGCCGAATTATTTATCCGCCGTTTTGCACGAATTTATACACCGATAGTGACAGGACTGGCGATACTAGTTGTCATACTCCCCTATTTATACTCTCTGATAAAACCTGAATTCATTTTTGTTTTTGATGATTGGTTCTATCGGGCTTTAGTATTCCTAGTCATATCATGTCCTTGCGCATTAGTGGTCAGCATTCCATTAGGATACTTTGGAGGTATTGGTGCCGCATCTCACAAAGGGATTCTTTTCAAAGGGGGTAATTATCTAGATGCCATAACCCAAATAAACACCGTAGTATTCGATAAAACCGGAACACTCACCCAAGGTGTATTCAGTGTCCAGGCAATATCGGCAGCCGAAGGTGTTTCGCAAAAAGAACTGCTTCAACTTATCGCCTCTATAGAGAGTTTCAGCAATCATCCTATCGCAAAAGCCATTGTCAAATATGCAGAAGAACAAAGTATATCCCTTAACTCGTCACTGAAAATAACCGAATTTGCCGGATATGGAATAAAAGCCGTAACAAACGGTAAAGAAGTATATGTAGGAAATGCACGGTTATTATCAAAATACGGCATCTCTTTTCCCTATGAAATCAGCGACATGACAGAAACAATCGTGTTATGTGCAATGGAAAACAAATATTTGGGATATCTTTCATTGGCGGATACACCAAAACCAGATGCTGTACAAGCCATCCGCGAACTGAAAGACTTAAATATTAATAATATTCAAATATTATCGGGAGACAAACAGACAATTGTTTCTAATTTAGCCGAAAAGATAGGTGTCACACAGGCTTTCGGCGATTTACTACCCGAAGGTAAGGTAGCACATTTAGAACAATTAAAAGCAAATTCTGAAAATCGTGTAGCTTTTGTAGGAGACGGTATCAATGATACTCCCGTACTGGCACTCAGCGATGTTGGGATTGCCATGGGTGGCCTAGGATGTGACGCTGCTATAGAAACTGCGGATGTAGTGATACAAACAGACCAACCCAGTAAAGTGGCGGAAGCTATAAAAATAGGGAAACAGACCCATCGCATCGTATGGCAAAATATATCAATGGCATTCGGAGTGAAATTGTTAGTATTGCTATTGGGAGCCGGCGGAATGGCCACTATGTGGGAAGCCATATTTGCAGATGTAGGCGTAGCTTTACTCGCCATTTTTTAATGCAATGAGAATACAGAAATGGGAAGAAATAAAAATGATTTGACCTATGAATGAAACAATCTATTTAAAAAAAACTGGAACAGCGGGAAATCAAACCGACAGCCATACGTCTGCTTATTCTAAAAACCATGATGCAGCACAAAGAAGCATTTTCACTGTTGGATTTGGAAAACGAATTGGATACGGTAGACAAATCAACCATCTACCGCACCATAACCCTTTTTTTAGCCCATCATCTGATTCATGGCATTGATGACGGTACAGGATCGTTAAAATATGCAGTTTGCAGCAATGATTGCAATTGTGAGGTAGACGACCTCCACACTCACTTCTACTGTGAGAACTGTCACCGCACGTTTTGTATGAAAAGTATCCACGTGCCCATCGTGACACTACCTCCCGGATTCACCGTACAAAGTATCAATTATGTCCTGAAAGGTCTATGTTCGGAATGCTCTCATCAGCATGTGTAACTATTGCCAGAAAAGGAAATCACCCCCAAAGCCCAGTTGATATAATCCAATGCAGGCATCCGAATTTACTGATCGGATGCCATTCATCTAATTGTCTGTTATTCAAAGCTGTAATATTTTTCTTATATAGTATCCGCCCTTTTTAATGAACATCAATCAAGAAATACAGTATTTTTTATTGGGGAGCAAGAAAACTTCTTAGTCAGCCATTTTCTTACAGGCTCATCATACAGTTTTCAGACACAGGCAAGCCAAAATGACACTCAAAACAAAAAACACCCACAGCTACATACCAAGTTTCTCCCAATGTATAAAGTTTATTCTCAATCAACCATGCGTAGAACAAATACATCAACGGATAATGTACTACATAAACCGGATAGGATATATCTCCCAAGAACTTGCATATCTTTGTAGACTGCTTATCCGTAGTAGTACCCGACGCCCCCAGCCACACAAGAAAAGGAAAAACCACAAATTACACAAAAAGCTTCATAAATACCATTCATGCAAATAGGCTCCAATCCTTCCAGATAAGGAACCGAGAACAGCGCAATCAGTATAATAGTACATATCCAAAACGCCCCATTCACCTTCATAGGCTTGAAGTTACGCGACATCAACATACCCAATGAAAATGGGAAAAGCATACGCAAAGTTCCACCTAAGAAATTCACTCCGTCGAGTGTCCATCCCACTCCCATATTCCCATAACCAGACACATTGAAAACAGCGAATGACGCTAATGCCATACCCAGCATCACAACCAGCACAGCCAATGCTTTATTAGATAACCGACGAATAACAACGCATAAAGAATATTACCTATATACTCAAAAAACAGGGACCAGCAAGGTCCGTTCAATGGAAACATCTCACCATTACCACGAACTTCATATCCCACACCCGGCATGGCAGGAATAAAGAATATTGTACAAAGCAAAGACAACATAATCATGGAAATGGCGACATGCGTTCCATCCCATTGCACACAACCTTGAATACAGAACGTAATAGCTCCCAAAACAGCACCCATAATTACCATCGGATGAAGACGGATCAAAACGGCGTTTTGAAAAAAGTCTTTCATAGTGAAATTCTTCCCCCAACGGTCATCATACGCATAACCGATAACAAAACCCGAAAGAATAAAAAAGAAATCCACAGCAAGATACCCGTGGTTGAGAGTCTCGATATTACCGGCACTAGCAAAAGCAAAGCCTTCAAATACATGATACCATATTACTATAAGAGCAGCAACTCCTCTCAATCCATCAAGAAGATCATAATGAGGCTTTGTATCAGTAAATGCTGCAGAAGAGATTTTTTCCATAATAAATTAATAGATTTAATAATTGATTCTTTTTAATTGTTACTAATAATGCTGCAAAGTTACACAACTTAAAGGCTTTTAAATTTGTCCTATGACAAAAAATCAGCAATACATAAATTATTTCTTAGCTCGGAGACGACTAAGTGTGGGAAGTGTTATACCCAAATAAGATGCAATATACCTTAACTTCACCCGTTGGCATATCTGAGGAAACTGTTGTTTAAACTCCTCATATCTTTCCTTTGCTGGCAAAGTCAGCCGTTCTTTGTGAGAACGATGCAAACGCCTGTACTCATTTTGATGAATAATCCTCCCCCAATTAGCCAATTCAATATTAGTCTGAAACAGCTTGGTTAAATCAACTAATGATATTTTGTAAACAACTACATCTTCAAGCGTTTCCACAAATTCCTCGCTCGGCTTATTATAGTACAACTCGTCCATACTGAAAACAATACCTCCTTCCCATGAAAAGGAGGTTGTTATTTCTTCTCCATTTACAAGCCAGAAAGAACGTGTCATTCCTTTTTCTATGAAATAAGCTGATTTACAAAATGTATTCTCCTTTATTAACTGATATTTCTTAGGGAAACGACATAAAAATCATACATTTTTTTTTTCAGTTCTTGTATCGTATCTTCAGAAACCGGACACAAAGAGAGCATATTATCTATAAATGTTTTGTCATAAAAACCTCAGTCCATTTTAAAAAATACATATAAAAAAAACACCAAATATAAACACGGGATATACCTTGTTTTTCTTTTTCAGCCAAAGAGTACAAATATATATTGGAAAACGACATCATTTTTCCAAATAATCGGAGTTTCCAAGACCACTCCATACAAGAATGTCCATATACCTCTTTTATTTATTACTTTTTGTTCAAATTACAAAGATAAAGCATTAAAATGCCAACCAGACTTTTAAAACATCCCATCGCTTAATGCACCACTCTAAAAGAATTTCAATAGCCTCCAAATCACTTTTCATATAATCTATCAGAAATTTCATACCAAGAAAACCCCAAAGAAATACCAAAGAATTGAACATTTTTTATGAAAAACAGCCCTTGACAGATTAGCGGATGCAGGCTATTTTTGCATTTTAACAATTATAACCCTAAAACAAAAAACATTTACTTTGCAGTATGAAGTATTTTATTATCGGAAGAATAATTCTTAATTATAATCTGCTACTGCTTTAACCAACAGTCCAATCACATGAAAAAAATTATAACATTACTTTTAATATTGTTGTTTGCCACAAAAAGCACTTTCTCCCAATCGCCAAACAATATAGAGAAGTTCACCGTAGTCTGTGTAAATGATAAAGATAGTATTTTAAACAAAATAAAAAATGTCTGCTCCCCAATTCTACAACATCGGAAAAGGTAAACGTATAGAGATAAAAGTATGCAATGAAGACAGCATACAAATAAGAAGAGTACGCTGTCTTTTATATTATTCCAACTCCGGCAAGAAAGAATGTATAGGAAAAATATGGATTTCTCCTCTTATTGGCTACGAAACCTGCTATTTTTGCATGAACGTGGATATCCCCCTAACAAAAGATGAATGGCATAAACTAACTTTCCGAATAAAGAGAGGAAAAATTATAAGGATTACAAATTCTTGAAACAGCAAGTACAAGAATAAAACATTTGATAATAAGAGAGAGATTGACAAGAATAAGAACAAGTAAGAATTGTTTTTATTTTAAGTTTCAGCCTTAAAATAAATCTAGATTTATTTCATACCATTCTGATTATTTGTATATTTGTCTCTTGATAATAAAAATTTATGCAATTTTATTAATTTACAAAAACGATGAGCTATATCCAAAACAATCTACAAGCTGGTGAAGAAATTAAATACAAAGCAGATATTCACTGGTATATATTTGCATATCCGGTAATACTACTATTATTAAGCGCCTTCTTTTTCTTCCGCACAAACCGGATTATTCTATTATGTCAGCATACTTCTATTGTTGTCAGGATTATTCCAATTGATAAAAAGAATTCTTCTTAAAATGGGAGCTGAATATGTTGTCACAAACAAGAAAGTCATTCTAAAAATCCGGTATTTTTAAACCGGGATGCCCTTGAATTGGTTTTTAAACAAATGCGAAGGAATACGGATTAATCAAAGCCTCATGGGACGTATGCTCGGTTTTGGTTCTATTGTAGTTACTACGGGCGGGGTCACCAACAAATTTGACTTTATCACCAATCCTATAAAGTTCAGAAACGAAATCAATGCACAAATTCAATAAGAATAAGTGAAAAGCATTTAAAGAAATACAAAGAGAACGGGTATAAACACGCTTTTGCACATACATCCATACAAGGCTATACCTACGTACGTACGAGCTTATGCGTATGTATATGTAAAATGCTCAGTCCAGAATAAAATTCCATATCAAAGACAAGGGCGTTTTAAAAAAAGATCAAGAGCTTTTTAAAAAAGATAACCGCCTTTTTTTAAAAGAACAAGAGCTTTTTTTAAAATGTCTTGTTCTTTTTTACCGCTGCCGCGAATCCGTAAGCTATCATTTCGTGGAAGTTTCCTCTTTCATGCGCATTTCTTACGAGGAAAAGGCTTGAAAAACGCCCTACTTTATACCAGGCAGGAACTGTCTATAAAAAAGAATATTATGGCTGACAGCAAGCATATTATGTGAAAATCAACTTCAAAACGTAGTGAGGGCATGAGAGTATAAGTGAGAGCATTTTTTTTTACCATTATCATATAAGTCATTCATAATAAACCCATTATACATACAGTGAGGGCATGAGGGTATAAATACCCCGAACTTTCTAATGAAAAAATATGCTTATTTTTGCTATGCACCAAAAACAAAAAATCCGCCGTAAAGTATTAAATTTACAGGGGATTTTCTTTTGTTTTGTAATTCTTTCCAGCGGAGAGGGAGGGTTCTGAACCTCTTCTCTTTATTTCCGTATATATCAGCTTATTAGCTTTCATTATTTTGCTTCCTGTAACGAATTTGTAACGACCTAAACTTTTGTCCTAATGACCACTTTTGTTCCGCTATTCGTCTACCATAGCTTTCGGGTTCAAAAGTATGGAAAATATGAACATCTTCCAAAATGTTTGATTATTTAATTATCTATTTTTTTATATTCCAATGCAAGGTGCGAGCCTATATATATGAATTAGGCTTCACCTTGCACCGGACTTTATCTTGCACCCGACTCCATCCCACTCATTTCCAATCGTCATGTAAAAAAAAAAGTTATGCCAAGTTGGTAACAAGTTGGCAAATGCCCCGATTTAATTCGATGAAACTTTGTGCCAAACTTTAAAGATAAGTGTATGGACGTAATAACAATGGAGGCGACTGCCTATAAAGAACTAATCCGCAAAATAGAAAAGATTGCAGACTATGTATTCAAAAAAGAGAGTAAACCAAACGAGGAGGAAGAGATATGGTTGGATAATCAAGAAGTTGCCAACTTGCTACGTATAAGTACCAAGACACTGCAACGATTAAGAAAAGAAAATCTAATCAGCTATTCCATGTTACGAGGAAGATGCAGATACAAATTATCAGAAATAGAAAGAGGACTAAATGAGAAAATAATCGTTTGTGATCCACATACGCTGGATGAGTTCCGTAGAAACTTCTTATTCAATGGGAACTATGAATAAAGATGATATTCTGCGATTGACAGATAGAGGAATGGCTATATTCAAGCACTACCTCCCTACCCCATTTCGTGTAGGACGTAATTTCCTTAATCCGCTTTATGAGGATAAGCACGCTTCCTGTAACATCTATTATGAGCGAAGAAGTGATACTTATAAAATGAAGGACTTTGGTAATGACGACTATTCAGGCGACTGTTTCGCATTCGTGGGAAAATTGAATGGACTAGATTGTAAAGATTCTAAAGACTTCATTCAGATAATGAAAATAATCGATCGTGACCTGCATTTGGGATTATCATCGGGAAATTATATTGAAACGAAGACTATTACTCCCATCAGTCCTGCTGTCACGGCAGCAACATCGCCATCCAAAGTGAAAAAGGCAAGACCTTATACGTTGGCGCAAAAGAGCTTTACGGCTGCGGAACTTGCCTTCTGGGGAAAAAGCGGCATCACGCAAGAGGTACTGAGATTATTCCGGGTGGTTTCACTGAAGAAGTTCAGCAGCGAGAATAACGAAGGGAAACCGTTCAGCATTGCGGCGACGGATAAAGAACCGGTGTTCGGATATACTGCAAAGCAATATGTGAAGGTGTACCGCCCGCACTCGGAGATGCGCTTTTTATATGCCGGGGATTTTGGGGAGAATTATTGCTTCGGGTTGGAGCAGTTGCCTGCTAAGGGGGATTTACTCTTTATTACGGGTAGTGAGAAGGACGTGATGAGCCTGACGGTTCACGGGTTCCATGCTATCTGCTTCAATTCGGAAACGGTGACTATTCCCGTGGGAATTATTCATAGGCTCTCTTTCCGGTTCAAACATATTGTACTGCTCTATGATGTGGACAAAGCGGGGCTGGACAGTTCGGCAAAACAAGAACTGGCGTTGAAGAACTACGGGGTGAAACGATTGTTGCTGCCATTGGCGGGAACGAAGGTGGAAAAGGATATTTCGGACTTTTTCCGTTTGGGAAATAGCCGGGAGGATTTGATTAAACTATTTCTGGATTATCTGGATACAATATACAGCGAAACTATGTCTGCTCTAAAATCTTGTGAGGTGGATTTTAATAATCCGCCACCTGTGGCACAAATGGTTGTGTCGGTGAATGATGTGCCATTAGGCACGCAAGGGAATATCCTCTGTATTACCGGTGGTGAGGGAACCGGTAAAAGTAATTATGTGACGGCGTAATAGCCGGTGCCATCGGACAATCCGAAAAGAACAAGGATAAGGCGATGGACACGTTGGGGGTGTCGGTCAGGTGAAAACAGCAAGCGGAAAGGCGATTCTGTTCTATGATACGGAACAGTCGGAGGTGCAGACGTACAAGAACATTACAAACCTTTTAAAGCGTTGCGGACGGGAATCAATGCCGGAATACCTGAAAGCGTATTGCCTGACGGGAATGAGCCGGAAAGAACGCTTGCGAGGACGTATTACCCAAAGCATGGATAAGTTTCATTATCAGTTCCGGGGGATTCACATGGTGGTGATCGACGGGATTGCGGACTTGATAAAGGGTGCGATGATGAAACGGAAAGTATTGCCGTGGTGGAGGAATTGTATCGGCTGGCGGGGATTTACAATACTTGTATCGTTACTATCCTGCATTTTATTCCTTCGGGGCTGAAATTGCGGGGGCATTTGGGCAGTGAGTTGCAACGAAAGGCGGCGGCTATCCTCTCGATAGAGAAAGATACTGATCCGTCGGTGTCGGTGGTGAAGGCGCTGAAAGTGCGCGACGGCAGTCCGTTGGATGTGCCTATCATGCAGTTTGCATGGGATAAAGATGTCAGGATGCACGTGTATCTGGGGGAAAAGCCGAAAGAGGAAAAGGAGAAGCGGAAAGAGGATGAACTCGTGGCAGTGGCACGGGATATTTTCGGACGGCAGGACTTTATTACTTATGTGGATTTGGCAGAACAAATTCAAGCGATACTGGACGTAAAGGAACGTACAGCGAAAAGTTATATCAAGTTCATGCGGGAGAAGGAAATCATACTGAAAGACCCGTCAAACCAAAGTTATTATATCATCGGAAATTTAAACAGGCGAGCTTATGATACCATTGGATAAAGAAACATTCGAGGCGTATATGGAACGGTTGCTCGAACAAGTGGAAAAAGGTCGTAGGCGCACTGGACAAGAAGAATAAGAAGCCGCAAAAATTACCTGAATGGTGAACGGCTGTACGATAATCAGGATGTTTGTCTGTTGCTGAACATCAGCAAACGAACACTACAACGGTACAGAGACAACGGGCTGAAGTATTACACGATCTTGCATAAAACGTACTATCGTGAAAAGGATTTGCACGAGTTTATTCGTCGGTATTTTGACGGGGAGAATGTAGAAAAAGGCAAAACGAAGGAATGTAACGGAGATGAACGTATAGAGGGTGGCATGTTGTCCGATGATAAGGATGAACCTATGGAAGAAGATAAGCCGGTGGATGAAGGTAAACTCACAGAAGATGCTTAGAGAGTTATAATTTCCATATAGAAAATTCTGCCGATACCCTGACGTTATGTGCATATCCCGTACTATAGTGATGAAAGGATAAGATTCACATGTAAACTTGTGTATATAGTAGTTACAATGTTTTGGAGAAAAGGAATTTAGAGTCTAAATTTGCAAACAATAATCAGATTATGAAGTTTTATATTAGAAAATCACTAACTTTGTGAATATTATATCCATAGACAGAAAAAAAAGAAAATAATATGATACTTAAAAAAATAACAATTGAAAATTTCCGTTGCTTTAAAAACTATGAGGTTGATTTAACACCAGGAATTACTGTTTTTTAT
>ENA-OQAR01000158-OQAR01000158.1-human-gut-metagenome-genome-assembly--contig:-NODE-158-length-18172-cov-4.962095_pt1 | contig 18172 bp, 21 predicted proteins | sample MGYA00242738_ERZ504533 | MGnify/ENA primary metagenome ERZ504533 (study PRJEB26092, sample SAMD00036276) | human gut metagenome | host: Homo sapiens | study: EMG produced TPA metagenomics assembly of... | reverse complement strand
TCGGTTCGCTGTTTCCGCCACTGGCGGCGCTCACCTTTGCAGCATCCAGTATTATCTGCGCTTTTGGCTTGGCATCTGCCGCACCTCGCTCGCCGTATCGGCACTTAGAATTATGCGGTATTGCCTATGGTTTTATTATAGCAGACATCCAGGGCGATAAACCGGACTTCCAGTCCTCGCAGACGAAAAAGCAGGGTGATAAAGTGTACTTTAAGCCTTTGTGCGGGCCACATAGGCGGCAAAACCGCGCAAAAGCGCATCATACCCAGCACCCACAGGCACAAAAGGAACCAGAGTGCCGTGTATTTTGGGCACACAAGCCCGGCAAGGTTGCCCCATTCCTGGCTGTAATCCCACACCTCAACATGCAGCAGACGGCGGCAGGCAAGCCCGGTGCCCAGTTCCAGCACCGAAACCCCAACCGCGCCGATCCCCGCCAGCAGCGGGGTGGGCAGTGGCAGACGGCCGAGAGCATCCAGTGCGCAAAGGCAGGCCCCGCCCGCCAAAAACATCGTCCAATGGGTTGTGCCGCGCCAGGCGATCTCCAGCGCAAGGTACGCGGTACCGCCCATGGCAAACAGCACCAGCTGCCCCGGCGCAGCCAGACGGTGGAAACAAACAGACATACAAACGCCCCCTGTACAGTATGGAAGAATGACCCCGTCATCCTTTACCATAGTATGTGCAGGGGGTGCAGTTTGTAACCATTTTGTAATAAAGTTACAGCATTTTATTTGGACAGCTTCTTCAGCAGTTCGCTGCGGGTATCCCACAGGTTCCTGCTCAGGTCAACATAATAGCGGTGCGGGTTTCAAGCGCTTACTTTCGTCCCTACAGGGTGCCCACCTGGGCTTTGCAGAACTTGCGGATATCAGCCAGGTTGGGGCTGGTGTAAACGCGCTTGCCGTTCTCATAGATCGGGGTGGAAATGCAGCGGGCAGTGCTGTTGACATAGGTGCATTCCTTCCAGGTCTCGATGGGGTCAAACAGGGTAATGCCGTTCTTGGTATCCACCACTTCGTCTGCCATAGTGATCAGGTCTGCCTGGGCTTTGCCGTCCTCATCATAGATACGCCATACCTTTTTCAGGCAGGGAATGGTCATCTTTTCCACGGATTCGGAGAGCTTCATCTTGGGGGTATAGCTGCCGTCATCCTCTTTCACTGCGGCCAGCTTGTACACGCCGCCAAACACGGGGTCGCTCTTGGCGGTGATCATGTTCTCGCCAATACCAAAGCTGTCCACACGGGCACCCTGCAAAATCAGGTCGCGCACAATGTATTCATCCAGAGAGTTGGAAGCGCAGACGGTGCAGTCCGGGTAACCGGCGGCATCCAGCATCTGGCGGGCCTTTTTGGAAAGGTAGGCAATATCGCCGGAGTCAATGCGCACACCTTTGGGGCGCTTGCCCATCGGCTTCAGCACTTCGTCAAACACCTTGATGGCATCGGGCACGCCATGGCGCAGAACGTTGTAGGTATCCACCAGCAGCACGCAGTTGTCCGGGTACATCTCGGCATACTTCTTGAATGCGTCATACTCGGTGGGGAACATCTGCACCCAAGAGTGTGCCATAGTGCCAGATGCCGGGATACCGAAGTCACGGGCAGCCATCACGCAGGAGGTGGAGCTGCAGCCGCCGATGTAGGAAGCGCGGGCGCAAAGTAGGCGGCGTCATACCCCTGGGCACGGCGGGCGCAAACTCCATAACCGGGCGCCAGCGGCAGCGCGGCAGATGCGGTTTGCCTTGGTGGCAATCAGGCACTGATGGTTAAAGGTGACCAGCAGCAGGGTTTCCAGCAGCTGGCACTCAATAGCCGGGCCTTCTACGGTCACAATGGGCTCCTGCGGGAAGATGGGCATGCCCTCTTCAATCGCCCAGATATTGCAGTGCAGCTTAAAGTTGCGCAGATAGTCCAGGAACTGCTCATTGAAAGCACCGGTGGAGCGCAGATAATTGATGTCTTCCTCGGTAAATTTCAGGCTGTCCACTGCGTTGATAAACTGCTCCAGGCCGGCCATAATGGCGTAACCGCCGCCGTCCGGCACCTTGCGGAAGAACATATCAAAGACGGCAATTTTATCCTTATACCCTTCGTCCAGGTAGCCGGCCGACATGGTAAGCTCATAAAAATCCGTCATGGTTGTCAGGTTGCGTTTTACATCCAACATAGTACAATGTACCCCCTTATGGCTGCTGGTGCCCGCCATTATTCCTTATTCCAATCGTTCGGTTTATTTTTGCGTTTTGGGTTCGGTTGCTCCACACGGCGCACCGTAAGCAGCATAACATACACCCACAAAACCGCATAGACAACAGCCGCTATGATGCAAAGCACAATAACGACCTTGAAATAAGTGCTTGAAAAGAAAGCCTTTACCTTCGCCATGGTATACAACAGCTCGTTGCGGTCCACGCTGCTGCCGGCCAAAAGGTCCACCGTGCCAACGGTTTCGCCCTGCATGGTAACGGTAACGGTACCCACCACATCGCCCTGCTTGATGGGCGCGGAGAGGTGCTCCGGAACATTGAAGGTCTTTTCCGTCAGCTCTGCCCCGCCCTGCCGCGGCAAAGGGTCTGCATATCATCCGCCGGGTAGATCATTACCGTATCCGTCTGGGAGGAATACACAATAGGCAGCTCGGTGATGGGCTGGGTGGTATCCAGCGCCGCGGTCACGGTAAAGGTGGCGAACGCCCAATCCATCAGCTCGGCGGTTTCGGTCAGCGCTGGGCGCGGGTCTCGTCCGTTTTGGGACTGTGCAGCACCACGCTGACATAGGTTTCGCCGTCCTGGGTGTGCCAGCCCGCAAAATTCTGCCAGTCATCCAGGCTGCCGGTTTTGCCGCCTTTGGTGTAAGAGCGGTAATAGTTGCTGCTGGGCGAAACCAGCTTATCACTGGTCAGGATGGTATAGGGCGAATCATGCTTGGTGGAGGCCGGCATCTGGTAGCTTTCCTCCCCTGCCGCCTGGGCAAAGGCATCATAGCCCATAGCCACCCGCACCAGCAGGTAGGCATCCCGCGCGGTGGTCACGTTGCCGGGATCCAGCCCGCAGGGGTCAGTAAAGGTAGTGCCGGTGCAGCCGATGCGGGCAGCTTCATCGTTCATCATGGCCACAAAGTTATCAATGCTGCTGCCGCTCATATAGTCTGCCACGATATACGCTGCCTCGTTGGCGCTGGGCAGCAGCATGGCATACAGCAGGCTGCGCAGGGTATGGGTCTCGTCTTTCCAGATATCCGCCGTGGAAGCATTTTTGCCGTACAGGTAATCATAGATATAGCCCGGCGCTGTAATGCTGATGGTATCCAGCTGGTCCTGGTAGCTTTCCAGCATCAGGATCATGGTCATCAGCTTGGTCAGGCTGGCGGCGGCCATGGGGGTTTCGCTGTTTTTTTTCATAAACAACCAGCCCCGTATCGGTGTTAGCCACATAGGCTGCCTCTGCGGTAACAGAAAATCCCGGTGTCAGATTGGGGGCATCGGCGGTTTCCTCCGCTGCGGCGGGCAGAACCAGCAGCACCGCCAGCAGCAGTACCGCAAGGCAGGCAGACAGGAATTGTTTCATGGCATGTCCTTTTTGGTTTGTTGGCCCAACCTGTAAAGTTATGTGTCAATACAGGTTAAACCTTAGTATAGCAAATTCTTTCTGCAAAAAAAAAGAGATTATACAAAAAAATCAAAAATAAATTTGGGCAGTTTTTTTATTGGAAATAAAGATGTTAAGACTAATTCATGGCCCCGGCTGTGGCAAACAGGCGCTCCACTTCGTCCGAAAGGGCTTTGTGCTCCGGTTTGGCCAGGTTGGGGTCCAGGGCCAGCAGGGCTTTGGCTTCCTGCTGGGCAACGGTCAGGGTGCGGGTATCCTGCACAAGGTCCGCCACATGCAGGGTGGGCAGGCCGTGCTGTGCTTCGCCGAAAAAGTCGCCGGGGCCGCGGTTTTCCAGGTCATACTTGGCAACGGCAAAACCATCCGATGTGCGGCACAAAAAGTGCAGCCGCTGGCGTACCGCTTCTCCCTCGTTATCCGAAATCAGGATACAGCAGGAATTCGCCGCACCGCGCCCCACGCGACCGCGCAGCTGGTGCAGTGCCGAAAGGCCGAACCGCTCTGCATTTTCGATCACCATTACGGTTGCATTGGGCACATCCACACCGACTTCAATGACGGTGGTGCTGACCAGCACATCCAGCTCCCCGGCCTTGAACTGCTGCATCACTTCATCTTTATCTTTCGGCTTCATTTTGCCGTGCAGCAGGCCGATGCGCCGCCCCGGCAGCAGCGGGCAGGCCACCTGCTCGTAATACTGCTTGACGGCTTTCATGCCGGAATCCATTTCGTTTTCCTCAATGGCCGGGCAGACGATATATACCTGATGCCCTGCGGCGATCTGTTTTTCCAGAAAGCCGTACATATCGCGGCGCTTTTTGCCAGTGATGAACCAGGTCTTGATGGGCTTGCGGCCGGGGGGCAGCTCATCCAGGATGGAGATATCCAGATCCCCGTACATCAAAAGCCCCAGAGTACGCGGGATGGGGGTTGCGCTCATGACCAGCAGGTGCGGGTTGTTGGCCTTGCCCGCCAGAATGCCACGCTGCCGCACGCCAAAGCGGTGCTGTTCGTCCACAATGGCAAGGCCGAGTTTTTGAACACCACGCTGTCCGTCAGCACCGCATGGGTGCCAACCACCAGCCCGGCACGGCCATCCGCAATGGCGGCAAGGGCCACCCGCTTTTCGGCGGCTTTCATGCCGCCCACCAGCAAGGTAACGTTGACGCCAAACGGCTCCAGGCGGTCGGCCAGGTTGGCGGCGTGCTGGCGGGCCAGAATTTCCGTTGGGGCCAGCATGGCGCTCTGCCAGCCATTTTGCGCGGCAAACCAGATGGCCGCAGCGGCCACCAGCGTTTTGCCGCTGCCTACATCGCCCTGCAGCAGACGGTTCATCGGGGTCTGGCCGCACAGATCATGGCAGATTTCTTCCGCCGAGCGGCGCTGTGCCCCGGTGGGTGCATAGGGCAGCTGCGCCAGAACGGAGCAAGGTCCAGCTCCCGCATGGGAGCACCGGTAATTTTGCGGCCATGGCCCCGCATCAAAAATATGCCCAGCTGCAGGATATACAATTCTTCAAAGATCAAACGGCGGCGGGCGGCAGCGGCGTCCGCCGCATCCCGCGGGGCATGGATGGCCCGCACAGCGTCCGCTTTGGGCGGCATGCGGTAGCGGGTCAGCAGCTCTGGCGGCAGCGGGTCATCCAGCTGGGCCACATATTCCAGTGCCAGCTGGGCGCAGCGGGTCAGGCGGGCGGCGGGCAGCCCTTCGGTGCTTCCGTAAACCGGCAGCAGGGGCGCCGCAGCAACCTGGGCTTCGGTGCGCACAAGCGGGTGCAGGATTTCCCGCCGGGTCATCATGCCGCCAACGCGGCCCTCGAAATAATATTCGGTTCCAGGTTCCAGCTTTTCCGCCGCATAGGGCGCGTTGAACCAGGAAAGCGCCAACATTCCCGTATCGTCCCCTGCCAGCACATGGGAGAGCATCCGCCCGCCTTTAATGCGCCGGTCCGGGTCCCGCTGCAGCACCGTTGCCTTTACGCAGCAGTCCATATCAAACGGCGCTGATACTACCGTGTACGGCTGGGAATAATCAATATACCGCCGCGGATAGTGCAGCAGCAGATCCCGGATGGTATAAATGCCGAGCTTGGCAAACTTTTTGGCGTAAGCCGGGCCAACGCCCTTCAGGTATTGGATGTCGCTGTTGATATCCGGCATGGCTGCACCTCCTTCCGGTAGGGTTATAAACAAAGGACGAACATGCGTTTTGATGCACAAGTTCGTCCTTGAATGGTTTTGTCCGTTATGCCGGGATCATTCCACGCTGAGCATATAGTAGTAAACCGGCTGACCGCCATGGATATGGCTGACCTCCACGCTGGAGCCGCACTTGGACTGCACCAGTTCGGTGGTATGTTCGGCATCTTCCTCGCTGACTTCCGCACCGGAGATCACGGTGATGAACTGGCTGTCCTTTTTCTTCATGGAACGTGCCAGGCGGTAGGTCATCTTGGTAATGTCGCTGCCAGTGGCAACGATCTTACCGTTTTCCAGCGCCATGATCTCACCCTTACGGATGGGGCGGCCGTCAAACTCGCTGTCGCGGGCGGCATAGGTGATCAGGCCGGTAGCAACCTTTTCGGCGGCGGCCATCATGTTGACGGCGTTCTCCTCCGGGGCGGCTTCGGGGTCAAAGTTCAGCATAGCGGTCATGCCCTGGGGCACGGTACGGGTAGGCAGAACCAGGACCTTGCGGTCAGCCAGCTTTTCTGCCTGTTCGGCAGCCATGATGATGTTTTTATTGTTGGGCAGCACCAGAACGGTCTTGGCGGGCACGCTCTGGATGGCAGCCAGGATATCCTCGGTTGCCGGGTTCATGGTCTGGCCGCCGGAAACAACGGCATCCACACCCAGGTCCTCAAACACAGATTTCAGTCCATCGCCCGCTGCCACGGCAACAAAGCCATAGGCGCGGTCCGGGTCAACTGCAGCGTAAACAAAAGTTTCCTTTGCGCCGGTCTCGGCAGCCTTTTCCTCGGCTTCGGCCTGCTTTTCCAGGCCTTTGGCCTGCTTCTGGCGGGCCAGGAACTGCTCGTGCATGTTCTCGATCTTAAAATTGGTCAGGTAGCCATACTTGATGGCCTCGCTCAGCATCATGCCGGGGTCAGCCGTATGCACATGGCAGTTGGCCACATCGTCATCCTCGATCACAACAACAGAGTCGCCGTTGGATTCCAGAAAAGCGCGCAGGCGGGTGATGCTTGCTCCGGGATCCTTATGGACCAGGAACTGGGTGCAGTAGCCGTTTTTGATATCCTCAACCTTCATCAGGTCGTCGGTAAACACGCCCTTGCCTGCTGCGCTGGAATCCAGCTTCGGCTTGGCGGCAACCTCGGCACCGGCAACGATCTCGCCGCCGTCAAACACCTGCTTCATGCCCTCAAACACCAGCATGATGCCCTGGCCGCCGGCATCCACAACGCCAGCCTTTTTCAGCACAGGCAGCAGGTTGGGGGTGTCCTCCAGAGCTTTCTGGCCAGCTTCGCACACGGTGGCCCACAGCTGCGGCACATCGTCGGTTTCAGCGGCAACGGCAGCCTCGGCAGCCAGGCGGGTAACGGTCAGAATGGTGCCCTCGGTGGGCTTCATGACCGCCTTGTAAGCAGCTTCCACGCCCATCTGCAGGGCTTTGGCCAAGTCAGCAGCCTCGGCATCGGTTTTACCGGCCAGCGCCTTGGAAAAACCGCGGAACAGCAGGCTGGTGATAACGCCGGAGTTGCCGCGCGCACCGCGCAGCATGGCGGAAGCAGCGCTCTTGCTGGCTTCGGCCACCGTGCAGGTATCCGGCATGGCGTCCAGCTCGCTCAAGGCCGCGCCGATCGTCATGCTCATATTGGTACCTGTATCACCATCCGGCACAGGGAAAACGTTCAGCTCGTCCACGCGGGTACGTTGATTTGCAATATTGTTGGCGCCGGAAATGATGGCGTCGCGCAGTGTCTTACCAGTAATCATTCTAACAGTTGCACCTCATTGTAATTTTTGGGGAAACAAGCCGCCGGGGCAAATGCCAGCCGGGGCCCCCGCCGCTTTATTCGTCAATGATATCATCAACAAACACATCAATGCGGGCCACTTTCAGGCCGGTTGCATGTTCAACTTCATCTTTAACGCGGTGGGTAATGCTTTGCGTGATGGAAGCGATGTTCAGGCCATACCCCACTTTGATGTGCAGGGTGATGACCAGCCGCCCTTCCTGCTGGCTTACAGTAACGCCTTTTTCGGGCAGGGAGCCGTTGCGCAGCGCTTCGCGCACTGTGCTGGCGGCAGAGCTTTGGCCCATGGCGGCAATACCGTAACAGTTTTTGGCAGCTTCGGCCACAAGGCCCGAGAAGTAATCATTCGTAAGCGAAATATGTCCCAAAGGATTCACTCGTGTGATCATTTGCGTTCCTCCCTATGGAATACAGATGAATTCCCAGCTTCGGGTTTAACCCTTTTGCCGGGTTCCATGTACGTCAGTTACAGCTAACGCAATTCTATTATACACGATTTGTTTCGGTTTGAACAGAGCTTTTTGTAAAAAGCCCTGCCGAAAAGGGAACAAAATTTGCAGCCTAATTTTTTACATCGGTTTTAACAATCCATTCACAAAGTTCTCCCAAACGGCGCGTATACTTAATATTAGTAAAGGTCGTACTTTTAACGCCCGCCCCGGCAGTAGATGCGGGGAGCAGCAAAAGCCGCCATACACAGTGCTTTCCCTTTCCATCAAGATAACCTGCAAAGGAGTTATTTTCCGCTATGAATCTGTTGTTCTTTTTAACGCCAAAACAGGACGTTTTATTTATCTATGAAGATTTTACCCTGCGCCAGACCCTTGAAAAATGGTCCAACCAGCGCTTTGCCACCATTCCGGTATTAAAACGCAACGGCGAATACCTGGGTACCATGACCGAGGGCGACATTTTATGGGGCATCAAAAGCATTCACGGGCTGGATATTGACGCCAGCGAGGATATCCCCATCGCCTCTTTCCCCCGCCGCCGGGATTACAAGGCAGTTCCCGTTACCACTGACATGCACGCTTTGCTGAACGCCGCCGTTGACCAGAATTTTTGTTCCCGTGGTGGATGACCGCAACGTATTTATCGGCATTGTACGCCGTACCGCAATTTTGCAGCAGGTTGCCAAAGACTATGAGAGCCCAAAGGGCAATGTGATCCCGGAAACCGCTAAAAGCAAAGCCCGCAAGGAGGCGGCATTTGTGTAAGGGCAACACCGCACAATTCCCGCCTTGCGGCTTAAGCACCGCTCCGGCAGCTGCGGCACGGCATCTGCGTTGCAAAATGCTCGATAAGACATCCAGTATTATCTGCGCTTTTGGCTTGGCATCTGCCGCACCTCGCTCGCCGTATCGGCACTTAGAATTATGCGGTATTGCCTAAGAAAATCCGTTTGTTTGCACTGCATTTTTAATGTGTTTTATTCCACCGTGACCACCGGGGCGCACATTGTATGCCCGCCAACCTGGCGGCATATCAATGCCAACGCAAAAACGTCACATATTTTAACAAGTCGTACACACAGCAAACAGCCGTGGGCGAACGATGTTCGCCCTTACCAAGACATTTATGGCAACACCGCACAATTCCCGCCTTACGGCTTAAGCACCGCTCCGGCGCTGCGGCACGCATCTGCGTTGCAAAATGCTCGATAATACACATAGTATTATCTGCGCTTTTGGCTTAGCAGCTGCCGCACCTCGCTCGCCGTATCGGCACTTAGAATTATGCGGTATTGCCTTATATTTTTAACTTTCCTGTTCATCCGCAAACTGTAAACTAAAAGCGCAAAACATCCCCCGCAAGTCAGCGATTGCTGCACCTGCGGGGGATGTTTCAACTTTATTTTTGCAGAACGTTGAAAGTTCTGCGCTTTTTATTTTTTAGTAGAATCAGCCGTTTTCGGTTTCTTCGGCTCGTTTGCGTTCCTGTTCTGCTTTTTCGGTCAGGCGCTTTTTGCGGTGTTTGTGGCCCAGAATGGACAGGATAACCAGCAGCACCGCTGCCACGGCGCCGCCGATCAGAATCGGCAGCGGAATGCCGGGCTTTTCTACTGCGGCAAGGGTCGTTTCGTCCGTCATGGCGGTAAACACCAGATAGCTGCCGTCCTCGGTGGTGTCTACTTTGCGCCAGCTGCCGTCAGCATCGCGCAGGTATACCACAGTATTGTCCGAAGGTGCCAGATAATGCAGCACATGGCTGTCGGAGCGGTCCTCCGGCAGGGTGATTTCCCAGCATTCCAGCAGCGTTCCCACCGCGCCGGGGCTTTCGCTGGACGGGGTCAGCGTTACTTCCGCCGTGCCAAAAGCGCCCTCTGCCAACAGGATGGGCAGGCCGTTGCGGGTATCGCCGCTCTGCACCACGGAATCCAGCGGGGTGTATACTGCTTCAATCGTCTGGTCAAACACAACATGATCATGGTCAAAGTCCGACCATTCTGCCGTATAGCCGCCCTTGGCAGGCAGCTCCGGCGCATTGGCCATATCAAAGGCCGCACCGTACTCTACCGTAACGGCTGCCACCGTGACCTGGCTGGCAACAAAATTCAGGGTAACATTGCGGAATTCATCCGGCATGCCCTCCTGTGCCGTCAGGTCACAGAATTCCTGGAACGAAAGCGGTTCCGCCTGACCTGCATAACTTACGCCGTCAATGCCACCCAGCGTTTCGCTGACAAAATAGTTGCCGCTCTGCTCGGACTCGGAATCCTGAAGTGCGCTGTTCAGGTTTGTGATGGAATTGCTGCTTTCCAGCCCACCGGCAATTGCGCCGACATACTCGTCGCCATCCGCCAGCACAAAGCTGCAGCTGCCGGTAATGGTAAAGCCGCTGCCCGCAATGCCGCCGACATAGTTATCACCGCTCAGGCGGCACTTGGCTGCGCTGCGGCGGATGATGGACTTGCTCTGCCCGGCAATACCTCCAACATAATCCGCATCGTCCGATTCCAGATTGCCAAAGTTATAGCTTTGCAGCACCGAACCCATATCCATGCTGCCAACGATGCCACCGCCGCCTTTTTTCTTAACATTGACCAGCCCCCTTATTGATGCAGTCCCGCACCACGATGCGAGTCTTGTAGGTCACATTCAGCGAGCTGCTGCCGCTGGTTTTTGTATCATCTTCGGGGTCCAGGTCGTTTTCACGGGCCATGCGCCGGTAATGCCGCCTGCATTGATATCGGCGTTTACCTCGCCAAGGTTCATGCAGTTGAACACTTTACCTTCGGTATCGCCATCGGTATCGCTGTCTGAAACATCTTCAAACAGGTTGTTATCGTCCTCGCTCTGGTCTGCAGCACCAGCCAGTGTATCGCCAATTTTGTTCAGCTGGCTGCTGATGGCCTGCACATCCTGGATCAAAGCCTGGGTGTGGCTGCCGGTGTTGGTGTTCAGGCTACTGACACCGTCAATGATGGAAGCCAGGCTGCCGTTCAGGCTGCTGCGGGCTGCGGTGATGGAATCGCGGTCGCTCAGCGTAATACTGGGCACCGTCAGGTCAATGTTGCTGTCGATCTGGCCTTCGCCGCCATGGTCGATGGTCGCATCGCCGCCAGCGTCACCGTCGCCTTCCCCGCCAAATCGAGATCCACATCAAAAGTGGGTTCATTGCGGCGGGGGCGGCCATGTGCTTCGCCCTCGCGGTCGTCCTCGCTCTGCTCTGCGGGCTGGTCGTCAGGCTGGTCCGGCTCCGGAGCAGGCGCCGCAGTCGGATCCGGGTCAGGGGCCGCGGTGGGGGCTTCCGTCACGGCCGGCGCTTGCGTCACAGCCGGCGTTCGGTGGGTTCCGGGGTTTCCTCCGGTTCTCGGTCGGCTCCGGGTGGGCGACCAGCTCAATGGTGCCGTTGATGTTGCCATTGCCGGACCGTTGGCGCTGCCGTTGCCGCTGCCATTGATCGTACCCTGCCCGGTCAGTTTGGTCAGGTTGGTAATGTTGATGGTCTGGGTGCCGATATCAAACCCGTTGACCGTCTTATCGATCAGGGTATCCACGGCTTCGCGCGCGCTGTCCACCGGCCGGTCAGGTCATTCAGCTGGCTGGTCAGCTCACTGGAAGAAGCCGAGGCATCGTTGGTGGCCTTGTTCATCAGGGCAGAAAGGGTATCCAGTTCGCCCTGCAATTCCTGTAAGGTATCCTGGTTATATTGCAGCACGCTGGAGGGTTCCATCTGGCCCACAATGCCGCCGCCCTCCTTACGGGCGTTGACGGTGCCATAGTTCACGCAGCCTTCCACATAGCCGGTCTGGCTGCCGGCAATACCGCCGACATTATAGCCAATGTGGCTGTAGCCAATGGTTCCGCGGTTGATGCAGGCGCGCAGCACACCGGCATTGTTGCCCGCAATGCCGCCTGCATCGGTCACATCGTTGGCCTTTTCGGTTTTCAGCACATCGTCCAGGGTCAGGTCATTCAGCTTGACTTCGTTCTGGCTCACGGTGGTATTCACGCTGGCCGCATTGGTGCAGTTGGCAGCCACGCCGTCATTCTGGCCCACAACGCCGCCCACAAAGTGGCTGCCGTACACTGTGCCGCTTACCGCGCAGCCGTTGATACTGCCCTTGACCGTATTGACACCGGCAATGCCGCCAATCTGGCTGGTGCCGGATACCACGCCGTCAAACGCGCAATTTTCAATCGTACCGGCGTTACTGCCCGCAATGCCGCCCACGCTGGCGCGGGTGCCGCCCGGCTTGATACGGCCCTTTACCGTCATATCGCGCACCAGGGCCCCCTGCTGCACATAGCGGAATAAGCCCTGCACGCTGCCGTCCTGACTGAGGGAAAGGCCGGTAATGGCGTGGTTCTGGCCTTCCCATGTGCCGCCAAAGCTGGGGATACCGTTAAAGTCAACACCGGAAAGGTTAATATCGGCTTCCAGCACAACGGTGCGGTTCTGGCTCCAGCTGTCCAGGCGGCAGTTCTTGGCCAGCTGGATCAGGTCATCCGCGCTGGAAAGGTAGACCGTATCTTTTGGGACCGTATCCTGCACGGTTTCGGTCTGGGCGGTGTCGGCTTCCTCGGCAAACACCTGGGCGGGCAGCATGGCCCCCAGCATACACAAGCAGATACACACAGAGAGGAGTTTTTCCAGCGTGCGTTTTGCTGTATTGCGTTCCATCAGACTTCCTCCCCTTCCGTATAATTTTCTGCCCATTCAGCCGCCGCTTGTTCCTTGCTTTCCGGCAGATAAAAATCAGGCTTTGTTGGTTCTATCGTTGTGCCGCTGGTAACAGAGGCATTCAACGTACCGTTCAACGTACCCTTGATCTCGGCATCGATCACACCGTTCACATAGCCGCGCACCCGGCCGCTGACGCGCATGTTGCCGCTGGCCGTGCGGTTGACGCGGGACAGATCCACAGGAACTTTTACATCAAAGCTGGTGCGCTCCACAATGGTATCGCCGATAAGCAGGATCTGGGGCAGAACCGCCATAACCAGCACAATGGAAATGACCGTGCCGCGGCCCAGGCAGGTGCCGATGGCAGCGATGACCGGATTGGTGGTCATAACGCCGATCAGCGAACCGGCCACCGCCAGAATGGTGCCGGATGTAAAGATGGTAGGGAACGCTTCGTTCAATGCGGCGATAATTGCCTCTTTGGGCCGCATTTCTTTTTTTCAGGTCACTGTAATGGCTGGAAATAACGATAGCATAGTCAATGTTTGCACCCATCTGGATGGAGTTGACAATCAGGTAACCCAGGAAGTACAGCGATTCATGTTGGATGGTCGGCACCGAGAAGTTGATCCAGATACTGCCCTGAATGACAACGATGAGCAGCACCGGCAGACCGGCCGATTTGAAGGTGAACAGCAGGATAATGACAACAAACAAAGCGGACAGCACACTGATCAGCATATTATCCTCGCCAAAGGAGCTGGACAGATCTTTGACGTTGGTGGAGTTGCCGACAATGTAGGTATCGCTGCTGTAATATTTGGCGATCATAGCGTGCATCGTATCCAGGAAGTCCATGGTCTCGTCACTTTCTTCCGGCAGGTTCAGGTAGACAACCAGGCGGCTGTATTTATCGCTTTGCAGCTGCAGCTGTGCCTTGTTCAGCTGTTCAAACAGGTCATCCAGCGTTTCCTGAATGTCGCCGTCCAGCGTAATGTTGCCGTCTTTCATCTCCCGCTGCAGGAACATGAACATATCAAACAGCGGTACTTTATAATCGCCAAGGCCGCTGATCAACTTGCCGTATTCGTTCTGGTCCACGGCATAGGCGGCGTACAGGGCTTCGGCCACCTCGTAATCCAGCCCGGCCAGTTCCGACATCTGGCGCGGGGTCAGGGCATCGGCCAGTTTGTAGCCATCCATAGCGTCAATGTTGGCCAGGCCCTGGGTGGATTTTACTTCCGCGCAGGAATCCAGGTCCTTGAGCAGCTGGCGTTCGGAATCATAATCCCCTGTCGGCACGATCACTGCCACCATGTTGTTGACACCAAAAGTGTTCTTGATTTTCTGGTGGGCAATCTGGCTTTCACTCTGCTTGGCGGTGACCAGGTCTGTATAGCTGTAGCAGTAGGGGCACTTGTTAGCCAGCACTGCGGTGACTACAACCACAACGGCAAAAATCGGCGGGACAATAAACCGGGTGGCGACATCAAACTTGCCCAGGAAGGTGATCTTGGGGATCAGTTTTTATGGCGGGTTGCATCGATCTTTTTGCTGAACACCATCAGCAGGCCGGGCATCAAGGTAAACACCGACAGCAAGCTGAACAGAATAGCCTTGATCAGCACGGTTGCCATATCGCGGCCAATGCCAAAGTGCATGAACGCCAAAGCCCCCAAGCCGGAAATGGTGGTCAGAGAGGAAGAGCTGATTTCGGGGATTGCCTTGGACAATGCCGCGATACAGGCCTCCCGCGTATCCTTGGTTTCGTGCTCATCCGAGAAGCGGTGGCACAGGATGATGGCGTAGTCAATGGCCAGTGCCAGCTGCAGAATAACGGTAACGGAGTTGGAGATAAAGGAAATGGTGCCACACAGGAAGTTGGTGCCCATATTCAGCAAAGCCGCCGCGCCAAAGGTCATAATCAGAACCGGAACCTCGGCATAGGAACGGGACGTAAGGGTAAGCACCAGCACGATGACGATGGCCGCCAGTACCAGAATGACGCTCATCTCGCTTTGCAGGTCTGCGGAGGTATCCACGCCGACTTCGGTATCAATATAGGTATCGTACCCGGCCAGCATATCCCGGATGGTATGCAGCGCATGGACGCTGATATCGTCCGTTGTGGTACCGTCAAACGTTACGCTGAACAGCGCCGAAGCGGATTTGTAGTGATCCGTGGTATCATCAAAATCCACGCTGGTAACGCCATCAATGCTTTCCAGGTCACTGCAGATATTCTCGGCGGTTTCATATGTAACATTGGAAACCATCACGCGGGCTGTGCCGTATGTAACAAAGTTATCATTCATCACGGTCAGGCCCTGGCGGGTTTCGGTATCCTCCGGCAGGTAGGTAGTAATATCATTTTCCACCTTGACCCAGCCGGTTGCTACAATACTGAAAATTAACGCAAATGCATAAAGCAGAAAGAACAGGTTGCGCTTATCCACAATAAAGGTAGCGATTTTTTCCATACCGCTGCCTTTTGGCTTTTGCTCCTCCATATACACACTCCTTACCTGATTAACCACAGTACCAAAAGCACAAAACCAACAGCACCGTGCATGTTTTGCCGGTGCACGGTGTGTGGCTGTACCTTTCCCGTACTTAACACCCAATAATTTTTATCGGCACTCTCCTGCCCTATTTTTTATATGGAACCGGGCGCAGAGAGCACTTTTATTTATAAGTTGGTTCGGCGCCTGCATCTTCCTGATTCTCGTGGGAACCGTCCTCGAATCGTTCTTCTTCTGATGGAGTACGGCATGAACAAAGGCGTGGGCCGCAGCGTGGAGTTCCGGGGCCTCACGTCGCAATATCTCTTCCTCTTCGCCGCCGGGATGCTCGCGTCGCTGCTGCTGACGATGGTACTCTACATGGCGGGGGCCGACCGCACGCTCTGCATTCTCGTGGCGCTGGTCTGCATGTCGCTCGTGGTCTGGGGGGACGTTCCACATGAACCGCTGCTACGGCCCTCACGGGCTGATGAAACGCCTGGCGGCGCGGCGGCATCCGCGCCGCATCATACACCGCCGGAGCATCCGGCATCTGATCGTTAAACGAAACTAAACTATGCGAGGAACACTGAAAACGGCTGCACTGGAACATTACTTCCCGCTGCTGGCCGTAGAACACGATTGTATCCTGTCGAAGAACGCCGAGGTAACGGTGGCCTACCGTGTCGTGCTGCCCGAGCTCTTCACGCTCACGGCCGCCGAATACGAGGCCCTGCACGGCGCCTGGCTCAAAGCCCTGCGTGTGCTGCCCGACTACACGATCGTACATAAACAGGACTATTTCACCGAGGAGCACTACCGCCCCGACCTCGCCTCGGACGAGAGCTTTCTGGGCCGGGCCTCGAGCGTCACTTCAACGAGCGACCCTTCTGCGGCACTCGTGCTATCTCTTCGTCACGAAGACCTCGAAGGAACAGATGCGGCGCCGCAGCGACTTCTCGTCCCTCTGCCGGGGTTTCATCGTGCCCCAGGAGGTTCGGGACACGGAGTCCGTAACACTGTTTTTGGACGCTGCGGAGCAGATGCGCCGCATCCTCTGCGATGCAGGCTTCATACGTCTGGAACCTCTTACGGCCGATGAGATCGTCGCACCGCAGACGACAGCGGACTTATAGCCCGCTACTTCGCACTGGGCACCGAGGGCATCGTCACCAACGAGGACCTGCGGCTCGACGACGGACAGATACGCATCGGGAATCGCAGCCTTGCCATGTACACGCTTTCGGACCTGGACTACGTGCCGCAGGCCGTCGGCACGGACAGCCGCTATGAACGGTTCTCGACGGATCGCTCCGACTGCCGCCTCTCGTTCGCTGCACCTGCGGGGCTGCTGCTCGGACATCCGCACATCTACAACCAATACGTTTTCTGGACAACCACGCCGAGACGCTCAAAAGCCTCGAAGCGAGAGCCCGCAACATGAACTCTCTGGCGCGGTACTCGCGTGCCAACTCCGTGAATAAGGAGTGGATCGACCTCTACCTGAACGAAACCCACACCGAAGGGTACCGCTCCGTGCGCTGCCACTGCAACGTCCTTATATGGGCCGACAGCGAAACGGAGCTCAAGGGCATCTGCAACGACGTGGGCTCGCAGCTCGCGCTCATGGGCTGCACGCCTCACCGCAATACGGTCGATGTGCCGGCGCTCTTCTGGGCCGGCATACCGGGTGCCGAGGGCGAGTTTCCCGCCGAGGAGTCGTTTCCGACATTCCTCGAACAGGCCCTCTGCTTCTTCGCTGAAGAGACGGCCTACCGTTCTTCGCCGTCGCCCTTCGGTATCAAACTCGTCGATCGTCTGAGCGGCATACCGCTCCACCTCGACATCTCCGATGAGCCGATCAAGCGCGGCATCACGACCAACCGCAACAAATTCGTTCTGGGACCTTCGGGCAGCGGCAAGTCGTTCTTCATGAACCACCTGATCCGCCACTATTATGAACAGGGGGCGCACGTGCTGCTTATCGACACGGGAAATTCGTATAAAGGATTGTGCGAACTCATCCATCGCCGCACACGGGGCGAGGACGGTATTTACCTGAATTACACGGACGAAGCACCGATCTTGTTTACCAACCCCTTCTACGTCGAGGACGGGGTGTACGACGTCGAGAAGCGGGAGTCGATCAAGACGCTGATCCTCACGCTGTGGAAACGCGAGGACGAGGCCCCGACACGCTCGGAGGAGGTGGCGCTGTCGAACGCCGTAAACCTCTACCTTACCAAGATCAAGAGCGATCCCGCCGTCGTACCTTCGTTCGACACCTTCTACGAGTTCGTCGCCACCGACTACCGACGGCTGCTGCAACAAAAGAAGGTTCGTGAGAAGGATTTCGATTGGGCGAACTTTCTGAACGTCCTCGAACCGTTCTACCGGGGCGGAGAGTACGACTACCTGCTCAACTCGAACCGTCAGATGGATCTGCTGCACAAGCGGTTCATCGTCTTCGAGCTGGATAACATCTCCGAAAACCGCACGCTGCCTGCCCGTGGTGACGATCATCATCATGGAACCTTCCTCGCCAAGATGCGGCGGCTGCAAGGCGTGCGCAAGGTCCTGCTGCTGGAAGAAGCGTGGAAAGCCATCGCCAAGGAGGGAATGGCATCCTATGTAAAATATCTCTGTGCGCCCGTACAAGCTGCTTAGTAAATATCCCACTGGCAAGGGATTAGGTAAGTGTTCTTTGAAAACCTATCATCACCCGACTTATCCGAAAGGGAAACCGGACGGGGAGTGTAGCATGTCGGGAACGTCGTAAGTCAGTCAGTTACCAGACTGCCACTAACGGCAAGATGAAACGATGGATATGAGGATGAAAACCGAATTGTTTGAACGACAGTCCGAGCTGCTCTACTTGAAGGCTATGACGTAAGGTAACTGAAATCGTCATACTGCGGTACTGCTCCGGTG
>ENA-OQAR01000157-OQAR01000157.1-human-gut-metagenome-genome-assembly--contig:-NODE-157-length-18195-cov-3.975592_pt1 | contig 18195 bp, 21 predicted proteins | sample MGYA00242738_ERZ504533 | MGnify/ENA primary metagenome ERZ504533 (study PRJEB26092, sample SAMD00036276) | human gut metagenome | host: Homo sapiens | study: EMG produced TPA metagenomics assembly of... | reverse complement strand
AGGGACAATCGAACGGTTTGGAAAACATGGGGCATTGGGAATGAGTGTAAGTATAAGGCAATGCTCGAAAAAGGCCCAAGAAAGAAAATCCGCGCAATACTATCGCACAGTGGTTTACAACGACATTATAGAAAACTCTGCGACCATCATAAGTGATGGTAAACGTCGTGCTGCTATGCTGGATGATGATAGAGCAAATCTATTCAAGGTGAATTGGGCTGCCATGTTTGAAGATTAAATAAGAACTATACGAAAAGCGGTCTGCTAAAATAGCAGGCCGCTTTTCTGCTTAATGGAGCAGCAGAAAGAAACGCGGATGTAAATAGCAACAGGTACTTAAGTCTTAGCAAACTTATTTAGAAAAAAGAAAACGCAGGCATTGTCCTATAATTCGTGTTGACATAGTAGATGTATGTGATATAATTAGTTTATCAATGTTTGCTCCGAAGTTGGGCGACAGAACAAAAAAGCGAATAGCAAACAGGTACGCAAAGTCGCAAAACAACCTGTTGAAGCAGGATGCTGCATTTAACAACAGGTACGCGAGTCTTTTCCAATACACAACTGACGAAATGAGGAAATAGTAATGGCGGCACAGATTATTACGATCGCCATCGAAAAAGGTGGGGCGGGCAAAACAGTCACAGCTTCGAACCTCGCCTATCTGATGGGTGATGAGGGCAAAAAGGTTCTCTGCATAGATACAGATCCACAGGGAAATCTTACAAGTGCGCTGAGCGGCGGAAATGGCATTACAAGCGGAGTTTATAATGGCAAAGCGCTCTTTGATATGTTTGACGGATTTCGATACACTAGGACAAGAGACTATATTGTTGAAACCGAATATGAAAACGTTGATATGATTCCGTGTAGTGCGCAGACACCGCGCATCAATCAGCGAATTCCGGGAATCTTTGAGGACGCACAGACGTATTTCAAACAGGGAGACCCCAAGAGCCTGTCCAATATGGGCGAGTTCCTTTATTACTTTCTGAACCAAGTCAGAGAAGATTATGATTACATAATTATTGACACACAGCCTACCCGCGATTCGCTTTTGCTGACAAATGCAATTAACGCAGCGGATTATGTGCTGATTCCTTCGCTTTGCGAAGCTAATTCTCAGGAATCGGCATTCCGTACCTATGCGCTCTGCAATGAACTTAGAAATACACCGGGCAGCCACTTGAAAGGCATCGGCGTTATTCTTACCATGGTTGCAAAAAAGGCAGCTTCCACAAAAATTATCCGCGACCAATGCAAGCAGGTTCTTGGCGCGTCTCTTTTATAAAACGGAAATTCCCAGTGGTCTGAGTGTGAATATGTCTGTTACGAAACATCTTCCTGTGTGTTTTATGGCGAAAACGCAGCCTGTGGCGGTGGCCTACAATAAGGCCTATGAAGAGTTAAAGTCTCGATTGGAAAAGATTGGGGTGAACTAAAATGGCAATGAAGAAAAGAACAAAGGGAAACATAACGGCTCCCAGTCTTCCCGGAAAAGATATGCTTGCAGAAGTCAACAACAATGAGGCAGGCAATATTTATAATAGCCTTTTTGCAAAAACAGAAAGGTTGAATACGATAACAAGGATATTGCGCTGGTGAATATCCGAACAAATCCTGACAATCAAATCTTCCGCGCAATGGATGATGACGAAGATATTCGCATTTTAGCAGAGGACATTAAAACGCAACGGCCTGATGCATAACCTTGTTGTATTTCCTGAGCAGGAAGAAGGAAGTACGGTATACGTTCTTCTTTCCGGCGAGCGTCGCTTTCGTGCGCTGAACTATTTGCAGGAAAAAAGGCGATGCAACATGGAATATTGTAAACTGCAATGTTGTGACAACACCTTTGACCGAAAATGAGAAAAAGGTGCTGCTGTACAGTGCAAACTTGCAGGTTCGTGGCGGTTTTAGTGACGAAGCTATTCGACGCCAGGCAATAGCGGAGTTTATTACCTGCTTACAAAGAGAGCCTTACAATATGAGCAGGGAAGAAGCGTTGAACGCGACAAAGAGTGTAAGTACGGTAAATCCGCGCACGATTGAGCGTGATGCACGTATAGAAGAAAAACTGAAGGGTAAGTTAAAGACTCTACTGAATGATAAATTTTTAACGAGAAGCGAGTGCGAGACTTATCTCCGTTTTGAAGCGGATAAGCAGGATGAAATTGCAAATCGATTTGAGAAGCTGCAAGCAGTGGATTGCCACAGTGATGATGCAGAAAGCGCCGGGAAAAACTATGTAGAGGTTCTTAGAGATACTCTGCATGATGCATTCAGAGAGCTTCTTTATGATGCACAGCGGCAGGGAACAACAAAAGAATATGAAGCTGCTTATGAAAAGGCCATCGGTTACTTTGATGATGGGCTTGCCGACTTGAGCGCAAAAGCGGACGAATATGGCAGAGTAAAAGCAAGCAGTAAACCCGAAGAAATATCTGCAATCAATTATGAGGGCAAGAAAGAGGCGGCCAAGGATCGTGTTCGCAAAGAACATGAGGTGACCGAGACCAAGAGCAGTGTAATTCAGAAAAATGTGCCGCAAATGGTCAAAAAGCTGAACAAGACATACAGCAGCAAGGCTTTTGTAAAAGCGCTGAAAGGCGTATCTAAAGAATCCAGAGACGCAGATGTTGCCGCATTGAATGAGATTATCGAAATCTCTACGAAGCTAAAAAATATTATAGAGGCGATTGAGTAAGGTCGGTGGCGGCAATGGAGAAAAAAGGAACGGGTTTTGATTTCGCTTCCGGCCAGAGATATACGAGTGCTTTGAATTGGAAGCAGCGTATGAAGGACTTCGGGTAGGAACCATCGCAAACCGACTACTTATCAGCGAAATCAAAAAAAGTTGCAAGGGTAGGGAAGGGGCATTGTGTCGTATCTGGCTCGGAAGAAGATATGGCAATTCCAGAAGGAAAAAACAAGAGTATTATGTACTGCCAGCGAGCAGAGATGTAATAGAATACCTGCCGGAGCAAACAGGGAAGCGAGGAGGAAAGCCAATCAATAAGCAGGTCACATTTTACCTGACCGAGGAGCAACTCGAAATTCTGAAAGCTGTTGTCCGCATATCATGGATATTCGTAAATCCATGGATTGTGGAGAATCGTGACCTATAGGTTTGCCGTGCTTGGCCTGCTGTTAAATAACGAGGCATTGAACAGAAAGCAAACGGTTATACGATAAAAAGAGCTGCAAGAAAGATTTCTTGCGGCTTTTATGTTTATAAAACAGCGAAAAAATACTCTCTTGAGAACAGGTACGAGAGTCGGAATACGTTTCCTACCCACAAGGGAAGTCCATTGACAGAAAATGATAAATATGCTATACTCCACCTGTAAATGATTTTTGTGCCTTGAGCACACGTTGTTTGAGTTTGTAATTTGTGCCAGCAGCCTTGTCCTGCCTGTTTTGGGTGGGCGCTGCCGGCACTTTTCTTTTTATACGGGGTGGAAAACACCCAACCATAGCGAGAATGATCGTGGTTCACGGTTCGCCGTGAACATCAGGCATTGCCTGCGGTCATTCTCGCTTTTTTTATTTTGTTTCAAGGCCAATCGACTTTGAGAAATACATTTTATATAGGAAAGGCGGAACACAAAATGAACGAACAGGCAAGACCCAAGGTAATCGCGCGGCGCATTACACGCCCGCGCAAGGCAAGACCCATCCCGCGCAATTTGCAGTATCGGCTGTACAATGTGCGCACCCGGCCCAAGCGCCCCTATCGCCAGCGCGAGAGGAGGGGCTGAGGATGCCGGAGCACATACGGCAGGAACCCAAGGTGCTGGTCAGCACCGAAAACCTCACCGAGCAGGAATGGCTGGCATACCGCAGGCAGGGGATAGGCGGCAGCGATGTCGCCGCAATCCTCGGCATTTCTCCGTTCCGCACCGCCCGCGACCTGTACGATGATAAGCTGAACATTGCTTCGGCTGTCGATGATACAGGCAACTGGGTGGCGCTGGAAATGGGGCATCTGCTGGAACCGCTGGTCGCGCAGATATTCACCAAGAAAACCGGGCTGGAAGTATTCCAAATCAAAAAGATGTTCCAGCACCCGCAGTATCCTTTCATGCTGGCAGATGTGGACTACTTTGTACGTCTGCCAAATGGGGAAATTGCGCTGCTGGAGATAAAAAAAAAACGACCAACTACAACGCGAAAGACCACTGGTGGAAGGACGGCGAGGAATATGTTCCCGTCTATTACGAAACACAGGGACGCCATTACATGGCTGTCATGGACATGGACGAAATCTTCTATTGCTGTCTCTATGGCAACAATGAGGACGAAGCCATCATCCGCCACCTGTACCGTGATCGGGAGTACGAGCAGGAGATGGTTTATCTGGAACGCGAGTTCTGGCACGACCACATCCTGACCCGCATCCCGCCGCCCTACACCGAGGACGGCAGCCTGATCCTCGAAAGTCTGCGCCGCCGCTTAGGTGCTGCGGATAAGACGGTTCCTGCTATCCAGCTGGACAACGACCTGTCTACCACCATGCTGCGGTATCTCCGCTTACAGGAGCAAAAACAGCAGGTAGAAGCGCGGGTCAAAAACGCTGGACACAGAAATGCAGCGGCTGAAAGGCCAAATGGTTGCCAAACTCAACGGCAGCTGCATGGCGATGGGGGAGTACGGCGGTACACAGTACACCATCAGCTACAATCCCGTCAGCAGGACAGGCATCACGAAAGATAATCTCCAAAAGCTGAAGCTGCTGCACCCGGATATTTACGACGAATACGTCACGGTATCGGAATCGCGGCGGTTCAGCATCAAGGCAAAAGCGGCGGACGAAGCCGCCTGACAAAGAAGGGAGCGTGCCTATGCACGACAGTGAACAGGAACACCGCGGCATTACCGGCTGCCGTGTCACCTACGAATCTACGATTTTTTACAATGAAGCAAACAAATTCTCCATCATCGTTGTCAAGACCAGCGACCCGCGCATCCCGCCACAGCTTGCAACGGCCGTTATTACGGCGACCGCATGCTGCGCTTTACGGCGGTGGGGTACGAACTGCCCCGCACCAAGGCGGTGGAGCTGGAACTGGACGGCGAATGGGTGGAGAACAAGTACGGCTATCAGCTGCAAGTCGAGCAGTGGCAGGAAATCGTTCCGCAGACAGCGGACGGCCTGCTGGCGTATCTTGGCTCCGGGCTTATCAAGGGCATCGGCCCCAAGACGGCAGAGAACATTGTCGCCACGTTCGGCCCGGATACCTTGAATATCCTTGATAACTCGCCGGAGAAGCTGCTGCAAATCCGCGGCATCACCGAGGGAAAACTCAAGGATATTGAGGAATCCTACGCCGAGAGCCGCGTTCTGCGCAATCTTATGAGTCTTTTGGGACCGTTCAAGATCACGCCCGCCACGGCGCTGAAAATTTATCAGCACTTCGGCCCGGCGTGTGTGGACATCCTCAAAAAATGCCCGTATGACCTGTGCCAGATCTCCGGCTTCGGCTTCAAGCGTGTGGACGGCATCGTCCGCAAGACAGACAACCGCCTGCACAGCACCGAACGTATCAAAGGCGCAGTGCTGTACACGCTGGAAGATGCCCGCAGCAAATCGGGGCATCTGTTCTTGCCTGCTGAAGACCTGACGAAAGAAACTCTCTTGCTGCTCAACGCGCCCATTCCCATCCCGGAACAGCGCGTCCGCACCGAGGAAGTACAGGAGACCTTACAGCAGATGATTCTGCACGGCGCAGTGGTCGCCTACAAGCAGTACCTGTACAGTCCGCGCGTGTTCGGGCAGGAGGACGATACCGCTCGCATGATTGCCGAGCGGCTTGCCTATATCAGCGTGGCCGAGAACATCGAATCCTCGCTGGAATCGGTGCGCGAAAGTCTGGGCATCACGCTTTCCCAAAAGCAGGAACAGGCGGTGCGCACAGCGTTCCAGCATGGGCTGACGATTATCACCGGCTCGCCCGGTACCGGCAAGACCACCGTGTTAAAAGCCATTATCGAAGTGTTTAAGAACCTGCACCCGAAAGGAAAGTTTGCGCTCATGGCTCCCACAGGCCGTGCCAGCCGCCGCATGGCGGAAAGTACCGGCGTGGACGAAGCCCGCACGCTGCATAGCGCACTGGGCCTCGGTACGGGGGAAGAAATCGGAGACGGCGACCGTGTCAGAACCGTGGATGCGACCTCATCATCGTGGACGAGTTTTCTATGGTGGATATGTGGCTGGCACAGCAGTTTTCAAGCGCATCAGTCAGCACACGCGAGTTGTTCTTGTGGGCGACCCGAACCAGCTGCCCAGCGTGGGTGCCGGCAATGTGTTCTATGAGCTGATTCACAGCGGAATGGTACCTGTTACCGTGCTGGATTGGATCTTCCGCCAGTCGAAAGACGGCCTGATTGCCTACAATGCGAAGTTCATCAACGAGGGCAGCACCAAGCTGTACTATGGCAATGACTTTGTGTTTGTTGACAGCCCGACGCAGATTGAGTCGGCAAAACGAATTCAGGACATTTATTGCAAAGAAGCCGCCGAGCGTGGCATCGAGAATGTGCAGATCCTTTCGCCGTTCCGTGAGAAAGGCGAGGCAGCGTCCGAGCAGCTTAACCGTGCCATTCGGGAACGGGTCAATCCGTTCCGTTCCGCCGAGGAAGAAGTGAAGATCGGTAACCGCACGTTCCGCGTCCATGACCGCATTATGCAGACAAAGAACACCGAGAAAGTGTCCAACGGTGACCTCGGTTTTATTACCGGCATCACCACCAGCAGCAAAGGCGAACGACTCGTGCAGATGGATTTTGGCGGCGACCGCAAGTTGACTTACACGCCGGAACAACTGGCGCATGTTGACCTTGCCTACGCTACTACGATTCATAAAGCAATGGGATCGGAGTTCGAAACGGTCATTATCCCCATCGTCAAGGCACACACAATCATGCTGTATCGTAATTTATTGTATACAGCCGTGACCCGCGCCAAGAAAAAAGTCATCCTTGTGGGGCATAAGCCGATCCTGTTTATGGCAGTCCATCGTGCCGACATCAGCAAGCGCAATACCATGCTGGGCGAGCGCATCCGCCTGTACTGCAAGGCCTACCACACCGAACGAAATGTACTGCCGGAACTGCAACAGGCCGGCTGAATGTAATAATGAAGGGAGAAATTACCCATGAAAGGGAATCAAGAACCTATGCTGTACACCACCAACGCCACTGTGGCCGCGCTGAATCATGTACCCGGCTTTGATCCGCTGAAATTCCTGCGTCGCACAATTTCCCGCAAGACAGGGGAGGACGTGATGCGTCTGGATCTGCGGTACAAAAAGCTGTGGTTCCGGCTGGCATGCCCCACGGGGCGGCTGAAGCTCAACGCCCTGCGCATCACCGAGAAGATGGCGATTTTTGAAGCAAGGTCTACCGTGACCGTGAGGATGCCGAGCCGTTGAGCAGCTATGTCGCCAACTGCACGCTGGATGCAACGCCCGGTGGGCTGTATGTGGAGGCCGCGCAGGAGGAAGCACTGGATACGGCGCTCTCCAATGCAGGCTTCGGCATCCAGTTTGCCGATGTGGGCAGTGAATCAGAGGAATACGGCAGTGAAGTGCCGGTGGGAGCGAAAGTAGAGATTGCAAAGCCTGTTCAGGTAAAAACGGCAGATGCCAAGCCTGTGCAGACGAAAGTAGAAGTCGCAGAACCTGTGCAGAAGCAGCCAGAAACTGTGAAGACAGCCCCGCAGGAGCCTGTCAAGGCTGACCCGCTGGATGCCATCATGGCAGACGATATGCCCGTTCCCGAACAGGTCACGGCAGAAGTTGTGGAAAAGCCCAAGACTGTTGTGCGGGAATCCGTACAGCCTGCGCAGACCCCGGCAGAGCAGCCGCAGAATGTCATTGTGCTGGAGCAGGAACCTCCCGCCGCTGCATATACTCAAAGCAGCCCTGTGGAGGAGATCCGCCGGCAGATGACCTACGAGCAGGCGCAGAACGTCATCGTTGACTGCGGTACTTGCAAGGGTTGGACGCTGGCACAGGTGGCTGACCGTCGTGCCGCCAGCCTGCGCTGGTATGTGAAAGGCTATCAGGGCGAGAACAACATTCTTCGCGCGGCGGCCGCCATCATATGGGACAGCTTGCAGGAGAAACAGGCAGGATAACCGGGAAGGAGGCCGTTTTGCATGACCTCATCTTCCGATACGTTTCCGTTTGGCATTGCCGATGTGGTAGAACTTCTGGGGCTTACCGTCCGCCGCCGTCTGCGTCGAGCCTGTACCTGAACTGCCCCTTTTGCGGAGACCAGCGCGGGCGGCTCAACGTCAACACAGACAAAAACGTCTGGCGCTGCAATCGCTGCGGCGCGGCGGGCGGTATGCTGGCACTGTATGCCCACTATTACTGCACCAGCAATGCCGATGCCTACCGCGAGATATGCGAGGCACTGGGGCGGTACACACCCCGGCCAAGGGTGAATGACTGCATCGGGATAAAGCCGGAGCAAAATGCCCGCGCTACCCCGCAGGAGATACACCAGACCTACTCGCTGCTGCTCTCCATGCTGCCGCTGACACCCACGCACAAAGCGCATCTGCTGTCACCGCGGCGCGGGTTGACCGAATACCAGATTGCAAGGTTCGGACTCAAATCAACCCCGCCTGCGTTTCTGTGCCGCGGCTATGCCGAGCGCTGCGGCGGCAGGGCTGTACCTTACAGGGCGTACCGGGCTTCTATCAAGACGATGCCGGGCGGTGGACGATCAACTTCGGCAGCCGCACGGCGGGCATCTTGCTCCCGGCTGTCGGTTTAGATGGTCTGATCTGCGGTATGCAGATACGGCTGGACACACCGCTGCGCCGCAGGGATGACCCACCGGGTAAAAGCGGGGCTAAGTATATCTGGTTGTCCTCAATCGGTAAGCCGCATGGTGTGACCTCCGGCAGCCCGCTGCATTTTGTGGGCGAGCCGTTTGCCAAGACCGTGTATGTGACGGAAGGGCTGCTCAAAGCCGATATTGCTCACTGCCTGACAGGACGCTCATTTATCGCTGTGGCAGGGGTGAACAGTCTGAACGGCTTGGAATCCGCGCTGCGCTGCATGGCGCAGAACGGCACCAAGCTGGTCGTGGAAGCCTACGACATGGACAAGTTAGAAAATGAGTATGTGGCATCTGCGGCCGAAAAGGTCCAGCAGATCGCCCATGCGGCCGGGCTGCAAAGCACAAGCCTTGTCTGGAATACTGCCTACAAGGGTATAGATGACTGGCAGCTTGCTTTGCGGCAGGAAGAAAGTAAAAAGAAAAATGCGGCCTAAAGCCGCGCAAAAGTTATGGCAGAGAGCTACCGTATGGCGGCTCTCTGCCTTTTTTAGAAAGGATAGGACAATGGGTATATTATCTGAAATTGATATGATGAACCGCGATGCCGAGGATGATGCTTTCGAGGTGTCCTCGGACAGTGAAACCGTAGATTCTTTCAGCGAAGAATTTGAGCCGGTTGAACCCCCGAAGCCGAAACCGCAAGAGGAGGAAGCAGAAGAAGCCCGCAAAAAGGCTGAATTTGATGCCGCCGAAGCCAAGCGCAAAGCTGAATGGGAGGCAAAACAGGCGCAGAAGAAACTGCGGGAACAGCAGGAGCTGGACCGACTTGCCGCCATGTCGGATGACGACGTGATGCAGGCATCCATGAACCGCGTCTCGCAGGACACCGAGCGCCTGACCCGCCGCAACATGAAGCTCTGCGTTATGGAGGATGTGCAGACCGAGTGTCTGACTGACCCCGCCTTTGCCCGGCTTGTGATGAACCCTAAGAAAAAGATAGTAAACTGCTTCCACTACATCAACCGCAAGGCGCGGGAGTATCTGGAACAGGAAATGAAGGACAACGATGAGAAGCCTATGGGCGGCGGTTTCGGCGGTGATGTGCCGGACGAACTCTGCTACCAGTGGGCGCGGGAGTATTTCCGCGATGCCGATGTCAAAGAGGATGCAGAGCCCGAAGAAAAGTTTGTACCTAAGACCTACAATGGGAAAGCGTCCAAAACCGGCAAAAAAGAGAAGCCCAAAAAGGCAGCACCTAAGCCTGCCCCGAAACCCGCAGATGAAGAACAGCTCACCTTTGGTGACTTCGGCACAGAGGAGGCAGCAGGATGAAACTGGACAAACGAGCCTGCCGCCATGCGGCCAATGTCCCGCTGCACATCAGCCTGAATGCCGGTGTGCTGTACACAGAACGGGTGAAATACCTTGTCACTGCCGCAGTCAAGCTGCTCGGTGGGCATAGAGTGCTGGCAGTTTACTTTTATGAATGTGAACGCCTGAAAGCAAATGACCGTATGCCAAAGTGGGTTGTGTTTCAGGGCAAGGATACCTTTGCCACGCTGGAACGCGATGCCGAAGGCAATGTCAAGTGGCGGGATGCTATGGTGCAGCACCTAACAGACTATTACATGGGAGATTTTTTGCAATCCTGCGTGTTTTATAAAAAGGCTGGATGCCATACGATTGCCAGGTATATCGGAGCAAAAAGTGATCCCACGAAAGTTCTGTGGGAACTGAATTGGTACCAGCAGGATATTCGTGACCAACAGACAAAAATCCGCCGCTACAAGCGGGATACTGTAGTTCTGAACAAAATGAGCAGTGTGCCACAAACGCCCGCCAACTTGAAGCGCTGGGCAGATAAGCACATAATGCCGCACTACCTGTTCTATGACTACAATAACGGCCGAGTCAAAACACAGGTGTACTGCACCTATTGCGAGAAGTTTTCTGTAATAAAAAAGGCCCAAAAACAACGATGTTTTGCGCTGCCCAAAATGTGACCAGAAGGTCATAGCCAAGGCGCAGGGGAGAAGGGCTGCCTACTATGAAGACAGGGAAACTTGTCAGGTAGTCCAGCAAATCAGCCCGCATGAGCTTGTGGTGCGCATCTATAAGCTGTACTGGTCTTACGTCAAAGGAAAGGATACCACCAGAAAATCCGCGTATGAAGTCATGCGTATATTTGTTTGCGGCGATGATGGCAAAAAGGCGACCATTGAGCCCTACTATTATAGTAGAGACTATGATAGTGTGACCCATTGGCGGCACGGCCATCATCCGGGAGCCTTGTTCGGTATAGAGTGCTTTATTTCTGAAGAAATCGGTGCAATATATCTGCCGGGACTTGAAAAAAGTGCTGTATGGCACGCTTTGGGAATACTGCGCACTGCGGCAGTTCTATGAGCAGACATATAACCCGATGCAGGTCAGCTACTACCTGAAAATGTACTTACAGCACCCGCTTTTGATCGAACGACTGACGAAAGTGGGCTTTAGGGACATTGTGTCAGACGTTGTCTACCGCGACGGGTTCAGTGATGCATTGGATGAAACGCAAACCAAAAACGCATCGTATTCTGCGCGTGCAGAAAGAAGATGTGTCTTTTCTGCTGGAGAAAAATGCAACCATGGCGATGCTGAAAAAGTATCAACCCTATGTGGCAATCAACCTGTGCAGCAGGAAAGCGCTATTTCAATGGAAAATCGACAACAAAGTGGCGGAAATTCCTACGGATGTGTTCCGGTACATGACGGCGGAAAAGTTCATGCGCTACATGGAGGCGCAATTCCCAATTTATTGTGAAACACGCCCGCTCAACAGATACCGTGATTTGACAATAGGAACGCTGGTGACAACCTATGTGGACTACCTGCATATGTGCCGCAGGCAGGCCTATGACATGAAAGATAAATCGGTATTGTTCCCGAAAAACTGCGCAGCGGCGCATGACCGAGAAGCAGAGCGTATCCAAAAGATCAACGATGCACAGAAAAACAAGGCATTCTGCATGGCCTACGCGGGCTTTGCGCGGAAAGCGGCTCTTTCCAATAAAGAACTGCAAATCGTCTGCCCACAACGAGCCAACGACCTTGTTGACGAGGGAAAAGCGCTGCACCACTGTGTTGGCGGATATATTGACAACGTGGCAGAGGGCAGATGCTTAATTGTATTTGTTCGCCGCGTGGAAGAGCCGAAAAAGCCGTATGTGACCGTAGAAGTGCGCGATGGCAAAATCGCACAGATCCACGGCGATCATAACAGCAAACCAACAGAAGAAGTACAGAAATTCATTGACCTGTGGAGCCGTAAGGTGCTGCCTATGGCTTTACAGGCTGCGTAAGAAAGGAAGTGCTTACATTATGAAGCAAATCGGAAATCTCGCCATCGTCTGCGCCCGGCGCAAGGATGTGACCCTGCGCATTGAGCAGGGGAGAGTAATGGTCCTACTGGACGGCACTTATGCGCCGACAGCGTTTTCCGCCGACTGGGATGACGATGAAACCATCCTGTCGGTGATCCACGAGTTGAATTTCGGCCGCTGCGCCCCCAAAAGCCAATGAGAACCGAAGAATGGCAGGAAAAAGCCGCTTTTATCGACAAGCTGCGGGAACTGACAGACCACCTGAACCGCTGCCGCGCGGCGTATGAAGCCCATACGCCGCTGGTAAGCGATGAGGTTTACGACATTCTGTTTAGCGATTTGCAGACACTGGAAAGTTGGCTGGGGTTGAGGATGAAAAACTCACCAACGAAGAAATCATAAAACAGAAAAGTCTCTCATTTACAATGATGATGTAAGTGGGAGACTTTTACTTTACGAATAAGTTATTCTACTATAACTAGAAATCAAAAAAGATGAGTTGTATCTCAAAGAAGAATTGTATTTATCAAGCGTGCTATTAACAAAATTAATAATAAAACCGACGGACTTCACTAAAAGAGAAAATACTCCAATTGAATATCAGAATTGGAGTATTCGAGGATTTCAAAAGGTCTTCGATCAAAAAACGATTCATTCTATTCACTTGTTAATGGAGCTAATCAATTTGGGATGTAAGTGAACATCTCATACAAATTGCGTCTGGAAATATTGTGGGATTTGCTATATTGCAAAAAAAATCCTTGTTGTCTATAATTCTATTGAGATACTATTGATTTCGAAGATATGGATATTTTATTCGATACATTTCGGCATGTTTTAATTATGCATTGTATGCTGCTTTTTTCTGTTGCTCAAAGAAAGCTTTTGCGTTATTATGGATAATACAGGAGGCCACTCTCTATGAAAAAGAAATCCAAATCTATTCCGCCTCTCTTATCATGTAGCAATGATATTCTTCGCCGTGCGTTGTTGCTATCCGAGATTCTAGAGGAGAAGTAAACACTCAAACGCAACTTGTTCTTTCTCTACGCAACAATTTGCAAAAACAGTTAAATAATCGTATCAATACACTGAATCAGGTGTGCGGTGCAGTTATTCCGCAGATACGAATCGAGTTGCTTCCTAATCCTGCCGACATCGCTGAATCAGGAGATCTTCGCATTATCGTTTCTACAAATGCAGCTGCGTCTTACATTATCACGGCGGAATACTTTGATTCGGCTAAAATTTCTCATATTGTGGAAGTTGACCTTGTTCATTATGAGGCCACAGTGAGAGCCAAGCAAAATGTCAATGCGGTTTATGCAGTTCCTAGCATTAAGGCGGTTGAATCGATTTGTGTTGATATTCTTACGGATATTGCGATGTACCATTCTTGGGGAAGTTTTACTTCCCCGAAAAATGATCTTGCGTTCCGTAGAGAATTTTCACAGAAGAAATTGGCTTATGCCTACGAACATAATCTGACCGTTCCGGATGAAGCGAAACAAGTTTGCTTGGATAGCATAAGTTATTACTCTTTTGCGTTTTCGTGTCACGATATCGGAGTAGATAATTTTGACTGCAAGAAGTATGAGGCCATTTGGATTGACTTTTTGAAACCTTACATTTTAGTTGAACCCTCCCTTGAACAACAATTATTATACTTTACTAAGGAAAAACAGCTTTCTCGGCAGAAAGTTCAAAAGGAGTACAAAAAGATTCCAAACCCAGGCCCTTACATTATGTTAGTGATGAACCGTCGTCCAAAACGTCATAAGGAGGCCCAAAAGATTCTGGATTTTTTGGGCGAAAGAGTTGGAAAATGGGACAGTAAAGATTGTCCCGCTCTCGATGTATGAAAGAGTTGCTCGTTATTATCCATACCTTGCTTTTTTCAAGATTATTCGGCGGTGATTTTACATCTAATAGTGTAGTCGAGTGACTTATGCTATGGGGGGATTTTATGAGCTATATTGCCTTTCTAGACTTGCTCGGAACCAAAAATCTATCCACTGATGATGCTACTTCGTACAGCAAAAGTATTTCTATTTTCACAAATTGCCTGCAACGTAGCCTTGTTGAAGGATGCGAGGCCTATGCTTTTAGTGACTGCGCTTACCTCGAGGCTTCAACACTGTCACAGATTGTTTCTACGCTGTATACCTTGCGTGCTGAATTACTTATGCAGCAACGCTTTTTTGTAGCAGCAGTAGCATGTGGAACGTTGAATGCTTCTGTTGTTGATAAAAAAACTTGTACTGTCAAAACTTTTCAGGGGCGGATATTAGCAGGGTATATGTGGCACAAAATGTTCTTAAGGGAATAGGAATCTCGATTGATTCGACAATTATTAGTAAACAGAAGCGAAAGGGACATAAAATTCCACGCACAGACTGCTTCTGGATAAAGAGCTTCTTTGTGGCAGATATCGATAAAATCTCAGAGATTACGACATTCTTTGATTTGCAAATTAGCCAAGATGAGAATGATTTGACTGCTTATTTAGATTACACTCTTCGGGAATACCGCAAGGCAAATATTAAATCGAAGCGGTATGGAAGGTACTATATTTCTTTGCTCATCAATATTTTGTCTGCGGCAACATTAAATCCGCCAGAAGATGAGAATCTTTTTTTCGTCACCGCTCTTATGCCGAATTTATAATATATGCAAAAACGATGTGTACTTTGGTTCGAATGCACCAGGGTTTAGTTATATATTTCTTTACTTGTTGGATCGACTCTACACAGAAAATGAGCGAAGTGACTTTACTAAAGATTTTTTTGAAGAAAATTTTATCGCTTAAATATCGTTAATTGTTACATTTCGGATTTTTCTAAAATTCCAACAGGTTTAGTGTCGCGTTCTGCTTTAAATGCGCTGGCGGAAGATTATTACTTGATTATTTCATCTGACGACACATACTAAATGAGCACGTAATTTGAATAAAAAGCGAAGTAAGACCGAGGACGAAGAAAAACGTCCAAACCGCTATAATGCTTTGTACCTGTTTTAGTTGGTGCTATTGCCAGATAATCTTTTTACAATATTTTGATTATTGATGTCTTTCAAATTGATTTTTTGAATTTGGTGTATGAGGGTGTAAAGATAAAAAGAGAATTGACGTTTACCCTCAAGTGTGTTATCATACTAATGTAAATAATTTATGTGTCCTGTAAAGCAATTTGCACTGACACACGTTGTTATTTTTGTACTTTGTGCCTGCAATGCCGCTGACCGTCTGGTCTGTGCAATGCGGGCATTTTTTTTATCCGCCGGGAGGATGCCCCGCATAAAGCGAGAATGACTTTTTGTGCTGCGATTGGCAGCGAAGAAAAGTTATTCTCGCTTTTTTTGTTTTGGTTTAGCGCCGCCCGGCGTTAAAAATAAAAAATCAAGAAAGGCGAGATTACAATGATGGACGAACTCAAACAGCAATTTTACGAGGTCATGCACAAGTATCAGAAGCCGTTTTCGGAGGAAGGTGTCACAGCAAACCTTACACAATGGAGTGAACAGAAGCAGGGGCTTTTGCAGCTTCTGCGCAGGCATCCGATATGGAACGAGAAAGAACTGGCAATCGTGTTCCGCGTGGAGGAGCGCCGGGAAATTGACCGCATCACGGTAGATGAAACGCGCGCCGCCATCCTTGAACTGGGCCGCAGGGCCTGCACGGATGATACAGTGTACGAGAACTTTGAAACAGCCCTGCGTGCGGCAACCGCAGACTATGCCAGGATACCAAACGAGTACCGCTTGGACACGATTCGACAGTACGGCGGCATCAAGTGTGCACCGGGGCAAAAGGCGAGTCGCATTATCAATCGTCTCTGCCTGAAATTTCATCTCGACCAATCGAGGAAGAAGCGGAGGCCGGCGAGCCGGACAACCGCTATATGCGCACGGTCAAACCTTACAATGCACTGTTTGCGCGGCTGGCCGATGCCCTGAACCCGGCGCATATAGAGAAAACCGCTGTGTTATCTATCCACCCCTGCGATTTTCTCGAAATGTCTAACCGCGACAACACTTGGAGTTCCTGCCACTGCTTAGAGAGGGGCAGTTATCACGGCGGCTGCCAGTCCTATATGGGCGATGCCGTCAGTATGATTTTCTTCACGGTCAGTGACGAGTACACGCAGGACTTCCATACAGCCCCGCGCATTACGCGAGAAATTTTCTGCTATAAGGATAATGTTTTGCTGCAATCACGCCTGTATCCTACAGATTTGGAAGACCAGAAAACTCTGTATCGAGGCATCGTCCAACAGGCTATCGCAACATGCCTTGACAAGCCGAATCTGTGGTCGATCAAGCGCGGAAAAGACACCGAACCTTACTGCGAATCTGCGGCGGACAGCAATCATTATCCCGACTATGAGTATGGGTATGCGGTAGTATCTCTGCTGAAAGGGGAGACCGACTATGGCAAAATGACGATTGGCTCGGTGGCCCGCTGTGTCTGCTGCGGCGGGGAACAGAAAGACCACCGCTCGATACGCTGTGCAGAATGCGGTAGTATGTTTGTCTGCAAAGGCTGCGGTAAAACGGTGCATGGATATGGGCGATATATTGATAACCACTTTTACTGTAAGGAATGCAGTTATCGCTGCACTGCCTGCGGAGAGGAGTTTATCGGTATGCCGCGCATCGGAATTACCCGTTCCGGCGAGCAGCGTGGGATTTGCCCTGCCTGCTATGAGCAAGTGATAAGCGTATGCAGAAACTGCGCAATCCATAAGCGGCTGCCTTCCCATCGGTGCCAATCGTTTCTGCCCAAATCAGATGAACGGCCTTGCCGCATAAAGGAGGAATCCATGCAAGAATTGACGTTTGAAACCATTCTGCGCCTGCCGCAGATGGAATTGAAAAAGACGCTGAAAGCCGAACTGAAAAGCAGGGGTTACCCCATCACCGATAAGCCCGGCTATCTGTATGCAGAGGGAACAATCCCCGTGCTGCTGGTGGCCCACATGGACACGGTTCACCGCCAACCTGTCGAGCAGATATGCTATTCGGCAGATGGGGCAGTAGCCATGTCACCGCAGGGCATCGGCGGTGATGACCGATGCGGAGTCTGGATGATTTTGCAGATCCTGCGCACAACAAACTGTCATGTGCTTTTCTGTGAGGATGAGGAAGTCGGCTGTGTAGGTGCAAAGAAATTCACAAGAGGTCCTTTGCGGCCACAGGTAAACTACATTGTAGAGCTTGACCGCCGGGGCAGTAATGATGCTGTGTTTTACCGCTGCGATAACCCGGAGTTTGAGGACTTCGTTACCTCGTTCGGATTTGAAACAGCAGGTGGTTCGTGTAGTGACATATCTTATATCGCACCGTATCTGGAAACAGCTGCGGTCAATATCAGCTGTGGCTATTATTGCGAGCACCAACGGCATGAGTGCATCCACTTAGCGGAGATGGAGCTTAATGCCGACCGCGTGGCGCAGATGGTCACGCAGCAGACGGAACACTTTGAATATATGGAACAGCAGGACAGCTTCTTCGGCGGGCGAGTTTACCAGTATTCTATGTGGGGGATGGCCTCGGAGCGTGAAACCTACAAGTGGCTTTCACCGCTACCGAAAGAAGCAAAAATCAAGCTGGGAACAGCGGAACTTATCATGTCTCATGCCAAGATTGACCGGCAGGGGAAGGTTCATCGCTATGTTCCCAAATTGAAAGCTGCTGTCCTGACAGAAAAACGCCATAGCAGTAATGCCGGACGGTAAGAAAGCGAGATATGACTCCAAAAGGCCAAGTGCCAGAAAGTGTGCCCCTGTCAAGGGCGTTGGAAATACTGAATACAATATAAATACAGCCCCTTCCGCTGATGCAATTTCAGCAGAAGGGGGCTGCCATTTTTATTTATATGAATTTCCCCGGCGGGTCACAAATTACCGATTCCAGATATTGTTTTCAAGATCGATAAGCCGCTTCTTATACTCGGCCATCCGCTGATCGGCTTTGCCGTCATCATCGGGAAAGCTGACAAGGTAGCCGGTGTCCGTGTCATGGAAGCCGATTTCGC
>ENA-OQAR01000156-OQAR01000156.1-human-gut-metagenome-genome-assembly--contig:-NODE-156-length-18196-cov-2.156788_pt1 | contig 18196 bp, 27 predicted proteins | sample MGYA00242738_ERZ504533 | MGnify/ENA primary metagenome ERZ504533 (study PRJEB26092, sample SAMD00036276) | human gut metagenome | host: Homo sapiens | study: EMG produced TPA metagenomics assembly of... | reverse complement strand
GCGACAAGTTCACAAAATGTTTAACTTTTTGAGCGGAAAATACTATTTTTTTCTGTGTAAAATAAAAGGACGCTGATTGATTGTGCCGCAAAATTGGATTATAATACAGCTGTATGCGATTCAATGAATGATTCGTTACCAAACTAATTTTTTGGCAAAGAAATTGATTTTGCCGTCCACCGGGGGGCTTTGCCTCCGGCATTTGTCCTTAGGAGGAAAAACAACGTGAGAGTAGGTCTTGACATCGGCAGTACCACCATCAAGTGTGTGGTGCTGGATGAACATGATGCGCTGCTGTATTCTACATACGAACGGCATTACAGCCATATTCTGGAAAAGGCGCAGGAGCTGCTGCGCCGCATCGATGCCGAGCAGTTGCACGGTCAGAAGGCGCTGCTGAGCATTTCCGGTTCGGCGGGCATGGGTCTGGCCGACAGCTGCGGCGTGCCCTTTGTGCAGGAGGTGTTCTCCACCCGCGTGGCGGTCAAGCGCTTTGTGCCTGCCACCGACTGCGTGATCGAGCTGGGCGGTGAGGATGCCAAGATCCTGTTTCTGACCAACGGTACCGAGGTGCGCATGAACGGCAGCTGTGCCGGCGGCACCGGTGCCTTCATCGACCAGATGGCCACCCTGCTGAAAATGGGTGCCGACGAGATGAACAAGGCAGCAGAGAACGCACAGCGCACCTACACCATTGCGTCCCGCTGCGGCGTGTTTGCCAAGAGCGACGTGCAGCCCCTGATCAATCAGGGTGCCCGCACCGAGGACATTGCTGCCAGCATTTATAAGGCTGTGGTCAACCAGACCATTGCCGGCCTGGCACAGGGCCGCCCCATCAAGGGCAATATCCTGTATCTGGGCGGCCCGCTCACCTTCAGCAGCGTGCTGCGCAAGAGCTTTGACGAAGCGCTGAACGTGACCGGCACCTGCCCGGAGAACAGCCTGCTGTATGTGGCACTGGGCGCTGCCCTCTATGCCGACAAGGCTTTTGTTCTGTCTGAGGTGGCCGATGCGCTGGATCGGTACGCCGCCACCGCCACCTACGCCAGCGAGCCGCCGCTGTTCGCCAGCAAGGAGGAATACGAGGCGTTCCACGCCCGCCACATGTCCACAGTGTGCCGCGTGTGCCGTTCAGCGCGCAGTGCGGCCCGGTGCATATCGGCATCGACTCCGGCTCCACCACCGTCAAGCTGGTGGTGGTGGACGAGAAGAGCCAGATCCTTTACACCAACTATCAACCGAACCTCGGCAACCCACTGCCCCTCATCCGGGAGCAGCTGCTCAAAATTTACAAGGAGCACCCGGGCCTGCAGGTGGCCAGCGTGACCACCACCGGCTACGGCGAAGAGCTGGTGAAGAACGCGTTCCGCTGCGATTACGGTCTGGTGGAAACGGTGGCGCACTTTACCGCTGCAAAATACTTTATGCCGGATGTGGATTTCATCATCGACATCGGCGGTCAGGACATGAAGTGCTTCAAGATAGAAGATGGTGCCATCAGCAACATCTTCCTGAACGAAGCATGTTCCTCCGGCTGTGGCAGCTTTTTGCAGACCTTTGCACAGGCACTGGGCTACGATGTGAAGAAATTTGCCAGCCTTGGCCTGTTTGCAGACCGCCCGGTGGATTTGGGCAGCCGCTGCACCGTGTTCATGAACAGCTCGGTCAAGCAGGCCCAGAAGGACGGCGCAAGCATCGAGAACATCTCGGCAGGCCTGTCCATCAGCGTGGTCAAGAACGCACTGTACAAGGTCATCCGCGCATCCAGCCCGGAAGAGCTGGGCCGCAAGATCGTGGTGCAGGGCGGTACCTTTTATAATGAAGCCGTGCTGCGCGCCTTTGAAAAGGAGATGGGCGTGGAGGTCATCCGCCCGGACATTGCCGGCTTGATGGGCGCTTACGGTGCGGCTCTGTTCGGCCTGCGCCAGAGCCAGAAGGCCCACAAGACTGCTTCTGCCATGATGAACGAGCAGGAGCTGGAAGCCTTTGCGCAGAAGGTGGTCAGCGTCAAGTGCGGCGGCTGCGGCAACCACTGCCAGCTCACCGTCAACACTTTTGCGGATGGCCGCAAGTACATCTCCGGCAACCGCTGCGACAAGCCCGTGACCGGCAAGAGTGCCGACGACAGCCTGAACCTCTACGCCTACAAGCAGCAGCTGCTGGCCGAGTATAAGCCGGTGGCCGGCAAGCGCGGCTCCATCGGCATCCCGCTGTGTCTGGGCTTCTACGAGCTGCTGCCCTTCTGGTGGGCCTTCTGGACAAAGCTTGGCTTTGCCGTGCACACAGCCCGGTGTCCAGCCGCGGCCTGTACCTCGCCGGTCAGGCTACTATCCCCAGCGATACCGCCTGCTTCCCGGCAAAGCTGAGCCACGGCCACATCAAGGCCCTGAGCCAGATGCAGCTGGACGCTATTTTCTACCCCTGCCTGACCTACAATGTGGACGAGGGCCTGGGCGACAACCACTATAACTGCCCGGTGGTGGCCTACTACCCCGAGGTTCTGGCAGGCAACTGCCCGGAGCTGGAGGCACCAAGTTCATCTATGACTATGTGGGCATCCACCGCCCTAAGGACTTTGTGCACAAGATGGCAAAGAACATCCTGCCCAAGTACTTCGGCGGCATCTCGGAAAAAGAGGTGCAGGCCGCAGCGGATGCCGCCTATGCGGAATACGAGTCCCACATGGCAAAGATCCGCGTGAAGGGCAGCGAGATCATCGATGAAGCCCGCCGTCAGGGCAAGCGCATCATCGTGCTGGCAGGCCGCCCCTACCATGTGGACCCCGAGGTGAACCACGGCATCGACCGCCTCATCACCCGCCACGGTGCTGCCGTTGTTACCGAGGACAGCATTTCCAACCGGGTGCAGAAGTTCCCTACCAGTGTGCTGAACCAGTGGACCTACCACAGCCGCCTGTATGCCGCCGCCAAGTACTGCACCACCCAGAAGGATATGGATCTGGTGCAGCTGGTGTCCTTCGGCTGCGGCGTGGATGCCATCACCACCGACGAGACCCGCGAAATTCTGCAGGAGGGCGGCAAGCTCTACACCCAGCTCAAGATCGACGAGATCACCAATCTGGGTGCCGTGATATCCGCCTGCGCAGTCTGTTTGCTGCTCTGGACGAGCGGGACGAGGTGGCCGCAGAAAAGGCAGAATAAAATAGAGATAGAGCAAAAAGCTTTTTAAGAAAGCAACATAGGAGGAACCTATGGAATACAATTATCCCAAATTTACCCCGGAGATGAAGAAGACCCATACCATCCTCATCCCCAACATGGCCATTACCCAGTTCCGCCTGCTGGAGTACGCCCTGCGTTACGACGGCTACAAGTGCGAGATTCTGGGCAACTGCGGCAGTGCCGTGGCACAGCTGGGCCTGAAATACGTCCACAACGACACCTGCTACCCGGCTCTGCTGGTCATCGGTCAGTTCCTGGACGCGCTGAACAGCGGCAAGTACGATCTGGATCACACCGCGCTGCTCATCACTCAGACCGGCGGTGGCTGCCGTGCCTCCAACTATATTCATCTGCTGCGCAAGGCACTGGTCAAGGCGGGCTATCCGCAGATTCCGGTGGCCAGCCTGAACTTCTCGGGTCTGGAAAAGGACAGCGGCTTCCAGATGACCCTGCCGCTGGCCCGCCGTGCGCTGGCCTGCATCTTCTACGGCGATATGCTGTGCGCTTTGCGCAATCAGGTGGCACCTTACGAGAACGAGAAGGGGGCTGCCGATAAGATGGTAGACCTGTGGGTGGAACGCTTGGGCCGCGTGCTGCTGGCAGGCAAGGGCTACACCTCCAAGGAGATGAAGCACACCTTCCCCCTCATCGCAAAGGACTTTGCCGCCATCCCCGTTACCCGGGTGCCAAGGTCAAGGTGGGCGTGGTTGGCGAAATTTACGTCAAGTACAGCCCGCTGGGCAACAACGACCTGCAGAAGTTCCTCGAAAGTCAGGACTGCGAGGTGAACTTCCCGGGCCTGATGGGCTTTGTGCAGTACTGCGCCTTCAACATGGGCGAGGATCATGTGCTGTACGGCGGCAAGCTGGCTGTGAAGATCGGCATTGACCAGTTCCTGAACTGGCTGGACGGCATCGAGCGCGCCATGCTCAAGGCTGAGGCCGACGCAGGCTTCTACGCCCCCGGCCCCTTCAAGGAGCTGGTGGAAAAGCCCAAGGGCATCATTTCGCTGGGTGCCAAGATGGGCGAGGGCTGGCTGCTGACTGCCGAGATGATCGAGCTGGTGCAGGGCGGCTACGGCAATATCGTGTGCGCCCAGCCCTTCGGCTGCCTGCCCAACCACATCGTGGGCAAGGGCATGGTGAACAAGATTCGCGCCCTGTACCCCAGTGCCAACATCACCCCCATCGATTACGACCCCAGCGCCACCAAGGTCAATCAGGAGAACCGCATCAAGCTGATGCTGGCAGTGGCCAAGGAGCGCCTGAATGCCCCGGTGGAGGCAAAGCCTCTGACGGCAGAGGAGATTGCGAGGCGGCGCGCCCAAAGTCGGCGCAGTGGTCTGATGTTCTAAAGCGGAAAATACCGAAATGCAAAAAGCCCGTCCGGGCGTAAAACTCGGACGGGCTTTCATCATGCCTTGAGAAAAATCAATGCAGGAGAGATCACTTCTGATTCTTCATGTAGATGTGGTGGGGCAGACCGGCAATGTACAGCGGGGTCAGCTCGGCCTGGATCAGCGGGCGGCATAAGCCGGAACTCATCGGTCATCTGGGTGTGGTTGGCGTTCATCCAGCTCAGCGGCACCTTCTTTTCGAGGTTTGCCACCTCGCTGATGGGGGTGCAGCTCAGTGGTGCACTGGTACGGGCTGTTGGAGATGCGCTTCAGGGCCACCATCTGGCCGGTAACGCCCTCAAAGGCCGCCTTGGCGGCAGCACCGCCCACCTGATAGGCTTCGGTGATGTCGGTGCGGCTGGTCAGATGGCCTGCGCAGCGCTGCAGGGTGGAAAGCTCGATGCAGCGGGTCTTTGTGTCCAGATTGCGGGCCACCACATTTGCCAGATACCGTGCGGTACCGGTCAGGGCCTTGTGGCCAAAGGCATCCACTGCGTGCACATCGTCGGCCAGCTCACAGACGTAGCGGCCATCTTCCAGCTTCACGCCTTCGGAAACGGCGATCACGATGCTGGGCTTCTTCTCCTGCATCACGCGCACCTTTTCAATGAAGTGTTCCACATTGAAGGGCACTTCGGGCAGGCAGATCATGTCCACACCCTCGCAGTCGTCACTCTTTGCCAGAGCGGCGGCAGCGGTCAGCCAGCCGGCGTTGCGGCCCATGATCTCCACCACGGTGACGTACTTGGTGCCGTACACGGTGGCATCGCGGATGATCTCCTTCATCACCACGCCGATGTACTTGGCAGCAGAGCCGTAGCCGGGGGTGTGGTCGGTGACCATCAGGTCGTTGTCGATGGTCTTGGGCACGCCCATAAAGCGGATGTCGCTCTGGATGCGTTCGCCGTACTCAGCCAGCTTGCCGATGGTGTCCATGGAGTCGTTGCCGCCGATGTAGAAGAAGTAGCCGATGTTCAGCTTTTCCAGAATGGCGAACAGCTTTTTGTAGACGGTCTCGTCTCATGCCAGTCCGGCAGCTTGTAGCGGCAGCTGCCGAGGAAGCTGGACGGGGTGCGCTTGAGCAGCTCGATGTCCAGATCGTCCGTCAGCACGGTGGAAAGATCCACCACCCGCTCCTCCAGCAGACCGGCAACGCCATTGCACATACCGTAAACGATCTCTGCGCCGCGGCTCTTGCAGCTCTCAAGACGCCCGCAAGGCTTGCATTGATGACGGAAGTAGGACCGCCAGACTGACCAACGATTGCATTTTTACCCATGATGATTTCTCCTTTTTTGTTTTTCTGTTTCGGCAATATAATATTACGTGCAGGATGCACGAAAACAGACGCGGGAAAAGGGGTTACAGACGGATGTGGCGCGGGGTGCCGTTGACGTAAACGGGGGTCACCTCGTCCAGGATCAGCGGACGGGCATACTCCTCAAAAGCAGCCGTCACCTGCATCCCGTCGGGGCTGATCCAGTCCAGCGGCACCTTCTTTTCAAGGTTTGCCACCTGCTGCACATCCACCGACTCGGTGATGCACTGGTAGGGATAAGCGGAAATGCGCTTGAGCGCGATCATGCGGCCGGTCTCGCCCGCAAAGGCTGCGGCGGCTGCGGCACCGCCCACAGCGTAGGCTTCGTTCACATCCGTGCGGCTGGCCAGATGGCTGGCGCAGCGCTGCAGGGTGGAAAACTCGATGGCACGGCTCTTGCAGTTCAGCTTGTCGTGGATGAGGTCGGAGAGATAACGGCTGGTGCCGCTGAGCACGGCCTTGTGGCCAAAGGCATCCAGCTGCCTGCGGTGGACACCAGATCGCACAGATAGGTGCCGTCGCGGTCTTTACGCCCTCGCTGGCCGCAATGATCACATTGGACTTGCGGCGCTGCAGCTCGTCCACCTTGGCAAGGAACTTGTCCTGATCGAAGGGCACCTCCGGCAGCAGGATCAAATCCGGGCCTTCGCAGTCATCGCCGCCCGCAAGGCAGGCCGCACCGGCAAGCCAGCCCGCATGTCGGCCCATGATCTCGGCCACGGTCACGCTGCGGATGTCATACACGGAGGAATCCCGGATGACTTCCTTTAAAATAGTGGCAATGTACTTGGCGGCAGAGCCGTAGCCGGGGGTGTGGTCGGTCAGGCACAGGTCGTTGTCGATGGTTTTGGGCACACCGATGAACCGCACGCTGCTGCCCACGCGCTCACCGTAGCGGGAAAGCTTTGCGATGGTGTCCATGGAGTCGTTACCGCCAATGTAGAACACCGCGCAGATGTCGTACTTGTCAAACAGGGTGAACAGTTTGATGAAGGGTGTGGAGTCCACATCCGGGTCCGGCAGCTTGTAACGGCAGCTGCCAAGGTAGCTGGAAGGCGTGCGCTTGAGCAGTTCAATGCTCATGCGGTCGTCCAGCAGGACGTTCAGCTCCAGCATTTCTTCCTTGAGCAGACCTTCGATGCCGTATTTCATACCGTACACCTTGTCTGCACCCAGGCTGCAGGCGGCTTTGTACACGCCTGCCAGACTGGAGTTGATCACGGCGGTAGGGCCGCCGCTCTGACCAATGATCACATTCTTGGCCATGAGTACCTCCTTTTGCAAATTTCATTCTTATCATTTGTACATCGCTGCAGGTTCCGGCTTCCGCGCCGCCAGAGTGGGGTTTGGTCTAAAGGCCCTGCACTGCCCGCAGACCGTGCGGCAAACAAACCGGATGCTGCAAGTGATACAAAAAAGTTTGCGGCATGTGCACACCCTTTTGTAAAATGTGCAAAATTACCACATCCTTATTGTACCTGTTTTGCCTGTTGTATGCAAGACCTAATTGGTTGCACAGGCAAAAAAAATTATGATAAAATAAAAAAACGCACAGCCCCGGGCGGATAAAACCCCCTTCTGTGCGGGAAAAATGGAGAAAGCTGGAAAAACCATGGGCATTTCACACGAGTATCATTCTGCGCCGCGCCGGGCACGGCGCGGTACAGTCAGCGGCAAGCTGCGCTTTCTGGGCGCAGTGGTCGCCATTTTGCTGGTATCCTACGCCATCACGGCCATTCTGGAAAAGGGCGCAGAGGCGCGGACGATACCCCGTCCACCAACGCCAGCGGCATTGCCGAGAACATTCTGGCACCGCTGCCCATGCAGGGCGAAGCGGATAGCAGCAGTACTGCACAGGATGGCAGCACCGGTGAGCAGGCCGTCACACTGGAGAACTTTGGCCCTGCAAAGCAGAGCGCTGGGGCCTACACCGTCAAAGCCTATGATGCCAGCGTCATCCGCCAGCCCAGCTGCGGGCAGGTGGACCTGAGCTACTTTGCGGACGCAGCCTTTCTGGGCGACAGTCTGACGGTGGGCTTCTCGGATTACCAGATCAATTTTGGACGGGGGCACTCATCTGCGGCTATACCGGCGTTGGCCCGGATGCCATTGTGAACCGCAGCGCAGTCAAAAGCCCCACCCGCGGGCAGGAGGTAGCGCTGGATGTGCTGGCCGCTGCCCGGCCCAAGAAGCTGTATATCCTGCTGGGCACTAACACCCTCACCACGCTGGGCGCTTCGGATCGCTTCCTTGCCTACTATGGCCAGATGCTGGATATGCTGCGCGAGGCTTTGGGCGAGGACTGCGTGATCTACGTGCAGTCTATCCCGCCGGTGCGACCCTCGGCAGCTGCTGAAAAGCCCGGCCTTGCATCGGATGTGCTGCGCGGTGTGAACGAACAACTGGCTCAGCTGGCCGCCAGCAAGGGATGCGTTTACCTTGACCTGTGGGAGACCCTTGCCGACGGCGAGGGCAACCTGAAGGAGATGCTTGCAGCGCCGGATGGCGTGCATCTCTCTGCAGGCAACGGCTACGGCGCGTGGGTCACCTACCTGCGCAACCACGCCAAGTACAGCGCGGATAATTCCTGGACGATGGGCAGCATTTACAGTGCACAGTAAAACGGAGTGAAAAATAAAGAGCCGTTGCACAAAATGGATGTGCAATGGCTCTTTTGTGTATGATGCAGTTTCCCACAGCGACCCTACGGTGAAAAAGTGTTTCAGAAAAGCCCGCAGGCTTTTCTGAAACACAAATATAAAATAAATTTTCCGCTGAAAAATGCCCAGAGCGAACGCGGAGGGCATTCCGATCATAAAATTACTCCTGCTGTTCCAACTCCAGCAAATATTGCTTCATCTCCACGCCATAGGCGTAGCCGGTGAGCTTGCCGGTGCTGCCCACCACCCGGTGGCAGGGCTGAAGGATGGCGATGGGGTTGCAGTGGCAGGCACCGCCCACGGCACGGCTGGCCTTGGGTTTGCCAACAGCGGCGGCCAGCTGGCCGTAGGTGCGGGTCTCACCGTAGGGGATCTTGTTCATCTCGGCCCAGACGGCCTTCTGGAAGGGGGTGCCCTTGGGGGCCAGCGGCAGATCGAATTCCCTGCGCGCCCCGGCAAAATATTCGTTCAGCTGCTCCTCGGCTTCCTGTAAAAGCGGTGTCTCGCACACCTTGCGGGGCAGCGGTTCCAGTTCCGGTACGCCGTCCGGGCAGAGGGTCAGCCCGCAGATGGCATCGTTTTCCTCTTCCAGCCGGAAGGTTCCCAGAATGCTGTTCACATACCAGACGTTCAAAAAGTTGCGCTTCCTTTCCTGTGAGTTTGTGTTATACTGAAGCTATCTTAACACAAATGTACATCCGGCGAAAAGGGGCGTTTTTTGTTATGGTACAGGCATTGGAAGAGATCATTGCCAAAAAGCAGCAGCATCGTGTTCTTTGGCGGGGCGGGCGTTTCCACCGAGAGCGGCATCCCGGACTTCCGCAGCGTGGACGGACTTTATCATCAGAAGTACGCCTACCCGCCGGAAACCATCCTGAGCCATACCTTCTGGGAGGAGAACCCGGAGGAGTTTTACCGTTTTTTACCGCGATAAGCTCATCGTGAAGGGGGCAAAGCCCAACGCGGCCCACCTGCGGCTGGCAAAGCTGGAACGGGAGGGCAGGCTGAAAGCGGTCGTCACCCAGAACATCGACGGCCTGCATCAGGCGGCAGGCAGCCGCACGGTGTACGAGCTGCACGGCAGCACCCTGCGCAACTACTGCACCCGCTGCGGTAAGTTCTACGATGTGGATTTCATTGCCAACAGCACCGGTGTGCCCCGCTGCACCGAGTGCGGCGGCATCGTCAAGCCGGATGTGGTGCTGTATGAAGAAGGGCTGGACGAGGAGGTGCTGTCCGGCGCGGTGAACGCCATCCGCCATGCGGATACCCTGATTATCGGCGGCACAAGCCTTGTGGTGTACCCGGCGGCAGGACTGATCCGGTACTTCCGGGGCGGCCATCTGGTGGTTATCAATATGCAGCCCACCGGGGCAGATGCGGAAGCCGACCTGTGCATTGCAAAGCCCATTGGTCAGGTGCTGAGCGAGGATGTAACGCTGGATCTGTAAAACAAAAAGAGCGGCCCTGTTTCGCGCCGATTCTCGCCCCCGGTCCGGTATGCTGGATGCATACTGAAAAAGAATGGGGGAAACCAAATGATCCAGGTTTGTGATCCGCCGCGCACGCGGCAGGTAAGGCGGCTTTCGGCGGAGGAATTCTGCCAGCTGGCGCAGAGCGAAGTGAGCAGTGTGTACCGTCCGCGCAGCGAGGTGCTGCGGATGCTGACGGTAGGCGAGGCGTGGGGCATGTACAGTACACGCGGTGTGCCGGGAGCCGGGTGCATCCTGCTGCCCATGGATGCCGATGTGGCAGTGGCGGCTGCGCTGCGCCGCTTTCTGGGCTGGAACCGCACGTCAGGTGGATATTTTTTGACCCCGGCAGCCGGGCCGGACGGCCATGCCGCCGAGACCCTTGCGCCGCTGCTGGCTGCGGCTGCTGCCCGGCAGGAGTTTCTTGCCCGGCAGCGGGCACGGTGGGCCGTGGTGGAATGTGCGGCAGAAGAGCTGATCCCGCTGTATCTGCGTCAGGGGTTTGCTTTGCGGGCTATCCGTCCGCTGGACAGTCTGGCACCGTGTTTCCTGCTGCAGGCCGGGTGCCTTGCGCAGAATGTGCCGCCGGTATGGCTCCCGCTGGCTGACCGGGTGCACATTGCCATCCTGCTGGCTCGAGGCTATGCCGCGCTGGAAAGCCGCGAAAGTCCGCAGGGCACCGTGCTGGCACTGTATCCCGTATGATGTGAAAGTGAGGAAGTTGAAATGAAAGCAGTTGTTTTGGAAGATTATGCCATACAGCAGGGAGATCTGGACTGGTCGGGTGTGAAGGCGCTTGTGCCGGACATCACCCGCTATGGGCGCACCGCGCAGGAAGAGGTGGTGCCGCGCATCGGGGATGCGGAGATCGTGTTCCTGAATAAGTGTCGCATCGACGAAGCCGTTCTGGCCCAGTGCCCGAAGCTCAGGTGGGTGGGCATCATTGCCACCGGCACGGATAACCTTGATCTGAAGGCCTGCCGCCGCCATGGCGTGCCGGTAGCCAACGTGCCGGGCTATTCTACTTACAGTGTGGCACAGATGACCTTCAGCCTGCTGCTGGCCATCTGCCAGTGCGCCGACCGTTACCATCGCCTTGTGCAGGACGGCCAATGGCGCACCGAGGAGCCTGCGGCCTACGGTCTGCTGCCGCAGGTGGAACTGCTGGGCAAGACCTTTGGCATCTATGGCTACGGCAGCATTGGCCGGCAGACCGCCCGCATTGCCAAGCCTTTGGCATGGAGGTGTTGGTGTGCACCCGCACCGTTCGGCCGGAGTACAAAGCCGACGGTGTGGAATTCGTGGATCTTGACACCCTGCTTGCCCGCAGCGATGTGCTCAGCCTGCACTGCCCGGCAACACCTGCAACACGGGGGCTGATCAACGCGGCCACCCTTGCCAAGGCAAAGCCCGGCATGATCTTGCTGAACACCGCCCGCGGTGCACTGGTGGACGAGCAGGCCGTGGCCGATGCGCTGAAAAACGGGAAGCTTGGCTTTTACGGTGCCGATGCCTTTGGCACTGAACCGCTGCCGCAGGCAAGCCCTTTGCGCGGCCTGCCGAATGCCCTGCTGACACCGCACATCGCGTGGGCCACCAACGAAGCCCTGCAGCGGCTGATGGATATTACTGCCAACAACCTGCGCACATGGCTGGATGGCGCGGGAGAGAATATTGTGAACGCATAAAAAAAAACGGGACGCCGACATGGACGTTCCCCGTTTTTTTTGTTCGTAGGATACCGCCTTGCCTTGATGGACTGCACTGCCTCGGCAATGCGCTCTGGCGGCAGGGTGAGGGCAAAGCGCACGTAGCCTTCGCCCAGCGGGCCAAAGCTGGAACCCGGCGTGCACAGCACACCGCTCTTTTCCACAAGGTCAAGACAGAAGTCCATGCTCTTTGCGTACTTTGCCGGGATGGGTGCCCACACGAACATGCTGCCGTGACTGTCCGGCACATTCCAGCCAATGGAACGCAGCCGCCGCACAGAGCGTCGCGGCGCTGCTGGTACAGGCCGCACTGCGTTTTTACCATGTCCAGCGGGCCGGTCAGGGCGGCGATGGCGGCTTTCTGCACCGGCAGGAACATGCCAAAATCGATCTGACCGCGCAGCTTTTTAAAGGCGGCTACCACGTCCCTCCGGCCCACAAGAAAGCTGATGCGGGCACCGGTGACGTTGAAGCTTTTGGACAGGCTGAAGAACTCCACGCCCACATCCATGGCACCCGGCGTATTGAAGAAGCTGTTGCCCACGGCCCCGTCAAAGATAATGTCGCTGTAGGCGTTGTCGTGGATGATGAGAATGTCATACTTTTTGGCAAAGGCCACCAGCTCGGCGTACAGCTCCGGGGAGCCGACGCTGCCCACCGGGTTTGCGGGCAGGGGAGACGATCATATACTTTGCCTTGCGGGCCACATCCTCCGGGATGTCCTTCACATAAGGCAGGAAGGCGTGCTCCTTGGTCAGCGGGTAATACCACGCTTTGCGCCGCCCAGCAGACTGCCCGCGATGAACACCGGGTAGCAGGGAGTGGGCAGCAGCACGGTGTCGCCCTCGTCGCACAGCACCATACCAATGTGGCCCACGCCCTCCTGACTGCCCGCACAGCTGGCCACCTGATCCGGCGTGATCTCTACGCCGAAGCGGCGCTTGTAGTAGCCGCACACGGCATCCAGCAGCTCAGGCAGGTCGCGCAGGCTGTACTTCCAATTCTGGGGGTCGGCAGCGGCATCCATCATGGCCTTGCGGATGTGCTCGGCGGGCGCAAAGTCCGGCGTGCCGACGCTCAGATTATAAATGGTACGGCCCTGAGCTTCCAGAGCTACCTTGCGTTCGTTCAGTGCGGCGAAGATCTCGTCGCCGAACAAGTCCAGTCGTTTGGAAAATTCCATGATACAATACCCCTCAAATCCTCTTGTTTTCAACATGAACCATTTTTAATAATAGAGCTATTTTTAGCACGTTTTTCCAAACGCGCAACGAAAAGGGCAGATGCGGGAGAAAGTTTCAACTTTCGGTGATGGGAAGCGAAGGATGTTTCACGGGAAGAAAACCCTCTCAGTCACGGCTGACGCCGTGCCAGCTCTCCCGAAGGGCGAGCTTTATGAGTGCAAACCATCAGATGCAAAAGAGCTCCCCCTTTCGGGGGAGCTGGCGAGCGAAGCGAGACTGAGAGGGTTTATCAATCGATCGTCGTTTTTGTCCGTCCCACGCCGATGACGGCGGTGCTGATCTTTTTCCAGCTGTTGCAGCCGCACACACCGTCCACACGCAGCTCGTGCGCCGCTGGAAGCCTTTCAGCGCTTCCTCCGTCCGGGCACCAAAGATGCCGTCGATGCGGCTCCCGGTCTGGTAGCCCAGCGTGGAAAGCGCGTCCTGCAGAATCATCACATAGCAGCCGCGGCTTCCCCGCCTCAGGGTGGGGTAGCCTGCTGTGGTGCCGCTGCAGGCGGGCGTGCCGTAGCGGCGGTCCATGTGCACCCATGTGGGGGTCTGGCTCAGCGGCTCCACATAGCCCCATGCCCCGGTGCCCCGGGCTGCGTTGTAGATGGCCGTGCGGGCGGTCTGGGTCAGGCTTTGGCCCACGTCAAAGGATACGCCCGCGTAGTGCTGGCTGCGGGTGCCGTGCCGCCCTCCCAGATGCGGCGGAAGGCATATCCCACCGGGATGCCCTTGCCGTACTTGCGGCGGGTCAGGTTCCACGCTTCCATGGCCGCAATGGTGGTCCACAGGGTGGGGCTGGCAGATTTTCCCCGGAACTCCCGCACCCGCAGGGTGGTGCCGGTGCTGTAGGGCATGGGGTCGTTCTCGTTCAGGTTTGCATAGGTGTATACCTTGTTCTCGTAGGCATCGTAGATCAGAAGTCGTGCCATCGCTCATTCCTCCTTGCTGCAGTGTGGGCAGCTCTGGGCCTGCAGCGCGGCCCATGTTCCGCGGTCCACGGTGCCGGTCACCAGCAGCCCGGCCCGCTGCTGTGCCAGCCGGACGGCGGCAGTCTCTTCCGGTCCGAAGCGGCGGTTCTCGGTCACATAGCCCTCGGTGCAGTACAGGCAGGAACGCCCGTTCAGCCATGTCTCCACCTGCGCCACGTCCGGCCCCACGCTGCCCGCGCCGATGGCCCGGCCCGGGTAGACCGGGCCATGCCCGATGCTGCGGTCGGGGTTGGGCATTTCGGCGGCGAGCTGCAGGCTCAGCGCTTCCGCAGCTGTCCATGTGTCGGCATCCGCAATGCCGGTCTCGGGCAGGCCCAGCAGCTCCTGTGCGCTGCGGGTGGCGACGGCAGTCTCGTCGGTGTACTGGTCGGAGAGGGGCGGGGCCTCCACGCTGGTAAGTAGTAGGCAATGCGCTGCAAAAGCAAGCTGTAGTAGAGCACTGCACTGCCGGAAGACCCCACTGTGAGCGGGGTACCGGGGTAGGGCAGGCGTTTCAGGGTGACCACGGCCCGGATGTCCGCAGAGTGGACGCCTTGTCGTACAGGCTGTTCCATGTGGTACGTCCCACGATGCCATCTACAGTCAGCCTCGCAAAGCGCTGGTAGGCCCGCACGGCAGCTTCGGTGGAAGCACCGAACTGTCCGTCGATGCCAATGGCCGGATGCTGCTCTCGTAGGCGTCATGAGGTAGAGGTAGAACTGCAGCTCCCGCACCGCTGTGCCGGAAGAGCCTTTGCGCAGCACGCCCGGTACTCGCCGGGGGCGCAGGCTGGACGACAGCAGCTTGTTGGCGATGTCGTTGTACACCTCGTATAGCTTGTTCCATGTCGTGCGGCCCACCACACCGTCGCTGGTCAGGCCAAAGTAGGTCTGGAACCGCTTGACTGCCGCTGTGGTGGCACTGCCGAACTTGCCGTCCACCGTGATGTTGTTCAGGTCGAGTACACCGTGCGCGCGATCCTTGAGCCAGAACTGCACCAGCCGCACATTCTGTCCGCTTGCACCCTCCCGCAGGGCGGTGCCGGGGGTAGGCATTGGGGGGTGCCGTTGTCGGACTGGATGCTGCGGAACTGGTCGTACAGTGCGGTCCATGTGTCACGGCCCACCACGCCGTCCACGGTCAGGCCGTATTTGCGCTGGAAGGCCCGCACCGTGTTGGCCGTTCCAGTGCCGTAACGCCGTCCACTGTTAACGATGGGATGGAAGACTCATACTGTGCCAGCGTATTCAGCCAGAACTGCAGCTGTTCCACTGCGCTGCCGGTGGAGCCGGTGCGCAGTACGGTGCCGCCCCATGTGCCGTCCGAGAGAGTGCCGCTGGACACCTCGCCCTCGCTGGTCAGCTCCGCAAGATCCTTGACCGACACATAGATATAGCTGATCTTGTACCATGTCTGTCGTCCGACTACGCCGTCGGCGGTCAGGTTGAACTGCCTCTGGAACGCCCTGACCGTGGCGGCCATCTTGGCCCCGAACACGCCGTCCACAGTCAGCAGGCCGAGGAAGGGATAGTCCTTGGTGATGCGGTTCAGCTGGCGCTGCAGGGTGAACACCGCTGTGCCGCTGTCGCCCTGCCGGATGGGCGAACCGGGGGTAGCTCTGGGGGATGGACTGGATGTTCGAGGTGCGGATGATCTCGATGTCGTTGCCGTAGTAATACTTCAGGATCTGCAAGGCGTTACGGCCCTGATTGGCCAGCGTTACGGTGCCCCACTGCTTGAGACCCGGGCAGGTGACCGATTTACCGTCGCAGTATTCAGAGTAGTAGGGGTTTACGGTGCCGGTCTTGCGGATATAGGTGTTGAAGATGTCGTCGGTGATGCGCACCATCACATCGAACACGGTGCGGCCATGCACATAGTACTGGTCGTAGCTGGTGGAGTTGGTGATGTTGAAGGTGTAGCCCTTGCTGGGGTACCACTCGGTGTAGATGCGGTTGAGTGCCAGCGAGATCTGGCAGTGGATGTTGGCCCGCAGGGCCTGCTCCGGCCACGGGGAGCAAAATAACCAAACTGGAAAAATAATCGTACAATAGTCCAAAATGTGTCCAATTTGGAACGTTCGAGAACTGATTTTTGCGCCGAATAAGTCATACTTATAATAGGCGGATTTTTGTTTATGCAGCAGGTTTAAGATGTTGGTTTATTCTGTTAAAACTCAGTCCTACTCTCTGCCGGTCACGCATCCAAGTCAACGCCCTGTTTTGCTGCCCGGTATTTTCCGGCGGAGAACGGCAAAGTTTTTTACTTGAAACGGTGCGCGGATACGATATAATAAGGATGGATAGAAAAATAAACATTCGAGCAGCTCTAAGGTTCTGCTGCCCGGAAAGGAGCTTACTGTTATGCGCTATACCATCAGTGAGATGGCATCTCTGCTTGGTGTCACAACCCATACTTTGCGCTACTATGAAAAAAATGGGCCTGATCCACCCCGAGGTCAACGAGGATACCGGCTATCGTTACTATACAGTCACTGATACCCGGCGGTTCAACCTGTGCAGGGAACTGCGGGCGGCAGAGCTCTCGCTGGAAGAATGCCGGGAGCTGATCGGCGCACCCACGGTGGAGCAGAGCGACGCCATGTTCAACCATCAGATCGCCCAGCTGCGGCGCAGGCAGGTGCTGGACGAACTGGCCATCCGTTTTTTGGAACACAAGCGGGAGCAGTACCGTACACTGGAACAGAATGCCGGGCGCATCTGGGTGCAGAATTTCCCGGAAATGTGGCGACTGACCTTCTCACAGGAAGAAGCAGCAGACCGGGATAAAGAATTGCAGCAGGAAAAGGCTGAATGGCTGGAATGTATGCCTGCGACCCGCTGGGTGAGCCGCCTGCCCCGGCGGGTGATGGAGCAGTTTCGGGTGGGACGCAACGAGTACGACTACGGCCTTATGATTGAGGCCGATGCCGCCCGCAGGCTGGGGCTGAAGCGCACAAAGCATGTGGAGGTGGTGTGCGGCGGAGACTATCTGACTACCATTGGAAAAAGGATTATCGCGGGTCCTCGGGTGGGACTCACTGGACGACCTGCATGCGGAGATCGTGCAGCGCGGGTTCCGTGCGGTGGGCGAGACCTTCAGCAGCATCGCTGCTAGCCGGGAGCAGCCCGATGGGAGCATCGTGAATTACCATCTGACGCGGACAAAAATATATACATAAAATTGCAATATCACGAGAATTTGTTAGATCAGACAAATTCTTGTGATATTTTTGTCAAAACAGCCCTTGACCTTCGCGCTGCTCTAACGTGTAAGCTTTGTTTATCCAGTAACAAAGTCTGAGGACTTTGCTGCCAAACACGGATCACACGAAGAAAAGGCAAGGAGAACGATTATGAGCGAAAAGATTTCCCGTCGCAACTTCCTGCGCACTGCTACCTTGGGTGCAGCTGCCGCAGGCCTGCTGGCCGGCTGCGGCAACAGCGCAGCTTCTGGCAGCACCGCTGCCAGCACTGCTGCCGGTACCTATACCGCAGGCACCTACAGCGCCACCGCCACCGGCATCAAACACCACCACCCCGGTCACCGTGACCATGACCTTCAGCGCCGATGCCATCACTGACGTGCAGATCGACGTGGCAAACGAGACCAAGGGCTACGGTGCCGACATCGCCGACGAGATGGTGAAGAAGATCCTGGAAGCACAGTCCAGCGAGGTGGACGGCCATTCCGGTGCCACCATCACCTCCGGTGCCATCAAGAAGGCTGCCGAGAGCTGCATCAACCAGGCCAAGGCGTGGCCGTGGCCCCCACCGAGGCCAGCAAGGCCGAGACCGTGGTGCCCGACGGCCTGACCACCGAGGAAGTGGAGTCCTCTGTGGTGGAGCTGGGCGACATCACCCCGGACGAGACCAAGGACTTTGACGTGGTCGTTGTGGGTGCCGGTGCAGCCGGTGTGCCCGCAGCAGGCTGGGCAGCCGAGCTGGGCGGCCATGTGGCCCTGCTGCAGAAGCAGAGCATCGTGGTGAGCCAGGGCAACTGCGGTTCCGCCATCATCAAGTCCAAGTCCACCGAGGCTGGCAAGAAGATGTGGGTGCACATGACCAACGGCCTGTGCGACTGGCGCGCTGATACCAGCCTGCTGAACGCCTACGTCGAGAACTCCGAAGAGGCCTGATGTGGTACCTGAACCGCGCCGGCCTGACCGACCAGACCGACAACTTCTACACCATCGCTGGCGCTCTGGGACTGGCCACTTCCACCGAATCGCAGAAGGCACTGTCTGACAACGGCAC
>ENA-OQAR01000155-OQAR01000155.1-human-gut-metagenome-genome-assembly--contig:-NODE-155-length-18241-cov-2.240256_pt1 | contig 18241 bp, 27 predicted proteins | sample MGYA00242738_ERZ504533 | MGnify/ENA primary metagenome ERZ504533 (study PRJEB26092, sample SAMD00036276) | human gut metagenome | host: Homo sapiens | study: EMG produced TPA metagenomics assembly of... | reverse complement strand
ACAGCATGGTCGGCATAGCCGGAATCTCAGGCTCAGGAAAAAGCTCCCTCGCGCTTGGCGTGCTGTACGCGGAGGGATCACGACGCTATCTGGAAGCGCTATCGACCTATACAAGAAGACGTATGACCCAGGCAAGCCGCGCAACCGTCGACGAGGTGCGTCATATTCCGGCGGCATTGGCACTGCATCAGCGTCCATCAGTGCCTGGAGTCCGTTCCACGTTCGGCACAATGAGCGAACTGCTCAACAGTCTGCGCCTCCTGTTCTCCCGGATCGGATCGCACGTGTGCGAACACTGCGGAGCACGCAACCAACCCACGATGAACGTTGCCGCCGAGCTTCCGATGCATTGCACGTTCTGCGGCGGACTCATGCATCCGCCATCAGCGGAGGATCTCGCATTCAACGCCGCGGGCGCGTGTCCGACATGCTCAGGCACCGGAATCATGAGGGAAGTCGACCGTTCCGCCTTGGTACCGGATGAGTCGAAAAGCATTGACGAGGGAGCCGTGCTGCCGTGGGGATCGTTGATGTGGGATTTGATGAAGCAAGTATGCGGGGCCATGGGAGTACGTACCAACGTACCGTTCAACCAACTCACCGAACAAGAACGAGATATCGTGTTCGCCGGCCCAGCCATCAAGAAGCACATCCTATACAAGCCGAAAAAAGGCGACGATTTCGCCGAACTCGACTTCACGTACTACAACGCCGTATACACCGTGGAGAACGCCCTCACCAAAGCCAAGGACGAAAAAGGGCTTAAACGTGTTGCGAGGTTCCTCAAAGAGCGTCCCTGCAGCGATTGCGGAGGGACCAGACTTTCCGAACGCGCCCGCCAGCCACGTATCAGAGACATCAATCTGGCTCAGGCAACCGCGATGTCTCTGGACGCACTCGTTTCCTGGGTAGGGTCCGTGCCGGAATCGCTGGAACCACATATGCACACCATGGCGAGCGCCATCTGTGAATCGTTCCTCAATACGTCACGGCGTTTATTGGAACTCGGTCTCGGGTATCTGTCCTTGGACCGCGCCGGAGCCACGCTGTCCACCGGCGAGCGCCAACGCGTGCAGCTTGCCCGCGCCGTGCGCAATCGCACCACAGGCGTGTTATATGTGCTGGATGAGCCGTCGATTGGGTTGCATCCCGCGAATGTCGACGGACTGCTCGGTGTCATGCGTGACCTGGTGGCTGATGGCAATTCCGTGGTAGTGGTCGATCATGACACTCGGGTGCTGGCCGAAACCGATTATCTCATCGAGATGGGGCCAGGTGCCGGCGCAAAGGGCGGTCAGGTGATTGCGCAGGGAACGGTGCCGCAGGTGATTGATACCCGCGAATCGCGCATCGCGCCGTTCCTTGCCCAGGGTGGCAACGTTCATGACCGTGTGCGTGACAACATTGACGCCCATGAAATCTTCTCCGCAGGACGAATTCATATGGAAACCGACCGTCTGCATACCGTCGGCCCGTTATCGGTAGATATTCCCCGTGGACGGCTGACCGCCGTAACAGGGGTATCCGGTTCCGGCAAGACGACGATGGTACTGGAGATGTTGATGCCCGCTTTGCAGTCGCGGATCGACAGGTCGCCGCAGCCGACGCAGGTGCGGCTCCTCGAGGCGGACGGTGTGTCCAAGGCACATCTTATCGATGCCACGCCTATCGGCGCGAACATACGTTCCACCGTCGCTACATATTGCGGCGTCCATGACGATCTTCGACGCGCGTTCGCAAAAACAGATGCTGCGCGGACCATCGGTCTGAAAGCGGGGGCATTCTCCTATAACACTGGCAAGCTGCGTTGCGCGACGTGCGACGGCACGGGATCGATTTCGCTCGACGTGCAGTTCCTGCCTGACGTCGATATCGAATGCCCGGCATGCCATGGCTCGCGGTATTCCGATGCAATCGCCGAGCTGAAGCTCCCCTGCACCGACGGAGTGGCGTATTCGATGCCGCAGTTAATGACAATGACCGTCGACGATGCCATGCCTGTCTTACGAGATGTCAAACCGATCCAAACGAAGCTTGCCACGTTGCATGAATTGGGTTTGGGCTATCTTGCGTTGGGCGAGCCAACTCCCCGCGCTGTCGGGCGGTGAGGCCCAGCGTTTGAAATTGGCCAGCGAGATGGGGCGGAAACAGCATGATGCGGTATTCGTGTTCGATGAGCGACAATCGGCTTGCATCCGCTTGATGTTCGCGTGCTGCTGCACGTGTTTGATGAACTTGTAGCGAATGGCGCGACGGTGGTCGTCATCGAACATGATTTGGACGTGATTGCCAATGCGGACTATGTGGTGGATATGGGACCGGGCGGCGGTGAAGCAGGCGGACGCGTAGTATGCGAGGGAGCGCCTTCTCGGATCGCCGCATGTCCGGAAAGCGTCACTGGACGATACCTACAATCGTCGCAATGCTGATATTGTCCCATCTTCGGGCATCTGCAGTCAGTCTGATGATGGGACAGGCAGTTCCCGCCATGCTTGAAGATGATGCAGCGCACGTACGATGTTGCATTGATCAAGTAACGTCCCTTCAGCGGCGCACATGGTGGGATACCACATGCGATGGCGGAGCGTGGCTTGTTTGCCAGTACCTTTGATGAGTTCGCCTTCATCAGAGGCATATTGAAAATGCAGATGACTGAGCAGTCCCCCGTGTCTGAGCACGGAGCGTTCAGGCATGGGCTCCATCGCGATGAGTACGGCGAAGGGATCGGAGGCACCGGCATCGCTAGCGTGGAACACATAGCAGGGTTTGCCTTCCAGCCCCTTGTCGTGCACATGATCGAGCCGATATTCATGTGTTGTGATGGGGGTGCGTTTTTCGTCCAGCCAAGTCAGGTTAAAGCCTGCGACAGCATCATCGTCGCCAACTGCGGACGGCTGCTCGATATGCCATCCACCAATGCGGAATCGCCACTCCTTGCCCGAGGTTTTGCAGGCTTTTGCCCAGAAGCGTCGCGCATCGCCGAGCATCATGATCGCGAACAGCGGCTTGGATCGCATGGCTTTCGTCGAATCCTTCCAAGCCCGGTCAAGGTTCGGGTCATGATTGTTGATCAAATGTTCGAAGCTAATCCAGTCTCCCAGCCAATCGTTCACATTGAAGTCCATGCCAGACGATCCTCTTCTTCTCCCTGTTCGTTATGCAGTTCGTCTTCCAGCGCTATGATGCGGTCGCACCATAGCGCTGCAAGCTCATAATCATGTGTTACGACCAACACCGCTTTGCCACGGTCCGCGAGCTTTCGCAGAAGTCCGCCGACTTGGGTCATATGCAACCGGTCCAGTCCGCTGGTCGGTTCGTCCAAAACAATGAATCGCTTATCGCTCATCAAAGCGCAGGCTATAGCCAGCCTCTGCTTTTGACCGCCGGATAAACTCATCGGGTGGCGCTGCACGGAATCCAATAGGTCGAGGTCTCGTAGCACAGCATCGCATCGGTCACGCACAGCGTCATCCATCCCCATCAAGTCCCAGTAATGCCTCTTCCCGACACTATCGGAGAAGAGCTGGTAATTGACGTCCTGCATGACGAGAAATCCGGCACGAGTCAAAGCGCCGCGGCTCGCTTTCGTCCCATTCAATAGCACCATGCCGTTCAACGGAGCGGCAAGACCGCATAGCGTACGTGCCAAAGTGCTTTTGCCAACCCCGTTCGACCCCATAAGGCCAAGAATCTCACCCTCGTGAATGTCGAAATCGGGAATATCACGTGCGAATACGGGTGTCTTGCGGCCTAGAAGTCCCCGCTTTGTATGGCCTACACTCAGGCCGCGCACACCAATGACGACCTGTCGCTTGTCCTCGTCGGGCGCAATGCCTCCATGTTGGAGTTTACGATGCACGGCAAGCCTGTATGGTCTGTCATCGAGGGCGCGCAATCCTAATGCCGCGACGCGCTGTTCGGACATCGCCAGAAAATCGGACGCCTCATATTCACCGAGAATCGTACCGTGATCGAACACTATGAAACGGTCCGCTAAATCCGCGCACCATGCAAGACGGTGTTCGGCAATGACGATGGTCATTCCATCAGCTCTCAATCGGGAGACCATGTCATGCAGCCTGCGAATCGCCACCATATCTAAATTACTTGTCGGCTCATCCATAACGATGAGTCCAGGAGCCAGCATGGTCGATGCCGCGACAGCAAGCTGTTGCTTCTGGCCACCTGAAAGCGTCATGATCCTACGACCTAATAGATGCCTGATGTGAAACTGCTCCGCGACATCATGCACGCGTTGCCGAATCCGCGCGGGAGACATGCCCGTATTCTCGCAGGGGAATGCCAGCTCATCGGTGGAATCAGCATTGAAATACTGCGTCTTCGGATTCTGGAATACGCTGCCCACCTGTCCCACATAGCTTTCCACAGGAGCCAATCCGGCGCGGATTCCGCACGTCATATGGATGCCCTGCAAATCGCCGGAATAGAAACCAGGTATCAGACCATTGAGCAAACGTGTGTACGTGGTTTTGCCACAGCCGCTTTGTCCACATAAGATGCAATCTCGCCTTGCGGTATGGCACAGCTGATGTCATTCAGCGCATCGACCTCAGCAGCTTCATCAGCATGATATGCGAATGAGCACCGTTGCGTCCATGCGACTATCCGATTGATATCACTTCCGATACTCACCATGCTCCTCCAATGCCCAATGCCAGAGGAACCGTGCAGATGACCATCCATGCCCAATCAATGCCATGCATGCGGATTTCGGTATGACATGTATGAGGCCCGCGAATGCCGATTCCTTTGGTCAGTGCGGCTACGGACAAATCCTGGGCGACCCCCGTAGCGTTCATCAACAACGGCATCAGGATGTATTCCAAAGACTGAGCCGGATGACGGAGCAGGGCGAATGTCCCCTGGGCGATGCCACGTAATGCCATCGCGTCACGAATCTGATGGTAATCGTCATGGATTGTCGGGAAGAACCGGATGCACACCACACATGGAATCACAATCGTCTCCGGAATGCGCATGCGCCGCAGGGCACACACGAATTGACTGGCCTAGTCGTGGTGAATGCGTATATGCCGGCAATCAGACAAGGCATCATCATCCGGATGCCGACACAAAGCAAACCAAGCATATGCAACCAGCTGCCGCCATCGTCAAGCGTCGATGCCCCAAGTCCCCCACTAGTAGCAATACATAGATGCAACCGAAGCGTACCGCAGCCGCCCCATCGTCCCCGCGCCGAGCAGTGCAGAAGAAGCAGCAATACTGTAAGCGACTCCACAACCACGTCGACATGGAAGAACAGCAACAGGTTGGCCAATGCCACTAGGTACAGTTTGGTTCTTGGGTCCAGGGCCATCAGATGATGCCGGTCTTCGCAAAATGCTTCTTCAGCATACGCTGCCCAAACCAGCCTCCGAGCAACGCACATACCAGTACCGCTATCATGGCAATGAAAAAACGTGCCGGTATTGACATGTGCGAACACACCATCGATATAGGACGAGTCCTTGCCACGGGCCTGCAGACTGGCCACATAGGCATCCTTCATGAACCACAACGGCAGAATCGGACCGGTCAGCCCATAGCAGAACACGACATAACTCGCCAGGATACCTGTCTTGCTCCGATAGTCCCCGGCGCGAGCGATGGCATCAGCGATGACCGGAAACACGATGCTCGCAGCAAGGGAAAGGATGAAATGTCCGGATACGAACAAGAACAATCCGACGACGATGCCCATCACGCTAATCGCGCCGAATTTTCCGACCTTGGCAACCAGGAGCATATATACGCAACCACAGATCAATGCGGCGACCGCAGGCAGAAGAATCATGCCGAATCCCATCAAAGCCACGGAACTGAACAGCGTGGCCACGGCGACCAGCACGAAATACAAGGCAGTGAACACACCTATCGTGATGAGATCGGGAATGGTCAGATGCCTCGACTTGGTCGACATGCCCTGCTGCGTCATGGTCAGTCCTTTCGATTGTCATGGGCGGCCAGCCACCAATGTATCGAGGAAACACGGAAAAGACAATAGTTTTTCCTCGTTTTCATGGAAAACTATCCAATCCGCGTCGCGGTAATCCATAAACCATCCATACCCAGAGACAATGAAACGACGCCCCGAGTCAACGTCCTCGCTCCAGTCTCAGACGACAAGGCAATATCCCAATGCCGCGGCCATCACAGGAACCACCACCGACGCAGCACATATCCCACGAACACGGTGATCCGCCCACCGCGCAACAACGTCACGGATTCGTTCATCATGGTGGAGAATGTGGAGAATCCACCAAGGAAGCCGGTCGCCAACATCACATGCGCGGGATCCGACAGAAACCGGCGTGAGTACAGACCTGCAATCACGCCTGCCAGGAATCCGGCAATACTGTTGATCACAAAGGTCGACAAAGGAAATGCCTTATGCCAAGAAGCTTTGATAACGGAATCACAAACATACCTTGCGGCGGCGCCGAGACCACCACACAGGCACACCGATACGGCGATGACCGCATTATTCATCAGTCCGCCTCCTTGCCCATGGCATGGCGATCACCATCGTTATGCTCAGTACCGGCAAACCGCAGCCCGACATGCGCGCCAACGTATGCCAGCAGACAGCCCACGATGAAGGTCGTGCAACAATACGCCGCACAATCCATGGCTTTGCGTCATGCAGCATAGTGAATTCCTCGAGGGCGAGAGTGGACATGGTGGACAATCCTCCACACATGCCCATGCCACATCCACGGTTCACATATTCCTTCGCGCGTCCCACGGTTCTGCGGGTTCCTCCCAGCCATGCCGAAAGCGCCGCGTATACGAAGCAGGCGGCCATATTCGCCGCGAATGTGCCGATATGGAATGCGCCGCAGTCGGGAATGACCGAACAAGCGTAGCGTAATGCGGTTCCGATGCATCCCCCAAGGAACACCACGCATATGAGATCGACTCGAATGATATGTTGTCGTGCCATGTATCTTCTTTCCAGCGAGGTGCCGAACCAATATGACAGACATGGAAGAATGGCGATGCCACAACCGCTGAAAGCCATAAGGTACAGCACACCCTATGTCGTAGGAACCATCAGCGGGTTTGCGGTTCGAAGCCTGTAACGGCTTCAGGCGAGTCCCATCACCGCAGTCCAGTATATCCGGCACGCGAGGCCGTCCGTACCATCATTCACGATGCGGACAACTTCCCCGGACTACCGCAACGTACGATCCATAACCGTCGCCAATAGCGCGGCGACCCCCAAAACCGCAACTGTGATGCCAATGCCGTGGAGCCCTCCATCAGTGACCGTCTCACCGAAGAACACGCCACTCAATGAGGACGCACCGATAGACCCGATATAGATGGACGTGCGCAGCAGACCAGACGACGTGCCAATATGCTCGGATGCCGCTCGGCGATATAGCACGGTCTGACTGGTCGACATGCTGAGTCCCAACACCAGTCCCGCGACAGCGGAGGCGGTCAACGGCAATACGACCATGCCAGCGGATGACGTGCAAGCCAACAACATGCCCACCGCCACCATCGCCGAACAGCACACCATCAACGGCAGGCGCACTATCGGCTTCTTCGCGATGGATAACGAAGCCACTGTCGACCACCACCCCCCATCGGAATGATGAACATGCCGGAAACACCGGCGTTCATATGGCAGGCATCCTCCAGCCACTGGGGCAAGGCGTACATGACCACATAAGCGCCAAGCATGGTGAGCATCGCACGCAGAAAATTCACGTCATCGCACTATCCGCCGCGAGTGAACGCACATCGACGAAAGGCGTTGCCGCATGCAACTCCCACGCGACAAAAGCCAACAAAGCGATGACAGTGACGCAACCGGACACCTTGTCGAAAGTAGGCAAACTCATAAGAACAATCAGCAGCGCGCTGATTGTGATGGAGAATAGCAACAGACCCGTGACATCGAGATGCGCGATGAAGAAGGATACGGTCATGCGATGTTCATGCTTCGCATCGGGCTCGATGCTTGCCAATCCCAGCACAATCGTGATGATGCCGACCAACACGTTGACGAAGAAGGTGGAGCGCCATCCCAAAAAGGTGACCAACAGGCCGCCCAACGGTGGACCGACAGCGATGAGCACCAGTCCCACCATAGCGAGAATGGAAAGGACCAACGAAGGCGGTTCCGCCAATCCCATGCGATCGGCCCGTCTGCGAACCAGCAGCATGGCAGCAGGATAGCCACAGGATGTGCCCGCACCAATAAGCACACGCGACGTCAGCAGCACGCCGAGATTCGGGGCGAAACCACCCAGTAGTCCTCCAATCATGACCAATGCCGCACCGGCCATGAACACCGAGCGAGGACCAATGATCTCAGAAAGCTTGCCCGCCGTCGGCTGCGCGATGGCACATGTCAGGTACAGCGCAGATATCAGCAGGGTCGCCCTTCCGGCATCAATCCGCAAATCATGTGAAATCGGTGCGAGCGCCGTCGAGATAAGCGTGCTGTTGACAGGGTTGAGACCGACCCCAAATATCATCGCCATGATGAAGGTCTTGGGAAACGCGGGAGTTTCTCTTGTCTTATCAGCCGTCTTCATCGCGTGTCGCCTCCCGTCGGCAGCGATTCCGTGGCGGCGATGCGTTCGATCAATGTGGTCGCAGCGGCGAGGTCCCCACGCTCGCCGTCATCCAATGCATATTCGATGGCATGCGCCAGCCAAGTTGTTTGGCTAGCGGTTACGTGGGGCGAGGAACGCATGTCCTTCATCGGTCAAGCCCGACCAGTCGACGACGACGATCTTTCGAATCGGCATGCTGTGTGACATACCCTGTGGACCTCAGTAGTTCAAAGACGCTGGGTGATGGCCTGTTGCGATACGTGTTCGTACGCGGCCAAAGTCGATACCGACAGTTCTCCCTCGGTATCCAGCCGCTTCAACATGGCAAGCTGCGAAGCGGTGATGCCCCGTTCCGCGATGCCCGGCCTCATGCTTCATCCGAGCTTGCAGCCTGCTGACCGCAATCGCCAATTCCATGGCGACATCCGATGTCGAAATATTTCGTCTTTTCGTATCCATTTTCGATTGCCTCCAGCTGGCCACCATAGCACTTACACAAGCTACTTGTACAATCTGCTTGCGGATTTCCTCGCATGACGCCACTCGCTGCAAGGCTTCAAACCGTTATCGCCCTGAACAACAAAAAGGGCCATCCCACTTTTGCAGGATGGCCCTCCATATAAGAACAACAGACCTCAGGCAAGTTTGCCGTAGGCTTCGGCATCCACCGGCTCGAGCCATTCGTTGCTCATGGATGCCGGATCGCCCGCAGGACCATGAAGGCTAGATGCGAGCATGATTCGCCGGGGGCGGCGCCATGCCAGTGCTTCGTATCCGCGGGGATGCAGACGGCCTGCCCGGCCTTGAGCTCCTTTGGCTCCTGTCCCTCGATCTGGTAGTAGCCGCGACCGCCGACCGCGATGAGTGCCTGCGCCGCGTTGTGATGGATGTGCCCAGTTGTTGCGGCAACCCGCTCGAAGGTCACGTTATGGATGGCAATCTGCGGAGTCTCGAGCACCGGAGCAAGGTAGCTCTGTCCCACGAAGTACTGCGCGAAGCCGTCGTTCGGTTCTCCCATCGGGAATGCGCTCGGATTTTCCATTGTCGACCCGTCCTTTCATTTATGCTCTGTACCGTTCCCTATTCAACGCCCGGCGAAAAAGAATGTCCAATGTGAGTATGGTATATCGTTCCATGCGTCGATTGCATATCAAACCATTCATGCGAGGTATTGGTTCTGCCAATCGAAACGGGATATGCTGACCTTCCGAACATCAACGGCAGAAGAGCTTCAGTATGACTGACATGAGCTACGCCCCACTGGGATGGTCCGGCATCCAAGTTTCCAAGGTCTGCCTTGGCGGTATGAGTTTCGGCAAGACCTCCCCGTAATTCCATCAGTGGACCATCGATGCCGACGCCACCGAACAGCCGTCAGTACAACATGGCGCTCACCCCATACTCCCCATGCGTCCGGCCATCTGACCCATCCGTCCTGGGATTCCGATTCCAAACGCGGCACCACCGACGGCACCATGCGCAACAAGTACGATCAGCACGTGCGCAGGATATGCCGATCATCGAACGCGTGCACGGGGCTCGCGGAACGGCTCGGCGTGCCGATGGCGCGGATCGCCCTCGCCTGGCATTGGGCCAAGGACGTCACGGCACCGATCGTCGGCTGCTCGAAGACGGAGCGCGTGGATGATGTCATCGAAGCACTTGGAGTAAAAACTCAGCGAATCCGACATCGCCTATCTTGAGGAGCCGTACACGGCGCATGAACTGGTCGGCCCATTGGCCAGGCCGGGCGAGCGCGCGCTGGCCGGCACCCTTGCGCCGACTCTGAAGGAGAAAGCCAAGTAGCGCCACACGTCGCCGGAAAGTGGCTAGCGCACCGGGATGCAGATCTCGGCCACGAACTGGGCGGGATCCGATGTCAACCCTTCATCGATCAACGCGATCTCACGTGAGAACCCGGTGATGTCGAGACCCTGCTCTGCGGTGTACCATATCAGCTCGCGATACCGGTCGGGGGCATCGCCATGACTCCCCCGGAACCGGATGCGCACGCAATCGGTCTCCGGCAATGCCACGGTGTCGCCCTCATATTCGTCCTCGTCGTCAAGCAATAGGAACACCAACCCGTAATCGGCATATCCGCCCTGTTCCAACGATTCCTTGTCAATGCCGACGCGACCTTGCCGAGGAAGACCAGCGAATCCTTCTGATGCTGCTCCAGCTTGCGGATCGAATATTCCAGGCCGAGATACGAGTCGACCTTCGGTGAATCCCTGATCCAGACGATCCTGCAGGCGGGTTGCCGCACAACACGTATCACGTCGAATTCGGACTGCTCAGCGTCCCGCAGCCGCTCCAAGCGATGGTCGATCTTCCGCTGGACCATTTCCAGCTCATGCTGTTTGCGCTCGATCAGGGCTTTCTGTGCAACAAGCTTGTCCTCGATGACATGCACGTCGCGATTGTGCAGGAACTCGGCTATCTGCGTCAACGGCATATCCAGCACACGCAGGTACCGGATGGTGTTCAGCACCTCGAACTGCTTGGCACCGTAATACCGGTACCCGGTGCACGGGTCGATATATTCGGGTTCCAGCAAGCCGCAACGCTCATAATGCCGAAGCGTGCCCAGCGACACATTGAACATATCTGCAACCTTGCCTATACGGAACAGTCTGCCGTCACCCGGCAAAGCGTCGCGCCTCCAACTTCGCTCACTCGCCGTCATGCACGCGCCTTCTCCGAAATTACGCCGTGACGCTTGAGCCACGCGTAGAAGCCAAGACAGATCAGCACGGAAAGCAGCGATCCGGCGGGCGCGGCGACGCCCATGGGGAACAAGGTGTTCGGGAACAGCTTGGATGCCAGATACGCCCCGGGCACACGGACCAGGGTGATGGCCACGATATTGTGGATGAATCCGATATAGGAGCGCCCGCATGCGGCGAAGAAGCCGCTGAAGCAGAAGTGGATGCCCGCGAAGATGCTGTCGACGATGTAGCTGCGGATGTACTGTGTTCCCAGCAGGATTACCGTCGCATCGGTGGTGAACAGGCCGACGATGGAGCCCGCCGTCAGTTCCACCACAATCGATATGACGATGCCGTAGACGACGGTGATCGCGGTGGCGTATCGCAGTGTCTTCGTCGCTCGCTCCATCCTGCCGGCACCGATGTTCTGCGCCGAGACGGCGGATACCGTGGCCAGCATGGACGACGGTACCAGGAACAACGCGCTGATCACCTTTTCGCGACGCCGACAGCTGCCGCATCGTTCAGGCCACGGTAGTTGGCGATGACCGTGATGATGATGAAGGCGATCTGGATGCAGCCGTCCTGAACCGCCGTCGGCACTCCGATGCCGAGAATGCCGCGGAGCATGGCCCTATCGGGGCGAAGATCGCCGAACTTCAGTCTGATGCCCGTACGCCGGCGGCGAATCGCCACCAATGTCACGGTCACACTGATGGCCTGCGCCAGTGTGGTGCCCAATGCCGCGCCCGAGGGACCAAGACGCAGCCAGCCCATAAACAGGTAGTCGAACACGATGTTGCAGAAGCATGCAACCGCAATGAAATACATGGGGCTTTTCGAATCGCCCATCCCACGGAACACCGAGCTGATAATGTTGTACGCGACGATGAACGGGATGCCGATATAGCAGATGGTCAGATACTGCGCGGTTCCCTCGACGGCTTCGACTGGCACGCCGATCAGCGAGATGATGTTGTGCACGTTCAACAGCAGAACGACCGTCAGCGCCAACGCGATTCCTGCGAACAGCGTGATGACGTTGCCGATGGCCTTGGCCGCACGGTCGAGCCTGTTCGCGCCGACCGCACGGCCGATGGTGACGGTCGCGCCCATGGCAAGACCCACGATGACCACGGTGAGCATGTACAGCACCTGGCTGCCGTTCGCCACCGCGGTGATGCCGTCGATGCCGATGAACTGTCCGGCGATGAACAGATCGGCCATGCCGTACAGCGTCTGCAGGAAATACGACAGCAGATACGGCAACGCGAAGGTGACGATCGTTCTGAACACACTTCCCGTTGTCAGGTTCTTTCCCATGGGTTGTCTCTTATCCTCCCGTTTCGGCCTATGTCTTCCAGCAGGAAGGCTAAACCTTACAATGGTTGTAGAGTCAATCCCAAAGCATTGTCATGTCCAATATGCGGAAAACCGTCTTTCACCCCATGACCGGAGCGGTGGCTTCGTCTTCCCCGTCCGGCTCGTCGGCGAGACCCATGAGCTCTCCCATCTTGTCCGCGTACACGCCCGTCTCATGCATGAGCAGGGCCCGCACTGCCCGAAGCGATTCGCGATCCCGAGGAAGACGGTACAAGGCGATGGTCGCGGCCATTTTCGCCAAGCTTTTCATAGTTGTCCAACATGCGTTTGCGATCCTTGTGCGAAGCGAGCATCGCATCCATGCGATCCTCCGGTTCGGCGAAAAAGATATATCCGGCAAGGGTAAGCAGCAGACCAGCCTTCCTCACATTGCGTGCCTGGCTGTCAAGTTCTTTGACACCATTCTCGAACATGGTTCGATCACGCAGTCTGAAGCCTTCCTGGAGAAGACCCGAAGCCGACGGCCCCATAAGGGAGATGGCAAGGTCATGCAGATAGAGCGGGTCTTTCCATATATCCTCCACTTCATATACGCCATTGTCCTCGATCTCGGCCAGTAGTTGGGCGACGGGCTTAGTGTTCTCATCCCACAGATTCCGATATGCCTCCACAATGTGTTCGGCGTCATACAGATATCTGGCATCGAGGCAAGCCGGATATTCCAATGAGCTGGTGACGCTCAGATCCACAGAACAGGCATATTCCAGATCCGCCTTGATCCGCATATCCTGCAACTGGGCGCATACATGCCTGTATCGGAAATCGGGATCACATCCCAATTCGACCACTTTCGGATCATCGCGGAGCATACACATACCCAATCCCCCATAAGCGAGAACCATCAGCGCCGCATCAGCGGCCCTAGGCTCGCCCCCTCCCCATCGCAACAGAGTGTATGCGGCCAGACGGTAGGTCTGTCGCAGGTATTCCATCATGCATTCGAGCCGTTTCCTCCTTCCGCCTCCGCTCTTCTTCCCCTTGGTCTTTTTCCTTCGGAACACCTCACGTGTATCGAACAGACCAAGCTGGAACGGCATCCTGTTGCTCGGCCGATGCGTCGCCACCGCGACGGAAGCATCATTAATCATTTCATACAGCCATGCGCTCATGCCGTATTTACGAACCACATTGCGGCATCCGGTCAGGAATTCGGCATCATAGCCTATTTGGAACCGATCCAATATGATCATATCCATGTCGAGGTTCACCGGCCATGACGTGCCGCCGAACAAGTCATCCGCAAGCTCGTGCACCACGTCATCGAACAGGGAAAGCGGACCTTCCATATCGTGTTCGAGACGTATCCGATCAAGGTCCGCGAAACAACGCCCCGAGCTGTACCGGTCGAAGCGCTCGATCAGCCGATCCATCGTTTGCAGGAAAGCCTGTTCGTCCATATTGAATGGCGTGGCCACGGCAACTGTCATATGCAACTCCTTCGTCGTAGAGATGCACCTACTGTCGCATATCCGTCCACCTCTCCGTCACAATCCTTTGAAAAAAGTGATAAGTGGACAATTTCCACCTATCCACACCCCCCATACCTGTCTGTGGACAACTTGCGCAATAACAAAAGGCCCTTCCTCCAAAAAGAGGAAGGGCTGATCTTCGCGTAGGCGACGAGCCGGTCCGTCAGTTGATGAGTTCCTTGACCGCTGCGATGACGGCCTGCAGACTCGCCTTGGCGTCACCAAACAGCATCTGCGTGTTGTCTTCGAAGTAGAGCTCGTTCTGGATGCCGGCATAACCGGTGCCACGGCCACGCTTCATGACCACCACGTTCTGCGCCTTGTCGACGTCGAGAATCGGCATGCCGGAAACCGGGGTGCCCGGCTTGCGGGCGGCCGGATTGGTCACGTCGTTGGCGCCGACCACCAGAGCCACGTTGGCCTGCGGGAACTGCGGATTGATGTCATCCAGGTCGACGAGCTCCTCATACGGGACGTTGGCCTCGGCGAGTAGCACGTTCATATGGCCAGGCATACGGCCTGCCACCGGATGGATGGCGTAGGAGACTTCGACACCATGGTCCTTGAGCAGGGTGCCAAGGTCAGCGAGCTCACGCTGGGCCTGGGCCTGGGCCAGACCGAAGCCCGGCACGAAGATGACCTTCTCTGCGTAGACGAGCTGGACGGCCAGATCGTCGGCGGAGGTTTCCTTCATGGTGCCCTCCGGCCCCTCTCCGCGCCCGCCGCAGAATTGGAGCCGCCGAAGCCACCAGCCAAGACGGACAGCAGCGGACGGTTCATAGCCTTGGACATGGCGATGGACAGGGTCACGCCCGCCGCACCGACGAGCGCGCCGGCCACGATCAGGGCGATGTTGTTGATGGCCAGACCGGACATGGCCACTGCGGTGCCGGTGCAGGCGTCAACACGGAGATGACGACCGGCATATCAGCGCCGCCGATCGGGATGACGAACACGAGGCCGTAGCACAGGGCGAACACGGTGGTCAGGATCGACCAGAGCAGACGCTGGTTCGGCTGCACGCACAACATCACGAAGGACACGATGGTGAGCACGACGAACAGGATGTTCCAGAAACCCTTGCCCGGCAGGCTCAGCTTCTTGACCCACTTGATACCCTGCAGCTTGCCGGCTGCGATCAGCGAGCCGGAGAAGGTGACGGAGCCGATCATGATGCCCAGACCCGCGGTGATGAGCACCACGATGGATGGGGTTTCGGCGGAGTCAGGATGTCGTTCAATGCCACGAGCGCGGCGGCGCCACCGCCCACGGTGTTGAACACGGAGACCAGCTGCGGCATGTCGGTCATCTTGACCTTCTTGGCGGAGACCACGCCCGCCACGGCGCCGATGACGATGCCGACGATCAGCACGATGACTGCGACGCCATGCTTGAAACCGTTGGAGGCCTCACCTGCGAACAGCACGATGAAGGCCATGGCCACGGCGAACACCATGCCGATGGCGGAGACCATGTTGCCCTTGCGGGCGGTCTTCGGGGAGTTCATCAGGTGCAGGCCGATGACGAACATCACTGCGGCCAGCAGATAGACGAACCATTCGATGACGCCGAGCGGCGTGCTCAGCATTTCGGCCAGGGTACCCATTTACTTGGCCTCCTCTTCCTTCTTCTTGCCCTTGTCGGACTTGAACATCTCCAGCATGCGGTCGGTGACGACGTAGCCGCCGACGACGTTCATCGTGCCCAGCACGGCGGCCAGGAAGATGAACACCCAGGCGAGCGGACTGGTGGCGTGCGCGGCGACGATGACGACGCCCGCGATGACGATGCGTGGATGGAGTTGGCGCCCGACATCAGCGGGGTGTGCAGGGTGGCGGGCACCTTGCCGATGACCTCGACGCCGATGAGCAGCGCGAGGACGAACAGTGTGATCGCAACGACGATATCCATTGCTTTACTCCTCTTCCTTCTTGGCTTCCTCGCCGCGGCCGGCCACGACCATGGCGTTGTCGAGCTCTTCGTTCAGGTCGATGGCGAGCTTGCCGTCACGCACGAAAATGCGCCCAGCACGTCGGCCACGTTGCGGCTCAGCAGGTTGGATGCGGTGGTGGACACGCCGCTGGCCAGATACGGGGCGCCGATGATGGTCACGCCGTTGTCGGTGACCTGGGTGCCGACGGAGGAGCCTTCGACGTTGCCGCCAAGGTCGCTTGCCGCGCAATCGACGATGACGGCGCCACGATGCAGACCGGCCACACCGGCTTGGTCAGAAGGACCGGAGCTTGCGTCCCGGCACTTTGGCGGTGGTGATGACGATGTCGAAGCCGGCGCCTTCTGATCGACCGCGGCCTGCTGCTGGGCCTGCTCTTCGGCGCTCAGCGCGCGTGCGTAGCCGCCTTCGCCCTGGCCCTTGGAGAAGTCAAGACCAAGGTCGAGGAACTTGGCGCCCAAGGATTCGACTTCGCCCTTGGATGCCGGACGCACGTCGTACGCGGTGACGACGCGCCGAGACGCTTGGCGGTGCCGATGGCCTGCAGGCCGGCGATGCCAGCGCTAGGATGAGCACCTTTGCCGGGCCGGGCGGATCGTGCCAGCGGCGGTGGTCATCATCGGCAGGAAGGAACCGTACGCGTGGCTGCCACGATGGCGGCCTTGTAGCCCATCACGGAGTTCTGCGACGTCATTTCGTCCATGGACTGCGCGGAGCTCAGCTGACGCGGCAGCTTTTCCATGGCGACGCCGACCAGACCGGTCTTCTCGATCGCGGCGACGTAATCGGCATCGGTGAACGATCCCAACATGCCAATGATCCATGTGCCCTGCTTGACGCGGGCGAGCAGCTCATTGCTTGGACGATCCACAAACCCAGCGCGTCGCGCGTGCGATCACATCGTCGGCGGAGACGACCTGCGCGCCCGCCTCGTATAATCTTCATCAACGTAGTGCGATGCGACGCCCGCACCGGACTCAATCAGACAATGTAACACCTGATTTACGCAACCTCGTTTACGATATCCGGTGTCAGAGCAACACGGGACTCGTGTTCGGAAGTCTCGTTGAGAACTCCGAAGACCACGGTGGCTTCAGCTTTTTCAGCCATAGGTGCCCTTTCTTCCTCGTTAAAGAAATCTAATGAACAGATACAGCGCCCAAGTGTAACGTACACGGCAACATCGCGGCCGCAATCGTTCATCTTTCGAATCACGGGCTGTATCCGGCATGCGCCGCCCGTTTCCCTGATGGCCTGTCACCTTACGCTACCGTAAGGTGACGTGTCGCGCGCGACAGGCTATCATTCCTTCTTTAGATACCGTTTATATACGTAGGAGAGTCACGTGTCCATCATCACCTCGTTGAACAAGCAGGCCACTAATCTCGCAAGGAAGGCGTTGCGCCTGGGCAACGATTTCGTGCACCCGGTCAGTGACGATTCCGGCAATACACCGGATTACACGACCCGAACAGCATCCTCTCCCCCGATGGCCATATCGAGCTGCCGCACACCGCTGAATGGGGACCGGGATACCCGTCCACCACGTTCCTTGACCCCGAAACCGGACTGTTGACCACGAAGACAGAGGGCAATCCGCCGCTAGACGAAGGCACCTCCATCTACGATATCTACGCCGACCGCGCCGCTCGTATGGGCGACGAACCATTGTACACGTTCAAGCAAGATGGCGATTGGCACACCAAGACCGCAAATGAGACGCTCGCCGACATCCGCGCCGTCGCGAAGGGCTTGCTGCATTATGGTTTGAAGAAGGGCGATGGCGTGGCTTTCATGTGCCGCACCTCCTACGATTGGGATGTGTTCGACGCGGCCGTCATGGCCTGCGGCGGCGTGCTCGCCACGATTTACGATACCGATTCCGCCGAGCAGATCCGCAATATCGTCAACAATTCCGATGCGCGTCTGCTGGTCGTGGAAACCACTGATATGAAGGCGAAGGCGGACGGGGCCGAAACCGAATGCCGACTTTGGAGCACATCGTCTGCTTCGAGACCGGTGGTCTTGACGAGATCAAGGCGTATGGCTCCGGTGTGAGCGATGAGGCGCTCGATGCGCGAATCGATTCCGTGCAGAAAGACCGATCTGTGCTCCATTGTGTACACGTCCGGT
>ENA-OQAR01000154-OQAR01000154.1-human-gut-metagenome-genome-assembly--contig:-NODE-154-length-18254-cov-2.537982_pt1 | contig 18254 bp, 19 predicted proteins | sample MGYA00242738_ERZ504533 | MGnify/ENA primary metagenome ERZ504533 (study PRJEB26092, sample SAMD00036276) | human gut metagenome | host: Homo sapiens | study: EMG produced TPA metagenomics assembly of... | reverse complement strand
CGGAAATTGTAGTTGACCCTGTAAGCGAAAATGTGGAATATTACATTGAAGGTAAAGTAGTAGCGGATAATGCCGCACTGGACGGAGTCAGCGTAACAGCGGGAGAGCTACCGCAACCACAGACGAAAACGGTCAATATTCACTGACGGTAAAAGATAAGAAAACTTATACGGTGAGCTTTGCCAAGGAGGGATATAGAACTGTTTCTGACGCATCAGTAGAAATAGCTAACAACGCTACCAACAGAAGTCTAGTAACACTGAACGTGACTATGAGCAAGGAAGGCGTGGCTGTAGCTGTTGATACTGAAAGTGATAAAGTGATTACAGAAAAAGGAGAAGGGGAAACAGAAGATGCCCAGACCGTATTGACTATTCCCGCCGGTGCCGTATCAACCGCTACCGATGTAACTCTTACTCCGTATCTGGAAGCTGTTGCAACCGATGTGACTCCGGGCAGCAAAGAAGAAGCGATTCCCATGACTAATATTGCTATCAGTTCCAGCCAGGATGCAGCTCTAAATCAGGATGTTACCTTGTCTGTAGCCAATGCTAGTTCCAGCGATTATTATTTTGACGAAGTAGAGGTATACGAAAAGACTAACGCACGTGCTATCGGTGACTGGAAGAAATATGCCGACGCCGCTTTTGATAAAGCGACCAACAGCTACATAGCTGCCATCAAAAAGGGAAGTTCACTGAATAAGGATTATTCTATCCGTGTAAAGAGTGAAAAAGAATGTCAGCGAAAACCAAGAACGATAAAATATTGAAAGAAAGACAGCTACAGTAACGCAGGAAATATGAGCGCTACTACTTATGATATTCCTTATACTGCCAAATTAGGATGGGAAATCTCTGCATCCGGACTGGATGAAGGCGCTCTTTCATTGGTGAAAGCTGCCATAGCCGCACAAGAAAGGTGGATCGGAAGGTGTATACACCGTAAACAAGACCTTTACAGCCCACGTAAGCGGTGACTATATTCTGTATTTCTCTTGCAAAGCCAAATATGTAGAAAAAAGAGTACACTTTCTCTATTGCCGGTAAAAAAGGTTACTGTAAAAAGTTAAAACATTATCTGGGAGTGGAATTTGTTTATACCAACCAAAGTTCAAGTATGCATGGTGGTGGCACTATAGGCTAAAACAATCTTTTCAATTAATACAAAATATGAGTAAAAAAGTAGCATTGATTTCAGGTATCACAGGTCAGGACGGTTCGTTCCTGGCCGAGTTCCTGATAGAAAAAGGATACGAAGTACATGGTATTCTGAGACGTTCTTCTTCATTCAACACCGCACGTATAGAACATCTGTATCTGGACGAATGGGTGCGGGATATGAAGCAGAACCGACTGGTGAACCTGCATTGGGGGGATATGACGGACAGCAGCTCACTGATACGCATCATACAGTCTGTACAACCCTGACGAGATTTATAATCTGGCCGCACAAAGCCATGTAAAAGTAAGCTTCGACGTGCCCGAATACACAGCGGAAGCGGATGCGGTAGGTACGCTGCGCATGCTGGAGGCGGTACGTATATTGGGGCTGGAAAAGAAAACCAAGATTTATCAGGCATCTACTTCGGAACTTTTTTTTCGGACTGGTGCAGGAAGTTCCTCAGAAAGAGACTACTCCTTTCTATCCCCGTTCTCCATACGGAGTAGCCAAGCAATATGGTTTCTGGATAACCAAGAATTACCGCGAAAGCTATGGCATGTTTGCCGTAAACGGTATTTTGTTCAATCACGAAAGTGAACGCCGGGGCGAAACTTTTGTTACCCGGAAAATTACCCTGGCGGCGGCACGCATCGCACAAGGATTCCAAGATAAACTGTACTTGGGGAATCTGAACTCCCTGCGCGACTGGGGATATGCCAAAGACTATGTGGAATGTATGTGGCTGATTCTGCAACACGATACGCCCGAAGACTTTGTTATAGCCACCGGAGAATATCACACTGTACGCGAATTTGCCACCCTTGCTTTCAAGGAAGCGGGCATCGACTTGCGCTGGGAAGGTGAAGGTGTGAACGAGAAAGGTATTGACACAGCTACAGGCAAGGTGCTGGTAGAGGTGGATCCCAAATATTTCCGCCCGGCAGAGGTGGAACAATTACTGGGAGATCCTACCAAAGCCAAAACGTTACTGGGATGGAATCCCCGCAAGACTTCATTCGAGGAACTGGTGAAAATCATGGTGAAACACGATATGAAATTCGTGAAGAAACTTCATCTCAAAGCAAGCTGTTAAATCATTAGTCAAGAATTTCAATGGAGAAATCAGCCAAAATTTATATAGCAGGGCACCACGGACTCGTGGGCTCCGCTATTTGGCGTAACCTGCAAGAAAAGGGCTACACCAACCTGACCGGCAGAAGCCACAAGGAACTGGACTTGCTGGACGGAGTTGCCGTAAAGGACTTCTTTGACCAAGAAAGACCGGAATATGTAATCCTTGCCGCCGCCCACGTGGGAGGTATCATGGCAAACAGCACATACAGGGCGGACTTTATCTACAAGAACCTGCAAATACAACAGAACGTGATAGGGGAAAGCTTCCGTCACGGAGTGAAGAAATTATTGTTTCTGGGAAGTACCTGCATTTATCCCAGAGATGCACAGCAGCCGATGAAGGAGGATGCTCTCCTCACCTCCCCGCTGGAATATACGAATGAGCCATACGCCATCGCCAAAATAGCGGGGCTGAAAAATGTGCGAGAGTTTCAACCTGCAATATGGTACCAACTATATCGCTGTAATGCCTACGAACTTGTATGGCCCCAATGATAACTTTGATTTGGAACGCAGCCATGTGCTGCCTGCCATGATCAGGAAAATACATCTTGCCAAATGCCTGAATGAGGGTGACTGGGAGAACATACGCTATGATCTGGATATGCGCCCGGTGGAAGGTATAAACGGGGAGAGCAGAACAGAGGAGATACTGGCTGTTCTGAAAAGCTACGGCATCAGCAAGGACGGGGTGGAACTGTGGGGAACAGGCACGCCGCTGCGCGAATTCTTATGGAGTGAGGAGATGGCGGATGCCAGTGTTTTCATCATGGAGCATGTGGACTTTAAAGATACTTACCGTCCCGGCACAAAAGAGATACGCAACTGCCACATCAACATCGGCACGGGAAAGGAAATATCCATTGCCGACCTGGCTCATCTGATAGTAAAGGAAACGGGATATAAAGGCAGCATTACATTCAATCCGGAGAAACCGGACGGAACCATGCGCAAACTGACTGATGTGACCAAATTGCATGAACTGGGATGGCATCACAAAATAGACATAGAGGAAGGGGTGCACAAGATGTACCAATGGTATCTGGAATATAAAAAGAAATAAAGAGCATACGTGTTATGGAAACTCATATCGTTATCATGGCAGGCGGCATAGGAAGCCGCTTCTGGCCCATGAGTACGCCGGAATGTCCCAAACAGTTCATTGATGTGACGGGATGTGGCAAAAGCCTGATACAACTGACAGTGGAACGCTTTCAAGGGTTGTGCATTCCGGATAATATATGGATAGTGACTTCGGAAAAGTATAAGGAGACAGTAAGGAAACAATTGCCATCTGTGCCGCCTCATCATATACTGACGGAGCCGGTTGCACGTAACACGGCACCCTGCATCACATACGCTTGCTGGAAAATCAAAAAACACCACCCTGACGCCAATATTGTAGTGACTCCTGCGGATGCATTGGTTATCAATACGGATGAATTCCGCCGGGCGATAGCCAAGGCACTGCTGATGACAGATCAAAGCAAGGCTATTGTAACCATAGGTATCAGACCTTGCCGCCCGGAAACGGGATACGGATATATAGCCGCGGGAGAAGAGGTGGATCAGGATATACGGAAAGTGGATGAATTCAAAGAGAAACCGGACTTGAAAACGGCACGGCACTATGTGGACGCCGGGAATTATTTCTGGAATGCAGGGATCTTTTGTATGGAATGTAAAGACCATAGAAGAGGCTATACGCCGTTATGCACCGGGCATTGCCGAGGTGTTCGACAGGATTTATCCGGAGTTCTATACCGAAAGAGAGAAAAGAAAACCTAGAAGAGCTGTTCCCTGCTTGTGAAAGTATATCCATAGATTATGCCGTAATGGAAAAAGCGGAACGGATTTATGTATTGCCGGCAGAGTTCGGATGGTCTGATCTGGGCAGTTGGGGCTCATTACATTCCTTGCTGCCCAAAGATGAACGGAACAATGCGTTGTAGGCGAGAATGTCCGAATGTATGAATGCAATAACTGCATTGTACACACACCGCATTTGAAACAGGCGGTAATACAAGGACTGGACGGGTATATCATAGCCGAGAAAGAGGGAACCCTGCTGATATGCAGACTGGCAGAGGAGCAGCGTATTAAAGAATTTTCGAAAATATAAGGAATGATTATAGCAGTTGACTTTGACGGCACAATAGTGGAGCATAAATATCCCGAAATAGGCAGGGAACTACCCTTTGCCATAGAAACGCTGAAAAAACTACAACAGGAACGGCATCGCCTTATTCTGTGGAGTGTGCGGGAAGGTAAATTATTACAGGAGGCAGTGGATTTCTGCCGGGAGCGTGGACTGGAGTTTTATGCCGTAAACAGCAATTATGCGGAAGAAACCCTGGAAAGCAATCATTACTCCAGAAAACTGAAGGCGGATTTGTTTATTGATGACCGTAATCTGGGAGGACTGCCCGAATGGGGGATGATTTACAGAATGATCCATGACAAATGGGGATACGAAGATATTTATCAAAGTTCAGGTAATAAAGAAGAGACTAAAAAGCGAAGCTTTTGGAAGATACTTTTTTCCAAGATGTAGAATCTCCGCTTCCTAATGTAGTGATACAGGCGGAAGCCCATAAGAAAACTAATGTTAGATCAGAGGTAAGTACTGTTATCAGCGGATAACGGGAACTTACGAAACAGTGTTGGTGATACCCGCCTGGGAAGGTAGGTATCACCTTTTTTTTGATCTATTCCATTAGTATTTGAAGACTTGTTCTTCTCCGGGTTCTATGGTCATGGCTTTCATTCCTTTCCGGGTTGGAATGTTCAGCACTCCCTTTCCGCCGTCGGACTTGATACGGATCTCTTTCTTATCCATATAAATATGGATATTGCCGTATGGAGTGGGCACGGTTCCTTCCATCCATTTCAAGCCGCCCAGACAAGGGGTGACGGAGTATTCCTCGTAACCGGGTTTGGTGGGTTTTACTCCCAGATAGTATTTGCCCAGCAAATAGATGGGGCTGGCTCCCCATGCATGGCAGAGGCTTTTGCCGTATGGACGTCCGTACATGGCCAGATGCCGGGTACCTGTTTCTTCAGGATTGTATTTCTCCCAGAAACTGGTAGCTCCTTCTTTCAACATACCGCCCCAATAGGCTTTCATTTCTTTCATCACCGATTCTTGTTCGCCCAAGGCGCACAGTGCTTCCAGTTCATAGAAACGCATATAAGGAGTGGTGATTTTCAAAATACTGTCATTCTGCAATACGGTGTGTTTGATGGTCTGCTGTTTATCGGCATTCAGATAATTGAAGAAGACAGAGAACATATTGGCGTAGCGGGTAACGGACTCACTCTGCTTGCCCTGAACGCGGTTGTGTACCATCGCTTGTTTCTGCTCATTCCAGAAAGCGGGTTCCAGCTTGGAACGTAAAGCGGAAGCCAGTTTCTCATACTTGGTTTTGTCTGCCGTATTGCCGGCCAGACCGGCACAAAGCGCCATGGTTTCCAAACTCTTGCAGAACAAGACTTGCTCAAAGGATAGTTCTCCTTTCTTGTCCAGATAACCGTCTGCCCAGTCTACGAATACCCAGTCACCGGTCATGCCTTCCACCATACCGTTGGCATTGGTGCGTCCCAATACATAGTCCATCATGCTTTGCATACGCGGATAGAGTTGGGTTACAAAGTCTTTGTCACCGGAGTACATATAGTAATCGTAAATACTGAGGAACCAATAGAAGGTGTAGTCCATAATGGTATTGCTGTGGCTGGTCACAGGGTCTTTTCCGCGAAGCAGCCAGATGGTACGCTTCACGGTTTCATTATCGAAGAACAGATAGTAGTTCATCAGGTAGCTCTGGATGGCATCGCCACTCCATACCCAACGGTCGCGCTTGATGCCGTCGATAAAGAATTCACGGGTAGTAAGGTGCATGGTGTATGCTCCTACTTCCCAGATGCGGTTCAGCTCTTCGTCATTGCATTTGAATGAGCCCCGGTACTCTTCGGGCAGGTATTCGTATTGCATGGAAACGTCCTGTATCGTTACTCCCGGATCGCAAGTGACATAGACATAACGGAAGGCCTTGCTGTTGTCCAACGTGTATTCATCGTATAGTTTCCGTGTATTCCGGATGGCCAGATCGGTTATCTGCCCCGCTCTGCCAGCAATTTGTCCAATGTTTCGCAATATTCCGTATCCAAGGCTTCTTCAGGACTTTCACCGTAATAGATATGGATCGTTCCTTTTCCCTTTACATCTTTCAGAGTGATATAACCAAAGGTTTCTTTTCCGAAGTCGTACAATACCCCTTCTTTCCGGGGAGTGGAGGAAACTGCTTTCATCGGTTTTCTGGCCAATGAAAACTTGGAAGGCAGTTGGGTGGCTCCGTCAAAGTTCCAACACCCTGCATCCATATAAACGGTGGCAGAAGTATCACTGGCTTTTCCGCTTTCGTCTATCCATTCCTTGTCTTCGTAGGTTACTTTCCAGGTCTTGTCCGTATTTACGGTTTTTCCTTTCACATAAATAGTGGGGGGAGTGGACTGATTCCACACTTTGATGTTCAGACTGTGTTTTCCTGCGGGGAGTTTCAAGGTGGAGGGCATACCGAATTGCAGTTTGCCGTCCAATTTCACATTGTATTTTCCTTCGGCGGCAATGAAGATCTCTTCCGGTTCCGCCAGGTCCAATTTCTTGCTGAATTCCACTACCACATAATGGCTGTCCGTTTTCCAGAAGGGAGGGAAAAAAGCACCGCGTTCCGTACGGCGGTTGTTCATCCGGTTGCCCAGCCATATCTCATAATCACCCGGATACCAGATCCAGGTCTGGGCGGAGGCGGCAGCACTCAATGCAAGTGCTCCGACTAAAGTGGCAAGTTTGTTTTTCATAATGGTATCACGTTTTATTTTTCCTTCAAATAGCTATATTCTTTGGGCAGTCCGGCATTTGCCTTGATGCTGTCGTTCACCATCGGACCATTGTTTTCCCATGTATTGCCCGGACCGTTGGCGTTCTTCAGGAACTTCTCTCCTTCCGTCCAGTTGTCCTTGACGGTGATAAATGAAGATCCTTCGTCGGTGTAAAGATAGAACCAATGATTGGGATCGTGTGCATAACCGGGTGAAAAAAAATGTTAGAAACGCAATTTTCCGTAATCCAGCTATGAGGTTGTGAACCTAATGTATAAATACCGGCTACATCATACATGTGCTTGGCATAGTGATGAATCAGATTGGCGTGCACGCGGTTATTGCGCATACAGTTTACTGTACGTGTCCATCCCCATCCCAAACTGATGCCCGAATAGGATACATCACTGATTTCATTGTGTTCGATATTGATATCACTTACATAACCGGCGCAAATGCCCAAGGTACCCCAGTCTTCATTGGTCACATCATTGATATAATTGTTGGAAATGGTTAGTCCGGTACAGACCTCACGACGGTCGGCAGGATCGTATGGAAGATGTGTTTCGTGAGCGGCAGGGCTGAAACTGCCCGCTACAATACCGTTCCCGGCAATATCACGGAACAGACAGCCGTTTATATGTCCTCCATCGGTGGCCCATTCATAATCAATGCCTGTAGAGCCCAAATGCTGGAAACGGCACTTCTCGAAATCAATATCCCAGGCAGCCTTGACTACGACTGCCGATGCCGGACGGCCCAACCAACCTTGATTATCCAGCTTATGATTGTTCTTACGAATCATGGAAGGACGGATTTTATATCCGTCTGTCATGTACATACCTGCCTGAAGAGGAACATGACCTTGCAAAGAGGGACGCATCCAGGTGGTATATTGGAAAGCAATATTGTCAAAACGGATGTGCTTTACCGGACGGTCTATCGTTCCTTCCACCCATACCAACGTTTCGATGCCGGGAACTACGGCTTTGCTTATCTTCTCTCCTTTCCGAGGATAATAATATATTTTACGGCTTTCAATGTCATGATACCACTCGCCGGGTTCATCCAGCAATTCCATGGCATTGGTCAGATAGAAAGCCGAGTTGTGACCATCCTTGGTCACCATAGGACGCGGCCACGGGTGTTCGAACTGGATGCGGCTTTCAGGATGATGGAAACGCACGGCGGCACTGTCTCCCTGTATTTCGACCGACTTGATACGGAGATTTGCCACACACCACATTTCATGAAGGACCATTTCGGCATATCGGGCCTCTGTATTTTCTTTACGGCAGCGGCAGGTACCCACAGTATTTCGTTTTGGGGGTCGTTGTTGATGATGCGGTACATCTTTTCAAAGTCTGCCACATCCTTTGCACGAACAGCCTTTTGCCCATTGATCCACAGTTGCCGGAAATCCAGCGGACGCCCGTTAAACATAGGGACATCGGCTACCCACAACTTTCCTTGCTTCTTCCAGTTCCTGATTTCCACCCCACCATTCAGAACGGCATTTCCATCCGAAGTGATGACGGTAGGTGACGCTTCCGTTCCGCTGTCCTCCGGACGGATAAAGACGGGTTCGTACAGATGGTAGTCACCTGCCTCCAGATGGATGGTGATGCCACCTTTTACACTTTCATCATTAAGACGACGAAGTTCCCTTGCCTGACGCAATGCGGCTGTAAGGGTGGCTTTCGGAGAGTCTTTGGTACCCGGATTCGGTCATTGCCTTCCGGAGATACGAACAAATCGGCTGCTGACAGTGTACAAGCTATCAGCAGCGCGGCAGTGGTTATGAATATTTTTTTCATTTGTAAATCATTAGGGGTAAGTGGTTAGTGATTAGTCCGTGCCAAAGGCATCCATACCGTCATTTCAGCCTTTCCGCGGTTTCCCCATGCATAATAAGGAATCAGACGGATATGGACCGGTTTGTCGGCCTTTCCTACCTCGCGGTACAAGGTATCTTTCCATGATACTTCATCGACCAGACGGGCAGTACCATCCAATGCGACAATCGGACTGCCTTCGATGGTTATTTTTTTCGGAGTCAACCGGATATCGGCAGGTATCAGCACATTGTCTATCTTATGCCCGCCTTCTATATCCATACTTTCCAGACAGTAGACCAACGGGCCACGTTTCACCACTACCTGGTTACGGATTTCTTCGGCCAACGGATTTGCTTCCAGCAATTTTACAGGCATATCCATCACCCATTCCACACAATCCCCTTTCTTCCAGATGCGGTTTACCTCGGCGTATGTATTCGCTTTCCAGGTTCCTTGCACCGGTTCGCCATTTACCTTCAAAGTTGCCTTCTCGCACCAGTCAGGAACACGGAGGAACAAAGAAAACGCTTTCTTCTTTGACGGTTTCGGAGCTTCGGTAACAGTCAGCTTCACAGCGCCTTCCCACGGATACTCCGTTTCTTGCACCAGCCCGATCTTTCCCGTTTCCTTCAAAGTTGTAGCCAGTGTATTCGCTCCATACAAATTGCAATATACCGCATTCGGAGTCACCGTATAAGCATAGTTCTGGGCTTGACAAACGGTGCGCAGCGTATTAGGCGGACAACAGAAACAGCTGATATACTCGGTACGTTCTTTAGGCCAGCGAAGTGTGTATGGCAAATCCGCACTGATGCGCAACGGGTTGGTATAGAAATATTTCTTTCCATCCAGACTGACACCACTCAACACACTGTTGTAAAGGGCGGTTTCCACAATATCCGCATATTTGCATCGCCCGTCACTTCCAGCATACGCCAGTTGAAAAGCATATTGCCGATATTGGCACAGGTCTCGTTATGCGCCGTACTATTAGGCAACTGATAAGGACGGCCATAGCTTTGGTGTACTTTCTGAATGCTGTCCGGCTCATAGCAGGTTCCATCCGGCGAAGTGCCGTCATACAGCGCACCGCACGCTCCTGTAACATACATCTTGCGGGTCACAATGTCTTTCCAGATGCTGGTCAGGTTTTTCATCAGTTGGTCTTCTCCTGTTTCGGCATACACATCGGTCACACCGGCATACAGGTAATTGGAACGCACGGCATGTCCCATCGCATTGTATTGCTGACGGAACGGAATACGGTCCTGATTATCATCGGTGCCGTTTTCCACCATACCACGGATATCAATCAGATTCTTGGAAAGTTCCAGATAACGGGGATTCCCTGTAGCACGGTACATTTCCACCACGCCCATATAATGGGAGGGACAAATGGCATTTCTTGCCAGTTCCGCAGAAGCGGTTTCATAGAAATGACAGAGGAAATCCGTCGCTTTTACGGCAGCATCGAATAAAGTAGTCTTTCCGGTGGCACGGCGATGAATGATACCTGCCATCATCAGATGCCCCAAATTGTAGGTTTCAAAATTCAGACGATTGGCAAATGCACCTTTCTCGTCCTCACCGCCTACTTTGGTGCCAATTACCGTCTGTTGCTGTTTGTCCGAATGAGTGTCAATCCCCTTATTCTTTTCCTCGATGATGACAGGGGTATGGATGTAACCGTCCGCACGCTGGGCTTTCACCACATGTTCAATGAAGTGATCCATCAGTTTATCCAATTCGGGATCTTTCGTGACGGCATACACGGAAGCCACCCCTTCCATCCATTTATACATATCACCGTCATGAAAGGGAGGTCCCCAATGTTCGCCCTCGCAAACACCGGCAGCTATTTCAAAGTTACGGAAGCCATGCGAAACATCGGGATTGTTCCATGTGTCCCACATACTTTGCAAGGAGGTATGGCTATATACATTGAAACGGTCGCCCCAAAAGCCATCTGTCCAATGCACGGCACCTAATTCCGTATTGGCCATCTTGGCAAAACGACTTTGGCTCATATCCGTCAGCCCGCCCGACTGGGCAAATGCTCCCGTAGTTACTCCGGAAGCCAGTAAAAGTAGTAGTCTAATGCTTTTCATAATAATCTGTCACTTATTCTTTTCTTTATAAAGGGAGGACGATAATAAGAAAACGTTTGTACTCTATTTATAATTATTTCATATTCTGTATCTTTAGAAAGAGCTTTCATTGGCAGATAATGAAAGTCTGTTTTCAAAAAACGGGTTTCTGATTTTTATTTCAGACACCCGTTTTTTCAAGTTCTCCAATACTTTCTATCAAAGAACTCCTTTATCCACAATCGTATTATTTCAGTTTGCTCAAATCCAACTCTTTATAAGCCACACGCTGACGGCGCCAGGTATATACGGCATGCAGTTTGCCATCCTTGCCCTGAATGATGGACGGATAAGAATACTGGCTGATGGGGCTGTCTTCCAATGTCATTACATTCTTCCAGTGAATGCCATCATCCGAAACCGCCACACACAACGGTGTACGCGGCCCTTTCGGAGTACCCGGCAATGTGCTGAAATCATTATAAATCAATACATGGCGGCCATCTTTCATGGTTACGGCATCCGTGCCCGAATTATTATTGGGAACATCAAGCAAAGTGACTTTGCTCCATGTTTCACCGTTGTCACTGCTCCATGAAGTGGCAATCTGTGCGTTACGTGTACGGCAAAGTACCTGCAAACGCCCATCCTTATGACGCAAAATGCTGGGCTGGATAGCATAAATAGGCTTCTCGCCTTCTCCTTTTATGGCTTCACCGCCTTCCTGATCGTCTACATTGGCCGCATTTGCCTTACGCAAAGCTGTAGGCACACTCATTTCCGCCTCTACAGGACCTACCATCTTCCAAGTCTTTCCTTTATCATCCGAAATTTCAAAATGGATACGCCATCCTCCATCGCCTTCCGTACTGGAAGGACAAATGATACGGCCATCCACATACTCCGGCTTATTTTTAATAGGACCTAAGAAACCTTTTGGCAACGGTTCACGTTGGCTCCAAGTTTTTCCACCATCTTTAGAACGTACCAGCCAACCACTCCAATCGGCTACTTTCAATCCTATTTTATAGAACAGGATCAGATCTCCGCCGGGGATCTGGAAAAGCACAGGATTCCAACAAGCCTTGCGGCGTGCCCGGGACTTGTCCCCTTTTAAACGTAGAAACCACGGGGCCGGCATCCGCCGGAGTGGATTCTGCCGTAATGCCTGCCAAGACAGCCTGCGGATCATCCAGACTAAACACCCCGTCGGCAGCCAGATAAGGTGCACTCCATTCCGTCGCGCCCTTCGGCTTGCGACATACCCAGATACAACAATCCGGATTACGCTCTTTAGTGCCTCCAAAGAAAGAGGCTACCAGGTCTCCGTTCTTCAATTCCACAATAGTAGCGCCGTGACATTCGGGAAAAGAAGCTTGTTCGTATAGGAACTGATCTTCCACGATACCTGCACGGTTTTTACCTGAAGAAGGGTCCATGCTAACCGAAAAATGATAGTTCCCCGAAGGAACACTCCATACGGTAGAGTTGCCTTCCCGACGTACAAAGGTAACGTCCTTGTCTTTTACCGCCTTCTCGTCCAACGTTGGAAGATAAACCAATGCAGTGGTATTGCAGGGAACCGTGATATCCCATTCCAGATGCGTAAGGGTCTTCTTCCAGTTACTAATCATCTTGCCATATAAAGTGTTGTGCGAAGCCTTGACATAACTCAACTCCTGGATGGAAAAATCAGGTTTAAGGATGATTTGTTTGTAAGCGGGCTGTGCCGGATTCAATCCGGCTAAATCACGGAAATACCAAGTCAATAGATCACCCAATATCATCACATGGTTACAACTGTTCATCCAACGATTGGCGGTATCACCGTTCCACAATTCCCAAATGGCAGTAGCTCCCTTTTCTATCATATAGCCATAACTGGGATAAGTCTTGTTGCTTGCCAACAGGAAAGCAACATCGCCACGCCCCCATACGGGTAAGCTCACGCATCATCCAGTTCATACCTATCACCCCACTGCTGATATGACCTTTATTCCGGGTGATAATGCCTGTTATTACATTTTTTCTCCACTTCTTCCCTATAAGCCTCAGGAACCATATCGAAAGCCAGCGGCAGGATATTGGCCGTCACCGTATTGTTACCATAGAATATGCTGTCGGGATAAAGAACATGCGGCGTTTGTACCGGAGAAGTTCCCTTCTTAACCGTAAGGAAACGGGCGTTGAAGCAGTCTTTGATTTTTGCTGCATCCTTCTCGAATCCTTTCGCCTCATCTTCCAGACCTTGCAAACGGGCGAACTTGGCCAGCATTTGCGATACCTTATAATAGTAGGCTGTAGCAATCAGTGCTCCATCCGTCTTGCGGGCAGGGTCCTGACTGTGAATCAGCTCCGGTGATTCGGGAGGCATACACCAGTCACCGTATTTATCGGCGTTAATCACTCCATCCTCTGTGGTGAACTCACTGCGTATATGGTGCATCCATTTCTTGATAGCGGCATAATTCTTACGAATAGGTTCGATGTTGCCGAACTGTTCATAAACCATATCACAGATTACCGGGAATGTGGACGACCATGTCATTTCCGATGTATAATAATTGTAATAAGCCGGACAAATATCAGGAATACAACCGTCTTCACGCTGCGCTTCACGGATATCATCCGCCCATTTGGCATAGGTGTTTCCATTATTGAACATGAAACTTTCCCCCCACGTTCCCATAGCATGGTCGCCAAGCCAGGGCTGGCGCTCGTCACGCTGCGGACAATCCAAAGGCACTCCTTTATAATTACTGGAAATCCCCCACCAGGCATTCCGATAAACCCGGTTCATGATATCATTGGAACACTCGAAAGTACCGTTATCTTCCAAGTCATCATATACTACTTCAGCAACCAAATCTTCCGCCTTCAGATTTTTATAACCTGTCACTTCTACATATTGGAATCCATGATAAGAAAAACGGGAACTCCAGGAGGTGTTGTTTTCTTTACCGTTGCAGATATAATAATCCGTACTCTGGCTATGGCGGAGATTTTCCACATCCAGTTCCGTACCGTCGTTCTTTACCCGTTCGGCATAACGTATGCAAATCGTATCTCCCGCAGCGGCTTTCGCTATGTTAATACGCACCCATCCTGCCATATTCTGACCGAAATCAATCATATAACGGTCACCATATTGCTTGAAGACAGCCGGCTTCAGCGTTTTCATCACTTTCATGTTGGGAGCGGTATTGCCGCGGAGTGTACCGTACGGCAATGAAACACGTTGCGCCTTCAGCCATTTGGAATCATCATAACCGGGCTGTGTCCAGTTTCCCAATTCCATACGGGCATCGTAAATCTCACCATCGTATTCATTATTGCTACGTATAGGCCCTTGAGCCGTCAAACGCCATTTCTCATCACTGTTGATGCGCTGGATACTGCCGTCGGTATATTCTATAATCAGATTCAGACGCAACTTGGGGTAACCAAAAGTAGGAATCTTATAAGGTTTGTAATTTTGACGCATAGTGTAGAAACGTCCGTTGCCCAGGGTCACTCCGATGGCATTGTCGGCATTTCCTCCGGCAACCTGTTTGGTGACATCAAAAGAATTGTAAAGCACAGTACGACGATAATCACTTGGAGCCGGCGCCAATACCTGATCACCTATCCGCTGGCCGTTAATGAACAGTTCGTACATTCCCAAACCACACAAATGAAGGGTAGCATACTTTATCTCCTTGGCTTGCGTTTTAAATTCCGTGCGTAAATAACGAGAGCTCAAACGGCTGTGTGAATCTTCCCGATCCCATGCAAACGCAGCGTCCCAACCTATCCATCGTCCTTTCCAATGAATCTCACCTAAAGGTCCCATCCCCCCATCGGGCAGACTCGCTCCATTCTGTCTCACCGCGATTGGTATAGCTTCTCACTTTCCAGTAAACACGCTGATTGCTTTTCAAACGCTTCCCTTGATAGGGAATCCATACGGACGCATCGGATTCCACTTTTCCGGAATCCCACAAATCTCCTTTATCCTGTGCTAAAAGTTCGGGAGAAGACGCAACCAAGATCCGGTAGGCGGTCTGCATCACATTTCTTTGAGAAGATTCCAACCGCCAGCTCATACGGGGAGCAGCAGTATCCAACCCCATGGGATCTACCATCTGCTCGGTACGCAGGCCGGTAACCGAAACATCCGCTGCCTTCAACCACAACGGAAGTGCCAGAAGAATGATTAATAATACTTGTTTTTTCATGATATGCATATTTCTTACTTATTCCATTTCTGTATGCATCCGGCAAGGCTGTCCAAGCTTTCTGCACATAATCCTTCGCAGATCCACAACAATCAGAACCTGATCATTGCCGCTCAGATAACCGCTATCATGCTGGAAAGAAGTGACTTTACTGTCAAACTCACCGATATATTCCAACTTACCGTCCTTCGCGCTATACCACCATGCATTCTTTTTCGCACCGCTGATTTTTGCTCAAAATCGATCTGCATAGGACGTCCTGAGTAATTGTAAACCAGCAAATAGTCATTTCCACGGGTAGCGATGGCACGGTCATAGCGTTCGCCGTTAGTTCCTGCAATGACACTCTGATCGGGCACACGTTCAAAGAAAGGAAAAGTCAGCATCAAGTTCTTCAGATATTTCATCTGATTGAAACCGGGGTCTTCCAAAGCATCCCACCATGCTTTCTTACGTCCGTCGGCGCCGAAAGAGGCTCCATATCCGGGACGGATAAATTGCATGATATCATTATGACCGTATGAGTGCCCGAATGATCCGGCAAATACCGACCAATAGGCATAACGACGCACATCGTGCTGATTCCAACGGGTTTCATTGGGATCATGCAGCCCCTGTGGAATGTCTTCATAAATAGGTTCGTCATCAATCACCGGTTTCAACGGAGTCTTTGCCTGACTGGCTTCCACAAAACGCCAGTTATCTTCTTCCGTATTCTCTTCGATGGGATAGTCACCATCACCGTTACGCTGCCCGTAACGACGGTGTCCGCTTTGGAACATATTGAAATCCAGCCATTCGCGGTCATTAAACCAAGTAGCCGACGTGGTACGTCCACGCGGATGGAAAGTCATCAGATGACCTTTGTCTATGCTGCGGATACTGTTTGCCAACGCATCCCATACCTCCGTCTTATTATCACCGCGGATATCCCCTCCTATCATCCAAATAATATTCGGCTCATCCTTGTAACGTTCTGCAAGAAACTTACCGTATGCCACGGCTTCTTTTTCATTCATCAGCCCTTGTTCCACGGGAGTTCCCCAAATACATACCATCCCTATATAGATGCCCCGTGAAGCGGCACTTTTTAATAATATAGTCCATGTGGTCCCAATATCCATAAATCCCTTTGCGGTTGATATCTTTGAAATTAAAACCGTCTGTCATGGAATACCGGCCGTAAATATTCATGGAAGGCACACCGTTCAATACCTGCACCTGCACCATGTTATATCCGGCATCCTTGCACTTATTCAGATAGTAAGAAACCTCGTCACGATTCAAGCGTTGCGGCATCAGCCATCCAGTTTCACCCAACCAGAAGAAAGGTACTCCATTTTCATGCTTCAGGTAGCGTCCCTCCTCGGACACCACCAGTTTGCCGTTCTTCCAGGGAATATACGTTTTTCGCTTTCTGCGCCGGCAAGGAAGTAGAGTAACATAGCAATAAAGCCAATAAGGAAAGTAATGCGTGTCTGTTCATCATTGTATTTTCAAATTCGTTTATTAATTAATTAACAATCTCTAAACAAGAGCTTTTATCAAAACAACAAGGTGTTAAAAAAAGGTCCTTATGTTTTTTAAAAAAGGCGGTTATCTTTTTTAAAAAGCTCTTGATCTTATGAGAAAAGATGAAGACTTTTTTTGACAAATGTCCTCATCTTTCTCAGATTATTCCTACTACTTCATTTTCTCATATTCAATAGCCGCCAAAATAAAGGAACCTACTGACTTCGGATCATTCTCTATTACCGGCTCACCTATATAATAAGCAAAACTTCCATCCCGGTTTCCTTTACCGCCTAATCCGGCAACAGCACAACAGTTGGTAATAGTGTATGAACCATCAGGCTCTTCTTTAATGAACTGTTTTATCAAACCGTTGAATCCACGCTCCGCAGCCGCCTTGTACTCCACGGGGATATATCCTTTATTCACCGCTTTACACAAGAAATAGACAAAAAGCGATGAAGCGGAGGATTCCAGATAATTTCCTTTACGGTTATTCTGGTCAGTCACCTGCCACCATACCCCTGTTTCAAGCTCCTGGTATTTTACAATCCTTCGGCCAACGTATTTATAATCTCATAATGCTGTCGCGTCCTTCGAACTGCGCCGGCATATAATCCAATACATCCACCACGGCAGCGGCATACCAGCCTATACTGCGGCTCCAGAAATTGGGTGAGCATCCGGTTTCCTTATTTGCCCAATTTTGTGTCTTGCTCTCATCCCAACCATGATAAAACAAACCGGTTTTAGGATCATACGTTTTACGGGCAATCAGCTTTATTTGATTCACAATATCGGCATTGACCGTAGTATCCTTGAATACGTTACCATATTGAGCCAGATAAGGAGAAGCCATGAATATACCATCCAGCCACATCTGGTGCGGATATACCAGTTTTGTGCCAGAAACCGCCTTCACTGGTACGGGGCTGTTCGGCCAGTTGTTTGCGAAGAGTATCCATCGCCACCTTATAACGCCCGTCTCCCGTCTTTTTCATAAAAATCGAATAAAATCTTTCCGGCATTGATATTATCAATATTAAAAGAAAGATATTTCATGGTCTTTATCTTACCGTCGGTGTCTATCAGACTGTCTGCATATATTTTTGCATAATTATAATAGGCAGTGTCACCGGTATGTTTCCATTCCTCCAACATGGATTTCACCACCAGTCCGTGCGTATAGCCCCAACGAGGCTTTTTCGCTTTTTTCTATCATCCAAGGCTCAGGGAAACGTTGCATTTCCGACTGAGCCATACGTTTCGCTCCATTTTGATTTTCTTCGGTCTGTTTAGGAGTGGCAGTACATGCACACATTCCACCTACCAGCAACAATAGCAAATAATGTTTAATCCTGTTCTTTTTCATATTTCTTCTTTTTTCTATTTTTTCATCCTTACAATCAGTGCAAGAATCA
>ENA-OQAR01000153-OQAR01000153.1-human-gut-metagenome-genome-assembly--contig:-NODE-153-length-18256-cov-2.752882_pt1 | contig 18256 bp, 29 predicted proteins | sample MGYA00242738_ERZ504533 | MGnify/ENA primary metagenome ERZ504533 (study PRJEB26092, sample SAMD00036276) | human gut metagenome | host: Homo sapiens | study: EMG produced TPA metagenomics assembly of... | reverse complement strand
AGCATACCATGCAGAAGTACCCAGCAACTTAGTCAGAGTAGCACCGCCTACCATAGTAGCAGCAGCAACTTCCTGCAATTTTTTCTTCAGACAAGAAGTTAGAAACAGGCATACCTTTGTAAGTAGCGAAGCGAGTCAAAGGAATCATAGTAGTATCACCATGACCACCGATTACCATACCTTCCACTTCGTTTGCATTGCAACCCAAAGCCTGAGACAAGAAATATTTGAAACGTGAGCTATCCAAAGCACCACCCATACCGATGATTCTGTTCTTCGGCAAGCCCAAAGCTTTCAATGACAAATAAGTCATAGTATCCATCGGGTTAGAAATAACAACGATGATAGCGTCAGGAGAATATTTCAGAATGTTCTGAGCTACAGATTTAACGATACCTGCATTAACACCAATCAGTTCTTCACGAGTCATACCCGGCTTACGAGGAATACCTGAAGTGATAACCACAACGTCAGAGTTAGCTGTTTTTTCATAATCGTTAGTGCAACCTACAATGTTTGTGTCGAAGCCCAACAACTGAGCTGTCTGCATCATATCCATTGCCTTACCTTCTGATACGCCTTCTTTACGTCCAGCATTACTACTTCGTCTGCTACTTCGTTAAAAGCAAGAACATTTGCACATGTAGCACCTACGTTACCTGCGCCTACTACGGTTACTTTTGACATAATCTCTATATTTTGTTTAAAGTTGATAATAAAATCGCCTTCTTAAAAGCACCGCAAAGTTACAATGATATTCCGAATTAAAGAAAAATTTCCATAATATTTTTCGAGCAGTCTACATAAATTATTGTACTTTTGTCCAAAATTCAATGTAACACTATGGATAAGAGCAAAAAAACTGATTATTGTCATTATTCTGCTGGTTGTGATTATCGGCGGAGTTTCTTTTTATGCTTTTCATCAAGCAAAAGAGAATAAGGAAATGAGCGAACTCTTCGCTGTGGAAAAACTGGAAATGGAAAACGAATATACCACTTTCGCCACCCAATATGATGAACTTCAGATACAGATAAACAATGATTCCTTGCGCGAAAAGCTGGAGAGTGAGAAGCTGAAAACACAGCGGCTGCTAGAAGAATTACGACAAGTAAAGACCAGTAACGCAGCTGAGATCATGCGTTTGAAGAAAGAACTGAAAACAGTACGTGCCGTACTACGCACCTATGTTATCCAAATAGATTCACTGAACAAACTCAACCAAGCACTAGCTGAAGAAAAACCAAGAAGTAAAAACAAAAAATATACGCAGGCAACCCGTCAAATCAATAATTTTATCGCAAGAGAAAAAAGAATCTGAATGAAAAAGGTCACCTTGCAGCCCAATTGGATGCCACAGGAATTAGCGTAGAGCCTAGAAATAAACGTGGTAAAACAGCCAAGAAAGTAAAAAGATGTGAAAAAAGATAGCCATCTCTTCACCATTGTCAAGAATATTACCGCCAAAAACAGGTGAACGTACTTTATATATACGTATTGCCAAACCAGACAATGACATACTAACCAAAAACGCTTCAAACACATTCCCATACGAAAACCGTAATTTGGTTTATTCCATCAAGAAATACATAGAATACACTGGAGAAGAACAAAATGTAACCGTATATTGGGACGTAGAGGAATATTTGCCTGCCGGAACTTATCATGTTTATATTTTCGCTGATGGAACCATGATAGGACAACAAGCTTTCAGCATGAAATAACAAGGAACATTCTCTCCTTCAATATATTTAATAAAAAAACAGCCGGTTGGAAGCGAACCGGCTGTTTTTTTTCTCCACCAAGCAAAAGCAGTAAACATACAGATTGCAGAATTATAAAAAATATTTTAAAATAACATCCAGAATATGGCTTTCTTGAAGATTTGTCTTATTTTTGTTGCATAAACAACTTAAAAAACAACAAAACAAGAACACTATAATGAAAAAGATTGCAGCTTTTTATCCTATTTATCGGTGTTTTAGATAGTATTTCAGCCCAAAGCACACTCACCTTAGATAGTTGTCGTGCTTTAGCATTATCCAACAATAAAGAGTTGCGCATTTCAGCTGAAAAGATAACAGCTGCACATTATGAAAAGAAAGCGGCTTTTACCAATTATCTTCCTAAGATTGCGGCTATAGGAACCTATATGCGCACTCAGAAAGAAATCTCTTTATTAAGTGACGAACAAAAGGGAGCTATCAGTCAGATAGGGACTACCGCCCAAGGCTCCATACAGGAAACTTTCCAACAACTGGCAGCTTCCAATCCCGAACTCGCACAAATACTGCAACCACTTGCTCCCCTCATCCCAGGTATTGGAAATGCACTGAACAAGGTAGGACAAGGTTTGGTAGATGCGCTGCGCACCGACACACGCAATATGTATGCAGGAGCTGTGACCCTTACCCAACCCATCTTCATGGGAGGAAAAATCGTTGCCTACAATAAAATCACCAAATACGCTGAACAACTGGCCGAATCACAGCACGCCACCGGTATGCAGGATATCATTTTGAATACAGACCAAGCTTACTGGCAAGTCATCTCACTGATAAACAAAGAAAAAAACTAGCCCAAAGCTATCTGCAAACTGGTCAGCCAACTGGACAGTGATGTAGATAAAATGATAACCGAAGGTGTCGCCACCAAAGCCGACGGACTAAGTGTAAAAGTAAAAGTGAATGAAGCCGAAATGAAGCTCACACAAATAGACAACGGATTAAGCCTATCTAAAATGGTACTATGCCAATTATGCGGTCTGCCTTTAAATGATGAAATACGTTTAGCAGATGAAGACGTAGAAAGCTTAACTCTCCTTGAATATCATGTAGGTGATAATGTAGCCACCGCTTTGGCAAATCGCGAAGAATTACGAAGTTGGATCTAGCTAATAAAATTTATGACCAAAAAGTCAATATCACCCGCGCGGGATTTCTTCCTACAGTAGCTCTGACCGCCAACTACATGGTAACCAATCCCTCATTGGTAAACGGCTTTGAACGCAAATTCCGCGGCATGTGGGCTGTTGGCGCTATGGTACAAATTCCAATATGGAACTGGGGCGAAGGAATGTATAAGGTAAAAGCTGCCAAGGCGGAAGCAAACATTGCCCGCTACCAACTGGCAGATGCAAAAGAAAAGGTAGAATTGCAGGTAAGCCAAGCCAGCTATAAAGTAAATGAAGCAGCCAAACGCCTGAGTATGGCTGAAAAAAATCTGGAAAAAGCAGACGAGAATCTGCGCTATGCCAAACTGGGATTCATGGAAGGAGTCATTCCTACCAGTAACGTATTGGAAGCGCAAACCGCTTGGTTATCTGCCCAGTCGGACAAAATAGACGCTCAGATTGATGTAAAACTGACTGAAGTCTATTTGCGCAAATCAATGGGAGTGCTTAAATAAAAATTAAAGATTAAAAACGAAAAGATATGGCAGAAAGATCACAACACAGCAATATTTTGCTGGCATTTATTTCACTGACAGCAGTCATTGTCATAGTGTCACTGATAGGTTTCTTTACACTGGGTAAAGGTCCGGAAATCATTCAGGGGCAAGCAGAAGCCGACGAATACCGTGTATCCAGCAAAGTGCCGGGACGCATTCTGGAATTTCGTGTAAAGGAAGGAGACAAAGTAAAAGCCGGTGACACACTGGCTATCCTTGAAGCCCCCGATGTAAAAGCCAAACTTTCTCAAGCACAAGCTGCCGAACAAGCAGCACAAGCCTTGAATGAAAAAGCACAACGAGGTACCCGCCAAGAGCAACTGCAAGCTGCCTACGAAATGTGGCAGAAAGCCAAAGCCGGAGTAGAAATTGCTGAAAAGTCATACAACCGTGTCAACCGGCTCTTTGAACAAGGCGTAATGTCCGCGCAAAAAACGTGATGAAGCCAAAGCACAATTTGATGCCATGACCGCTACAGAAAAAGCAGCACGCTCCCAATACGAAATGGCAAAGAACGGTGCACAACGTGAAGACAAAGCAGCAGCCGCAGCCCAAGTAGAACGTGCCAAAGGTGCTGTAGCCGAAGTTTCCTCCTACATAGACGAAACGATACTGACCGCGTCAGCTGATGGAGAAGTGACCGAAATTTTTCCCAAAGCAGGCGAACTGGTAGGTACCGGTGCCCCCATTATGAACGTGGCCCGCTTGAATGACATGTGGGTAACATTTAATGTACGCGAAGATTTCCTAAAAGACTTTACCGTAGGAAATGAGATTAGCGCATTTATTCCTGCCTTTGACAAAGAAATAAAATTCAAGGTTACTTATATGAAAGATCTGGGTACATATGCTGCCTGGAAAGCAACCAAGACTACGGGACAATTCGACCTGAAGACCTCGAGGTGAAAGCTGTTCCTGTAGAGAGAACAGACGGATTGCGTCCGGGAATGAGTGCCATCATCGAGAAATAACAAACAATGAACAATACTGTCCATAACCGTATATTCCGCATAGCCCGGCGTGAAGTGTTCCGCATCGCCACAAGACCGCTATATCTGTTCTGCATGATCATAGCTCCCTTGTTCTGTTACCTCTTCTTTACTACATTAATGTGGAACGGACTCCCTACGGATATGCCGGCAGGTGTGGTCGATTTGGACAACACAGCTACCACACGCAGCATCATCCGTAATCTGGACGCTTTTCAGCAGACTAAAATCATAGCGCATTACCCCAGTTTCGCAGATGCCCGCAAAGCCATGCAGCAAGGGAAAATCTATGCTTTCTACTATATTCCAAAAGGAACTACCGAGAAGGCATTAGCAAGCCGTCAACCCAAGGTTTCCTTTTATACCAACTACTCCTATCTGGTAGCAGGTTCATTACTCTATAAAGACCAGCGCACCATGTCCGAGCTGGCGGGTGGAGCCATCGGCCGTGCCACCTTATATGCCAAAGGAGCTACAGAAGACCAGGCCATGGCATTCCTGCAGCCCATAGTCATCGACTCTCATGTATTAAACAATCCATGGCTCAATTACTCTGTATATTTGAGTAACACCATCATACCGGGTATCCTGATGCTGCTTATCTTTATGACCACCGTCTATACCATTGGAAGTGAAATGAAAACCAACACCCAAAAAGAATGGATGGGCATGGCAGACAATTCCATCACCGTAGCCCTGACCGGCAAATTGCTGCCCCAGACTGTAGTTTTCTTTGTCATGGCCACCTTCTATAATGTTTATCTATACGGTTTCCTGCACTATCCCTGTAATAGCGGTATACTGCCCATGCTGTTTGCCGGTCTGTTACTAGTACTGGCTTCACAGGCTTTCGGAGTATTTCTGTTCGGATTGTTTACAACAGTCCGCTTGGCACTGAGCACCGCCTCCCTATGGGGGGTGATTTCTTTCTCCATATCGGGTATGAGTTTTCCGGTTATGGCAATGAATCCTGTATTACAGGCACTGGCCAATCTATTCCCGTTACGCCACTACTTCCTGATTTATGTAGATTTGGCACTTAACGGATATCCGCTGATTTACGCATGGCATTCAGTAGTCGCGTTGATGTTATTCATGCTGTTGCCTTTCTTTATACTGAAAAGACTGCGCACAGTACTATTACATTATGTATATATTCCCTAAAACGGCAAACAGGTATGAAAACATATAAACTCAAAGATATCATCTCACAAGGAACCAAGGACCTTTTCTACATCTGGTGGCAAGAGTTGAAAGCAGTTGTAAAGGATCAGGGTGTACTTATCTTCTTCATTCTGGTACCACTAGGCTATCCGCTTCTCTATACCTTTATATATACCAATGAAACAGTACGTGAAGTCCCTGCTGCTGTAGTAGATAACAACCGTTCCAGCCTCAGCCGTGAATACCTGCGTCTGGTAGATGCAGGTGCCGACTTGGAAATAGTATCTCATTGCAGTGATATGGAAGAAGCAAAAACTTTATTGAAGAACGGCAAAGTGTATGGCATCATCTATATTCCTGAAAGCTTCAGCCGCGACATTACTAAAGGAGTTCAAACCCATGTCACCATCTACTGTGACATGAGCGGTATGCTATACTACAAAGCCATGCTGACAGCCAACACCAATGCCTCGCTGGTAATGAACAAACAGATAAAGATAGAACGCTCCGGCAACACAACCATCCGACAAGATGAAGTGAGCACGTCTCCCATAGCGTATGAGGATATTTCCATTTTCAATCCGCAGAACGGTTTTGCCAGCTTCCTGATACCCGCCGTACTGATACTGATTATCCAACAAACTTTACTGCTAGGAGTAGGTCTATCTGCCGGAACTGCTCGTGAGAACAACCGTTTTCGAGACCTTATCCCCATGAGCCGCCATTATCATGGCACGCTGCGCATTGTTTTAGGCAAATCACTGACTTACCTTATGATATATGCTGTCATGGCTACCTATATGCTCTGCCTTGTTCCCAAAATGTTCAGCCTGGTACAAATAGCTCAAGCCGGAACCCTAGCGGCATTCATGTTTCCCTATATACTGGCATGCATCTTTTTCGCGATGACTTGTTCTATCTTTATTCACCATCGGGAAGCCTGTATGATGATTTATGTATTTACCTCAGTACCGTTGCTATTTATCTCAGGCATTTCGTGGCCAGGTACTGCCATTCCTAAATTCTGGGAGGTGGTTTCGTGGCTGTTCCCTTCCACTTTCGGCATCAACGGCTTTGTACGCATCAACAATATGGGAGCCACACTGACCGATGTGCTGACAGAGTACCGGGTATTGTGGATACAAACAGGTGTTTATTTCCTTACCACCTGCATCGTATACCGTCGTCAGATTACCTTAAGCCGCAGACATGTATACGAAAGATTAAAAGAGATTAAGAAAAGACGCAGAACAAATGTCGTCTGAATTTGTTTATAAATTAAGAACTAAATGAATTATTTATGATGAAAAAAACTTTTTTATTCTGGCATGCGTATGCCTGCTGATTACTTCATGTAACAGCAACTCCAAAAACACTAACGATTCTGCAACCTCCACCGAAAACAACGGATATGCACAATGCAGAAAAACTCATTGGATTATGACGGTACTTACACCGGAACTTTTCCGGCTGCCGACTGTCCGGGTATCAACATGACCCTGACTATTAAAAAAAGACAAGACTTTTGAGTTGATATCAGAATATATTGACCGGCAGGATGCTACTTTCAAAGAATATGGAACTTACTCCGTTGAAGGTAATATTATGACTTTAATTAATGGAGAGGATAAGCAATATTATAAAGTCGGTGAGAATACCCTGACCGCTCTCAATCAAGACAAACAGGCAATAACAGGAGAGTTAGCAGACCATTATATCCTACACAAAAAATAAACTTTACTTCATCTGTCATTTTCATGCCAAAGTGAAGAGTCCGCTTCAATCTATCACAGCTGGATTCTTCACTTTGTTCTTTTATTTGTCCACAATCTGTATTCACACTAATTAACTTCCATTCCTTTTGTTTATTACGAAAATTTCGTAGATTTGCGAAAACATCGTAATCAATTCATTTTCTTATGGAAAAGCTAACGATACAAGAAGAAGAAGTGATGCTTCATATTTGGAGCATGGGAGAATGTTTCGTGAAAGACATAGTTGCTAAATTTCCCGAACCCAAGCCGCCTTATACTACGGTGGCATCCATAGTGAACAACCTGAAAAGAAAAGGGTACGTTACGGCCAAACGATTCGGCAACACTTATCAATACACCCCAGTGGTTAAACAAAGCGAATACAAACGCACATTTGTAAGTGGTGTGGTCCGGAACTATTTTGCTGACTCATACAAGGAAATGGTATCTTTCTTCGCCAAAGAGCAAAAAATCTCCGCAGCCGACTTGAAAGACATTATCAACTTGATAGAGAAAGAAGAAGATAAATAATCCTGCTAAATTCACAAATACTATGATAACTACAGCACCCGAACTCATCTACATGCTGAAAGTAAATATAGCATCGCCTTATTCTATGCTTTCTACAAGCTGTTCTGCTGTCGCGACACTTTCTTCCAGTGGCGTCGTATCGCACTGCTGAGTTTTCTTGCCCTCTCTTTTCTTTATCCGCTGATGGATATGCAAGCATGGGTGAAAGAACAACCTGCCATCAATGAACTGGCAGATTACTACGCACTGATGATGCTGACAGAAACAAATACTTCCACTGCCACAGTAGTCACAGCTCCTGTTGCTATTCCCACACCCGACCTGCTTGATATAATAAAGTTCGTCTATTGGATTGGAATCCTTTTATTATCCGCACGATTTATGATCCAACTAAGCAGTATTTTCCGCCTTGTCTTAAAAAAGCAAGAGTATAAATGTAGACCAAATATCCATACGCAGTCTATCAGAACCTGCCAATCCATTCTCTTTCTGGCAATGGATTTTCATCTATCTGCCCGGACTGAAAGAAGATGAAAAACAAGAAATCCTGACGCACGAACAGACCCACGTCCGCCAATGGCATTCCATAGATGTCATTATCAGTGAAATAGTAAATATCATTTGCTGGATGAATCCTTTTGCATGGCTAATGAAAACAGAGATCAGACTCAATCTAGAATACCTTGCCGATCATAAAGTAATGGAATCCGGCACAAATAAGAAAGCATATCAATATCACCTTTTGGGATTAGCCAACCAGAACAGACAAACCGGTTTATATAATAATTTCAACTTATCACACTTAAAAAACAGAATTAAAAATGATGAACAAAAAAGAAACGACCACCACAGGGCATATCAAATATGCCTTGTTTGCACCGCTGACTGCTGCTCTACTCTTGGTCAGCAACATTGAAACCGTGGCACGGACAGCCGAAAGGTTAATCTATTCCACGGAAGAAAGCACCCCACGCCCCGAAAGGGAAGAAGTGGCATCTTTTGTCAACACAACAGTACAAGGTCTGGTGACTTTCACTATTACCGTAACCAATAGTGAAGGTAAGCCTCAGCCTAATATTACTCTGCAAATCAAACCGGGTAATGAAGTAAAAACTTTCAAGACCAATGCAGAAGGAAAGGCTACCATAGAAGTGGATATGACGACTCCCAAGTATGTTTCCCTAGACGTTTCCTCTCCTAAAAGTTCCAAACACCAATCACTTCTACTTTCAGCAAACAAACCGAATGTCACTGCCATTTTCGATACCGATGATGATATTGCCGCCTACATCAAAGCCGGCAAACAAATACGGATCAAGTTACAAATATCCAATAATGATAACCAACAACTTGCAGGAGTAGAACTTATTTCTTCTTCAACAAATGCCAAAGCCACGACAAACGCTCACGGAGAAGCTCAGTTAACAGTAGGAGTAGGCGAAACCATTGCCATTAACCATAAAGGTTATCAAGAAGGAAAATTCACGGTAAAAGAACTCTGCCCCATCAAAGATATGGAAAATCCGGAACTGGTGAGATTACTTCTTGTCGGAGAAGACCCCGTATACCAGATAGCAGACAATATGCCTGAATTCCCCAGAGGTATGACAGCCTGCTTGCAATATTTGGCACGCAACATAAAATATCCCGTAATAGCGCAAAAGGAGGGAGCACAAGGTAAAGTAATCGTACAGATGGTCATTGAAAAAGATGGTTCGGTAGACCATGTAAGCATAGTACGCAGCATTACCCCCGAACTGGATGCTGAAGCAGCACGGGTTGTAAAATCCATGCCAAAATGGAAGCCGGCAACTGTAAAAGACAAAGCAGTACGTTGCAGATACACTGTTCCTGTAACTTTCAAACTGCAATAAAGAGCATAAAAACAGAAAAGAGGCTGTTTCGAACAGTCTCTTTTCATCTTAAAAATATATTCCTAAATCATTTCTTCATCTCCACAATGTGTGTCGGCGCCTGTTCCGCATTACGCTTCTCGGTCTGCTTCACAACATTTTCAGCTAACTCTATAAATGCACGCCCGGTAATGCTGTCCTCATTCAAAGCAGCCGGAGTTCCTTTATCACCATTTTCACAGATACTCTGCACAATAGGAATTTGTCCCAACAAAGGCACATTCATTTCCTCTGCCAGCTGTTTGCAACCCTCCTTTCCGAAAAGGTAATACTTATTTTCAGGAAGTTCCGCAGGAGTAAACCATGACATATTCTCCACCAATCCCAAAATAGGAACATTTACTTTATCATTGGTATACATATTGATTCCCTTGCGCGCATCAGCCAAAGCCACCTGCTGAGGTGTACTGACGATTACAGCTCCCGTAATAGCCAAAGTCTGCACCAAAGTCAGATGAATATCACTGGTGCCCGGAGGCGTATCCAATATGAAATAATCCAGTTCTCCCCATGCGGCATCTCCAATCAGTTGTTTCAAAGCATTACTAGCCATCCCTCCACGCCATAAAGTAGCTTGATCAGGGTCGACAAAGAAACCGATAGAAAGCAACTTGATACCATATTTTTCAATCGGCACAATCAAATCACGCCCGTCAATCCGCTCAGCATAAGGACGGGCATCTTCCACCTGGAACATTTTAGGCACAGAAGGACCGAAAATATCAGCATCCAGCAAACCTACTTTATATCCCAGTTTAGCTAGGGCCACAGCTAGATTGGCCGCCACAGTAGACTTGCCCACCCCGCCTTTTCCGGATGAAACAGCAATGACATTTTTTTACCAATGGAAGCAGCTTACCCGGTTCGGGACGCGCCGCCTGACGGCTCTCTGTCGCAATAGCTACCTGTACATCAGGTGAAACATAAGTATGAATAGCTGTTTCGGCAGCCTTTATCATAGATTTCATAAACGGATCGGTCGGTTTCTCAAAAATCAACGAAAAGCTTACCGACATACCGTCAATGCGAAGATTATCGGCAACCATCTCCGCTTCCACCAAATTCTTTCCCGTTCCGGGATAACGCACCGTGCAGTCCAAAATCAATTTCGGATATAAAGTCATCATTCTGTTATTATTTACTTGTTTTCAACCCGCTTCGTTTACTGCGGTTGTAACTGCGATACTCATCCAATTCTATTTCCACATCGGGTTCATGCAACTCCTTCTCTTGCGGCAGACGGAACTTCATATATTTTATATTCAAACCACGATCCAACCATTGTTGTTCATAATAGGTACGGATGCCTAGTATGTCATCCACCAAACCGGAATGATACAAATCTTCGGTCATAAACTCTACCGGCAATTTGTTTTCCTCTACCATATAGCGGGTGTAAGTAAACATAAAAATTACTGTCGGTCTTCAAATGAATCAGTCCGTCCGGCTTCAAAAACTTACGATAACGTTCCATAAAGTATGTGGAAGTAAGACGTTTAGTCGCTTTCTTCATCTGCGGATCAGAGAAAGTCAGCCATATCTCACTCACCTCGCTCGGAGCAAAAAAACGATCGATGATTTCGATATTGGTACGCAAAAAAGCCACATTCTTCATGCCATTTTTCAGCGCTTCCGTCGCACCGGTCCACATACGGGCCCCTTTTATATCTACACCGATAAAGTTTTTATCGGAATACATACCTCCCAGCCCTACGGTATATTCACCTCGTCCGCATCCCAGTTCCAGAACTATCGGATTATCGTTCTTAAAAAAGTCACGGTTCCAATTCCCCTTCATATCGAACGTAACGTTATCGGCCACCGAATAAGGGTATTCAAACACGTGCGGATACTCCCGCATATCAGCAAATTTCTCCAGTTTTCCTTTTCCCATGAAAATTAGTCTATCATTAATTTGTTTCCACAGGCAAAGGTAGGAATATCCTGTGAAAGAGAAAAAAAATAGACCCGCAATTCACTTGCAGGTCTATTTTTCTTATCTTTCTATTTTCTATATTATTCAGAAATTGCCTCAACGGACTCTCCCAATTCTTTCTTCAGATCTTCATAGAAAGCAGCATGTGATGCTTCTACATAAGGAGCCAGGAACAAGAAACCGATCCCCAAAGTAAAACAACACAGAATAGCCCAACCAATGAAGCTCAAATCCAACAAGAACATCTTCATCTTACGACCGGACATCATCGCCATACTTTTCTCTATGGCAGCATCGTACTGTAACTCCGGATAATCTTTCAGAATAAAGAGCGTCATGGCATATGAATAGGACTTCATGATGCCCGGAATGACAAGCAGCAACGTCCACAGGAACGTATAGACTGTAGTCAGCAGCATTGTACCCAATATCCGTCCATAGTCTTTAAACCCATCGAAAAGACGGGCAAAATCCAGCTTTATTCCACGAATCACATCCAAAAAAAAGGACGGTATAGCCGAAGCCCAATGGCAAAAGCAACAAAGCGATGAGACTAAAGGAAGACGAAGCCACCGACTCCATAATACGATAGGGCAGCGTAGGGGCATTCATCACCAGTCCATAGACCAAGGTAATAACCGCACCCAGTCCCCAATTACCGGTCAACGCATCGATTGCCCGATTCTTCAATTCTGAATTTGTTTTCATAAGAATCTATTTTTCTATTAGTCTAAAATTGTCACCCAATTATGTGTATCAGGTTCATCACCATACTGGATAGCACGCAGTTTGTTATACAATTTTGTACAAACAGGACCCGGCTTTCCATCTTTAGAGATAATGTACGATTTCTTGTTTTCCAAATCATCAATACGCTGGATAGGACTGATAACAGCCGCCGTACCGCAAGCCCCCGCTTCCTCGAAGGTTTCCAGTTCTTCTTCAGGAACCGGACGACATTCTACCTTTATACCCAAATCCTGGCCAGCTGCATCAAACTCTTATTCGTTATAGAAGGCAGAATAGAAGATGATTTTGGTGTAATGTAAGTATTATTTTTGATGCCGAAGAAATTAGCCGCACCACACTCGTCAATGTACTTCTTTTCCTTGGCGTCTAGATAGAACTCGCAGGAATATCCCAAATCATGGGCTTTCTTATTGGCACGCAGGCTGGCAGCATAGTTACCGCCCACCTTAAAGCGTCCGGTTCCATAAGGCGCGGCACGGTCGAACTCACGGATAATAACATAAGGATTAGTAGAAAAACCACCTTTGAAATAAGGACCTACCGGAGTTACGAATACCACAAACAGATATTCATTGGCAGGGTGAACCCCCACCTGAGCACCTGTACCAATCAGTAACGGACGAATATAAAGAGCCGCACCACTTTCGTATGGAGGAATGAAACGCTCGTTGGCTTTCACCACCTTCTTTATAGCGGCCACAAACTTTTCTGTAGGAAGTTCCGGCATCAGAATACCGTCACAAGTACTTTGCAAACGTTCCGCATTGGCTTCAGGACGAAATACGGATTTTACCGTCTTTTCCACGATAAGCCTTCAACCCTTCAAACGCTTCTTGCCCATAGTGCAGACAAGTGGCGGCCATGTGAATATTCAACGTTTCTTCCGAACAAAGTTCCAACTCTCCCCATGCACCGTCACGATAGTAGCAACGTACATTATAGTCTGTCTTCATATAGCCGAAGGACAGATTTGCCCAATCAATCTCTTTCATAGTGTATCTTAATTATGTTATTATTTACGAATGAGAGCAAAATTACGTTTTATATTTGCAAATTCCAATCAAAACAGCTTTTTTATTTATAGCTTTTATAATTTGCCAATATGTCAATGTGCTAAGGTACAAATATGCCATGCAGAATATAGCGCAGCCAATTGGCACATTAGCATATTGTCACATTGAAACATTATTATCCAACATTTTCTTTATCTCCTCATCGGCTTTATAAAGTTTATCCCGGCAAAAACTTGATTAATTCCTGTGCCTCTTTCAGGTTCACACCTAAACTGTCTATGTCCAACTCATTACTGTCTATGCGTGATACGATTTCTTCCAGACGTTTCATAGCCTGTTCATAGGTTTGTTTCTTTGCTGCCATACTTCGTTTTTATTTTTTTAGTTACTATACTCTTTATTTCTCCTTTGGCAAAACGGGTGGTAAGTTCATCACCCGGCTGCAATACAGAAGCATCGATCACCGCCTTGCCATTTTTCAGCGTGATACTATATCCCCTTTTCAACAAATTTTCGGGAGATGCCGCCTTCAATTCCTGCTCCAAAAGTTGGAGCCGATGCTTTTCCTTTACCAGACGACGCTGTGAAACGATGCCCAACCGAGTTTCCATCATTTTTAAACAATGGGTTTCTTTTGTCAGACGGGATTGCAGGCCTACTTCCAAATGTTTCATGATTCGTTCCTGGCGATAATGTTCCTCTTTCAGCCTCATCCGCGTCTGCATGGGAATACGTTCTACCATCGGTTCAGCCGGGTATTTTCCCGTTCCATACGGGTAGAGATAGTATGAAGTACAGCCGATGCATAATCTTCAAGAACCTTGGCAGTGTCGTGCAAATGATTTATAAGATACTCGGCAGCAGCAGTAGGTGTCTTGACACGAGTATGAGAAACACAGTCCAACACCGTATCGTCACGCTCATGCCCTATACCGGTTATAATAGGTATAGGAAACTGAGCACAATTAGCCGCCAACTCATATGTATCGAACCCCGAAAGGTCGGACGTGGCGCCTCCGCCACGGATAATAACCACGACATCCCAATCATCACGACAGGCATGGATAGCATCCAATGCGGTAATGACAGATTGTTCTACCCGTTCCCCCTGCATAATAGCAGGAAACAAACGCGGATAAAAGACAAAACCGTAGGGATTCTGTTCCAGTTGATTACAAAAATCACCATAACCGGCAGCCGTAGCCGAGGAAATAACGGCTATGCGTTGCGCCAGCAAAGGAATCTCCAGTTCCTTATTCAAAGTCAGCACACCTTCTTCTTCCAATTGCTTCAAGATTTCGCGACGCGACGCGCATATCCCCCAATGTATAAGTAGGATCTATATCCTGCACAGTAAGCGAGTAACCATACAATTCATGAAACTCCACAGCCACTTTCACCATCACTTTAATACCTGCAACAAAAGCCTGCCCGGTTTCCTCTTCAAAATAAGGCTTCAGCAGACGGTAGACATTGCTCCAAATAGTCCCCCTTGCCTTAGCTATCAGATTATTCCCCCGTGGCTCTTTCTGTACAAATTCCAAATAGCAATGACCGGAATAATTGGAACGTACATCACTCAGCTCTGCCTGAACCCAATAAGTATCGGGCAGACAAGCATGAATGCTACGCTTAACCAACGCATTCAGTTCATATAAAGAAAGAGGATGTTCTTCCATTATTTTTTCTTCTCTAATTCTATTTGACAAGCTTTCCAGATATCAGGCACACCATAACCGTAAATATTATCCGGATACTCTTTACGGTCTCCTGCATTCCGCACTGCCTCCACCACCTGCTTGGCAGTAAGCCAGGGACAAGCCTGCCAGAAACAGGCTACCAACCCGCACAATGTAGGCGATGCGAAAGAAGTACCATTGGCATGAGAAACCGTTCCATCATTACCCGCTACGGCCGAAGCAACTCCCACCGCCATCACATCCGGTTTTACACGGCCATCTGTAGTATTTCCTACAGAAGAGAAATCAGCATTAACCAGATTCCGGTCCGCCGCCCCCACTCGTAATAACATTTTTCCGCATCTCCCGGAGGTGTGATTTTTTTCCATGTGCCACGCCCCGAATTTCCGGCACTGCATACCAACACCAATCCTTTATCGGCAGCCAAAGAAGCGGAATGAGACATCAATGAATAATGCCCGTCCAAATCACGGTACCGGTAATTCATGGTCGTATCATCAAACTCATAATATCCCAATGAAGTGTTAACCACATCCACTCCCACACTATCGGCAAATTCCAAAGCTTCCGCCCAATAATCCTCTTCCACAGGCTGTTCCGTATCATCATCCTCACTACGGAGAAGCCAATATGAAGCTTCGGGAGCGTGCCGACCAATACATTCGGCTTATTGGCAGCCATACAAGACAACACTTTCATGCCGTGATAGTTCTCGGCATAAATATCCGAGTGAGAATTTACAAAATCGCGTGTTCCCAACAAGTCCATTCCTTTGAAAACACTGATTTCATCAGCATTATAAAAACCTGCATCAATGACCGCTATCTGCATCCCCTTCCCACGAAAACCTGCAGCGTGAAGACTGTCCCCGTGATGAACAGCAATCTGCCGCCACGCATCCCCATAATAGTTATTACTCTTTGTCACCCTATTGGTCACCTCTTTTTTACGGTTGGCATTGCGGGCAGGAATACTGTCGGGAGCTGTCCACACTTTCCGGACAGCTGTCACAAAAGGCAATGCCGCCACTTTATCAATAACCGACGTGTCGGATACCTGCACTACCACTGTATTGTTCCATTTACTTTTGGATACAAGCTGTGCTCCTTTTCCGACCAGCATATCTATATAGCTCCGGCACACAGGAATATCTGTAGAATCAACGGGCAATCCCTGTTTCATGCGACGCTCCAAAGCACGTTCGGACAAATAAGCCGAAGGCTTGTCCAATGCATAGGTTGTTTCCGCCTTATCGCGAAAGTTTACACGATACTTATACGTTTTTACTTGTGCCGGCATTTGTAAGGTGCATGCCAATAGCAAGCAGCCCACTATTCCTTTTTGACTATTCATTAATTCTATTCCGTTTATTTTTTTAGAATGCAAAGATAAACAAACTTTTCCCTCACACTCATTTTTTGTGTACCTTTGCAGCCGAATTCAGGTTAAACAGGTAAAAAGACAGAAAATAAAGTATGGCAAAACAGGAACCCCCACAGAATTGGGAACACAACCAATCGGAAAATTACTTTTACAATATGCAATACCCGCCATTATCGCTATGACGGCATCTTCCCTATACAATATGGTAGACAGCATCTTCATCGGTCACGGTGTAGGCCCTTTGGCTATTTCAGGACTGGCTATCACCTTCCCGCTGATGAATCTGGCGGCTGCATTCGGTTCACTGGTCGGTGTGGGTGCCTCCACATTAGTTTCCGTAAAATTAGGACAGAAAGATTATGCTACCGCCCAAAACATTTTGGGTAACGTAGTTACGCTGAACTTTATTATAGGTATAGGATTCAGTATATTAACCTTGCTTTTCCTTGATCCTATTCTCTACTTCTTCGGGGCAAGCCGGATACCATCTCCTATGCACGAGACTACATGGTCATTATCCTGCTGGGCAATGTTATAACCCACATGTATTTGGGACTGAATGCCTTACTACGCGCTTCGGGGCATCCACAAAAAGCAATGACAGCCACCATCACCACAGTAATTATCAATACCATCCTTGACCCTATCTTTATCTATCTATTCCATTGGGGTATCCAGGGTGCCGCCATTGCCACCATTCTGGCCCAAATCATCTCACTGGTGTGGCAATTCAAGACCTTCACCAACAAGAACGAGTTGCTTCATCTCCGCCGAGGCATTTACAAACTGCGCGGTACAATCGTAAAAAAACACCATCGCTATCGGTATGTCTCCGTTCCTGATGAATCTGGCAGCATGCTTCATTGTAATTTTCATTAACAAAGGTTTGAAAGAATATGATGGCGATCTGGCTATTGGCGCATTTGGTATTGTAAACCGGATTGTTTTCCTGTTCGTCATGATTGTGATGGGGCTGAATCAAGGAATGCAACCCATAGCCGGTTATAACTTTGGCGCCCAACAATATCATCGTGTAAACCAGGTATTAAAACTTACCATTTATGGCGCCACCGCTGTTACAACAACCGGTTTTCTAGTAGGTGAACTGATGCCCGAATTGGCCGTATCCGCTTTTACCACTCATGAGGGACTGATACAGCTATCAGCTACCGGCTTACGCATTGTAGTCATATTTTTCCCATTATCGGGTTTCAGATGGTAACGTCCAATTTTTTTCAAAGTATCGGCATGGCCGGTAAAGCCATCTTCCTGTCATTAACCCGACAATTATTATTCTTGCTTCCCAGCATCATCCTGCTCCCTCTTTGCTGGGGATCAGCAGGAATTTGGTGGAGTATGCCAATATCAGACTTGGCGGCAAGTGTTGTCGCAGGAATCATGCTTTACCGCCAGTTCAAGATTTTTTAAGACCCACGGTAACAAATTAAAAAGTTGAAAATTAAGAATTAAAAAATTAGTTTCCTTATATTTGCCCACATAATCAATAGACAACGACTATGAACGAGCATTATGTTATCAACCTAGGACGCCAACTAGGCAGTGGAGGAAAAGAGATAGGCGAAAAACTGGCCCAAGAGTTTGGTATCGCCTTTTACGATAAAGAATTAATCAAACTAGCTTCGGAAGAAGAGCGGCCTATGCAAGGAATTCTT
>ENA-OQAR01000152-OQAR01000152.1-human-gut-metagenome-genome-assembly--contig:-NODE-152-length-18280-cov-2.398997_pt1 | contig 18280 bp, 31 predicted proteins | sample MGYA00242738_ERZ504533 | MGnify/ENA primary metagenome ERZ504533 (study PRJEB26092, sample SAMD00036276) | human gut metagenome | host: Homo sapiens | study: EMG produced TPA metagenomics assembly of... | reverse complement strand
CGCAATCCGCTTCGCTATTTGCTCATAACCAAAATAAACTGCTCCGCAGTTTTATTTGGTTAAATTATAAGCTTCTTTACTTCTGTCATCGCCTTTTTCAAAGCCTCAAAGTTTTCTCCTCGGCATCTTTAAAGTTTTTCGCCTTTTTACACCGAAATAGTATTTGACTTTGGCTCAGTTCCGGAAGGACGAACACAGCACCATGCATTGTTTTCCAGCTCATAATAGAGAACATTGGATGTGGGAAGTCCTGTGGATGTGGTTTCTCCTGTGATCATATCCCTGCGGCAGTCACTCTTGTAATCGCGGCATGCAAGGACTTTGAACCCACCAAGCTCTTTCGGCGGATTCTCACGGAAGGCATTCATCATGGCTGTGATCTTCTGGGAACCGTCGATTCCTTTCAGGGTTACTGTTGCAAGGTCTTCTTTGTAGTAACCATATTTCTCATACAGTTCCACCATGGCATCCCAGAGCGTTTTTCCCTGAAGTTTGTAGTATGCGGCAACTTCGCAGAGCATCATCACTGCAACCGGCGCATCTTTATCTCTTGCATAGGTTCCTGCCAGACAGCCGTAGCTCTCCTCAGTCCGAATACGTAGTGATGGCTTCCTGTCTCATCAAACAGGCGGATCTGCTCCCCGATATACTTAAAGCCTGTCAGCACTTCGATCAGAGCTGTGTTGTATTCTTTTGCAACAGCTTTTGCCATATCTGTAGTAACAATGGTCTCAACAAGTGCAGGATTTTCCGGCATGGTGCCTGTTTTTGTACGCTCCCGCAAAATATACTCGGCGATGAGCATGCCGGACATGTTTCCGGTAAAACTTACATATTCACCGGTTTTCGTATCTTTTGCATGGACACCAAGACGGTCTGCATCCGGATCTGTGGCAAGAATAATATCTGCATCTACTTTTTTTGCCAGCTCAAGGGCAAGTGTCCAGGCATTTTTGTCCTCCGGATTCGGATATGGAACTGTTGGGAAGTTTCCGTCCGGAACTTCTGCTCTTCCACAACATAAACCTGTGTGAAACCAAGCTCACGGAGAACTCTTCGGACAGGAATATTTCCGGTTCCGTGAAGTGGTGTGTAAACGATCTTCATATCCTTGGCAGCCTCCGGGATGATCTCCGGGTGGATGCTCTGTTTTTTCAGCTGCGCGATATATTTGTCATCAAAATCGGTTCCAATGATGCTGAACAGGTTCTCTGCTCTGGCTTCATCCTCTTCCATTGTTTTTACCATGGAAAAATCCGTTACTTTTGCCACTTCTGCAAGAATGTTTTTATCATGAGGCGGTGTGATCTGGGCACCGTCTTCCCAGTATACTTTGTATCCGTTGTATTCTCTCGGGTTATGGCTGGCTGTGATCACGATACCGGCAATACAGCCAAGTTCCCGTACTGCAAAGGAAAGCTCCGGTGTTGGACGAAGTGACTCAAAAAGATAGGTATGGATGCCGTTTGCATTCAGGCAGAGCGCTGCCTCTCTTGCAAACTCCGGTGACATGATACGGGAATCATGGGCAATGGCAACGCCTTTGTCCTGACCGTTCATGGCAATGATATAATTGGCAAGTCCCTGTGTGGCCTGACGCACAGTATAGATATTCATACGGTTGGTTCCTGCTCCGATCATTCCGCGGAGTCCGCCGGTTCCAAACTCCAGCTGACGGTAAAAACGGTCCTCGATCTCTTTTTCGTTCCCCTCAAGTTTTTTCAGTTCCTCCTGGGTCTGCGCGTCGAAGTACGGGTCTGTGCACCACTTTTTGTAGGTTTCCTGATAACTCATCTTTTTACATCCTCCCTGATTTTTATTATTTTTTACAATACTTAACTGGAAATTTCCCGCACACAGCCTTCCTATGAAGCAGTCCATGTGACTTTACTTTCCCGTCAAATATCCAATATCAAAACCTTATATCCCGTCAGTTTTTTCTGGTTACGCTTCTGCCAGCCGGTCAAAGATCTTCACCAGAAACAGCGAATTCACAAATGCCTGCACACCGCCGCCCACAAATACCCAGATCCAGAAGATCGCGGAAAAGGTCTGCGGAGAGATCAGAAACCAGAGCACAGGAAAAAGATTCACAACTGTGATCACAAGAGTCTGTCCGATGTGGCTGGCTGCCAGTCTGGCACCGTTCTCAAATGTCTTTTTTACCGTATTCTCAAACTTTGCAAGAAGCGGAAATACATAGGAAAAGACTGCTGCGCAGATAATCCCGAGAACAATACAGAAGCCGTACATAAAAGAAGCTCCCTGTGCCCTTCCTGCTGCTCCCAGGATATGAAAATCCGCGACCAGCACCACAACCACCACCAGAACGATCACAGTTACCGGTAATGACTGAAGAAAATTCTGTTTAAAAGAATGGAAAAATTCTCTTGTCACAGTGGTTTCTTCATCTTTTACAAGCTTCAGCATCACATAGTACAGAGCAATGGTAGATGCGCCGATGGTGATCACCGGGGATACAGCACAAAAAGCCACAGGATGCTCAGCCAGAAAATGTTGAAGATCTTTGTCATGATCTGTGTGTAAGCACTGTCGCCGCGAAAATTATCTTTAAAAGCCATTATCTTTTCCTCCCCAAAAAGAAATATTTAACCAAATAATTACTTCACCGTTATTCGATGTAGATCTGCGTAACGAATATGGATTGCAAATATCCGACCGGCCACTCATTCTTCCATCAGATACTCCAGAAACTTCAGTGCGTTCTCCGGATTTTTCGTTCCAACCGCTACTGCAAATACCGGATCTTTGATATATTCCGACATCTCCGTGAACCGATTGTCCCCGGAAAGACTGATCCCGTAAGGTTTCACCTCTCCCTGACCGGTTTCATGATCCTCAAAGGAAACCTCGTCATCCTCTTTATAACCGACTGCATACTGATAAGATTCCCCGTATTTTTTCTCCAGGTCTTCTTCTGTTACCTCATCCAGCTTCAAAATAGCCATAACCTGCATATTCCTCAAACAGCTCCCGATCCAGGATCACCACATCGATCTGCACGGTTTTCCGTTTTCCATCTGCTCCCAGAAGATTACTCATATCCGCTGTAACCTGTGCAAGTTTCTTCTCATCCAGAGATTCATCGATCACTGCCGCATAGAGAAGATTCTCCGTTCTCGGCCTTGCCACATGCCATATCAGGGATACTGCCACAGCAATAAGAAGGATCACTCCCACTGCCGGAAGGAGATAATAGTCTTTCAGATATTGTATTTTCTGCTGCCGGTCCATTTCCGGCCATTTTCTTACTTCGGATTTCCGCATAGGTTCTCCTCGTCACAATTCCTGACATTCTTCACATTTAAGTAAGTAGAATGTTTATTTGTTTTTATTTAGCTAAATTTTAATATCTTTTTAGCTAAATATCAACCTGATCAGCCCATTAATTTTGCAATGTACTTAACTTTGTCTAATACGCACAAAGAAGGAGCACTGTTTTTGTTACTTTTACAGTGCCTCTCTGGGTCGTTATACTACTGGCCTAAATGCCGTTGTTTTTATTTTGCAGTAAAATGATACAGTCTGCTCTTGAAATCGCCCCAGAAATACTTTCATCAGGAATCCACCCTTCATCAGCATCTCTCCTGTGTAAGTTTCCTCTGTTCCTTCCAGTCTGTATGTTACCTTCGGATCAAAGCCTCTCAGAAATACTTTTCTGGAATGGCTGTTTGGTACGCCAAGTACCTGTACATAAGTTACCAGCACTTCTTTTTTGTCCTGTGAGGAAAGTGCCCAGCAGTCATATTTATGGTTTTCCCGGTAGGATGCGATCCGGTAATACTCTCCCTGCTGGATCAGGTGTCTGTATTTATTGTAGGTTGCCGTCTGCTCCGGAATCAGCGCTCTGTCCTCCTCCGGGATCTTTGTGATATCCAGCTCATAGCCGAAGGTTCCTGCAAGAGCCACATGGCCCCTTGTCTCAAATGGTGTCACACGTCCCACAGAGTGGTTCGGGCAGTCGCTGACATGGGCACCGATCACAGAAAGGGGATATATCAGTGCGCTTCCTTCCTGGATCATCAGACGCTCCACTGCATCCGTATTGTCGGAACACCAGATCTGCGGGCTGTAATAAAGCATTCCCGGATCAAAAACGTGCGCCGCCGCCGGAGCAGTTCTCAAGAAGAAGATCCGGAAACTCCGTAACCAGTCTCTCCTGAAGCTCATAAACACCAAGCACATATCTGTGGAAAAGCTCCTGCTGTCTTTCTTTGGGAAGATAGCTGCTGCCAAGGTCAGAAAGCTGACGGTTCATATCCCATTTCACATAGGCAATGTTTGCACTTCGAAGAACAGATGCCACACATTCGTAGGCATAATCTCTTACTTCCGGTCTGGATAAATCCAGAACATACTGGTTTCTGCTCTGGGTTCCTCACGGCCCTGGATCTGGATCGCCCAGTCCGGATGTGCACGGTAAAGGTCAGAATCCGGTGAGATCATCTCCGGCTCAAACCAGATTCCAAACTGAAGGCCGATCTTGTTTACTTCATCTACCAGATGTTTCAGGCCGCCTGTGATCTTCTCTTCGTTGACTTTCCAGTCACCAAGAGAACAGTTGTCGGAATTACGTTTTCCGAACCATCCATCATCCATGACCAGCATCTCAATGCCACATTTTTTGCCTCTCTGGCAATGTCAAGAAGCTTGTCCGTATTAAAATCAAAATATGTAGCCTCCCAGTTGTTGATCAGGATCGGACGTTTCTCATATTTAAATTTGCTGCGGATGAGATGGTTCCGGTAAAAGTCATGATAACTTCTTGTCATCGCTCCAAGACCGTTTCCGGAGTAAACTATAACCACCTCCGGTGCCTGGAATTCCTCTCCCGGTGTAAGGAGCCAGGAAAATTCCTCCGGATTGATTCCCATAGTCATACGGAGGTTATCAAACTGGCACAGCTCTGTCTCCGCCATAAAAGTTTCCGGAATACACGAAAATGCATGGCGTAAACTTTACCGTTTTCCTGCTCGGTTCCGTTTGTCACAAGGGCAATAAACGGATGTTCCTGGTGGCTGGACTCTCCTCTCGCGGAAGAGATCACCTGTTTTCCGTAATGGAGCTCTCCTGTCTGGATGTGACGCTCTCTTGCCCAGGTTCCGTGAAGAGACAGCATGGAAAAATTCTCATTGTCCATATCCAGGCAGGCACTTAAGATCTTCTCGATGCGGAGATCTTCTTTTCCCTGATTCTGTACACGGAGCTTCGCGTAATTACATTTTCTTTCTCAAAGGCAGTATAGGAAAGGACCACCTCGAGATCCAGATCTGCATCTTTCAGGGTAATCTCCAGTGTTTCTGCCTCATCCTCTGTGGCAAAAGATGCCGGAAGCCCTTTCAGTCCTTTTTTGCCTTTATAGATCTCATGTCCTGTGTAATGCAGCTCACATCCCATATTTCCGGCTGCATTTCGGATATTCAGGCAGCTTTCCCGGTAATCTCCGATTCCTCCGGTTGGATACTCCATGGGAAAGAAATCAAGGAATGCTGATTTCTCTCTTTTGTTTACCGATGGTGTATACGGCGGCTCTTCATTCGAAGAAGATAATTGTCTGCCTCCATAAAAAGTCTGTCCCCGTAATAAATATGTCCCAGAAAACCTTCCGGGCTTACCCCCATCACATAGGTGCTTTTTTCCGTATCAAGACGGAAGATCTTTTTCTCTTCATTAAACGTAACTGACATGTGCCTTCTCCTTTTTTATATTATTAAGCGGATCTTTACGATCTGACTTTATGACTTCCCCAAAACCTGTCAACGCTTCTGCGCTTTATTTTATAAAGCTAATTTTAGCTGTATTATAGTTAATTTTAGTCTTTAAGTCAACGTCTGTTTCTGCTTTTCCCTGATTCTTTTTTGCCCCACTATGTCTCTACTCTTTCACAGACACCGCCGGCATTTCCAGATACCGGTTCAGATCTTCCGTGAGAATACGGATCTTGTCTCTGGTGTCTTGCTCTTTGTAAGTCAGCCGGCTGGCGATCCTGGTAATATAATCCTCCTCTTCAATGATCTCACAGGTCTCCGGGAAATTAATATCATAGTACTGGGCAAGATAAGATACCCAGTAGTCCACCGGCACCTGTCTGTCTGCAGATAATACTGACTCCCTTCTGAGACAGGATTCCCACACTGCCGGCGAGATCAGCCTTCTCCGGCTGTTCTCGAACTCCACGCATGGCTTCAATGGATGCCACCAGTTTCACCCGGCAGTTATCCAGTTTATCTGCATCCCGGATCAGTTTTGCATGAAACAACGTTCTGGCATCATGGATTCCTTCCAGTTTAAAATCACTGTGCTTACGGATCGCCGCATTGATCAGATCATCAAACAGATCCTCACGGACAAAAAAAAAAAACGCCGGATCATCTTTTCCTCCCCGAAGAGAAGTTCCGCCCCGAATACTGCATGATCCATGGTTCCCGGCTCAAAACTGTGAAATCTTCGGATCTGTTCAAAACGTCCGATATCGTGAAGCAGCCCGATCAGCTCTGCAAGTTCCACATCTTCCCTGGAACACTCCATCCTCCTGGCGATCTCCCCTGCGTATTTCACCACACCGTAAGTATGCTCGATCTTCAGATAGATCTGCTCATCCTGCCGGTCGTATTCATCCAGATAATTTTCAAATTCCTGCTTTGCGTGTTCAATATCGATCATCCCGCCACGCACCTCCTGACTTTTCTTCTGTTCCTCTGATATCCCCTGCAAAGAATCCCCCCGTTTATAAAAATGTATCAAAAAAGACGCTATCCTTCAATAACGCTTTTTAAAATATTTAAACTTTTTTATTTTAATTTATTCATATTTCACGATTTCTTTCCGCAGCCGCTTCATGATGCGTTTTTCCAGGCGTGAAATATAAGACTGTGAAATTCCCAGGAGATCTGCCACCTCCTTCTGTGTTTTCTCCATTCCTTCCCCGGTTTCCGATTCCAAACGCAGACGGATGATCATCTGCTCCCGCTTCGTCAGTTATCTGATGGCTTTTCCCAAGCGCGATCTCCACCTCATCTTCCAGACGTCTGGAGATCACATCATCGTCCGTTCCCAGGATATCAGAAAGCAGTAACTCATTTCCATCCCAGTCCACATTCAACGGCTCGTCGATGGAAACTTCCATCTTGGTCTTGCTGTTTCTCCGGAGGTACATCAAAATCTCATTTTCAATACATCTGGATGCATAGGTAGCAAGTTTGATATTTTTTTACCGGATTAAATGTATTGATAGCCTTTATAAGTCCTATGGTTCCGATAGAGATCAGATCTTCCACACTAACTCCTGTGTTGTCAAATTTTTTTTGCAATATAAACCACAAGCCGGAGATTATGCTCGATCAGAACGGCCTTTGCCTCTTTTTCCTTTTCTGTCCCAAGCATTGCTATCACTTCAGCTTCACGCTCCGCCGCAGCGGTGCCGGAAGGATGTCATTTCCCCCAATATAAAAAACATCTCCCGGTCGATTGATCATAAACCTCTGGATCACCTGAAATGGATAAGATCTTACAGCTGCTCTGTTCATAATATAAGCCCCCTTCTTAATTTAATAGTCTGGAATTCAAAAGTATCCCGTACTCTTCTCCCAAAGCTGAGCTCGGATGTTATGGCAAGCACTGGTTTTCCCACATGTACCACCCTTCCGGGAGTTTGGATCAGAAATTCGTCAAGAACCACTGCCAGCAGCAATCCTTTTTTTCCATCTGCGGTACGACAACTCAGAAAATGTGGCTGCAGACTGACAAGCTCCGTATTTTCCAGTCCCTCTGGCTTATCTCTGATATCCATCAGTTTTTTTTACCAGTTCTTCCGATACCAGGCTTCCCAGAAGTTCCTGTTTTATAACAGATACCGGCTGTTTTTTTCACGGGATCCATAAGGAAGTTTCCCGTATCAAAAAATCCATATGTCTGCTGTATCTTCCCCTGATATTTAAGCGTGACCGGATAAATATTCCTTCTGCCAAATCGGAAGGTCTCGGCTGCACACCCCAGTGTATAAAAATGCACCGTAAATCCCTGCCACAAAAAAGCAGAAATGTTTTCACCGTCATGGTCCTTTCCGTTTCCAGTGCCTGATAGATCCCGCCTACCACAAAAGCTGTGAAATACAAAGCCAGAATGGTTTTCGCAAGAAGGCCTCCTTTTTTTTCAGGCGAAAAAGCAAAAGGGATCGCATAAAAAAAAAGCGCAGCCGCCATGGATCAGTACAGCAGCAGGAAAAATAATCTTAAAAAGGTACACAAAGAAGCAGGCAGGATACAAAAGATCCAAAGGCAGCGGATAACACGCCATCTTAAGCGTTTCCCGTCAAGATGCAGAAATTTCCCACAAGATCTTAAAAGCATATAATCCAATAAGGAAATTCGTCATAAAAACGATATCTATGTATATATTCTGATACATAAGACTCCCCCACTGCTGTTTTATCTGCCATTGATTCTCAACTTTGGTAAGTACATTTTATTATAGGGCAGGCTCTGTGCATATTTTTGTCAAAGTTGGATGTCGATTCTTCAAACTTATCGGGGCATTTCTGTCTGCATCGACATTTTATAGATTTTTTTCTATGGATCAGCGACAAAAATGTATAAATTTTCCGTACAATATGTGTATTTATTGATTTTCGCACTTTTATAGTGTTAAAATATTTTTTATTATATATTTCGTAAAAAAATTTCTATTTTATGAGATACAGGAGGGAATCGAACAATGATCAATATTACCGGACATACCGGGCTTACCGGCCTTCTGGGAAGCCCAGTGGCACACAGCGTATCACCTTTAATGCACAATGAAGCATTTCGTTACCTCGGGCTTGATTATGTGTATCTCTGTTTTGATGTGACAGAGGAGACCCTTCCCCAGGCAGTGGAAGGACTGAAAGCCTGCGGGATCAAGGGCTTTAACCTGACCATGCCAAACAAGAATAAGATCGTGGAGCTCCTGGACGAACTTTCTCCTACCGCACAGCTGATTGGAGCGGTAAATACCGTCCGCAATGATAATGGAAAATTAAAGGGATTTAATACCGATGGTTATGGATTTACCCAGTCTGCCAGAGATGCAGGCTGTGATGTGAAGGGACGCACCATCACCGTTATGGGTGTGGGCGGTGCCGGAATGGCAATCTGCGGACAGTCCGCCCTGGAAGGTGCAAAAAAGATCCATGTTTTTGCACGTCCTACCAGCCGTTACTGGGAACGTGCCGCTGCCATGGCAGAAAAAATGTCTCATATGACAGAATGTCAGATGATCCTTCATGAGATGGATGATCACGCCGCTCTGAAAGACGCACTGGAAGAAAGCACTCTTCTGATCAACGCTACCTCTGTGGGAATGGTTCCGGATGTGACCGGCACAGTCATCCCGGACAAAACTCTGTTCCATCCGAACTTACGGTAGCCGATGTTGTGTATGAACCAAGAGAAACAAGACTTCTTAGAGAAGCCCGGGAAGCCGGATGTCCAACCTTTAACGGAATGTACATGCTGCTTCACCAGGGCGTAAAAGCATTCCACATCTGGACCGGACTGGATATGCCGGTTGAGATTGTAAGAGAGAAATATTTTAAATAATCCATCCCTGTTAATACACGATCCGCATATTAATTCCCTGTGGGAAATCTCCGTATTTTTCTCCGAAGAGATTGATTCCACCCTGATTTATGGCATCCGGGCGCACTCCGATCCTCAGAGAAATATACGGTTTTCCTGACAGGCGCACGGTTTCCAGTATATTCTCATCGTTCACCTTAATCTCATTGATGTAACATCCATCTTTTCGCAGAGAAACTCCTGTCATAAATCCATACTGCGTCAGACCTATGGGCCATACATTTGGTGTCAGTCTTCCTCTTCTTGCTCCCAGATCTCCCGGACATGTATAAGTCCCAATCTCTGTTCCATTAACTGAAAAAGTAATATCCGACGGCCACTGGGCATTATATCCAGGTGCTTCCGAACAGAGTTCCATGGAAAAGTTCATCTCCTGGATGTTCCAGAGGGGATTTATTTGTTGGGAAACGATATTCTATATATCCCCGGCTGAACCAGATCAGCTGCGCCTGCTGCCTGTCCGTCGAATAAAAAAGACCTTGGATCATCAAAAGTATCAATTACCCCGTTCATTCCCGCCAGGCCACAGGAAGGTTCCACCTGAAAATCTGTATAATTTCCAAGGGGCATCTGGTATACCAGCGTATTTTCCGCCGCGCTGATATCCGTATCATACGCTTCCAGATGAAACGAAATAAAATCGCACATGCAGACTCTCATGGAGCCATGAATTCCCGGCTGGCTTTCTGTAGATACCAGATGAGCATCCTCCAGACAGCTGATATGCAGCGCTGTTGAAGATAACGGGATTCCCAGTCTTCTGGAAATTTCCTGCAGCGACAGCGGATGCACCTTTATCAGATTCAAAATATCAATCCGCACCGCTGAAGACAGCGCCTTTCCGATTGCTGTGATCCATGGTTTGTGACTCTCTGTTGACAGGTTCAGTTCCAGTTCCTTTTCTGTTGTAATTCCCTGACTGATTCTTTCTTCCGCCATTCTTTTTTCCTCCGTTTCAAGATTCATGTAATGAATATCTGCTTCTTTTCTTATTTATTTCATTATTTATGTAATAAATATCATTTTTTTCAAAAATTATAATACAAATTGCATTATACATTCTTGTTACAATCGCAGATTTGCGTCATTTTGCATTAAAACCATTTGATTTTTTCGAATTTTTATGACTACAATTATGAGTATAAAAAAGAGAAAAAACTTTTTGAAGCTTCGTTTTTTCCTCTACTTCCAGTAATTATGTAATAAATTTATTAACCCTATTATATGGCAGCCAGCGTAACCTGACAACATTCTTTTTTATATCCCGGGCAATACCCATTACGGATATTTCAATATTGATTTTACTCAAAGAAAGGATTTAACTCTATGAGAAATGAATATCCGCGCCCTGATTTCATCCGGGAGAAATGGATGCCTTTAAATGGTACCTGGAATTTTCAGGACGGAACCGACAAAACTCCCGTAAAAATCCAGGTTCCCTTCCCGCCCCAGAGCAGACTCAGCGGGTTTCAGAAAGAACTTACTTCTGACAGAATCACCTATCAGCGAAATTTTTTTTATCCCGGCAGAGTGGATCGGTCAGAGAATTCTTCTTCACTTCGGAGCTGTTGACTACAAATGCAGCGTATTTATCAACGATCATTGTGTCGGCTTTCATGAAGGCGGTCAGTCCTCCTTCACCTTTGATATCACAGATTTTCTTTCCGGAGGTGAAGAAACACTCACCGTGGCAGTTACCGATTACCTGCATGATGAAACCGTTCCCAGAGGCAAACAGTTCTGGAAATCATCCGGCGAGTTTATCTGGTACACGCAGTCCAGCGGCATCTGGCAGTCCGTATGGCTGGAGCCGGTAAATGAAGCTCACCTGGAAAAACTGTGCGGTCTTTCCTCAGACTGTGACTTTGTCGCAATCCGCCCGGAAGCCGTCCTGATTTCTCCGGAAACGTGAATGATGCCGTGCATTTCCAGGGAAAGATCACCGGGTGTGATGCTGCGTGGAACTACCATTCCTACACCATAGACTGCGATGGTATCGAATTACGGGCAGATACCCTGTTTGAAACCAACCGGCAGCGCAATATGGGCGAAATGCTTCAGCTCCAGATTTGAAAGAAGATATTCTTCATCTTCATTAATAACTCCTGACTTTACGGAGGTATTCCCTGCAAAAAAACTCCCACCAACAGGCAGCTATAAACAGCTGTCTCTGTCAGCGGGAGTTTGGTTATGTTATTTTATATCTTCTTATTTCTTTTCTTCCTGAACTTCGATCTTACGGATAGTCTTGTTCTTGATCTCTTCTTTGATGAAGCTGATGAACTCGCCAAGATCTTTCATTCCTTCATCACCAAGGTAACGGCTTCTTACGGAAACCTTGCCCTCTTCTTCCTCTTTTGCACCAACGATAAGCATGTATGGTACTCTCTCAAGACGTGCCTCACGGATCTTGTATCCCATCTTCTCAGAACGTCCCGTCTACGGAGCAGCGGATGCCTGCCTCTTTCATCTGGGCCTCTACCTTCTGCGCATAATCGTTGAACTTCTCGGAGATCGGGATCACACGAACCTGCTCCGGGCAGAGCCATGTCGGGAACATTCCTGCATACTTCTCAATGAGCCATGCAAGAGTTCTCTCATAGCATCCCATAGATGTACGGTGGATGATGTACGGACGCTGTTTGTCGCCGTTCTCATCAATATAGTACATATCAAACTGTTCTGCAAGAAGTGCATCCCACTGGATTGTGATCATGGTGTCTTCTTTTTCCGTATACGTTCTTGGCATTGATATCAACCTTCGGTCCGTAGAAAGCAGCCTCTCCTACATCCTCTGTGAACGGAATGTTCAGCTCGTTCAGCATCTGGCGGATATGACCCTCTGTCTCCTCCCATACTTCCGGCTCACCGATATATTTCTCTTTGTTTGTCGGGTCCCATTGGAAAGGTGATAGGTTACATCTTCCTCAACACCAAGTACCTGCAGGCAGTACTGTGCAAGTGCGATACAGTCTTTGAACTCTTTTACCATCTGGTCCGGTCTTACGATCAGATGTCCCTCGGAAATCGTAAACTGACGAACTCGTGTCAGGCCATGCATCTCACCGGAATCCTCGTTACGGAACAGTGTGGATGTCTCGCCCAGACGGATCGGCAGATCACGGTAGCTGTGCTGCTCTGCTTTGTATACATAGTACTGGAACGGGCATGTCATCGGACGAAGTGCGTAAACCTCTTTGTCCTTTTCCTCGTCCCCAAGTACGAACATGCCGTCTTTGTAATGATCCCAGTGTCCGGAGATCTTGTAGAGATCACTCTTTGCCATCAGAGGAGTTTTTGTTCTTACATAGCCACGTTTTGTCTCCTCATCCTCGATCCAGCGCTGAAGCTCCTGCATCATGATCACACCGTTTGGCATGATAAGCGGAAGTCCCTGTCCGATTACGTCTACTGTTGTGAAGATCTTCATCTCACGGCCAAGTTTGTTATGATCGCGTCTCTTAGCCTCTTCCATCTGCTCCAGATGCTCTTTCAGCTCATCCTTTGTTGCATATGCAGTTCCGTAGATACGTGTGAGCATTGCGTTTTTTCTCGCTTCCTCTCCAGTATGCGCTGGAAGAAGAAAGAAGCTTGAATGCTTTGACTCCTTTTACGCTCATCAGGTGTGGTCCTGCACAGAGGTCTGTCCAGTCTCCCTGGGAATAGAAGGAAATCTCCTCTCCCTCCGGAAGATCCTCGATCAGCTCTACCTTATATGGCTCATTTTTCTCTTTGAAGTATGCGATGGCATCCTCACGGGATTTTGTGAAACGCTCAATCTTTGCGCCTTTTTTTGATGATCTTCTTCATCTCTTTTTCGATGGCATCAAGATCCTCACGGGAAAATGGCTCGTGGTCGAAATCATAGTAGAATCCTGTATCAATGGATGGTCCGATGGCAACCTTTGCCTCCGGATACAGATTCTGTACAGCCTGTGCCATTACATGAGATGCTGTATGACGGAGAACTGCAAGGCCCTTCTCATCTCTTGCTGTAAGGATGTTAAGCTCACAGTCATCCTCAAGGACTGTACGAAGATCTACAACCTCTCCGTTTACTTCTCCTGCACATGCAGCACGTGCAAGGCCTTCGCTGATGTCATATGCGATATCGATCACTGATCTTGCTTCTGAGTATTCTTTTTTTGAGCCGTCTTTTAATGTAATAATCATGATTGTTTCTCCTTTCGTTTTCAACGAGTTTCTATGATACACAGTGCATTTTCCTGTACCGGAGATCTTTTCCCGGAAAATACTGTGGAGTAATTTTCTCCGGAATAAAAAAAAAATCCCCTTACAGTACATCACGCACTGTAAGGGACGAGTTTATTCATTCTCGCGGTTCCACCCTGCTTGCTCCATATAAACAGATACCTGTCAAATACAAAGCCTCTCAATTTATGATGATAACGGAATCACCGGACCGGATTGGGGCCACTCGGAGGTAGTTTTCAACTGTTTCCCGATAAGATGTTTCCAGCACTTCACATCTCTCTCTGTAACATTTTCACAGTTTACTCGTCTCGTCAACGTGTTTTTATTTCTTTTTCTGTGGTTCATTATAAGCGCAGCATTTTTATTTGTCAACGCATGTTTAAAAAAAATTTTCACAGATTTCCCATCATTTTATCCTTGATGATTGCCAGAATTTCTCTTGGAATGTAGACCAGAAGACGCCAGCTTCGATATCTGGAAGGTACCATAACAACTTCCCGGAAGCCGCATTTCCTTGCAATAGCTGCTCCTCTCCATACATGAAAATTGTTGGTCACCACGCCTATGGAACAATCTGTGGTTCCGATCTTCCTGCGGCTGAATTCCAGATTCTCCTTCGTGCTGGTGGACTCTTCTTCCAGGATCAATCTGTTCCCCTCTATCCCATGTCCGATGAGATAACGGTACATGGCCTCTGCCTCGGAAATGTTTTCTCCGTCACCTTTTCCACCGGAGAGAACTGCCCTTGTGCCAGGATTCTCCTTAAGATAAAGAAGAGCCCTTCTGGCTCGTTCCAGAAGGGCAAGTGTCATCCGTGTTCCGTCCACGTGGGCACCTAACACGATAATGTAATCCAGATTCTTCTTTACACTCATTATCTTCCGCAGCAGTATTTGTATTTCTTGCCGCTTCCGCATGGGCACGGATCGTTTCTTCCGACTTTGTGTGGTTTCACAACTGTGCCGGATTTCTTCTGCTCCATGTAGAGAGCTTTCTTCTTCTCTTCTGTGAAAATCTTGTCCCACTGAGGAAGGTTGTAAAGCCAGTCAGCCTTGGCGTCTACCATGTTCTTATAGAGAGCTTCTTTATCAAATGCAAGGTTAACCTTGGTGTTCTCATCCATAGTCTCGATCGGTTCGGAACCTTCAGGCTGTCGTTGATTCCGTCAAGGAAACCAACCATAGTCATAACATCCTGACCGTATTTCTCAGCAAGCTCTTTAACAGTTCCGGAAACAACCTCATCCGGGTTCTCCAGAAGCTGCTCGTAAATGTTCTTCTCAATGTTAAAATAAGTTGCCCAGAAGCGCTGAAGCTTATTCTTATCTGCATTCTGATTATAAGCAACGGAACGCCACTGCTCAAGAATTGTCATATCGCTCATTGTCTGATCCTCTTTTCCAAAATTTTAGATGAATAAAGCGGCCGTTTCATTCCGCTTCGCAATTTTTGTTTATTATATCATCTTTTGGTGAAGAAAGCAAATACATCTATCTCATATCCACAAAAATCCACATAAAAAAGATACTTTCTCACCTGCAGCCGTCACTGTACTGTGCAGAATATTTTTTTGGAAAATCACGAAAAAGGACAGCAACTTTTCCCATTCACTGTCCTTTTCCTATGTGTCTTATATCATATCCTGTTTATTTTACTGAAGGTACTGATTGGACTTCCAGATCACACTTACCAGACGTGCAATGCATGCGCGCAGGTCCTCGATCTTAAGTGTTCCCTCTTTCAGTCCTTTTCTGAGATTGTCATGATCTCCGAAACATCCCGGCATTACCAGGTCATTTCCCGCTCTCATGCAGCCGGATGCTGTACAGCTGTCTCCCTGTTCTGTAGTCGTCCAGTCTGTCATGATCGCTCCTTTAAATCCCCATTTCGTTTCTGGCGGACTCTGTACAGAGATCATAATTGTTTGCCGCATGAATACCGTTGATCAGATTGTAACTGGTCATGATGGACATTGGCTGTGCTTCTTTTACCGCAATTTCAAATCCTTTGAGATAAACTTCGCGAAGTGCACGCTCAGACACAACACTGTCTGATCCCATACGATTGTCTTCCTGATTGTTGCAGGCAAAATGTTTGATGGTCGTTCCACATCCATAATTGGACTGAACACCTTCTGTCATAGCTGCCGCAATGGTTCCGGATACATACGGGTCTTCGGAATAGTATTCGAAGTTTCTTCCGCAGAGAGGATTTCTGTGGATATTCATTCCCGGTGCCAACCAGAGTGTTACTCCGAAATGTTCCATCTCTATTCCGATCATGGCTCCCACTTCACGGATCAGCTCCCGGTTCCAGGTCTGCGCAAGCAGTGTTCCTACCGGGATCGCAGTACAGTACTGATAATATCTTTCTCCCGGAAGTTCTCTGGAATCGTCATAGAACAATCCACCTTCCAGACTGAACTCAAATGGCATGGAAACAATGCTTCCGTCATTTACATGATAATACTTCATCAGGCGAAGTCCTGCCGGTCCGTCTGCCAGAACGATGCTTGCAAGACCTTTGTCTACTGCACAGCGATGGGTTTCACCTGCAGAACCTGGAACGGAAATTCCTGCTGCGCCAAGATTGCCACCCTGTGCTTTGCCCGGATCTCCTGCTGCCAGATCGATCAGATCTTCTTCTGACAAGGTATTTACAAAATCCATTGCTTCTTTTTCATAGAGGTCTGCATTCTTCTTATATTCCACAGTCTCGGTAGCAATGTCTGCTCCACGAATGTTAAGAACAGTCAGTTCCTCCTCTTTCGCCTGCTGCGCTGCTGCCGCCGCACGTTTTGCTGTTTGGATGCTTCCTGAGAAATTTCTTCCAGTTCCTGTTCAGCGGGAAAAGATTTCTGACCTGTCTTCGGATCACTTCCTGATCCAGTTTTATGCCTCCGCAGAGTTTTGCTGATGCAAGACTGTTTCCGACCCATATGCCATAAAAACCACTCTCAAGGATCCATGCAGCTCTCTTCTCATCATAAGAAGTCAGCCCATCCATCTTTACTTCCATGGTAACTTCCTGTGCTTCTCCCGGTTTCAGCTCGTTTGTCTTTGCATAGGCTGCAAGACGGTGTGCTTCTTTTTTCGAGGATGCCGCCCGGCAGGGATGCGTAAACCTGTACGACTTCTTTACCGGAAACATTTCCCGTATTTCTGACCGTTGCCGTAACACGGATCTTTTCTGCTGATACCGCTTTCAGAGCACATCCGGTGATCTCAAAGTCTGTATAGGAAAGACCGTAACCGAATCCATAGCGCACCGGAACTTCAAAAGTATCAAAATAGCGGTATCCCACATAAATTCCCTCATCATAAAGCTCTGTTTCCACATTTCCGTTATTATGTGAAAACTTCTCGGAGCTGGGATAATCCTCATATTTATAAGCCCAGGTATCTGCCAGTTTACCGGATGGGTTCACCTTACCGGACAGGATATCCGCAAAGGCATTTCCGCCTTCCATTCCAGGCTGTACGATCACCAGAAGGGCTCTGATATTGCGGAACTCATCCATAAAGGAAAGATCCACCTGTGCACCTGCATTGATCACAACAACCACATTCTTATAATAAGCACAGATATCTGCCAGCATCTGATGCTCTTCTTCACTGAGATCATAATCGCCTTTGTCAGCAGTACGGTCTGATCCTTCTCCTGCGATCCGGCTCAGAACATAGATCGCGTTTTCTGTATCTTCTCCTTCGGCTGGTTTCTGGATCGGATCTCCTGCCGGCATCTTAAAGGGAGTGGTGCTGTATACCGTAAAGAAATCCATGGTATCTGCACCTTCTCCTGTTTTTGAAAGGATACTTCTCTTCCACTCCTGACGTGCATTTTCATAGATCTGGTCGTAGCTTTCGATCCACGCTTCTGTTGTCACCTGGAATCCGGCATTTTTCATTCCCTGAAAAACAGATACGCGTTCACGCTCATTGACATCTCCGGAGCCGGTTCCTCCCTTGATGGTCCTGCCTGCACCGGCACCATAAAGTGCCACTTTACTTCCTGCTTTCAGCGGAAGGATATGATCTTCATTTTTTAGTAAAACGATTCCCTCTGCCGCTGCACGGCGGGCCACTTTACGATGTTCCAATTCCCATGGCTGCACTTTGGGATCTGTAGTGCCGGAAAATTTTCTCTCTTTCAAAATACGTGTCATGATTATTCCTCTCTGATAAAATCTGCAAATGTTTCTTTTATTTTCTGTTCGTCATCTGTACCTGCATTCAGGACTAGCGGCTTGGAAAGATCAAGGCTGAAGATTCCCATGATCGATTTTGCATCTACATAATATTTACCGCTCTGCAGATCCATGTCGCAGTCAAAATTTGATCTGCAAAGTTTATTGAAATTTTATTCATTGCATTCCTTGCCAATTCGGATTACCAGTATGTCTTAACCTGGATTTAATTTTACCATTCC
>ENA-OQAR01000151-OQAR01000151.1-human-gut-metagenome-genome-assembly--contig:-NODE-151-length-18303-cov-2.553532_pt1 | contig 18303 bp, 31 predicted proteins | sample MGYA00242738_ERZ504533 | MGnify/ENA primary metagenome ERZ504533 (study PRJEB26092, sample SAMD00036276) | human gut metagenome | host: Homo sapiens | study: EMG produced TPA metagenomics assembly of... | reverse complement strand
TGAGGTGGGAGATCCGGCTCTAATAAGGCAAGGACGGCACTAAAAATATACAAGGGATCTTGCAGACAATGGAAGGTGATTCCATTACTGTGCAGGATCACGACGGAAAAGAATGGCATCTGCAGCTTGCTGAAATCGCAAAAGCAAAGCTGGCAGTTATTTTCTAAAGTGGGAGGAAAAAAATATGAAGAAAACACAGATTTTTGCAGGGATTTTATGTTTGGGTATTACAGCGACACTGATGACAGGATGTGGAAAAAGCGGGACTGTTGTTTCAGATAAGGAAGATGACTGCATAGTTGTTGAACTTCCGGATGATTACGGAGTCAGAGATATTTTTAACATCGTGTCCAGCACGGAGATTTCTGTGAGCGCGATCAGTGATCCGACGGTGGCACAGTTTTATATGATCGGAAAACTGGAAGATGGAGGCAGTGTAGTATGGAGGTCCAAGGAAGAACAGACTTTTGTGTATACGGAAAAAGAAGTGAAAGGTGTGGAAGTCAGTCATTATGGCAATGAGCTGAGAGATAAAACCCCGATATCTCTTGAGGAATTTGATGAGATATGTGAGAGTAAAGAAGGATGAAGATCAAAAAAAGTAAAACCCGACTTTGACTATCCATCTGCTAATCTACAGACATATCAAAAAACACTAACGTGATTAGGAAAGGGAGGAAACACAAAATGTTTATTATAGTGGATTTGGGAGCACTTATAATATTTCTGGCAATATTGGGAATTGGATTGGGGTATACGATCATCAGTAATATAGGTCCTATATTATTTATGATTACGTCCATAATCGCATTTTTTGGGTGGAGGTTACATATTTTTTACCGGATTTACGAAGAAAACAATATCACACAAAATAGCAACCTGTGTAATGGTTTAATGATCATGACCATTTTTATCTATGTATTATTTATGATTGATTCTGCAGCCTGGGGAGATAATCTCTCAAAAGGAAGTTATATAGTAATAGAACATTTTGACTTTCTGATGAAAAATATATTTTTTACATCATTAATTGTTGGTCTTGTTTTGATTGAGGTTGCGTTAATACCTGGACAGATAAAAGTACTAGCAGATATTACAAGCAAAAAGGGAGAAGCAATTTTGAATATCATTTCAATTTTTCTTGTAATTGCAATCTATGTTGCTACGTTTCAGATTACCGTAAAAGACAATTTTAATAACAATATAGGAGCTTTTGCGGAGTTAAATAATCCAAAATACGAAGTAATGCAGAATGTTGATATAAGAAATTATGATCTTCTCTTTGCAAAAACAGGAAGTTTTAAAGCCGGCACAAAATTATATAGTCATGGTAGCAGCATGGAGTACAAAGATACTGAATATGTAGAAGTTACAGATGGAAAACAATTGGGTTATGTACGGGCCGAGGCTTTGAAAACGTTATATTAAAAAAAGTAAAAACCGGTTCATTTCTCTCAGCGGGTAATCTGTAGTTACTTCAGAAAAATACTAAAAGGTGGGAGAAAAAAAGAGGACGATGCAGATATCATCGTCCTCTGTCTGTATCTATCGCATAAACATCCTCACCATCTTCTCATAAACCTTCCGATACTTCTGATACCGCATAGGAAGATCGATCCAGGTTTCTTATCCACGATGCTCTTATAGTGCGAAAATGTCCGGAAGCCGTCGATGCCGTGGTAGGAGCCCATGCCGCTTTCACCGAAGCCGCCGAATCCCATATTGCTGGTTGCCAGATGGATGAGGACATCGTTGATACAGCCGCCGCCGAAACCGCAGCGGGAAGTTACTTCCCGGGAGGCTTTTTTCGTCGCTGGTGAAGAGGTAGAGGGCCAGTGGATGAGCCATAGAGTTGATCTTTGCTACCGCGCTTCCCAGAGATTCGTAGGTGAGGACCGGAAGTACCGGTCCGAAGATCTCCTGCTGCATGACCGGATCGTCGAAAGTTACGTTATCAAGGATCGTTGGTTCGATCTGAAGTGCTTCACGGCTGGAACCGCCACCGCAGACGGTTTTGGCAGGATCGATCAGGCCGTTGATACGGTCGAAATGTTTTTCGTTGATGATCTTCCCGTAATCCCGGTTTTTCAGAGGTTCTTTGCCGTACTGGCGGCTGATCTGGCGGCGAAGTTCTGCAACCAGTGCGTCTTTGATCTCCGGGTCGCAGTAATATAGTCCGGAGCCACGCAGGTCTGGCCGCAGTTTAAAAATTTGCCGAATACGATACGTTTGGCTGCAAGGCGGAGATTAGCAGTTTTATCCACGATGCAGGGACTTTTTCCTCCAAGTTCCAGTGTGACCGGGGTGAGATATTCGGAGGCTTTTTCATGACTTCTTTTCCTACAGCCTGGCTTCCGGTGAAAAAGATGTAGTCAAAGTGCAGGCTGAGAAGGTGGGTATTTTCCGCGCGGCCGCCTGTAACAACGGATACATATCTGGGATCAAAACACTCATGGATCAGAAGGCGGATCACTTCGCTGGTTGCCGGAGAGTAGGCGCTTGGTTTCAGGATGGCGGTGTTTCCGGCTGCAATGGCATCGACCAGCGGTTCAATGGTGAGAAGGAACGGATAGTTCCATGGACTCATAATGAGAACGACGCCATAGGGAGATGGTTTGCGGAAACTGCGGGAGTGGAACTGTGCCAGCGGAGTTGGTACGGTTTCTTCTTTTGCGTAAGAGCGGATATTTTTCAACATATGTGTGATCTCGGAGAGCACCAGTCCGGTTTCACACATATAGCTCTCGAAAATTGCTTTTTCCCAGGTCTTTTCGGAGAGCAGCATGGATCTGTGCTTCGTGTTTTCGGATGGAGGCACGGAGGCGTTTCAGGGCGCTGATACGGAAATCGAGATTTAAAGTTGCGCCGGAGTAGAAATACTGGCGCTGTTTTTCCAGAAGCTGGGTGATCTGTTCTTTTTCCATGGAATTTATGGTCCTTTCTGAAAAATCCTGCTTTGCCAAATATCAGAAGTTGTCTGAAAAGGATATATCTCGGAATATAAAATAAGGCATAAGCAGTGGTAGTGTTGTGAATGATATAGACGACGGATGGCGGATGAAAATACTCAGCAGCTGCCAGCCGGCGGCATCAGTCTGTAATACAGGGTTTCCAGTTCGCTGGCATCCATCAGCACAGGAACCGGATACAGAGGATTGGCTTCTTTGTCGGCATAATGGGCAAGTTCAGGGATGTCGGTTTCCTGGATTTCCGGAATATAGTCTCCGATGCCAAAACGCTTTTTCATATCTTTGACGGCATCAATGAACATACGGGAGGCAGTTTTATCGTCTTCATTTTTGTCACAGAGACCGGCAGCTACGGCCAGATTGCGGAGTTTATGGGTAATGCTGTCCCCATAAGTTTCCAGCACCATAGGCAGGATCACGGCATTGGCAAGTCCGTGAGGCACGTTATATTTTCCGCCGAGGGAATGGGCAACTGCGTGAACGTATCCGACATAGGATTTGGTGAAAGCACAGCCTGCAAAATAGGAAGCGCGGAGCATGTTCCGTCTTGCTTCAATATTCTGCCCGTCTGTGTAGGCGGTATCCAGATTTTCAAAGATCAGCCGGACTGCATCCAGAGCGTTTTTACGGGTGCCGGGGGTGGTAGAGTTTCCGATATAAGCTTCTACCGCATGAGTGAGAGCGTCCATTCCGGTAGTGGCGGTGATAAACGGCGGAAGGCTTAAGGTAACCTTCGGGTCAAGAACTGCGTACCGTGGGATCAGCGGAAAATCGTTGATGGCGTATTTATGGCGGGTCTTTGCATCGGTGATCACGGCTGCAAGTGTGGTCTCACTTCCGGTTCCTGCAGTTGTGGGGATGGCGATGAGAAGAGGAAGCTTTTTGTGGACCTTCAGGATTCCCTTCATCTGTGCCAGAGACTGGTGCGGTTTGGCAATGCGGGCTGCGGTAGCTTTTGCACAGTCCATGCTGGAACCGCCGCCAAAGCCGATGATCGCCTGGCAGTCGTTGTCCAGATACATATGAAGAGCCTCGTCCACATTGACGGTCGTGGGATTTGCTACGGTTTTGTCATAGATCTGGTAGGAAATGCAGTTTTCGTTTCAGAGTCTGCTCCAGGCGTTCTGTAAGGCCAAGTTCGGATACCTGTGTCTGTGATGATCAGTACGTTGTTATAACCTCTTTTTCCAGACTTCCGGGATACCTCTGACGCTTCCGATGATCTTCGGATTGCGGTAAGGAAGTACGGGAAGTGCAAATTTAAAGATGTTCTGGAAAATACGGCAGTAAGCTTTTTTTAATGGATTCATGGCAGTTTTCATTCCTTTTAAAATCAAATTGTTTTATTCTAAACATTATATATAGCAGTTGGGATGGGAAAAGTCAAGATTCCGGTTTGTGGAAGTGGATTTTTGGCAGTCATAAAAAATAAAACAGGAAAATATAATATTGTCATGGCTGAAAATATCCGTTAGACTAAAAGCAGCCAAACAGAATTTAACCAAATAGCGAAGCGGATTGCGAATATCCGCTTGACTCACGGAGGAAATCATGCCAGGAACAGACATATCCGAAAAAAAATCCGCTTCACGTATCCGAAGTGGATGATAATTTAAAAGAATTAAGTCCTCACGGTTCCTTTGAGCTGCCGGTGGAAACGTACACGGGAAACTGTGAGATCTTTCATGCACTGTATGATCACTGGCACAGTGAAATGGAGATCATGTATATTGAGAAAGGCAGCGGTTTTGCCAGACTGAACCGGGAGAGTATCCGACTGAAAAAAGGGGATATTCTGATCGTAAACTGCGGGGTTCTTCACAGTATGCGGACAGATTTAAACAATCCTCTCTATTATAAAAAGTGTGGTGTTTTGGACTTGGATTTCTGGCCGGCAGCCGGGAGATATCTGCCAGGAATGTGTGGTATCCCCTCTGATGGAAAACAGGGCAGAATTCTGCCATCATATAGAAGAAGGAGATTCCGGGTATGAGAAGCTTAAGGAATTTTTTGGAGATCCATACCTGTCATACAGAGAAGAAACCATATTTTTATGTGAAGCTGAAAATGCTGTTCTTTGATTTCTTTTATGAAATGCTGACCAGGCATTATATTATTCCGGTAAGTACAGAGCAGAATAAAAGCCTTGCGGCAGTGAAGGAAGTTCTGGATCATATCAGCCTTCACTATCAGGAAAATCTTACAGTTTCGGAACTTTCCGGGCTTTCCAATTACAGTGAATATTATTTTATGAAGCTTTTTCGCCAGTATACGGGAAAAACTCTGGTGGAGTACATCAATGATTTCCGTATGGAGAAGGCAAAATATCTTCTGACCCATTCGGACGCACCGGTGACAGAGATTGCCATGAACGTGGGATTCAACAGTACAAGCTATTTTATCAAGAAATTCCAGCAGGCAAATGAGATTTCCCCACATAAGTACAGAAAGAGCATGGGACAGTCAGTCTGACAAATATCTTGCATATCATGACAGGATTGTTATATTTTTGCATCTTGATGCGTGATATCCTAATACCATCAAAAACAAAGCAAACAACCTTGTAAAAACACATTTCATCCCATAAAGATCCATGAAAGGAGATCAAAAATGGAAACGTTAAGCAAAGTATTCGAAGACAAATATAACAAAAAATGTCAAAGACTGTACAAACGAGGAAATCTATCACGGACTTCTCTCCTGGACAAAGGAGCAGCTGAAAGGCCGCGGATATCAGGAAGGAAAAAAGAAGATTTATTATATTTCTGCAGAGTTCCTTATCGGAAAACTTCTCTCCAACAACCTGATCAATCTCAGTGTTTATGACGAAGTCGCAAGATATCTCAAAGAGAACGGCAAAGAACTTTCCATGATCGAGGAGATCGAGCCGGAGCCATCTCTTGGAAACGGCGGTCTTGGACGTCTGGCAGCCTGCTTCCTGGATTCCATCGCAACTCTGGGACTTCCGGGAGAAGGAATCGGACTTAATTATCACCTTGGACTTTTCAAACAGGAGTTCAAAGATCATCTTCAGTTTGAGACACCGAACCCGTGGATCGAGCCGGAGAGCTGGCTGACAGACGCAGGCGTTCCTATTACGTACCGTTTAAAGGCTTTATGCTAAAATCCACACTGTATGATATTGATGTGGCAGGATATGAGAATAAGGCTATCAAGCTTCGTCTCTTTGATATTGATATTGCAGATGAGAGCATTGTAGGAGAGGGAATCTCTTTTGACAAAAAAGATCTTCTTCACAACCTGACTCTGTTCCTGTATCCGGATGACAGCGATGACGCCGGAAGAAAGCTTCGTATTTACCAGCAGTACTTCATGGTAAGCAATGCGGCACAGCTGATCCTGGATGAGGCGACTGCCAAAGGCTCCAACCTTCATGACCTTGCAGATTACGCAGTGATTCAGATCAACGATACACATCCGAGTATGGTAATTCCGGAGCTGATTCGCCTTCTCACAGAGCGTGGAATTGAGTTTGAGGAGGCCTGCGAGATCGTATCTCATGTATGCGCTTACACCAACCATACCATCCTTGCAGAGGCACTTGAGAAATGGCCGGTTTCCTATCTTGAGGAAGTAGTTCCGCACCTGATGCCGATCATCCGCAAACTGGATGAGCGTATCAAGGCAAAATACCCGCAGGAAAATCTTGCCATCATTGACAAGAATGACCTGGTCCACATGGCACATATGGACATCCATTACGGATTTTCCATCAATGGTGTTGCATCCCTTCATACAGACATCCTGAAGGAGACAGAGCTTCATCAGTTCTATGAGATTTATCCGGAGAAATTTAATAATAAGACAAATGGAATCACCTTCCGCAGATGGCTCCTTCACTGTAACCATCCGCTGACCGAGTACATCACATCCATGATCGGCGACGGCTTCCGCAAAGATTCCTTTGAGCTTGATAAAAATGCTTGAATTTAAGGGAAATCAGGACGTTCTTGCAAATATCCTGAAGATCAAACAGGACGCAAAGAAGAGATGTGCAGAATTTATCAAGGCCAATACAGGCGAGGAGATCAACACACACAGTGTTTATGATATCCAGATCAAACGTCTCCATGAGTACAAACGTCAGCAGCTGAATGCACTTTATATCATCGACCGCTACCTGAAGATCAAAGCCGGCGAGAAGCCGCAGCGTCCGGTAACCTTTATCTTCGGTGCAAAAGCAGCTCCTGCATACATCATTGCAAAGGACATTATCCACCTGATCCTCTGCTTACAGGAACTTATCAACAATGATCCGGAAGTTTCTCCATACATGAAGGTTGTTATGGTGGAAAACTACAACGTAAGTGCAGCAGAGAAGCTGATCCCGGCCTGCGATATCTCCGAGCAGATTTCTCTTGCATCCAAAGAGGCCAGCGGAACCGGAAACATGAAGTTTATGCTCAACGGTGCGGTAACACTGGGAACCATGGATGGTGCAAACGTGGAGATCAGCCAGCTGGTAGGCAGGGAGAATATCTATATCTTCGGTGAGTCCAGTGAGCAGGTCATCAAGCACTATGAGAAAGCGGATTACTGTGCAAAAGATTTCTATGACAAAGATGAGCGCATCCGCCGTGCAGTAGATTTTATCGTAGGAAACGAGCTTCTTTCTATTGGAAGTGAGGAGCATTTAAGAAGACTGCATCATGAGATCGTAAGCAAGGACTGGTTCATGACACTTCTTGATTTCGAGGATTATGCGAAAGTAAAAGACCAGGCACTGTCCGATTATGAGGACAGAACCGCATGGGCAGAGAAGATGCTTGTGAACATCGGAAAAGCAGGATACTTCTCTTCAGACAGAACTATTGAAGAGTACAACAGAGATATCTGGCATCTGACAGCTGAGAAATAAACAGATCTCAGCCAGATTGCTTCGGCGCGTATATAAAATAGAAAAATAGAAAATAAAAAAACACCGGCATTCATCGGAAATATGTACTGGGTCTGAGATGTCAGAGATGATCTGGCAACCCGGACAGGACATGTTACAGATGAATGACCGGTGTTTTTTATGAAATCAGATAAGTGGATGATTCAGGCTTTTCCATGCTTAAACGCCATCATCATTTCCTTGGTAAGGCTGATATTGTCACCCTCATCCGGAATATCTTCCCGGTTGAACCAGGAGGCCATGGAAAGTTCGCTGTGGTCTACAGTCAGAGTATCATCGCCGTCCAGGTCGCAGTAGAAGCCGAACAGAAGGGTTCCGGAGAAGGACCATGGCTGGCTCTTGTAGTAGCGGAGATTTTTGACCTTTACGCCGATCTCTTCCATAACTTCACGGTGAACGGTCTCCTCGATGGTCTCACCAATCTCCGCAAAGCCTGCGATCATGGCGTAGCGGGTGTGGTTTCGGCCTTCATATTTGGAGAGTATCAGCTTGTCGCCGTTGGTAACTCCTACGATCACAGCCGGAGAAAGTACCGGATATTCTCCGTTTCCGCAGGCAGGCAGATCATCTTGCGCTCCGCCTTGTCATGTACCATGGGTTTACCGCAGCAGCCGCAGAAAACGACGTTTGCTGTACCACTGGAAAAGCTGGTATCCGGTAATTCCCGCGAAGGCCAGATACTGTGGTTCAGCTGTGCGGAGTACGCGTGTGATCTCAAACTGATATCCGGGAAGAAGACTGGTATCCAGATCCGGGATCAGGTAAAAATGTTCTTCGTCAACAGAGAAGAGATAGATATAATTCTCATAAAGATGATCAATTTTTCCTTCCAGTTCTCCAAAACTTGGAAGAGTCATGGTCTCGCCGTCTTTTTTCATAAGGATCTTGCCTTCTTCGTAGGCGAGGATGTGGCTTGTTTTTATCCGGGGCCACAGGCTTGTATTCATTGTGATAGGTATGCGGTGCGATATCCTGGATCATGATCGATAATTCCTTTCCGAATTCATTGTCTGGCAGTGTTCACGGATGATGCTGCCATGAAAAATAAAACATGCTTCCTACAGTATAAGCTTACATCACAAAAAAGGCAACGTCCTTTTCTTAAGGATTTTCGTAATATCAATAGAGAGAATGTAATGTCTGTCTGGAATGGCAGATATTATGGAAAAAATGTATCCGGGCTGGCAAAATCACATAAATCAGTTGCCTGGGGTTCAGGGGAAGTGTAAGATAGAGATATTACATTGTGCAGAATAAGCGAAGAGGCGGACGGACTTTATACCGGGTGTACCGCGGATATATTTCTGCACAGAAGGAGAATATTATGCTAACAACAGAAAAGCCGGGCCTGACCCGGGATGCCATTAAATATCTGGCGATTTTTACCATGCTTCTGAACCATATCGCAACGTGCTTCTGCCGGAAAATACGATCCTGTGGGAAGTTCTGGTGGATATCGGGTATTTTACAGCCATTACCATGTGCTATTTTCTGGTGGAGGGATTTTATTATACCCATTCCCGGAGAAAATATGGCGAAAGACTTCTGATCTTTGCCGGAATCTCTCAGGTTCCTTATACGATGGCCTTCGGATATTCCCAATTGAACATGATCTTTACATTATTTATCTGCTTCATGATCCTGGTGATCCAGGAAAAAATGATGGCAAGTCCGTGGAGGTTCCTCTGCTGATCCTGCTTCTTTTGCTGTCCGTTTTTTCGGACTGGGCGATCCTGGCACCGGTTTTTACCATCTGGTTTTATGCAGGATGGGGGAACCGGAAGAGAATGATAACCGCTTATGGAGTCGGTGCTGTACTTTTTGTGCTGTTTAATTATGGTTCCTATGCGGAAAAAATGGCAGCCGGACCGGCAATGGTACATGCGTTACTGTCTGCAGCAGGAATTGTGGCGTCGGGAATCATCATCCTGAACTTCTACAATGGAAAAAAATCTGAAAAAGCACCGAAGTTTTCGAATTGGTTTTTCTATATTTTTTATCCGGCACATCTTCTGATCCTGAGCATAGTACGGATTATAGTACAGTAATATACATAAGAGAACAGGTAACGAATATCTGCCTCACTTATGCATAACCGGATAGATTGCCGAAAATAAAACTCATATCCGTATAAAACATAGTAATTCTGTAAGAAAACAGAAAAATAGAGAAAAAACTCTTGAAAACCGAAAAATTATCTGCTATGCTAACTGACATGACAAAGGCGTCTGGAAATTAAGTTTCCAGGCGCTTTTTGCGTTGCAGAAATAATGTGAGGGAATCGAGGAGGAAATGGATGATGAATGCAGGAGATACTGGCTTTATGCTGATCTGTACAGCCTTTGTGTTCTTTATGACACCTGGGCTTGCGTTTTTCTACGGAGGACTGGTCCGCAGAAAAAATGTGGTAATACCATGATGGCCTGTGGGGGCGATCATGGGGCTGTCCGTTGTTATGTGGACATTGTTTGGATATTCGCTGGCATTTGGCGGAAACCATGGAGGGATTATCGGAGACCTGAGATGGTTTGCGCTGAATGGTGTTGGCTGGGAGCCGGGACCTTATGCAGATACGATCCCGCATCTGGTATTTGTAGCGTTCCAGATGATGTTTGCCATGATCACACCGGCACTGATCACTGGCGCTGTGGTTGGAAGAATGCGTTTTAAGGCGCTGTTTTTCTTTGTGGCGATCTGGTCTTTGATCGTGTATTATCCGATGGCACATATGGTCTGGGGAGACGGCGGATTTCTGGCAGCCATTGGCTCTGTGGATTTTGCAGGTGGAAATGTGGTACACATCAGTTCCGGTGTCAGTGCACTGGTTCTTGCCATTTATCTGGGGCAGAGACGTGGCTATGCAAAGGCAACCTATCGTACACATAACATTCCCTTTGTATTTCTTGGGTCGGCCATGCTGTGGTTTGGATGGTTTGGTTTTAATGCGGGAAGTGCACTGAAAGCAGACGGTCTTGCAGCGCATGCTTTTATGACCAGCAGTATTTCTTCTGCCTGTGCACTTCTGACATGGATGCTGATCGAGGTGATCCGTGAGGGAAAACCCACACTGGTTGGTGTCTCCACAGGTCTTGTAATTGGTCTGGTAGCGATCACACCGGGGGCTGGTTTTGTACCGGTGTGGGCATCCTTTATCATTGGAATCCTGGTAAGTCCGATCTGTTACTTTACCGTAATTCTGCTGAAGCAGAAACTGAAAATTGACGATGCGCTGGATGCTTTTGGCTGCCATGGTATCGGTGGTATCTGGGGAGGAATCGCCACGGGACTTTTTGGAAAATCTTCTATTAATTCCGTTGCAAAATGGGATGGCCTGGTGTTTGGGGACTACCGGCTGTTTCTGGCACAGGTATTAAGTATTGTGATCACCATTGCGGTTGCCATTGTGGGAACGCTGATCTGTATCGGAATCGTGCGGATCTTTACACCGCTTCGTGTAGATCCGAAGGAAGAACTGGTTGGTCTGGATGCATCCCAGCATGGAGAAAATGCATATCCGTCATTCAATGGATTTGACTGATCATGACAGAAAGATTTTCTATAGCAATGATCGTGTGAAAATGGAGGAAATCGTATGCTTATAAAAATAGAAGCAATTGTAAGAGAAGAAAAAATGGAAGATGTCAAAGCTGCGTTAAATGAGATCCAGGTAAACGGTTTTACAGTAACCCAGATCATGGGCTGCGGAACACAGCGTGGTTACACAGAGTATGTCCGGGGGTCCAAGATTTGATGTATTTTTGAAACCGAAGATTAAATTTGAAATTGTAGTATCATCGGAAGACTGGGAGATCAAAGTTATCGATGCCGTACAGAAAGCAGCCTTTACCGGCGATCCCGGAGATGGCAAGATATTCAGCTATGAGATCCGTAATGCTGTCCGTATCCGTACCGGCGAGACCGGATACGATGCGCTGCAGTCGGAATTTCTGTAAATTGTTTTAGTCAAGCGGATATTCGCGATCCACTTCACTATTTGCCTGATTCGGTTAAAATAAAATCATGTATGAAAAAATCCTTCGGGAAGTCACGGGTATATCAGCAGATAGGATCCTGAGACTTTTTCGGAGGATTTTTTACCACAGATTTAACAATAGCCTTACGCTGATTTGATGAAAAATATCATGTGTTCGGTATAATATATAAGATGTACACGAAAACTGAAAATAACAGATAAGGCAAAAATGACAAAAAGAAATCAAAGAAAAAAATAAGTAAAAAACAGAAATCCATAAAGAAGGATTCACACAGGCCAAAGAGGAACAGGAGAAGGAAAATCCCCAAAAGTATGATCCGGCTCAGAAAACCGGGCAGGACAGAGTTTCGGATCCCGTGGAACCGGAAATTCAGAGACTGGCAGCAGAAAAAACAGCAGCCATTGCAAGCTACATCAAGATCCGGACTACCGTCTCCGCTGCAAGGCAGCCATTGATATCCTTATGGCAAAACTGAAGATGATCAATGCAGACTTCCGGGCAGAAAAAACGTACGGTGATCAGTCAGGTCACCAGCCGGATCAAAAGTGCGGAGAGTATTTATGCAAAACTTCTGAAAAAAGGACTGGAACCGGATTTTGAGACTGCCAGGAAAAATCTGAAAGATCTCATCGGCATCCGCGTGGTCTGTCCTTTTGAGGATGAACTTTACCAGGTGGCAGAATTCTTGGAAATGCAGAAAGATATCGAAATCATCCGGATCAAGGACTATATCAGAAATCCCAAGAAAAACGGCTACAAAAGCTACATCTCATCGTAAAAGTTCCAATCTATTCTGCGGAAGGCGAGCAGAAAGAACTGGTGGAAATACAGCTTCGGACCATTGCAATGGATTACTGGTCTGTGTTAGAATATGAATTGTATTATAAAAAAAGAGACAAATGCGGAAATTGAAGCGGAATTAAAAAATATGCAGAAAGAAATTGCAAATCTGGATTACAGAATGCTGAAATTGCGAAATAAGATCGAGAAGATCGGATACAAAGAAATGAATTAAGCAGCGGATCCAGACTGCGAATATCCGCATCAGACAGGGAGGAATTTATGGAAACATTAAGATCCAAAAAAGGATTTATCTGTGATATGGATGGCGTGATCTACCACGGAAACAAGCTCCTCGACGGAGTAAAGGAATTCGTGGAATGGCTTCAGAGAGAAGACAAGAGTTTTCTGTTTCTTACCAATGCAAGCAGCCGTTCCCCAAGAGAACTTCGCGAGAAGCTTCTCCGCATGGGACTGGACGTCGGGGAAGAGCATTTTTATACCAGCGCTCTTGCAACTGCAAAATTCCTGCAGAGCCAGGCACCTGGGTGCAGCGCTTATGTGATCGGAGATCATGGCCTTTACAATGCATTGTATGATGCAGGAATCACTATCGATGATGTTTCCCCGGACTATGTGGTTGTAGGTGAGACTACCACATACGGATATGAACATATCTTACGTGCCATGAACCTGGTAAACAAGGGAGCCAAGCTGATCGCAACCAACACAGATATCACAGGCCCTATCGAAGGCGGGATCGCACCGGCCTGCCGTGCATTTGTAGCACCGATCGAAGCTACTACAGGCAAACAGGCATACTACGTCGGCAAACCAAACCCTCTGATGATGCGTACCGGACTTCGTATCCTGGGCGTACATTCCAATGAAGCCGTGATGATCGGTGACCGTATGGATACCGATGTGATCGCCGGTATTGAGACAGGCCTTGACACAGTTCTTGTACTTTCCGGTGTATCCACAAGAGAAACTGTAGATAAGTTCCCATACAGACCGAGACTGATCCTGAATGGAGTGGGAGATATCCCGGTGCTGGAGAAATAAAAGATATTTACACATGAAATTATAAATTAGGATTTATAAAAAAGAAAACGGAGAATTCCTGGAAAAAGAAGTTCGGGAATTCTCCGTTTTGTTGTTTGAGTCATTTCAGTCGGGCTCTGTTTATTATGGGTTATACTCTGTTGATCAGCTGCAAAGATGACACTTCTCACAGGCAGACGGTGTGGCTGCACAACCGCCGAGAGCAGTTTCACGAAGCTCTGCAGGAAGCTTTTTGCCTACGGTATACATGGCATCGATCATCTCATCCAGAGGGATGAATTGGGTGATACCGGCCAAAGACATTTCGGCTGCGATAAGGGCATTGGAAACACCGGCTGCATTACGGTTCTGGCAGGGATATTCCACCAGCCGCCTACCGGGTCACATACAAGACCGAGCATATTCATAAGAACGGTGGAAGCCGCATAGGTACACTGCAGCGGAGTGCCGCCAAGAAGTTCCACAGCAGCAGAAGCAGCCATTGCGGAAGCGATTCCGACCTCAGCCTGACATCCGCCAACAGCACCGGCAACTGTGGCGTTTCGCATGGCAAGATAGCCGATCGCGCCTGCATTAAATAGTGCCTGGCGGATTTTTTTATCGGAAAAGCCGTAGACCTCCTGAAGTGCAAGCATCATTCCGGGAACGATCCCGGCACTGCCGGCAGTAGGAGAGGCAACGATAAGTCCCATGGAAGCGTTGGTCTCAAGGGTTGCCATAGCGTAGGTGATACCCTTTCCGAGAACATTTCCGCACAGGCTTTTTCCCAGGTCATGAAATTCGCAGAGCTTTCGGGCTTCACCGCCGATCAGTCCGCCCATAGATATCACCGGATCTTTGATGGGGGAAAAAGCAGCATCCTTCATGATCTCCAGAACACGGTCCATGCGCTGGTCCACGATTTCAGCAGTGGTTTCACCGAGAAGGATCTCACGCTGGCGCATTACTTCGGAAATCGGAAGCTTTTTTTTCTGGCAGAGAGCAAGAAGTTCCTTGGCATTTTTGAAATCCATAAAACACATCCTCCTTTTCCCTACATCTGAACAACCATGACATCATGGATGTTGGTGTTCCGGTGAATGCTTTCTACGATATCTTCCGGGAGATGACCGTCGGATTCCACGATCGTATAGGCTGTGGTTCCTTTGGATTCACGGAAGAGGCGCATGAAGGCAATGTTAATGTTACGTTCACTTAAGCATCTGGTGATGTAGGCCACAACACCGGGAGTATCCTGATGGATCACGATGATGGCACTGTATTCGCCGGTGAAATCCACTTTCACGTGGTTGATCTCCACAATACGGACCTTGCCGCCGCCCAGCGATTCCCCCCGGACTGTCATTTCCTGTCCCTGGTCATTGACCATGTGGATATCGACAGTGTTGGGATGGACATCGGTTTCTGTTTCATTTGGAGTAAAGGAATAGTCGATCCCCTGTTCCCTGGCAATGTCAAAAGAATTCCGTATACGCATGTCATCTGTGGAAAAGCCCATGATCCCGCCAAGGAGGGCACGGTCTGTACCGTGTCCTTTGTATGTTCTGGCAAAGGAACCGTAAAGGGTGAACTCCACTTTTTTCAGGGGCGGCATGATCATTTTCTGGGCAAGGAAAGCGATCCGCGCCGCACCTGCGGTATGAGAACTGGAAGGACCGATCATATTCGGGCCCATAACGTCAAATACACTGATAAAAGACATTTTTCTTAATTCTCCTGTGGTGTTTTTACAATAAATTTCTTATAGATCGTATCAACGATCACGCGATAGCATTGTCACCGGATACGTTGCAGGCAGTTCCGAAGGAATCCTGTGTAATGTAAAGGGCAACCATAATAGCGCAGATAGCGCCGTCCGGATCACCGGCTTCGGCTCCGAATACCATGTAAAGAAACGGAAGGGCAGTCATGATGGAACCACCTGGAGCACCAGGGGAAGCAACCATGGCAACACCGAGAGTCATGATAAATGGAACTACAGTTCCGAGGCTGATAGGCAGCTGGTTCATAAGACAGACTGCAGTAGCACAGGCTGTGATGGTGATCATGGAACCTGCCATGTGGATGTTTGCGCAGAGAGGAACTACAAAGTTGCGGATCTGCTCACATACACCGTCATTTTTGCACATTCCAGGTTAACCGGAATGGTAGCTGCGGAAGACTGGGTTCCAAGGGCGGTGGTATATCCCGGAATCTGATTTTTGATCAGGGTGAAAGGATTCTTCTTGCTTACGGTACCTGCGATCACGAACTGGATTGTAATACAGATCAGATGCATGATGATCACAACGAGGAATACTTTCCAGAGAATGCTTAAGATGGCAAATGTTTTTCCGGAAATAGTCATATCTGTGAAAGTTCCGCAGATGTAAAGAGGAAGCAGCGGGATGATAATGGTATGAAGAACTTTGTCAATGATCTTGGAAAAATCGCTCATTCCGTTGTACAGGCTGTTTCCCATCTCTTTTCCACGCATGGAAGAGAGGCAGAGTCCCATCACAAAGGCAAGGGCAACTGCGGAAAGGGTATCCATGACCGGACTCAGGGTAATACTGAAATACGGTGTCAGGGATGCGTCTGCGGTAGCTGCGATCTGATCCAGTGCACCTTCACTCATAAAGTGCGGGAACAGGCTGGATGATACCAGATAGGATGCGGAACCTGCGATCAGAGTGGAGCCATAAGCCAGAGCCACTGTGATCAGGAGAAGCTTCCCTGCACCCTGTGAAAGATCCGCAATACCCATGGTCACATAGGCAAGGATCATCAGCGGGATGACAAATTTCAGAAAGGTACTGAAAAATCCGGAAAGGGTTACAACAAAGCGACAAAAGCCTTCCGGAAGGAACTGGCCGAACAGGATACCTACGATGATGGCAATGATCAGCTTCGGCACAAGTCCGATCTTGATTTTTTTCTTTTCCATTTGGATTCTTTCCTCCTAAGTATGAATTTATTCATTTTGCACAAAAATACGATTGACGTCCTCGTGATTGTATTGTAACATTGACATAAAAATAAGGCAAATTCACAGATTTCATCATCACGATGAAAAAATTTCATAGTAAAAGGGAGAAAATCATGGAAATCCGTCAGTTGGAGACGTTGTACATGTAGCACAGCTTCAGAGCTTTTCCAGGGCAGCAGAGGTTCTGGGATACACTCAGTCAGCGATCACTGTCCAGATCCGTCTTCTGGAAAATGAGCTGGAAACAAGACTTTTTGACAGAACCGGAAAGCGTGTGGTGCTTACTCCGTCCGGAAAAGAAGTTTATGGGGCATGCAAGCCGGATCTTATATGACGTAAATAAAGCAAAAAAGTCAATGAATGATGATGCGGAACTGAAAAATCCATTACATATCGGGACGATTGAATCTCTCTGCACAGCAAAGCTTCCGGCTGTTCTCAGCAAATTTCGTGAGTTTCACCCGAAAGTAAATATGCAGGTGACTATTGATACACCGGAGCAGCTGATACGATGATGGAGCATAACGGGCTGGATCTTATTTATATACTGGATACCCCAAGGTGGGACCAGAACTGGGTGAAGGTCATGGAGAAGGCAGAGCCGGTAGTATTTGTGGCCTCTGCAGATTCGGAGTTTGCGGGAAAGACGCTGAAGATGGAGGATATTCTGGAAGAGCCTTTTTTTCTCACGGAAAAGAATGCCAATTATCGGCAGGCCCTGGAGCAGCAGCTGGCGCTTAAGAAGCAGGCCCTGTCACCGGTACTGGAGATCAGTGATACCGCTTTTATCATCCGCATGCTGGAAAAGAACCACGGACTTTCCTTTCTTCCCTATCTGGCTGTGGAGCGGGATATCCGGAAAGGAAGAATTGCCCTTTTACATGTGGAAGATGTGGAGATATCCATGTACCGGCAGATCTTTTACCATAAAAAATAAGTTTAAGACGAGAGAGATGGAGGAGTTTATCCGTCTGGCGGCAGAGTGAAAGTCAGAGCTTGTAAAAAACAAATAAAAATGTGGCACTATAAAAAGAAAAAACACAGGAGAGAAAAAATGAATCTTATTGAAGAAGCAAAAGCTCTTGGTTTTTCCGACGCAGCGGTCATAAGTACCGATCAGCTTGTATTTGTGCCGGAATACCGGGTTTTCTGCGAGGACAATCTTTGCGGGAATTATGATAAAACCCGGCATGTCCACCACAGAGCGGCACTGTAGAGGAGATGAAAGAGCATGCGCTGAAATACGAAAAAAACGCTGATACTCCAGACAATGCAGGATGGCCTTATGGACTACAAAAAGGCAAAACTTGCTCATAACAAACTGACAGAACAGCTGGCAGAGAAGATGAAAGAAGCGGGAATAACTGATCTTCTGATCATGAGTGCGGGACCTTATAAACATAATTCCTGCATGTCCGCTTACTGTGTGGATGCACAGAAAATGGCAGACGCTGCAGGAATGCTATGCTGACCAGCGACGGAATGATCCGTTATTTTTCCCAGGTTCTTTTTCCGTGGGTAAGATGAAGGATTTTGTAAAGGAATATGGGAGAAATAGATGGAGTTTTACGAATGCCACGACAAACGCAATAGTAAATAAATTGTTGA
>ENA-OQAR01000150-OQAR01000150.1-human-gut-metagenome-genome-assembly--contig:-NODE-150-length-18318-cov-2.460008_pt1 | contig 18318 bp, 21 predicted proteins | sample MGYA00242738_ERZ504533 | MGnify/ENA primary metagenome ERZ504533 (study PRJEB26092, sample SAMD00036276) | human gut metagenome | host: Homo sapiens | study: EMG produced TPA metagenomics assembly of... | reverse complement strand
GAATTTCCCCGGATATCCCGAAGGTATCAGCGGTACCCAGCTAATGGAGGATTTGCGACAAACAAGCAGACGTTTTGGCGCGGATATCCGCAATGGTATTGCAACTTCCGCCGACCTGAGCAAACGTCCTTACCGCATCACCATTGATGACGAAAAAGTGATTGAGGCAGAAACTGTAATTATATCCACAGGTGCCACCGCCAAATATCTAGGCTTGGAAGACGAACAGAAATATGCCGGAATGGGTGTAAGCGCCTGCGCCACCTGCGACGGTTTCTTCTATCGCAAGAAAACCGTAGCTGTAGTAGGTGGCGGTGACACTGCTTGCGAGGAGGCTGTCTATCTGGCAGGACTGGCCAAACAGGTTTACCTGATTGTACGCAAACCGTTCTTACGCGCATCCAAGATTATGCAGGCACGTGTTATGAACCATCCTAACATCAAGGTACTGTTCGAGCACAACGCTGTCGGCTTATACGGAGAGAATGGCGTAGAAGGTGTTCATTTGGTAAAGCGTCAGGGTGAATGCAACGAAGAACGTTATGACTTGCCTATTGACGGATTCTTTCTGGCTATCGGCCATAAACCCAATTCAGACATTTTCAAGGATTATTTGGACACAGACGAAGTAGGCTACATTATAACAGAAGCAGGTACTCCGCGTACGAAGGTTCCCGGTGTGTTCGCTGCCGGTGATGTGGCGACCCGCATTATCGTCAGGCTATCACTGCTGCCGGAAGTGGCTGCAAGGCTGCTATAGAAGCAGAAAGATACCTATCTGCCAACGACTTATTATAATAAAAACAAACTAACCCCACAACAAACACTATGACACATTTTCTAAGGAAGATGGCAGCTGCTGGATTATTCTAGGCAGCGTGTCGGTGGGCTTTGCACAACAGCAAATGCCTCCCATCCCGACGGACCCTAACGTTCGCATCGGTAAATTGGACAACGGATTGACTTATTACATCCGTCACAACGAACTCCCGGAAAAAAGAGCCGATTTCTACATCGCTCAAAAAGTAGGTTCCATTTTGGAAGAAGACAACCAGCGAGGCTTGGCACACTTCTTAGAACACATGTGCTTTAACGGGACTAAAAACTTTCCCGACAAAACCCTCATCCAATATCTGGAAAGCATAGGGGTGAAATTCGGTGAAAACCTGAATGCTTATACCAGCATAGATGAAACCGTATACAATATTTCCAATGTTCCCGTGATACGTGACGGCGTTGTAGATTCTTGTTTGCTGATTTTGCATGACTGGGCCGACGACCTGACACTGGATCCTAAGGAAATAGACAGCGAACGCGGTGTGATTCATGAGGAATGGCGTACCAGCACAAACGCTATGATGCGTATGTACGAAAAAGCCTCCCTACCCTTTATCCGGAAAGTAAATATGCCTATAGGCTTCCCATCGGCATTATGGAAGTAGTAGACAATTTCCCTTATCAGGCATTACGCGATTATTATGAAAAATGGTATCGTCCGGACCAACAGGGTATTGTCGTAGTAGGCGATATAGATGTAGACAAGATTGAGGCAAAGATTAAGAAGATATTCTCTCCTATTAAAATGCCAGACAACCCGGCAGAACGAGAATACTTCCAAGTTCCCGACAATAAGGAAACTATTGTAGCAATAGAAACAGATAAAGAACAGGCAAACCCAGTAGCTTATTTATGCTACAAACATGAAGCTATTCCTAATGAACAAAAGGGAAACATGGATTATCTGGTAGTGAACTACATGAAATCTATGATAGAAAATATGTTGAACGCCCGTCTGAACGAACTGACCCAAACAGCCAATCCTCCTTTCATCTTCGCTCAAGTCAGCGACCAAGAATTCCTGATTTCCAAAACAAAAGATGCCTTTACAGGAATAGTAGCAAGCAAGGAAGATGGAATTGACAGTGCAATAACCGCCATTGTACGCGAAATTGAACGGGTCCATAAATTTGGTTTCACCGCGTCCGAATATGCCCGCGCCAAAGCGGACTATCTGCGTATGCTGGAATCTGCATACAACGAACGCAATAAAGTGAAAAACGGTGCATACGTGGATGAATATGTACGCCACTTCATTGACAACGAACCAATTCCAGGTATTGAAAATGAATACGCCATTATGAATCAGATCGTCCCCAACCTGTCTGTGGAAATGGTAAACAGTCTGATTCCAGCCTTGGTTACCGACAGCAATCTGGTAGTAAACGTATTCTTCCCTGAAAAGGAAGGATTGAAAGTTCCATCCAAGAAAGAAGTTTTGGCTGCTATCAATAAGGTAAAAGCTGAAACACTGACTGCTTATGAAGACAAAGTTTCTGATGAACCTTTGATTCCTGAAAAGCCCCAAGGCGGAAAGATTACAAAACAGGAAAATGGTCCGTTCGGTTCTACTATCTTGACTCTGTCCAATGGAGTACGCGTTATCTTAAAGCAAACCGACTTCAAAGCGGATGAAATCAGAATGAGAGCTTTCAGTCCGGGTGGCAGTTCCTTGTTCCCGAATGATGAAATTATCAATATCAATGTCATGAATGATGTGGCAAGTATCGGCGGTTTGGGTAACTTCAGCAATGTTGATCTGGAGAAAGTATTGGCAGGTAAAAAAGCGAGTGTAAGTGCTTCTGTCGGTGGCAATACAGAGGGGCTGAGCGGAAGCTGCTCACCCAAAGATTTTGAGACCTTGATGCAATTAGTCTATTTGTCATTCACGGCTCCACGAATGGACAATGATGCATTCACTTCATTCAAGAACCGTCTGCAAGCATCTTTGGCAAATCAAGAGGCCAACCCCATGACTGCCTTACAGGATACGTTGCAAAAAGCCCTCTATATGGGACATCCGCGTACTATCCGTATGAAAGCCGATATGGTGGACAAGATTGACTATACCAAAGTTATGGAGATGTACAAAGACCGTTTCAAAGACGCCAGCGACTTTACTTTCATCTTTGTAGGAAACATCAAACCGGAAGAAGTAGAGCCGTTAATTGCAACTTATCTGGGAGCTTTGCCTTCTGTCAACCGCAAGGAAACCTTCCGTGACAATCACATTGATATGCGCCAAGGTGACTATAAGAACATTTTCAACAAGAAATTGGAAACTCCTAAAGCCACCGTATTGGTAATCAACAACGGGCAATGCGCATACACATTGAAAAACCAAATCATGATGAGTATGCTTTCACAGATACTGAATATCATGTATACTGAAAGCGTACGCGAAAAAGAAGGTGGGACATACGGTGTAAGTGCATTCGGCAGTCTGACCAAATATCCAAAAGAGAAAGCGGTTCTGCAAATCTATTTCGATACAGATCCTGCCAAAACGCGCCAAAATGACGGATATCATTTTGAATGAACTGAACCAATTTGCCAACGAGGGTCCGTCCACCGAAAACTTGAACAAGGTAAAAGAATTCATGCTGAAGAAATACAAGGAAAATGCCAAAGAAAACAGTTATTGGGTAAATATGCTGGATGAATATTTCTGGGAAGGAACAGATATGAACACCGGCTACACAAATACCGTAAACAGCATTACCGCTAAAGATCTGCAAGAATTTACCAAAGCCTTGTTGGAACAGAATAACCGTGTAGAAGTAAGCATGACCTCGGAAGAAACAAAATAATCCAAGCCTATGCTTCTATCTATTATAAGACAGAATCAAAAACTTGCGGCCAAGCGGAATCCTGCATTTGACAGGAACCGCTTCGCCAAGTTTTTAATTTACTTTATGGTCGCTTTTTGGGCAGCATACCTCATCTTTATCGGGGTCATGCTGTCCTTTGCTTTGAAGATATCTTTCCCAGCATGGAACCTTACCATATATGAACCAAGGGTTGATTTATCTTCTGATACTTGATTTCCTGTTACGCTTCATGCTCCAACCGGCCATGTCGCAAGAGATCAAGCCCTATCTGCTTATGCCGGTAAAAAAGAATAAGCTGGTGGATACCCTGTTACTACAATCCGGAATCAGCAGTTACAATTTCTTCTGGTTTTTCCTGATCATACCTTTTGCTCTGCTTACGATTATCCGTTTCTACGGACTCACGGGCATCCTATGCTATCTGTGCGGCATTTGGCTTCTGATGGTTATGAACAGTTATTGGTATTTGATATGCAAAACTTTACTGAATGAGAAACTGCTTTATATACTTCTCCCGATCGGAGTATACGGATTATTAGCGGGAACTGAATTTATTCCCGAAGGAAACCCGGTTTCCACGTTCATGATGAATTTGGGAGAAGGATTTATAGAAGGAAACATACTCGCCTTTCTAGGTGTCATAGCAGCCATTCTGTTACTTCTGCTAGTAAATCGCAAGCTACAGCTACACTTCATCTATAATGAAATAGCCAAAGTGGAAGACACCAAGATGAAGCATGTATCCGAATATAAATTCCTGGACCGCTATGGTGACGTAGGTGAATATCTACGTCTGGAACTAAAACTGTGTTTCCGTAACAAAACCGTAAAGACACAATTCCGCATGGGATTTATCATCATGCTGGCTTTTTCGGCACTGATTGCCTTCACGGATGTGTATGACGGAACAGGAATGATAAATTTTATCTGCATATACAATTTTGCCATTTTAAGTATCATGACCCTGGGGCAAGTGATGTCTTTTGAGGGCAACTATCTGGATGGTCTTATGAGCCGTAAGGAATCTATCTATAACTTGCTTCGTGCCAAGTATTACCTGAACTGCATCATCGTGTTCATCCCTTTCCTGATTATGATGATCCCTGTAGCTAAGGGCAAGATACCCTTCCTCATGGCTCTATCCTATATGCTGTTTACAACAGGATTCGTATTCGCCATGATGCTGCAACTGGCTGTGTACAATAAAAAGACACTCCCGTTAAACGCCAATGTCATGCGAAGTAATCGGGGAAGTTCCTTATTCCAGACCATTATCATCTCATGTGCTTTTTTCCTGCCCTTGATTATCAACAAAGCTCTGACAGCTTTCTTTGAACAGGATACAGCCTGCATCATCATGATGATTATAGGGTTGTTACTGATTGCAACCCACAATATTTGGATAAAAAAATATCTATAACCGTTTCATGAAGCGCCGTTATGAGAATATGGAAGGCTTCCGTGACTCACGTTAAAACGAATTGCGTATGAATATCATAATAAACCAATTACAAAAAGAACTTTGGCCCGAAAGTGGCTGTAGACATAGAAAATTATTCCATTCAAAGCGGTGACATGTTGGGACTGGTGGGCAATAACGGAGCAGGAAAAACGACCCTGTTCCGCCTGATGCTGGACTTGCTGAAAGCCGACGGAGGCAGTGTACATATCGGAAACATCGATGTGAGCCGGAGTGAGGAATGGAAAAATATAACGGGAGCTTTCATTGACGAAGGTTTCCTGATAGATTATCTTACCCCCGAAGAATATTTCTACTTTGTAGGAAAAATGTACGGGTTAACAAAAGAAGAAGTAGATAAACGTGTCGCTAGGTTTGAACGTTTTATGAATGGCGAAGTATCGGACAAAAAAAAACTGATTCGTAACTATTCGGCAGGCAACAAACAGAAAATAGGTATCATTTCGGCTATGCTGCACCAACCGCAGGTACTGGTTCTAGATGAACCGTTCAACTTTCTGGACCCTAGTTCGCAGTCCATTATCAAGCATTTACTGAAAGCTTATAATGAAGAAACCGGAGCCACCATACTGGTATCCAGCCATAATCTGAACCACACAGTAGATATATGCCCACGCATCGCTCTGTTGGAAAACGGAAAGATTATCCGAGATATTGACAATAAAGGGAATTCCGCCGAAAAGGAATTAGAGGACTATTTTAATGTAACAGAATGAAAAAACTAACTATCCCATTTGCTGGTATTAGGTACACTGGCCATGTTGTTGGTTTCATGCGGTACCTCTGCCCCCACGTTATAACTACAAAAGAACTGGCGCGTGCCTCCATCCGTCTGAATATGGATATTGACATGAAAGACAATCACCAACTGTACGTAGAATCAGCAGCATGGCTGGGAGTCCCCTACCGTGGCGGTGGTAACAGCAAACGGGGAGTGGACTGTTCCGGACTGACTTCACATTTATATAAAAAGGTATACCACAAAAAAGCTGAAAACGTAACTCAGATGACCAAACGTACCCAAGATTGCCATAAAGTAAGTAAGAGAAAACTTGCGCGAAGGAGATTTGGTATTCTTCCATAACGGTAGAAAAAAAACGGATTGCCAGTCATGTAGGTATTTATTTGAAAGATAATAAGTTTATCCATGCCAGTACCAGCCGGGGAGTCATAATCAGCAGCCTGAATGAAGATTATTATCGTAAACACTGGTTAAGTGGAGGCCGTCCTTGACAAAATCCTTGCGAACAATATATTCATTACACTAAAATGAATTTAATTTGAAAGAATGAAATACACAACATACCTTTTGATTTTGATTACACACTAGCCGATTCTTCACGCGGCATCGTTATCTGCTTTCGTAATGTACTGGAACGCCATGGGCATACGGGCATCAGTGATGAAGCCATAAAACGCACCATTGGAAAAACACTGGAAGATTCATTCAGTATTTTGAGCGGAATCACTACTCCCGAAACATTAGCCGAATATAAAAAAGAATATGTAAAGGAAGCAGATACATACATGACTGTCAACACTTTCTTTTTTCCTGAAACGGTTACCGTGCTGAAAACACTGAAAAGCCAAGGTGCCCAAATAGGTATCATTTCCACTAAATTCCGTTTTCGTATCCGCGAAATGGTAGACCAACATTTTCCGAAAGATTTTTTTGACATTATTATCGGAGGAGAGGATGTAAAGCAAGCCAAGCCAGATCCCCAAGGTATAAAAAAAGCACTACGCCGCTGCATCGCCGGAAAAGCGAAACACTCTACATCGGTGACAGCACAGTGGACGCAGAAACCGCCCAAGCAGCCAAAGTAGACTTCGTAGGTGTGCTCAATGGCATGACAACCCGTGAAGAACTGATGGTCTACCCACATCGGCAAATACTAGACAATCTTCGTTACTTCCATTAATTCATAAAATTCACCCCTTACGAACAGACAAACATTTTCCGGAAAAGTTCTTTTATTCTTCCTGCTTTCCCCCAAAAATAGTAGCCTTCTACAAACTGCTCCATCAAAAACAAATAAGAGGGAAACATGAAATAAAAAGAGAATCCGACATGTTGCGTCTGTAAGAACTGCGGAAACACGTTTCAAGGAAATTATTGTCCCCATTGCGGACAAAACCGCCACACGCCACGTTTTACCATACGAAATGCCTTTCAAAATATTTTAAGTGGGTTCTTTAACATAGACCATGGTTTCAGCCGTAACCTGATAGAACTACTCTACCGACCAGGATACATGATACGGGATTATCTGAAGGGAAAAACGTGTACATTACTATAAACCATTTCAAACCTTGTTCGTTCTGGCTGCTCTATACATCATGGGCGTACAGCTCATTGACCCGGCAGCGATAAAACTATCGGAAAAGGAAATGGAAGAAGAGCCTACTATCGCCAGCCTGATGGACGACATCAAGTACCAACAGGAACAGACATCAGACAGTTGTACCAAATATTATCTAGGACAAAGTATTACCTATGCAGACAGTGCACAGTGGGCCCAAACTCACAGTTTATCAGAATCAAATACAAGCAACAAATCGATGACAAAATTCAAGTCAATAACGACCCCAATGAGACTAAAAAAAGAAATAAGCAAACAAATAAAAAAGGAGCTTAAACAAAAAATAAAAGCAAAAAACGGCGAGATTGATGACTGGAGAGGTTTGATGAAAGAAATTGGTACGACTTTGGCAAGACAAGATAGCTTACGGATGGCCACTTTAGGAAGAGAAGCCAACAAACAAGACTCAACCATATCGGAAATAAGAAAAAACATATTGGCAAACATGGCCCAACAAGATAATCCCTATGAAGATCAAGATATCTGGAATGATTTGAGCGAAGCCGGAAGTGAAATGAAAAATGTCTTTAACGAAATGACTAACAATTATTTCACAGAAAATAGTTTTCTCTCTGCAGTCGGTAACCTGATGAAAAGTTGGATACATGGCAACAAAGCCTTCAGCATCCTTGCTCTGCTCCCTCTTTTTACAATAAGCACTCGGTTAAGCTTCAGCCGGACCTCTATCGGACGTAGACTAAATCTGACGGAAAACTTTTTTGCACAAGTTTATATAGCTTGCCAAATCTTATGGATTTCTTTACTGATCCTGCCATTTACCGGAACAGCACATTGAATGATATTTTTGATTTAAGTTACAAAGCAATCTTTATATTATTTGTCTGGGATTACCGCCAACTGTTTGGACTTTCCTGGTGGAAAAGTTTCTGCCGTACAATAATCATGTTTTGGTATTGCTTTTTGGGACTGTTGCTAGTCTGTTCTATCATTATAGGCATCATCGTATTGATAGCCTATATTATACAATGGGGTAAATAAAAGTACAATCACACAAACCTTATTTATACAATCGCACATCCACAAAATGCAATATGAATAAAAACATTGAGTACAAGAAAAAAGAAGATGTTTTTTCTTTGCAGATATAAATAAATATAGTAATTTTGTGCCCGATTTAGTCCGATGAGGTAGAAAAGTGAAGGCAGTGATGCATTCCACCTTACGGAGAAAACCGTTTAATATTATAAAAAGATGTACGTAATTGTAGAAATTAACGGTCAGCAGTTCAAAGCTGAAGAAGGCAAAAAAACTGTTTGTACACCACATTCAGAACGCAGAAAACGGCGCAACTGTTGAATTTGAAAAAGTATTGTTGGTAGACAACAATGGAACAGTAACTGTAGGTGCTCCTACTGTAGAAGGTGCCAAGGTAGTTTGTGAAGTAGTATCTCCGCTGGTAAAAGGCGACAAAGTACTTGTATTCCACAAAAAGAGAAGAAAAGGTTATAGAAAACTGAACGGTCACCGCCAGCAGTTTACAGAGTTAACTATTAAACAAGTTATTGCTTAATCATTTAAAATTTAAGAAGAAATGGCACATAAAAAAAGGTGTAGGTAGTTCTAAGAACGGCCGTGAATCAGCAAGTAAGAGATTAGGCGTTAAGATATTTGGTGGACAGGCTTGTAAAGCAGGTAACATCATTGTTCGTCAGAGAGGTACAGAATTCCATCCGGGTGAAAACATCGGTATGGGACGTGACCATACTCTTTTCGCTTTAGTAGATGGTACAGTATGTTTCAAAGTAGGTCGCAATGACAGAAGATCTGTTTCTGTTGTTCCGGCTGTAGAAGCATAATCAGTTACAAAAATAAAAAATATAAAGACTCTTCATTCCTTGAAGAGTCTTTTCTTTTAGAATACCCTGAACACTAAAACCTTACCTTCAGTTCGGATTATAAAATGCCTGGCCAATGCCTCATTCAAAGTCCCTTGCCACCAATTGGTAAACACAGACAAAGGATAAGCCAACCCTTCGGCAGATAAAGCCGTACTATTCATATTAAAAACAGAAATCTGCTGACCGATATAAGATTCAAACATACTGTCCTCCCTTATGGGAACAAAAATACCATAATCAGTCATCATACTAACCTCCGCCTGCTCCATATAATCCGCCAGCAAGCTGACATTCCCTATTGTATGATCTTCTCTTTTTCCTGTAGCCCCCATGATAGTAATACGCTTCCTCTCCTGTGACAGGCAGAAGCGAAATGCCTTACTTAAATCATTTGTTTCCTGCTCTGCCTCACTATGAATCAACGAAGCATATCGCTCTTTAATATCCGGCAATAAAGAATCGCCATCGCCAACAATGGCTTCCGGCATTCTACCTGAACGAATATAAGTATTTGCTGCCCCGTCACAACAAACCACATAAGGACACTGCCTCAACCACTCCAGTGCCAACGGATGGGAAGGGAAATCACCATCAGCCAGAATAATTGTTTCCGGCACGTCACATCCTATCGGTAATTTATACTCTTTCATAAGATAAATTCATTAATTGTTTCCACTTCAAATAACCGAAACAAGCGATTACCGCATAAAGTCCATACAAAAAAGAAGTGAAATATAAATCTTTGTAAATATAGATACCACAAGAAACAGCATCAACAACCAGCCATGCCAACCATTGTTCCACATATTTATGTGCAAGCATCCACATGGCAATAATACTAAGTGCTGTTGTAAAACTATCCCACCAGGGCACCGTACTATCTGTACAAGTTTTCGAGAATAATCCCTATCAGCACAAACACCACAAGCAGCACAACAAACATAGGCAACAGCAGCTTAGACGGTGTGCCGGAAACAGGCTTCTCCCCTTTATCCGGCGTATGGCGCAACCACATCCACCAACCATAAATTCCAGCCAACAAATAATAGATACTGATAACAGAATCGGCATACAGACCCACTTGATAATAAACAACTATATAAATGGCAGGCATAATGACACTGACCGGCCACAACCAAATGCTCGCCCTATATTCAAACCATAAATAAAGCAGACCGATTAAAGCGCCCGCTATCTCAAGATAATTCATCTTTCTTACTTTTCATTTTCTAATCCGGATGCAAAAGTAACGAATAACTCATACACCTTACCATTTTTTTATCTATCTTTGTCCATTAATTCAAGAAATATCAAAAAGACTGAAAAGATATGCTTACCATTAAACAAATTACAGAGAATACGGAAGAGGTAATCCGCGGACTGGAAAAGAAGCATTTTAAAGATGCAAAAGCAACGATAGAACAAGTGCTTGCATTCAATGACAAAAGACGTAGCACGCAGAATCAATTAGATAAAAACCTGGCAGAAGTGAACTCGCTCTCCAAATCTATCGGGCAACTGATGAAAGAAGGGAAGAAAGAAGATGCTGAAACAGCTAAAGCACGTGTAGCCGAAATCAAAGAAACCAGCAAAGCTTTACAAGCAGAAATGGACAAAGCACAGGAAGACATGACCAACCTGCTTTACACCATTCCCAATGTTCCTTATGACAGTGTGCCCGAAGGTGTAAGCGCTGAAGACAATGTGGTGGAAAAAATGGGCGGTATGGAAACCGAACTCCCCAAGAATGCGCTTCCCCATTGGGAACTTGCCAAAAAATACGACTTGATAGATTTTGACCTGGGCGTGAAAATCACAGGGGCAGGTTTTCCTGTATATAAAGGTAAAGGGGCACGTCTTCAACGCGCATTAATCAATTTCTTCCTGGATGAAGCCCGCGCTTCCGGTTACGAAGAAATCATGCCACCGACGGTAGTAAACACCGCATCGGGCTACGGAACAGGACAACTTCCCGACAAAGAAGGACAAATGTATCATTGTGAAGTAGATGATTTGTACTTGATTCCAACCGCAGAAGTTCCTGTAACCAATATCTATCGTGACGTGATTTTGGACGAAAAACAATTGCCTATCAAGAATTGCGCATATACTCAATGTTTCCGTCGTGAAGCCGGATCTTACGGCAAAGACGTACGTGGCTTGAACCGTTTGCACGAATTCTCAAAGTAGAACTGGTACGCATTGACAAACCCGAACATTCCAAACAGTCACATCAGGAAATGTTGGACCATGTAGAAGGTCTATTGAAGAAATTAGAGCTCCCCTATCGCATTCTCCGCCTTTGTGGTGGTGATATGAGTTTTACAGCTGCACTTTGCTTTGACTTTGAGGTTTACTCGGAAGCACAACAACGTTGGCTGGAAGTAAGTTCTGTATCCAATTTCGATACGTATCAGGCTAATCGCCTGAAATGCCGTTACCGTTCTGCCGAAAAGAAAACAGAATTATGCCATACTTTGAACGGTTCCGCACTGGCTTTGCCGCGTATTGTTGCAGCCTTATTAGAAAATAATCAGACTCCGGAAGGTATCCGTATCCCTAAAGCATTAGTTCCTTATTGCGGATTCGAGATGATTGACTAATAACAGCTAATTACATATATTGAATGTCATTCTGAGTATTATTCAGAATCCGATCTTTCCCGACAGATTCTGTCTTGTATGCAGAATGATATTCTTTTTTTATTATTTCAACCTGATTACTAACCTATTTAACCTAATTATTATGAATACTTCACAGAAAAATTTCATGGTACCTCTTGCCTTTGTAGGCATGATGTTTTTTGCAATTGGTTTTGCATTGGGCATTAACTCTTTCCTAATGCCGGTATTAGAACGGTCAATGGAAATGTCGGCTTCAGAATCCAATCTCCTGCTTGCCGCCACGTTTTGTTCCATTCCTAATTTTTGGTATACCGGCCACCAAATGCATTGAAGCCATCGGTTACAAAAAAACAATGGCTCTTTCATTCATCATTTTCGCGATCGCTTTCGGATTATTCATCCAAGCAGCCGCAACAGAATCTATTGTATGGTTTCTTTTCGCCTCATTCATCTGTGGTGCCGCCAATGCAGTACTCCAAGCGTCAGTAAATCCATATGTAACTATTCTTGGACCTATAGAGTCTGCCGCAAAACGTATTTCCATCATGGGTATTTGCAACAAACTGGCTTGGCCTGCTACTACTCTTTTTATCACCTTAGTAATCGGCAAAACCATAGACCAAATAAAAATGGAAGATTTGTTCCAGCCATTTGGTATTATTGTCGGTATTTTCGTTGTATTAGGCATTATCGCCTTAATGGCTCCACTGCCTGAAGTAAAAGCTGCCGGAGAGGATGCCGCCACAGATGCGGAAGAAGCGGTTGCCTGTCCGTATGCAGAAGGTAAAACTTCCATCATGCAATTTCCTCACTTGCTATTAGGAGTACTTGCTCTTTTCCTTTATGTAGGTGTGGAAACCATAGCCTTGGCAACTGCAACCGGATATGCCAAAGCATTGGAGCTGCCGGGTGACAATTACGGATTTATCCCTTCCATCGGTATGGTAGTAGGATACATTTGCGGCGCAACCTTAATCCCTAAATATCTGAGCCAGGCTACCGCAATGAAAATATGTGCCATCATAGCCATCATTGGTTCTGCATTAGTAGCAACCATGCCGGCTGAAATTTCAATCTATTGCATATTCTTTTATGGCATTAGGATGCTCATTAATGTGGCCCGCATTATGGCCTCTCGCAATGGCGGATCTCGGCAAATTCACCAAAGCCGGCTCTTCATTGCTAACCATGGCTATTGCCGGTGGAGCGGTTATGCCATGGGTGCGCGGTGTGGTTCAAGATGCAACTAGCTTCCAGACCTCCTACTGGATCTGTGTTCCCTGTTTCCTTTTCATCCTATATTATGGAATGATAGGATATAAAAATCAGAACAAAGAAATAATCTCTTTTTCACATCAAGAACAAACTGCAACAAAATCAAAAACGGATTTATCATGATAGGATCAGCCGCCCCTCACAAAAGGGCGGCTTTTCTTTTGTCTTTAAAAAATATAATCCTACCTTTGCATAAATTATCAATTTGACAATCAACTCAGAAAAACAACGAACTTATAGTATAGCAAAATGAATAAGATTATTTCAAAAGAACATTTCTCGGAAAAGGTCTTTAAATTGGTCATAGAGGCACCTCTGATTGCCAAGTCACGTAAGGCCGGACATTTCGTAATTGTCCGTGTCGGTGAAAAAGGAGAACGTATGCCACTTACTATCGCCGGTGCCGATCCCGTAAAAGGTACCATCACACTGGTAGTACAGGAAGTTGGTCTTTCTTCTACACGACTTTGTGAATTGAACGAAGGAGATTATATTACAGATGTTGTTGGTCCGCTGGGTAAAGCCACCCACATTGAAAATTTCGGAACTGTAGTCTGTGCCGGAGGAGGAGTAGGCGTTGCTCCGATGCTTCCTATCGTACAGGCCTTGAAAGCTGCCGGCAACCGCGTAATTACCGTATTGGCCGGACGTACCAAAGAATTAATTATCCTTGAGAAAGAAATGCGTGAAAGCTCTGATGAAGTAATCATTATGACAGACGACGGCTCATACGGGCGCAAAGGATTAGTGACTGAAGGCGTGGAGGAAGTAATCAAACGTGAAACGGTAAACAAATGTTTCGCCATCGGTCCTGCCATCATGATGAAATTCGTTTGCCTGCTGACTAAAAAATATGAAATTCCCACCGACGTTTCTCTGAACACCATTATGGTGGATGGAACCGGTATGTGTGGTGCCTGCCGTATCACTGTAGGAGGCAAAACACGTTTTGTTTGTGTTGACGGCCCGGAATTCGACGGCCATCAAGTAGATTTTGACGAAATGTTGAAAACGCATGGGAGCTTTCAAAGATATAGAAAAAGAAGAAATTCACAAACTAGACACCGAAAAGCCGACGACTTGTGAAGCGACTAAAGAACTGGACGGCCGGGATGCCGAATGGCGTGCAAGCTTACGTAAAGCCATGAAGCCTAAAGAACGAATGGCTATTCCCCGTGTAAAAATGAACGAACTGGATGCAGAATACCGTTCACATAGCCGTAAGGAAGAAGTCAATCTAGGTTTGAATGAAGAGCAAGCTATAACGGAAGCAAAAACGTTGTTTGGACTGCCCCAACCCTACTTGTATGAACGGATGCCCCGTAGGAATCAATATCCCGAAATTCATCAAAAATATAGAACGCGGTGAATTCCTTGAAGCTGCCAAAACCTTAAAAGCAACCAGTGCATTACCTGCTGTCTGCGGGCGTGTATGTCCTCAAGAAAAAACAGTGTGAATCACAATGCACTCATCTGAAAGCCGGACACGAAGCCGTTGCCATAGGCTATTTGGAACGTTTTGCTGCTGATTACGAACGTGAAAGCGGTCAAATATCCGTACCGGAAGTAGCGCAAAAGAACAACATAAAAAGTGGCAGTTATCGGTTCAGGTCCCGCCGGACTCTCATTTGCTGGAGATATGGCTAAACAGGGATACGATGTCACTGTATTCGAAGCTTTACATGAAATAGGGGGTGTATTAAAATATGGGATTCCCGAATTCCGCCTACCCAATAAAATCGTAGATGTAGAAATTGACAATTTATCCAAGATGGGTGTCAAATTCATGAAGGACTGCATCGTAGGAAAGACAATCAGTGTGGAAGACTTGGAAGCAGAAGATTTCAAAGGTATATTTGTAGCATCAGGTGCCGGGCTTCCCAACTTCATGAATATCCCGGGTGAAAATTCTATCAATATCATGTCTTCCAACGAATATCTGACTCGTGTAAATCTAATGGATGCAGCCAGTGAGGATTCGGATACTCCTGTAACATTCGGCAAACGTGTAGCAGTAATCGGCGGTGGTAACACAGCTATGGACTCTGTCCGCACAGCACGCCGCTTGGGAGCAGAACGTGCAATGATTATTTACCGCCGTTCGGAAGAAGAAATGCCTGCCCGCCTGGAGGAAGTGAAACATGCTAAAGAAGAAGGTGTGGAATTCCTGACTCTGCATAACCCCATAGAATATATTGCCGATGAAAAGGGGCGTGTGAAACAAGTCGTTTTACAGAAAATGGAATTAGGCGAACCAGATGCTTCCGGCCGTCGCAGTCCGATAGCTATTCCAGGAGCAACAGAAACCATTGACATTGATATGGCGATAGTCAGCGTAGGCGTCTCCCCTAACCCGATTGTTCCCAGTTCCATCCCGGGATTGGAATTGGGACGCAAAGGAACAATTGCCGTAAATGAAAATATGCAATCGTCAATCCCGACTATTTATGCCGGTGGCGATATTGTGCGTGGTGGAGCTACAGTTATCCTTGCAATGGGTGACGGACGTAAAGCAGCTGCTTCCATGCATGCACAACTCTCCTCCAAATAAATATTATCATTTTCAACTAATTTAGCCCGTTATTAAAAATTAACGGGCTATTTTTATTCTATACCGAAAATAAATCACACAGACAGAATGGACCCCATAAATCCATATAGACCTATATCGCCTATCTGACCAATGTACTGACATCAATTGAAATACATACCATGAATATGAACTCTGTCACTATATCTGAAAATAAAATACAAAACTTGATTACCAAATATTGAAGTAACTATCTAAATGTCTATATGAAGTGTGCTCCATGACAACAAAAGAGGTGTAAACGAATCCTTTTTATTAACCAAATAAAAATTTAAAGTATTCACATTATAAACAATTAATAACTCAAATTTAACCAGCATTAAACCCACTCCAGATTACTTTTGTTACCAATTATAATCATAAAGAAAAAACGAATGACCCAGAGGGTAAATTTTAGCATATTATTCTGCACTATCAGTATACTGACAGCACAAGCACAATGGAACAAACAGGACTCGATTCGTTTACAGGAGCTATTGAATGGAGATGGAGAACTAAAAATCAACACAGAAGCCGTAAAGTCTATCCATTTCGACTTTCAATCGGACAAAGACAATATAAAAGGTACTCCAATCATGTCCGAAGACAAACCGTGGATGAAGTTTCTGAAAGACTTGCCTAAAAACTTCGGCGACACAACCAAATGGGTACGCCCTAACTTTGTGCGTCTTACTCCCTACACTCCTTACACCACATGGCATGAAGATCCGGTTAATGATCCCATTTTCTTGAAAAGAAAAGACTCTCTGACAATATCATGGAAACTAAATATCAAACTGATTCCCGGTTTGCGAAACGGCTATGTAATATTACCTGCCGGCATGGATCAAACGGTAACTCCCAGTAATAACCCATTAATAGGAGGACTGGATGCCGACAAATTCCTGTATGAATCTTTAACCAAACGAGGACGTGCCATCCGACGTAATCGTAATCGTGCCAAAGGTTGGAAAATCTATCAAAGTTACGTACCAACCCGACAGGATTCCATCTTGTTTCCTAGAATCAGCAAAGTATCTGAACAAGATTCATTGCCCAAACAAGACACTTTGCTTATCAAAAAGGATTCAGCAATTATTAACCAAAACTCATTACTTCTTAAAGACAAAATAAACGGCAAGGACCAAACAGAGAAAAGCCGCTAAATGGTTCCACTTCAGTTCTGTTTTAAATGCCCAAACAGAAAATAATGTAAATACAGCCAATGTGATGACTTCTTGAATCACCTTGAGTTGCATAATATCAAACGGTCCTCCACTATCTTTAAACCCAAGACGATTGGCAGGAACCTGAAGACAATATTCAAAAAAAGCAATTGCCCAACTAAATGCAATCACACCAATCAACGGAAGGGCTGCAAACCAACTAAACTCTTGTCGCATTTTTAAATGACCATACCAAGCAAACGTCATAAAGACATTTGAAAAAATCAGCAATATTGGTAAAGCCTTGGCTTTTGTAATTGATACTTTATCTTAGCGACTGTTTTTTTGGTACATAGCTTGATTAAGACCAGCATAATTTGCCCATTTTCTGTTGACTGGTGGGATAACAAAGAGAACATTGGTATTGTCCTGTGCAAATTGACTGAGCACTAGTTGTAAATCATTGTATTCTGGAGAGTTTAAGTAATTAAATTTTGTTTGAGACTGTTTAATCGTTTGAGTTGCGCTTTAAGACGTGTGTCAAAAAAAGTGTTGTCGATATCAAAGGTATTATTACTACTTCGTTTTTTTTCCGTCAGCAATAGCTATGCCACCGAGTTTGCTGTAAGAAAAACAAGCTGGCAATTTCTTAGCTTGCGGTTTAATCTTGCTGTCGTAATTGTCAAACATAGGGATTTGGCTAAAAAGAGCATCTTCTTTCTGGAAAATCATCTGTTGCGTGTTGAGGTTTTCATTGTCAGAGGCAGTCAACGATTTTCCTGCCGCAACATTTTTCCATCATATCCTTAAAAGAAGAGTCAGGGTACATTTTCAAAAAGCGTTTTAGCAGCGTAGCGGTCATAAACACTGCCGTTTTGATGTTTTAGGAAATCAATCGCTTTGTCCGCTGCTAAAAATATTCTTGAAAAGCGCTAGCGCTCGCTCCCTTAGATGTAAACCATTGTGGTGAAATTACATAAACAGCTTGTTTATTTTTGAGTTCTTTATTAATCTGCTGAATACCAAAATAATGCGTTAGTGAAGCCGAGCCACGTTGTCCGAGTAAATAAGGCGTATAGTTGCGATGATATTTTTCTGCCAAGACAGACGGATGCATTTTATCAAAGCGCAGCCATTCGCTAGAGCCAAAAAAGGGCACAAAACGGTGCTTAGCATCTGTTAAAGCACGTACCTTTTTATATTTACTCTTAAAACTCGTTTTGCTTAATGAGACCGCATCTTTTTTCTCAGCTTTTAAATCATGCTTTTGATTAGCTGTTGGAACACAGATAAAAACCAAAAGAACAATCAGTA
>ENA-OQAR01000149-OQAR01000149.1-human-gut-metagenome-genome-assembly--contig:-NODE-149-length-18318-cov-2.997581_pt1 | contig 18318 bp, 23 predicted proteins | sample MGYA00242738_ERZ504533 | MGnify/ENA primary metagenome ERZ504533 (study PRJEB26092, sample SAMD00036276) | human gut metagenome | host: Homo sapiens | study: EMG produced TPA metagenomics assembly of... | reverse complement strand
CTGATTTACGAGCCAGTAGATATGTTTCAATTTATACGATCATCGTTATATGATTCGGAAGTATTTTTGTATTATATCAGAAAAATGAATATGAAATGCTTACAAAAGAGATAGGTGAAATGTTTATTCAAATGGAAGAACAGAAATGTCCTTTCTGACACAGCAGTATATATATCTACGGATATTCTGATCCATATTTGTCTGTATATGTCTGAACTGGGAGTTGATTTTTCTTTAGTTGTGGAAAAAGAACAGAGACAATTAACAGGATTGCAGAATAATGGTGGAATTGAAGAAATTAGAAGTGTATTAAATGTGTATATTGGAAAAAATGCCGCATATGTGCAGCAGAAAATAAAACTTCCTGCAACAAAGAAAAAAGTAATGATGCAGTAGATTTTTATTGATAGTAATTATAGTAGGATTGATATGAGCTTGAATCTGGTAGCAGATACAATTGGGGTGAATGCGAGTTATCTAAGTAATATATTTTAAAAAAGAAAAAGGATGTTCATTAAGTAAGTATTTGACTCAGACACGTCTGGAACAGGCAAAGAAATATCTTACAGAGTATCCGGATAAAACACTTATAGAAATTGCAGAGTCAATAGGATACAGTGACGTTTATTATTTTAGCAAGAATTTTTAAAAAAGTATTATGGTATTTCTCCGTCTAAGTACCAGGAAGAGAGAAAAATGTAATTATCCAAAATATTTCCCAGACGTCCAAAGAATCTACATTCACGTAATAGCACAAAAATGTATCTTGTCTCATCAAAAGACAGGAGGTAAAAGGAAATGGCTGAAAAGGAAATTCCGTTTCGACAAATTCATCTGGATTTTCACACCAGTGAAGCCATTGAGGGGGTCTGCTCAGAATTTGATGCGGAAGAGTTTGCCCAGACTCTTGCGGATGCGCACGTGAATTCTATTACTTTGTTTTCTTGTGGACATCACGGAAATTTATATTATGATTCCAAAATGTTTCCGGAAATGGTCCATCCTCATCTGGCACACAGAGATTTGTTGAGAGAACAGGCTGAAGCCTGCAGAAAACGTGGAATACAGGTAAACCTTTATACAACCATTCGCTGGAACAAGAGAATCGCAGATATGCATCCGGAATGGATCTGTATTGATGAAAACGGAGCACTTCAGGACTATAAGGGAAAGGGGTATTTTGAGGCTGGTTTTTATAAAAACCTTTGTGTAAATACACCGTATCGTGATTTCCTGAAAAAGCAGTTCGGAGAAGTTCTGGAAACGATTCCGGGAGATGGAGTATGGTATGATGCAGCTTTTATGAATGAATGCTGCTGTCCATCCTGCCAGAAACTTATGCGGGAAAAAGGTCTGAATCCTGCAAAAAAGGAAGACCGTCAGGAATTTGCAAGGTGGACTTATTATGATATGGTCGAAGATCTGACCGCATTTGCAAAAAAAATATAATCCAGATTTTCATGTCTGCTATAACAAAGGACATGTTGGATATCTCGATAAACCAGTGATAAAGGATTATTCGTATTTTTCTTTTGAATCTCTTCCGGGAGTAGAATGGGGATATCTTGATTTTCCTGTTTCTGCTAAATATATGAGGAATTTTTGGAAAAGAGTGTCTTGGACTGACAAGCAGATTCCACACAGAATGGGGCGATTTTCATGCATTTCGTAATGAGGCAGCTATGGAATATGAAGTATTTTCCATGCTTTCCCATGGATGCAAATGTACGTTGGTGACCAGATGGATTACTGGGGAAAATTGAATAAGGATATGTATCAGCAGATCGGAAGGGTTTATAAATCTGTAGAAGAAAAGAACCCTGGTGTGAGAATGCAAACCAGTATCTGAAATTGGTGTTTTTACAGCAGAAGAATTTTATGCTACAGGCGTAGCAGGACAGATTCCAGGTGCATCTGAAGGTGTGGCAAGACTTCTGATGGAATATGGATATCAGTTTGATTTTATTGACAGTACTTCTGATTTTGGAAAATACAGGTTGTTAATTTTACCGGATGTAATTCCTGTAGATGAAATATTAGGCCGGAAACTGAGTGCTTATATAAATGCAGGAGGCAAATTACTGGCAAGTTATCAGTCTGGTCTTGACAAAGATCACCAGAAATTTATGATCTCAGAACTGGCAGTAAAATATCTTGGAGATGCACCATATAGTCCGGATTTTATATGGCCGAAAGAACATCTGGCAAAGGGTCTTGCAGATGCAGAACATGTAATGTATGACAAAGGAACACTTGTAGAAGCGACAGATGAGGCTCAGTTTGTCCAGAAAGTAATCCCGCCGGTATTTAATCGTACATATGAACATTTTTTGTTCTCATCTTCATTCTCCATCAGGAAGAAAAGAAGTATATCCTGGTATTGTGGAAACAGAAAATACAGCGTATTTTATTCATCCGATTTTATCAACAATATCAGAAACTGGGGCACCTGCATGGTATAAAAAAGATCCTGAGAAATGAATTAGACAGAATGCTTCCGAATCCGCTGATTCAGCATAATGGACCATCAACAACACAAGTTACAGTGTTAGATCAGGAACAAGAGAACAGAAGAATTGTACATGTACTTCATTATGTACCGGTGAAGAAAATGTAAAAATCTTTGAGATTGTTGATGATATTATTCCTTTATATAATCTTAAGATTACTATGACAGAAGAACGTGAAGTAGAGAAAATTTATACAATACCCGATAAACAGGAAGTTCCATTTGTACAGGATGGAAAAAACTTGAATTTACTCTAAAAGAAGATTAAGGGACATCAGATGACTGCTGTTTGTTACAAAAATTAGTAAGGAAAAGAGGAGGTTTTTATATGAAGACAGGGAAAAAGTTTTAGGGGCTGTATTAGCGGCAGCAATGGCATTATCATCTATTACACCGGTATTTGCAGCAGATAAAGTTAAGATTACATTTATGAGTCGTGACAGTGGTGATACACCTATGGCAAAGGTTTATGAAGACCAGATTGCAGCATTTATGGAAGAAAATCCTGATATTGAAGTTCAGAACGATTCTGTTTATGAGGAATCTGCTTATAACAATAAACTGAAAGTTGCATTATCTACAGGAGAAACACCAAATATCTTTTTATTATCCGGCAATTGCGGCCTGAAAGAATGGGCACAGAATGGAGTTCTGTTGGATCTGACAGATTCACTTAACGAAGATGAAGAATGGAAGAACACGTTCCTGGATGGAGCATTAGATACATATGATCTGAGTGCTTATGGAGTGGATGGAATCTATGCATTGCCAAATGAACTGAATGTGGATGCTATTTTCTACAATAAGGCTTTATTTGAAAAAGCCGGTATTGAGAAAACTCCAGAAACAATGGATGAACTGTATGAGGATATTGATAAGTTGGTTGCTGCCGGAATTACTCCGTTTGGAGTAGGCGGAAAGAATACCTGGGTTATGGGACATATCTTTAATAATATTCTTGCTAAAAGAATCGGAAGAGATGGCATTATAAAATTGGGTACTGGCGAGAAAAAATGGACGGATGATGATGTAGTAGAATGCCTGCAGATTACAAAAGATTTAAAAGATAAAGGTGCTTTTGCAGAGGGATTTGAAGGAATGGATTATAATACTCAGATGAATCAGTTCCTCACCGGAGAAGTAGCAATGATTTCTCACAGCAGCCCTATCATTCCTGAAATGTTTAATTCTGAATCAGAAATTTTGGATGATATTTCATTCTTTGCATTCCCATACTTTGAAGATAAACCAGAGTATAAAGATACACATGTAGTATATACTTCCGGATGGATGCTTTCAGGAACTATGAGTGATGAGGAAAAAGAGGCAACTCTAAAACTGGTGAAATATATGACATCTAAAGAGTCTATTCAGGAACGTATGAATGCAGCGATGAGAGTTGCTCCATATAAAGATATTGATGCACCGGAAGACGCACCGCAGATTTTCAAAGATATGGTTGAATATACAGGTACTATTACAGATTCTGTAGGAGAATATTTTGACTATGATACCTGCTCTACATTAGTAGATACTTCAAGAAATGGAATTTTGAACATGATGCTGTCTGATTCCGCTGAGAATACAGCACAGACTATTCAGGCAGATATTGATGCAAACCGTCCACAGAGCTGACAGATAAAGCAAAAGGAAGGGGGGGAGAGCACCCTTCCTTTTGTTTACTCAAAAATAGAAAAGAGGAGGGGTTATTTTGGAAAAAATAAGGAAAAATAAGAAAGTTATTGCGGTATTTTTGATACCTGCAGTATTGATCTATCTTTGTTTTGAATTGATACCTGTAGTTATGTCTGTCTATTTTTCATTTAATGACTGGCCTGGGCTTCAGGCGGTGCCGCTTAAATTTGTAGGATTTAAGAATTATAGTAATCTGTTCCATAATGCAGTTTTTCTTAAGTCGTTTGCAGAATGTTCTTATTTACGTTTGTTGTAAGTGTTATTTTGCAGGTTCCTATTGGATTTGGACTTGGATTACTGATCCATCATTTCAAAAAAGGACAGAGATTTTTTAAAGCTGCATTTTTTATTCCTATGATTTTATCAGTGACAGCAGTAGCATTGTTATGGAATTTTATTTATTTTCCTACTGACAAGGGAATTCTGAATAGTCTTCTTATTAAAATTGGACTTGGAAATTATATTCAGCAGTGGCTGGTTAATCCTAAAACTTCTTTGATATGTCTGATTGTTGTCAGTACATGGACCAGTGTAGGATATTATATGATCATTTGTTTGGCTGGTCTTACTTCTATACCGGATTCTGTTTTGGAAGCAGGAGAATTAGATGGAGCAACTGGCTGGAAAAAGATTTGGAATCTTTATATTCCAATGCTTTGGGAACCATTAAAAATGTCTACGATCATGGTGATCACTGGAGTATTAAAGATTTTTGATACTGTATACATTCTGACACCTACAGGAGGAACCAGTAACTGTACTATTGTACCAGCACTTTTTAATGTATAATGAAGCTTATAGATATGGTCATTATGGAACTGGAAGTGCGATTGCTACGGTCATCTTTGTATTAAGTGCTGCTGTTTCTATTTTTAGTTTGAAACTTATGAATCAGAAAGAATCCATAGAATATTAGGGGGGATAGATCATGAAAACAAAAAAACATTCCGCAGGGTATTATATAGGATTTCTGATATTTATTATAGTTGCTTTGATCAATATTTATCCGATGGTATTTTCAATCTTCTGTTCTTTTAAAGGAAATTTGGAAATATTTTCATCATTTACTGCTTTACCTAAGAAATTACGGATAGAAAATTATTTAACTGCATGGAATGTGGGAAATATAGGAAGATATTTTTTGAATACAATTATTCTTGCAGTTGGAACTCTTGCGATATCAGGTCTTTTTTGGAGCAATGGCATCGTATGTTCTGGCAAAATTTAAGTTTCGCGGAAAATCAAAATATATTTACTGTTTATTTCAGGAATATGATTCCTATTCAGGCGGTATTAATTCCGTTGTCTTATATTTTTGGAAAACTTGGAATTATGAATAATTATCCGGTATTGATTTTGCTTTATGCGGCGTTTTGTTTTCCAATGACAATTTTGATTCTTACTGGATTTATGAATGGAATTCCGACAGAATTAGAAGAAGCGATGGTAATTGATGGAGCAAATATTTATCAAGTATTTTTTAAGATGATTTTGCCACTGTCAGTTCCGGGAATTGTAAGTGTTTCAATTTTTAATTTTATACAGGTATGGAATAACCTGTTGTTTCCTCTTATTTTTTATTTCTGATAAAGATAAAGGTACTATTTCTATGGGACTTCTTGCATTTTTTGGAGAATACAGTACAGATTATAGTTCCAGCATGGCAGGAATTTGTCTTACAACCATTCCGGTAATTATTGCGTATATTTTCTTCCAGGAAAAAATAGAGAATGGTTTAATGAGCGGAGCTGTTAAAGGGTGATAAAAAAAAGTTGTTGTACTTTTCATTTCCAATATGAAAAGATACAACAACTTTTTTGTATTCCTTATGTATTAATCCTCAAGCTTAATTTTCTCTTTCAGAACTACACAGCCTGCCATATCGCCAATAACGTTAACGCAGGTAGCACCCATATCGCAGAGTGTATTGATACTGATATAAACACCCATAACACCTGCCGCAGGCCTGCCATAGTTGCGAGGGCTGCGAAGGATGCGATGGCACCGCCCGGGATTCCAGGGGTTCCGACTGACAGGAGTACGTTTTGCCAGAAGGATTATGATCATCATGGAAATGCTTACGTTAATTCCGCATGCATTGGCGAAGAACATGATCATGAATGACATCAGGATGGATACGGCATCCATGTTTACAGTAGCACCAAGAGGAATGGTGATACTTGTGATCTTGTTGGATACGCCCATTTCATCTTCCATACGCTGTTTGCTGATCGGAATGGTCGCTGAACTGGAACAGGTTCCGAATGCGTTCAGAGCTGCAGGAAGCATTGCTTTGAAGAATTTCACAGGGCTTTCTTTGCCGATGAATTTCACGGAGCCGCCGTAAATGACCAGGCAAATCCGAAGAATGCCACATACAGGATGATCAGCTGAGTTGCCAGTGAAATGATGGTTTCTGTACCGTTGGCTTCTACAACAGGAACGATAGTACAGAATACACCGATAGGTGTGAAGTACATAACTGTGCTGATGACTTTCAGACAGACTTCGTTACAGGAATCGATGACTTTCAGAAGTGCAGTACCCTTTTCGCCGATGGCGATAAGTGTGAAGCCTACGATGACTGCGAATACAAGTACCTGAAGCATATTTCCGTTTGCGAAAGCTGCAACCGGGTTGGATGGGATCAGGTTTTTGATGGTGTCCAGAATGCTGGTCATCTCAGTTGCCTGGATGTCGGAAGTTGCCATCTCGAATTTAACACCCTCACCGAGATGGATCAGCCGCGGGATGATCAGTCCTGCCAGGCTGGCAAGGGCTGTGGTGCACAGGAAAAAGATCATGCGCCGGCTGTGATCTTGCCGGTTGTGCGGGCATTACCGATGCTGGAGATACCCATGATAATGGAACAGAAGACCAGTGGAAAGATCATCATGTTCAGGGCATTCATGTAAATGCTTCCGATAAGGCTTGTGACGGTAAGAACCGGTTCGAACCGGTTTGCCAGAAACAGACCGGTAATGATACCCAGGATCAGTCCGGTAAAGATTGCTGCGGTAATATGTTTTTTATACCACGAATAGAATTTTTTCATTTGTTCCCTCCTCTTTATTTTCGCTTCCTGATATGGAAAAATAACACGACAATACTTTACCACAATAATGTGTGAATTACAATATTTCCCGCTGTTTTCTTATTTGAGTGGGAGTGTTTCCGAAGTGCTCAAGGAACATCCCGCGAAATAGTTTGTAATTGATAAAGCCATGCCGCTCCAAATTGTAACACAGAAAAAACAGGCATCGATGATACAGATATCGAAGCCTGTTTTTCTGCGTTGCCGGAAATTATTTTGTAATATTCCTGTGACATAAAAAAGTCCTATGCAGGCTATTATGATTGTCAGGTGCAGGTGAAGAGGGTATAATAGTTGTAATTATTTAACCGAATCAAAGAAGTCCCTGCTTCAATTGTAAAGAGCAATAAGTAGTGGGTGGGGATTTACTTGTATCAGAAGGAGTGTTTATATGAAACCAACTATTTTATTAATAAATTTTCAGAATCAGCAGAAGCTTCGCAAGTTAAAGATGGCATTACTGCCTTTTAAGATTCGTTTAAAAACTGTAGAAACTCAGGACTATAGTCAGCCAATCGGATATCTGGCAGGAGTGAAAGAGGTTTCTCAGGTACAGATTCCATCAGCGCTGATCCCTCAGGAGCAGATGGAGAAGGAAATGCTGATTCTTGCAGGAATCACCGGGAATCTGTTTGACCAGGTGCTCTATACTTTGCGGAAAGCAGGTACACCTGTGGATTACAAGGCGGTTCTGACGGAGCATAATCAGAACTGGAACTGTATGCAGCTTTATAAAGAACTGGAGAAAGAACATAATATGTATCACCCGTCTTAAATAATAGAAATAGTTGGAGGTTTTGGCTATGAAGGTTGTAGTTGCAGTTGATTCATTTAAGGGAAGTATGACTTCCATGGAAGCAGGAATGGCTGTCAAAGCAGGTATTCTTGCAGCAAAGAAGGACGCAGAAGTGATCGTAAAACCTCTGGCTGACGGTGGAGAGGGAACTACGGATGCGCTGATCGAAGGTCTGAAGGGAGAACGTGTGGATGTGACAGTTACAGGTCCTTATCATGAGTCGGTTCAGGCATATTATGGATATCTCAGGGAAAGTAATACCGCAGTCATGGAAATGGCAACAGCAGCAGGTATCACACTTTCAGATAAGAAGGAGCCTATGACCGCTACCACCTATGGAGTGGGAGAACTGATCCTTCATGCAATCGGCAGAGGTATCCGCGACTTCATTATCGGTATTGGCGGAAGCGCCACTAATGACGGTGGAGTGGGAATGCTGAGAGCCTTTGGATATAAATTTCTGGATGAAAAGGGAGAAGATGTAGGGGAAGGTGGACAGGCACTTGCAAGGATTGCATCTGTAGAAATTTCAGACAAGAAGGAACTTCTTTCCCAGTGTAATTTCAGGATTGCCTGTGATGTGACCAATCCTCTCTGCGGTTCTCAGGGAGCTACATATATCTATGGACCGCAGAAGGGAGTTACCCCCGATATCCTTCCGGTTCTGGATGCAGGCATGAAAAACTATGCAGAGGTTACTGCCAAAGTGATTGGTAAAGATAACCAGAATGCAGCAGGTGCAGGTGCGGCAGGCGGACTTGGATTTGCATTTCTGAATTATCTGGATGGAGAGCTGACACCGGGAATACAGCTTATTCTGGATGCTGTCCATATAGAGGATGAGATGAAGGATGCAGATGTGGTTGTGACAGGGGAAGGTCGTCTGGATCATCAGACTGCCATGGGAAAAGCCCCGGTGGGCGTTGCGAAGCTTGGCAGGAAATATGGCGCAAAAACCATTGCATTTGCAGGAAGCGTTATGAAAGAGGCAGTTGCCTGCAATGAAGCAGGAATAGATGCTTTCTTTCCAATTGTACGCGGAATTTCCACGCTGGAAGAAGCAATGGATCCGGACACTGCAAAAGCAAATATGGCTGCAACTGCAGAGCAGGTATTCAGACTGTTGTAATTATTTTTCATAAAAAATCTTCTGAAGCAGATAGGAAATCGATTTGATATGTCTGCACAGGAGATTTTTGTTTGCAGAAATTGCAATGTTGAGAAACTTCAGATGATATAGTAAAATTATTACAGCCAGAGAAAATACTTTGAAAAAAGTTGATTAAAAGATCTAAGGATATGTAAGGGAGAGACAACATGACACTAACACAGATGAATTATATCATCACAATTTCCGAAACCGGTTCATTAAATAAAGCTGCGGAGGCGTTGTATATTTCCCAGCCTTCTCTGACCAATGCAGTGAAGGAACTGGAGAAAGAGCTTGGAATCATTATATTCAACCGCAGCGGCCGTGGTGTGACACTGACCAATGACGGGACAGAATTTCTGATGTATGCCCGTCAGATATATGGACAGTATGAGAGTGTGGTTGAGAAATACAGTGAGGGTGGTTCCTATAAGAAGAAATTCGGCGTTTCCACCCAGCATTATTCTTTTGCAGTGAAAGCATTCGTGGATATGGTGCAGAAGTTTGATGTGTCGGAATATGAATTTGCCATCAGGGAGACAAAGACTGCAGATGTGATCAGTGACGTCAGCGCCATGAAAAGCGAGGTGGGAGTACTTTATCTCAGTGATTTCAACAGAAAGGCACTGCTAAAGCTTCTCCACTCTGCGAATCTGGAGTTTCATCATTTGATTGACTGTCAGGCATATGTATATTTGTGGAAAAAATCATCCACTGGCAAATGAGAAATCTATCAGCTACAGCCAGCTGGCAAAATACCCTTGTCTGTCCTTCGAACAGGGAGATAAGAGCAGTTTTTATCTGTCAGAGGAGATTCTGTCTACCAATGAATATTCCAGAACAGTTAAGGCTTCAGACCGGGCGACTATGCTGAATCTGATGGTAGGACTTAATGGCTATACCCTGTGTTCCGGAATTATCTGTGAGGAGCTGAATGGCAGTGACTATCTGGCAATTCCCTTTGAAGGAGATGAGCAGAACCAGAACAGCGACATGGAGATCGGCTATATTACCAGAAAGAATTCGATTCTCAGCAAGGTGGGGAATCTGTATGTCTCTTCATTGAAGAAATACCTGGAGCAGAATACTGTTTCTGTGGAGTAATATAACCTGTATATAATCTCACATATCTTCCCGTATATTCTGCTTCCTGTATTTCTGCGGACTGCAACCTTTTACTCTGGAGAATACCTTGGCATAGTAATTGGAGTCTGTGAAGCCGGATTTCTGGGCGACTTCCATGATGCTGTCATCGGAGCTGAGGAGAAATTCAAGGCTCCGCTCCACCCGGTATTCCTGCAGAAATGTAAACAGGGATACGTTCATGTATCTCTTGAATAACCGGCTGCATTCGCTCTCGCAGAGGTGGATTTCCTCTGCGATATCTTTCATCTGGATTTTTATTCATGTAATTGTGTTCCAGATAATCCATGATCTCACGCATACGGTTTCGTTCCAGTTTGCTGTGTTCCGTATAGGGGAGGTTCTCCGGGAGATTCTGCAGCATACAGCGCCACAGCTTCTGCAGCGTTCCGGTGATATCCAGTTCGTAAAATTCTTTTTTCTCTTCATACAGAGTTATGATTTCTCTTACATATTCAGAAAAAAACTTCATGCCAGGGCTGCGAATAGTCAATGTAGACTGCGGGAAGGGAGAAATTGTGTAAAAATGGCTCCACATATTTCCTGCGCAGGATACTTCCGTAGGAACCATAGATAATCTTTGGCAGAAAAGTGATGGAAACATATTTGCCGTCTTTCATATCTTCCATGAAGCCTGCGTGGAGTACATTGGCATTTCCCAGAAGGATATCTCCTGCTTTCATGTGGTAAGTACACTGGTTTACTTTATAGAGAATCTGTCCATCCAGGACAAGGGTGATTTCTATCTCAGGATGCCAGTGCCAGAGAAAGGAGCCGGATTTGTAGCCGGAAAGTTTCTCGTAGCTTACCAGCAGCGGAAATTCATCACTGCCATGTTTCTTCAGTTCTTTCTGTGAGCCGTCGGTTATGATCTCTGCCATTATATATGCGTCCTCCATTGAGAATATATGATGATCTTTAATTATCCTATCTTATAGCAATTCCGGAAAATATTGCAGACAACCTGCTGCATCAGAGAAAGACCGTTATGCGAAATTGCTGTTGATGACTTATATAATATATTGTACACTTATATAGATATAAACGCAAGATTTTACTATTTTCCCCTGAGATTATCAAGGAATTTTATGACACAGCAGGGTATACTTTAATTCAAGAGTGTAGCTGATAAGGCTGCTCCCAAACTTTCATACACATATTCCCGTCTGCCGCTGGTTTTCACACCTGCACTGCCACTGTAAACCGTGAAAATTGTCAGTACATAGTACTCATAAAACTATGTATCAGCGGTCAGACCGGAAAAATGAACGGAGGATTTTTACAATGAATATTCCAAATAAAAATGAATTGACACGTATTTACGGCGAAGCAGAGAAATCAGCAGCACGTTTTCAGGCTGTAGCTGATCATTTCGCAGAATTTACCATCATGATACAGCAGAATTTTTACAGCACCGGGAAGAACAGAGATCATCGGAAACCATACAGATCATAATGGCGGTCGCGTAATCGCAGGCAGTATTGACATGGATACCATCGGTGCAGCTTACCCGAACAACAGCAGTGTTATCCGTATCACAAGTGAAGGATATGATAAGGAAGTTGTCGTAGACATCAATGATCTTGCCAGCGTACCGAAGGCTCAGGGAACCGTATCTCTGGTAGCAGGTATGGTGGAAGCTATTCAGAAATTCGGTTTTAAAGTAGCCGGTTTTGATGCTTATGTGACCACAAATGTAATCCGCGCAGCAGGTGTAAGCTCTTCTGCATCTTTCGAAATGCTGGTATGTTCCATCATTAATTATTTCTTTAATGATGGTGCAATGACATACATCAACTATGCAAAAGCAGGACAGTATGCTGAGAATGTTTACTGGCTGAAGGCTTCCGGATTAATGGATCAGCTTGCATGTGCAGTTGGCGGACCGATCCTTCTGGACTTCTCAGACAGAGAGAATCCAAAATATGAGAAAGTAAACTTCTCTTTCCATGATTATGATCATCATCTTGTAATCGTTAATACAGGAAAAGGTCATGCTGATTTAAGTGAAGAATACTCTGAGATCCCTATGGAAATGAAAGAAGCAGCCAAGGCAGCAGGAGCAGAGCTTCTCTGTGAGACAACTCTTGACAAAGTGCTTGCAAATATGGATAAGATTGATAATGACAGAGCAATCTTAAGAGCGATTCATTTCTTCAAAGAGAACGAACGTGTAGAGAGAGCTGCAAAAGCAGTTGAAGAGAAAGATGGTGAGACTGTACTGAAGCTACTCAGTGAATCAGGAAAATCTTCCTGGGAATTACTTCAGAACTGCTATCCGATCAAAGCATATACAGAGCAGAAGATTTCTGTTGCGCTTGCTCTTACAGATCTCTTCCTTGAGAAACTGGGCAAAGGTATCTGCCGTATCCATGGAGGCGGATTTGCCGGTGTTATCATGTGCGTAGTGCCGGAAGAAGAAACAGAGAACTATGTTTCCTATATTTCTGAATTTGCAGGAAAAGAGAACGTATATCCAATGAATATCCGCGCAGTAGGTGCAGTACATATTGAAAAGTAAATATGCCGCAAAGGGTGTTACTGAACATAAAATTATGAGCAGCCAGCGAAGCGGATTGTGAATATCTGTTTGACAAATATTGAGTTAGATGTTATCAGGAAAACAGGCAGCAGTAAGGTGGATTGGATTGACATACACTTTACTGCTGTTTTTTTGATGGAAGTTTCCTGTTTTGCTTTTCAATGCAAAATTCCTGTATTATAATTGTGATAATGTATAATTATGATAAGAATATATGATGATTTTTTGTAGATAATGCATTTTGTATCTGTTTATCAGAATGTTGAAATTTACAAGGAATTGCTACAGAATTATCAGGTATCTAACCGAATAAACTGCGGAGCAGTTATTCGATGTAGAGCCGCATAACAAAGCGGATGATTTTTATCCGCTTGACATGAGGGGGAAGGAATAATGAAAAAAAGGTGGACAATGCGGAGGGCACTGCTTGTTCTGTGCATTGCAAGTGTAGTGTTCGCACTTCTTCTGCAGACATTTCTGTTTCATCAGTCTCTGCGCAGACAGATTCGGGCAGAGAGCATTTCAGATCATGAGATTTCTCTGAATAAAAATGCAGACAGATCTGTCTAATTTTATCCACACAATACGAGGGGAAATGCTTACGATCTACAGTGAGCAGGATCTTATCGCAGCTATGCGTGAAGCTGCGGAAAAAGATACAGACATGAAGGATTATTACTGGAGAAGCTGGTATTTTTGCAAGGAAGCGTTTTTACAAAGGAGGATCAGCTTCTTGCCATGTATCTTTATGATACAAAGGATCATCTGATCAGCAGCTACCGCTACAATTCAGTTACATATCCCAAAGATATTTACAAGGCAGAGTATGATGATAATTCAGAACGGGTTTATGATTATGTGCATGGAAAACGTACAGATCTGATGATTTCCGGATATCACAATTCTGCCGCAAAGAAAGATATTGTGCGATTTGTGCTGAAACTGCATAATTATGATGCAGACAGGAATGCCCTGGGGTATCTGGTCTGTGATATTAACAGTGCGGCACTTACTTCTATTATGGCTAAATATGTAGATGTAGAGCAGGTATGTCTGTGGCTGCAGCCATTAAATGACCGGGTGATCGCAATGACCGGGGAGGCTTCAGAGAGTCAGTGCAGAATCCAGAAACAGCTTGCAAAGGTTGTACAAAGTCATTATAAATCCGGTGAACTGGAACAGGAGTATGATGGGAATTATCTGATCCAGGTATCTCAGGAGAATTATAATCTGGAGGCATTTGTGCTTGTCTCACAGTCTCTTCTCACTGCAACGCAGAAGACACTGATCCGAACACTTCTTATTATAATGGGAGCCATGATCCTTGCAATTATGGTGATCGTATTGTTTGTGTCTCAGTGGATGACAAAGCCTGTAGAAGAGATGAGCAGCACTATCACGCGGATCAAGGACGGAGAAACCCAGCTTCGGGTGCAGCCCGTAGGATGGTCCCAGGAGCTGACTACGCTGGGTACGGAATTTAATGAAATGCTTGACCGTATGCAGGTCATGGCGCAGGAAGAACTGCAGCATAAAATGCTGGTAGAGCGGACGGAATATAAAATGCTACAGGCACAGATCAATCCCCATTTCCTCTATAATACACTGGATACCATGAGCGGGATTGCCAATGCTCAGAACTGTCCGATGGTAAGCGGTATGTGTCATTCACTGTCTGCAATTTTCCGTTACAGCCTGAATATGACAGATGAGCTTTCCACTGTGCAGAATGAAATGGCGCATGTGAGAAATTATCTCTATGTTATGGATGTGAGAAATGGCTCAACGATAGCTTACGATTATCAGATTGACAGCGATACACTGGCAGATCAGATGCCGCGTATCTGCATCCAGCCGGTTGTGGAGAATGCACTTACACATGGTCTCAGAAACGTCCGCCGTAAGGACAAAAAGCTTCTAATCCGTTCAGAACATGTGAATGAGAATCTGGTGATCACAGTTCAGGATAATGGTGCGGGAATGGATGCGGAATCTATGAACCGTCTGCTGGATCAGAATGATATGAAACGTGTGGAATCCGGCATTTCCATTGGAATCCTGAATGTTAATGCGCGTCTGAAGAGGCTTTTCGGAGAGAAATACGGACTGCATATTGAAAGTACAGCAGGCGAGGGGACAACTGTGACGATCACAGTCCCGGCTGTTTCTACGGAGAATTCCGGTGATATGGAAAATGTGTAACTGTTCAGTACCTTCACAGTTACGAGCAAAAATGCATTAAAAAATCACCTGCGGTGATGGCATTTTTGGCTTGTATGTCTCGAGATTTTTGGTACTTTACGTGCCAAAAACACCTCGCGGGATAGCAGACTACTGAATAGTTACAAATTATTAATGTAAATATCAGGGCATATTCGAATAATCATTTCTAAACTTTTTCAAATATGCTCCGGAAAGGAACTTTTATACTAATGAAAACCAAGATTCAGGATATGACCTCCGGTTCACCGGGACGGTTGATCATTCTTTTTGCAATTCCACTGATGCTGGGAAATATCTGTCAGCAGCTTTATACAATGGTGGATACCATGGTTGGTTGGCCAGGTTGTAGGTGTGGAGGCTCTTGCCGCACTGGGTGCTGTTGACTTTCTGATGTGGGTTGTCACAGGAATATCCACAGGACTCACTCAGGGATTTTCTATTCAACTCTCCCAGTATTATGGGGCAAAGGATTTCGAAAATCTGCGTAAATCTCTGGCTCACAGTTACCGGCTGACCGCATTCATCGCAGCCGGAGTATTGATTCTCAGCCAGTCATTTGCTTCGCTGGTATTAACAGGGCTGCATACACCTTCCAATATTATCGGAATGTCTCTGTTATATCTGCGCATCATTTTCTGTGGAATCCCCGCCACAGCAGCCTATAATATGTTTGCCTCTGCTCTAAGGGCTATGGGAAACAGTAAAACACCGCTGACCGCAATGATCATCGCATCTGTGCTGAATGTCTCACTGGACATCCTTTTTGTGGCAGGCTTCGGATGGGGTGTGGCAGGAGCAGCAATCGCAACTGTGATCGCACAGAGCTTCTCCGCTGTTTACTGTTTCCTGATTTTACGCAGAATTGATATCGTTCATCTGACCAGAGCAGATTTTATGCCTGCCTCCGGCATGAATGCCCGCCTGATGAAACTTGGTATTCCTGTTGTATTCCAGAATATCATCATCGGTGTGGGCGGTCTGGTAGTCCAGTATGTGATCAATGGCTACGGTTTCCTTTTTGTGGCAGGATTTACAGCTACAAACAAGCTTTATGGTCTGCTGGAAATGGCTGCTATTTCCTATGGATATGCCATCGTTACCTATGTGGGTCAGAATCTGGGAGCCGAAAAGATTGACAGGATCAGAAAAAGCGTCCGCAGCAGTATGCTGCTTTCCCTGCTTACCTCACTGATCATTTCTGCTGCCATGTTTTTTATTTGGAAAAAATATTCTCTCACTTTTCATCTCAGGTGAACCGCAGCAGACACAGCAGGTACTGGCAATTGCTTTTAAATACCTTTCTATTATGGCTGCCATGCTCTGGGTTTTGTACTTTCTGTACGTGTACAGATCTGCACTTCAGGGGCTGGGAGATACCTTAATGCCTATGGTAAGTGGTATGGCTGAATTTGTCATGCGTATCAGTGCTGCACTGATCCTCCTCATTTTATCGGACAGGACGGTATTTTCTTTGCAGAGATTGCAGCATGGAGCGGAGCCACTGTGATCTTATGCATCAGCTATTATGTACGGATGCATAAATATCATTAAAACAAAACAGGGAGCTGTCGGTAAATAACGTTTTTTAGAGCTGACAGCACCAAACAAAAAATATCCTGACAGTTACAGAGCTTTCTGGCTCTGCAACTTGTTCAGGATATTTTTATTTTGATAAATACTTTCTGTTTTTGGCCGCAAAAAATCCTTGTTTGGATTTTTTCAGCCGCATTTTTTTCTAGGCAGTTTTTCCTTCAAATTTTCTCAGTTTTTCGTATAAAAAACGAGGATATTTATTTATATTTCTTCCAATAGCATACAGCATGAATTCTTTATATACTTATCTGCCGAACGGTAATTAAAACGCCGGAAGTTCTCATTTTCCTTTATATCTCCAAAATGTCCTTCCGTCTGAATGGAATGTGTCTGGCGTTTCAGGATCCCGCGTTCACTCTGGATATTGGCATGCGATCTTTCTTTCAGTTCCTCCCATTGTTCATTGATCTTCATGACTTTGTTCTTTTCGGCATCTTTCTCCGCATCATACTTATACAGACAGCGCGCTTTATGTTCACATCCGCTGCAGTCTGCACAACCATATACCTCAAAGATCTGTGTATATCCATCCTGCTCTTTGCTCTCTGTCCTGAGATGCCGCAGTTCACGTCCGTCATGGCAGATATAGAACTGTTCATCTTCAAAGATCCCTGTCCTCATGTTGTAATATTTACTGATATCTTCTGAATAAGCGCGTGTTTTTCGCTTTTCATGATCCTGCAGTTTTATATAACTGGATATTTCATTCCGTTTTAAATAAAGCAGATTTTTTTCACTACAGTACCCGCTGTCCGCAGTTACTTCTTCCAGAAGCAGATGCAGATGGGTTTCAGCATATCCCGGATGGATATGGAGAAGAATTACCGTTTCGATAAGGAGGGCAAAATGAATCAGGTAGATAAAGAACTGATGCAGGAAAAAGGAATCCTGACAGAAAATGAAAAAGCAGATGAATATGAAATCCAAAAGGCAGCCATGAAAGAGGCTGTTTTTTTCCTGGCTGCAATGCTGGAGAAAAATCTGGATATGTCAGAACTTCAGACAATTTCCTTATATCTGAAGGAATTATCCATGAAGCAGCATTATATGCACATTCACCTGTATGTTCAGCAGCTTTACAGAAACAGCAGACCGCATGAGAAACTGGAAACATTCTATGCAGCATCTTTGCAGGAAGAAGCACAGCGAATGTACAGCACTTATTTTGTTGCGTATCTGAAAATGCTGATCGGGCGGTTGAGTGAAATGGATGATCTGATCAACTTAAAAAAACTTATGAAAGAGGAGGAAAATCGTGAATAATAATTCAGAATTTATGCCGGTAGAGTGTTTGAATGTTCCGAAAGTGCTTTTCTATGATAAGCAGGAGAAGAAGTTTATATCAGTATGATAAATAAAGCTGAAAAATAATTGTTGGTTTATGACTCCATATCTAATCATAACAGATGAAATGACGCATTGCGTTTATGTCTGGCTGCTAAGCGCGGGGTAGACGTAAGAATTATCACACCTGGTATCCCTGATAAAAAATTCATTTATAATATAACTCGTTCTTTTTATCATGGATTAGTTAAACATGGTGTTCGTGTTTATGAGTGGACTCCTGGTTTCT
>ENA-OQAR01000148-OQAR01000148.1-human-gut-metagenome-genome-assembly--contig:-NODE-148-length-18370-cov-6.166530_pt1 | contig 18370 bp, 18 predicted proteins | sample MGYA00242738_ERZ504533 | MGnify/ENA primary metagenome ERZ504533 (study PRJEB26092, sample SAMD00036276) | human gut metagenome | host: Homo sapiens | study: EMG produced TPA metagenomics assembly of... | reverse complement strand
AGAGGAGGTGTTGAACTGTTAAAGGCAGGAAATGTTATTTATCGCCCTTGGGCAACACCGCACAATTCCCTCCTGACGGCTTAAGCACCGCTCCGGCGGCTGCGGCACGGCATCTGCATTGCCAAAAATGCTCGATAATACACAAAGTTATTATCTGCGCTTTTGGCTTAGCAGCTGCCGTGCCTCGCTCGCCGTATCGGCACTAGAATTGTGCGGTATTGCCCTTGTAATCTACCGGCAGGCTGGTCCAGCGTGCGCGGAAGTGGAAAGCGGCATCCTTGGGCTGGCGCTGGCGGGTGAAAATACCCTTTTTGTTGCCGTTGGCACGCATAATGCCTCGGTGGTCTGGAAGTCGGCAAAGTTCCACACCAGTTCGCCCTGCACAAAGTCGTAACTGTCAAACACATTGTGTTCATATCCAGGTACTCGTTCTGGTACTCCTGGCTCCACATCACGCTGGGCAGTTTGTGCTCGCTGGGCATGGTATCAGCGCCGTACTCGGTAAAGATCATCGGGCGGCCGTTCAAAACCTGTGCCCAGCCGTCCATCTCTTTGCGGAACGCCGTCTCGGCGTCCACAATGCACATGCCGCCCATCACATACCAGCCGTAATAGCGGTTCAGGCTGATGAAATCCGCAAACTGCTGGCCCTTGCTGTTGTTGGGCAGGCTCATCATCACGATGGCATAGGTGCGGGGGCGTTCTGGGGGTCAAGCTCGTGGGCCAGGTCAAACAGCGGCTTAAAGTATGCTTCGGTACCCTCGCTGGTGCACTGGGGTTCGTTTAGGATGCTCCATGCGATGACCGATGCGTGGTTCTTGTCGCGGGTGATCATATCAGTCAGGGCAGCCTTGTGGTTTTCCAGCAGCTTGGGGGTGGTTTCCTTTTCAAAGTAGCCCACCTTTTTGCCGTTGCCCTGGTTGGCAGCCAGGAAATTCATCGTGCTCTGCATAAAGCCGACGGCAGGCACTTCGTCAATGATCAAAAAGCCCTCTTCGTCTGCCATCTGGTACAGTTCTTCGGCATAGGGGTAGTGGCTGGTGCGGAAGCAGTTTGCGCCGATCCACTTCATCAGCTCGTAATCGCGCTTGACGGTAGCCAGGTCCAGGCCGCGGCCGCGGATGTCGGAATCTTCGTGCTTGCCAAAACCGCGCAGATACACCGGTTTGCCGTTGAGCAGGAAGTGGCCATCCTTAACTTCAAAGGTACGGATGCCGATCTTGTCAAAATATTCATCGATCACGGCGTGGCCATCGGTAATGCGGATGACGAAGTTGTACAGGTAAGCGGCGTGCACATTCCACAGCTTAGCATTGGTGATTTTCAAAGTGCCGGTTTTGCCGCTGGCTTCGGCCACCTTGGTGGTGCCATCCAGCACTTCCACCGTCACATCATGGCTGCCATTCGTGGTTACGGTATAGTCTACCTCGGCACCGCCGTCCACCAGGCGGTGGGTCACCTCAAAATCCAGAACACGCTCTTTGGGCAAGGCCAGCAGCTTGACCGGGCGGTGGATACCCGCGTAATTGTAGAAATCAAAGTACGGTGCCGCAACCTTTTTTCCGTTAGAAAGGGTGTTGGTCTGGCCTGCGGGCAGCATGTACTCGTTCAGTTCGTTGTTGGCCAACACAGTCAGCTTGTTGTACTGGTTGTACCGCACAATCTCGGTCACGTTGGCATCAAAGGGTAAAAAGCCGCCCTCATGGTTGACAACTTCCACGCCGTTCACAAACACGTGGGCGCGGTGGGTGACAGAACCGAAGCGGATGGCAACATCCTTGCCGCTCCATTCACCCGGAACAAAGAAATCGGTTTCGTACCAGAAATCGCCGCAGTATTCGCGGGACTCCTTATCGGTAAAGAAATCGCAGAACGAAGCCGGGACCGGCATCGAGATGGGTTTGGGCAGTCCGACGCCCCAGCCGGCATCCATACCATTGCTTTCGGGGTCGAACCCAAAGCGCCACATGCCATCTAGGCTGATAACGCGGCGTGCAGCGGAAGCGCAGGGGTACAGCAAAGATTTATTTTCCATAGCGTTGTTTCTCCTTGTTTCAATAAAATGAATGTTTTGCTCCAACAATTTTTCCGGGAATGTGGGGCCATTCGTTCAGTTTGGGTGGGGTTGGATACCAGACTGGGTGAAGCATTTCCCTGAAATACGTTGGGCTTGCGTCATGTTGGTTCCGTGTTTTACAAAGGTTTTTGCGGTTCGGAAGTTGTTCGATGATTCTATTATCACATAAAACCGCCGGTATCGTTAGTAGATTTTTTGGGAAAACCCGCAAAATCTGCGAATAATTGTGGTGCCTGCCATTCGGCCCGGCCTGGGGACCGCACCACCATCGTAGAGTACGGCATGATACAATTTTGAAAGCTGCAATGCAGATAGGCCCACGGGACGATGGCAAGCATCGTCCCCTCACAAATCAGCTTCATGTTTCATCGCATACTTTCAGCACACAACAAACTTAATATTTTTGAGCGGCGCACCGCGCCGCGCTCCACCACCATTATTCTTTATTCATTATTATTTATTCTTTGTAAGAAAAGCGCCGGTTCTTACCTTATAATTGCTAATTTCTCATTGCAAATTCGCCCTGCTCATCGCTTCCCCCTGCATAATTTATGCTCCGATTTTCCTGTTTTACCTGTAAAATTTACTAACGCCATTCTTCCTGAACGTTCATAATATAGACACAAAGTTGCGGAACTGCGGTGAACAGTGTGGGGCTGGGTGCCGGAACGTTCCAGACAAGCGGAGGAAGAAATTCCATAAAGTGTACCTGAACAGGCCGCATTTTCAGCCTTTCAGATACACCCCAAGTAAGGAGAAAAGAAATGGCGAAGACAAGAACCCTGCCCGACAAGTATTATGACAAGGATTACGAAACAAACGGCATCCACCGTGTACCCCTGTGGCGCATTGCAGGCTTTGCGCTCAACAACACCGCAACCAACCTTTACCTGATGTTCATGAACTATGTCAGTTTTTATCTACTGGGCTTTGTTGGCGTTGGCATGGTCATGGCATCCAGCTTTACCATGGCTATGCGTATCTGGGACGGCGTAACTGACCCGTTCATTGGCTACATGGTGGATAAAACCAACGGCAAGTTCGGCAAAAACCGCCCGTTCATGGTCATTGGCAACATCATTCTGGCGGCTTCCAGCTTTATCATGTTCCACTTTACCCACAAACTGCCGGAAGGCCCCGCCCGCTTTATTTTCTTTGTTGTGTTCTGCTGCGTTTATTACCTGGGCTACACCTGCCAGTGCGTTGTTACCAAGAGCGCCCAGAGCTGCATGACCAACGATCCCAAACAGCGCCCCATGTTCGCTTCTTTCGATGGCGTGTTCAATACCATCCTGTTTACGGTGCTGGCTATTGTCGTTGCCAACATTGCCAACAAGTATGCTGATGTTGGCAACTATACCTCTACCCAGTTCTTCCATGAATTCTGGATGATGACCGCCATTATGTCCGCCATCTTTACCGTGATCGCCGTCATCTCCATTGCACCCAAAGACCGCCCGGAATTCTTTGGCACTGGCAAACCCATCAAGGTCGGCCTGAAAGACTACTGGGATACCCTGAAAACAACCGCGCCATCCAGATGCTGGTGCTGTCCGCCTCCACGGATAAGCTCGGCTCCACTGCCAAAACCAGCGCTGTTGCCGTTGCTATGTTTGCCTGCATTGCCGGTTCCATCAAACTGCAGGGCAGCGTGACCGCCGTTACCACCATCCCCAGCGTCATCCTCACCTTCCTGGTTATCTCCATCGTTGCCACCCGCTTTGGCCAGAAAAAAGCCATGGTCATTGGCTCCATCGGCGGCATTATCTGCAACGTTATCCTGTCCGCCCTGTGGATTGTTGGCGACCCCACAACAATGACCAGCAACCCCGAACTGGTGCATTGAACTGGGGCCCCTTCCTGATCACCTATGTTGTGTTCAGCATCCTGTATGCCGGCTGCCAGGGTATTTCCGGCAATATCGTAATTCCCATGACCGCCGACTGTGCCGACTATGAAGTATACCGCTCCGGCAAGTATGTTCCCGGTCTGATGGGCACCCTGTTCAGCTTTGTGGACAAGATGATTTCCTCTTTCGCTCCCATGATCGCCGGTCTGGTGTTTGCTGCCTGCGGCTTTACCGACCACAACCCCAGCGTGGGCGATATCGTTACCCCGCAGCTGCGTGTTGGCGTTGTGTTCCTGGCATACGGCCTGATCACCATCGGTTTGATCTGCAACCTGATTGCCATGAAGTTCTATCCGCTGAGCAAAGAAAAGATGGCCGAGATCCAGGACGAGATTGTCAAGATCAAGGCAAAGGCTATGGCCGAAGCATAACCCCAAACCGAACCACATTCCCCGCGGGGCCGCCCGTCCATCGGGCGCACCCGTTGTTACAGTGAGGTACCTACATTGGAAAAGCAAATGGAAATGGCTCCCGAAACCACCCAGAACTCTGCACTGCGCACCGATGAAGCTGCTAGCCACGGCCCCCTGTGGCGGCTGATTGACTGCGCTGTGACCACCCACGCTAACCGGGCCAAAGTGCCGGTGAACCGCAAGGCCTACCTGCGGTGGTGCCTTCTTGGGGTATTTGGCGCCCAGCGCTTTTATGCAAAACAGTGGAAGATGGGCTTGCTCTACCTGGTCACCTGCTGGAGCGGATTTTCCATTGCCATGACAATGATCGACGCAATGATCGCCGTGCCGATGAAACCGGACGAAAACGGCATCATTTACCTGTAAAAACCTCCTCCCTCCGCCGCCCCGCAGGCTGCTGTTTGCCTGCGGGGCTTGCTGTGAATTCAGGAAAACAGCGCATGTTGGCAAAATTTCAGGGTAGCACCTGCACAATATGCCGAAAAGCAGCTATTGCTTTTGGTTATTATTTCCGGCAAAATTGCTTTCCATTTCCGCGTAGACATGTTAAACTAGAAGCAGCAAAGTCACACTTTTTAACGCCGATACGGCACACAAGAAAGGCGACCCGCCATGGACCAGATCGTTCAGCTGTTGTTCAACCCTAACCACCAGGCCCCCAGCCCGCTTGTGTTGGCGGTGTTGGTAGCGCTTGCCGTGGGCATGCCGCCCATCATGCGTTACCTGGCCGGGAAAAGCAACAACGATAACACGCGGGGCAAAAAATAACCCCTTTACCCGGTGGGCACGCGGCAGCGCCGCCCGCCGCTGAGAAAACGAGGTGCCTGATGCAAGCAGATTTACTGGACGTTCTGACCCGGCTGGCCTCCGCCAGCAACATCCGCTGCATGCGGGTAACGCCGCCCTTTGATGGGCTGGACCAGTTTGATTACGGCCTGCGCAAAGCGCTGGACCCCTATTTTGACTGGCAGGAATTCGGCAGCCTGTTGCTGCAAAGCACCCCGCCCAACACGCTGCTGTTTGCCGAAGGCACCTTTGAATTGCAGTTTGCGCTGTTCCGCATTCCAGACGAAGAAAACGCTGTGTTCATGATCGGCCCGTGGGCCACCGCCGAGCGCAGCGAAAAATCCCGCAGCTGGGCACGCCGTCACATTGGTGAGAAAGGCGATGACGCTGTACAGAGCTACTATAACGGGGTGCGGATTCTGTCGGGCAGCGGTTTCCAGGCTTCCATCGTGGCAGTTGTTTCCATGATGTTCCCCAAAGAGGAATTCCACCTGGACCAGCAGAAAGAGTTTCTGCCGTTCCATTTTACCGCTGACCTGCGCTATTTTACCGAACCGGAGTTCCAGCGGGAGATCCCGATCCAGATGCTTGAACAGCGCTATGCCAACGAAAATGCCATCTGGGACGCGGCGGCTTGCGGCAACACCGAAGCTGCGCTGAAAGCCTGCCAGCAAATGGCACGCTTTACCTATGGCGGGCGTTTTTTCGGCTCACTGTACCAGACCAAGATCATGCTGACCGTAATGAACACTCTGCTGCGCAAAGCCATTGAGCGCAGCAACATCCACCCGTATTACATTGACGAGATTTCCTCCCGTTATGCCCTGATGATCGAAAACATGGTGGACGAGGAAAGCTGGCCGCTGGTGCAGACAATGGTAAAAGAGTACTGCGCATATGTGCGGCGGTATTCTTTGCAGCAATATTCACCGCTGGTGCAAAAGGTCATCAATACGATCAACCTGAACTTGTCGGACCAGCTTTCGCCCAAAAGCCTGGCCGCTATGTACTATATCAGCCATCGTACCTCTCCAGCCTGTTCAAGCAGGATACCGGAACCACCCTGACAGATTTTATCAACACGCAGCGCATCCAGCGCGCGGCCAATCTGTTGAGCACCACCGAGCAGAATATCTCGGTGGTGGCGGAGCAGGTGGGCATCCTGGATGTGAACTATTTTACCAAGATGTTCAAAAAAGTCGATGGGCAGCACCCCCACCCAGTACCGCCGCCAGAGCCGCGCACGGTAACCCCAGAAAATAAAAGAACTACAAAAAGCCCATACCGAAAAGCAGAGACAGGGAAATCCCGCTTTTCCGGTATGGGCTTTGCCATAGGGAAAGGTGCAAGTAGGAGGTTATTGTGCAGAGAAGAAAAGCTTGAACAATTAAAAAATGAGGAAAAGAGAAAATACAATGACAAAAATCAGTCCAGCACCAGCGCGCAGGAAGCACCAGGCAGCGCAAGGCTGGCGGTTTCGGTAGGTGCGCGGTGGGGCAAGGATGAACAATAGTAGCAATGCACCGCGCCCTCTCGTTGGCAGGCAGCCAACAGATACAGGGTGCCCGGCACCGCGCACAGCGCCCGCGGCCAATCGCCGGTGGGCCATTCGCAAAGGAAATGGCGGGTCGGGCCGCTGCGCTGCCACGCCGAGATGGTGTTGGGCCCGCGGTTGCTGACAAACAGGGTGCCATCCGCCGTGGCGCAGGCACCACCCGGCCAGCTGCGCGGCTTGGGCACAGTGCTGGCCTGCACTGTGGAAACGGTGCAGCCGTCATGGTTCAGCACCCGCATGTGGCCGTCCAGCTCATACACACAGTCCAGCATGCCGTCCCCGGCATCCAACACCTGGCGCGGGCCGCTGCCGGTGGGCTGGGGCAGAGTCTTTACGCTGCCGGTGGGCAGATTATTTTCCAACGCAAGGCGGTACAGGCGGCTGTTGCCCAAATCCGCCAGGAATAACGCGTGCCCCACAGACTGCACCCAGTGGGCGTTGGCCCCTGCGGGCTGGAATTGCCACAAAATGCGAGTCAGGGCACTATCCACAGCAAAATACAGGCCGTTTTCAAAGCAGCTGCCGTAAATCACATCGCCGCAGGCATACAGATGGCACAAGCCGCGGCCGGTAGGAATTTCAATGCGGGCAATCTCGCGCAGGGTCGTGCCGTCCAGCACATAGGCGGTCACATCCGCGCCATCCCCGCGTTCCGATGCGGCATAAATCCAACCATTTTGCCCCCGGCAGCAAAAGCTGGGGGCACGGCCATGCCGCAGGGTAGATAAAGTTTCCAGCGTTCCGTCCGCTGTTAAGCGGCACACCGCCAGATCATCGCACCCCGCGCACCATAGCCGGAAAATAAAAAGAGTGTGGGCCATTGGGAACCTCCGGGAAAAGTTAGGAGTCAGGAAGCAGGGGGAGAAGTTAGAACAATTAGGAATGAGAAAGTAGAAAGTAGGAATTGGTAGGGTGAGAGGTAAGAGAAAGAAGATGATGGACAATAAAAATTATCTGTGGGGAACAGTTTATCTCCAGTCTAAGAGCTGCCTTCGGGCCAATTCGGCGGGGTCGGGTGACCCCGCCCTACCTCAAATTCCTAATTAACTCCTAACTCCTCCTTCCCACCTCTTACCTAGTTTCAGCAGTCCATATCATGTGCCTTAATGCTTGTTCCGCCGTCGGAAAGCAGGGTCTGGCCGGTAATGTTGGCGCTCATATTGCTGGCAAAAAACAGGGCTGTGTTGGCAATATCCTGCATGCGGCCAGGCTCCAAAGGCTGGCAGCGGTGCAGGGCAGCGTCCAACTGCTTTTTGCCGGCATCGTCCAGCTTGTCCATGTCATCATACATCACATCGCTGATGACCACGCCGGGGCAGATAGTGTTCACCCGGATGTTATCCTTGGCGTAATCCAGTGCCATCACGCGGGCTGCGGCATTCATTGCGCCCTTGGTACCGGCGTACAGCATGTTGGTGGGCTGGCTCATCAGGCTGTGAATGGACGAAATGTTGATGATGCTGCCGCCCCCGCGCGCTGCATGGTGGGGATAACTTTGCGCGCGCAGCGCACGCCGCTGAGATAGTTCGTTTCCAACAGGCGGAACATATCCTCATCTTTGTATTCCGCTGCAGGACAGTGGCAGTTGACGCCAACGGTAGAAACCAGAATGTCAAAGCCGCCGCTGTCCTTTACGGCAGCATCCACAAAGGCTTCGGTCTGGTCGGCTTTGGCCAGGTCTACCACATAGCCGCGGCAGCCGGGGCGGATGAGCTGCAATTCTTTTTCTGTGGTGCGCACATATTCTTCGTTGCGGCCACCGAAATAGACGTCCGCCCCCTGGCGCGCAAACAGCAGGGCAATGCTTTTGCCAATGCCGCGGGCAGCGGTGGTGATGAGCACATTTTTTTCCCGCCAGCATCTGGTTATAATCGGGGATCGTGCTCAGGTAAAGCGAAATATCTCTCATATCAGCACCTCTTTTTTCTGGCCGGGCGCGCCATAGCGCTCAATGTCAAACTGCTGGTACAGCTCATCAATGGCGGCTTCGTCACCGGCGGCGGCACGCAGTTCCACGCTCCAGTCCAGCCCGCGATACTTGGCCGCGGCGGGGTTGGTATCAATAAAGTTCAGCAGGGCCTGCATCATCTGGTCGTTCCACACCACGCGTCCACATCGGCGGTGGTGTAGATACCGGCTTCCAGCTTGGGGAATGCGTACAGGTCGCGCACCTGAGATTTGTAGGCGTGCTCAATGACGTAATCTACCATATGGCTGGGCACAAACAGAATGCCGTTTTTGGTGCCGATAACGATATCGCCCGGCAGGCAGATGGCCGCGCCGATGCGGCAGGGGCCGTTGAACGCCGTGATCTGGCAGTCCCGGATGGGGGTGGGGTCTACGCCGCGATAGAACACCTGCACATCAATGTTCTGCATCTGTTCCAAATCGCGCACGCCGCCCCACACCACCACGCCGCCGTTTTTGGTGCGGGCCTTGACCGCGGTGGTCAGGTTGCCGCCCACAAAGGTGCCGCGCAGGATCTTATCATACAGGTCGCACACAACAACATCGTTTTCTTCCAAGCTGTCGATCACCCACTGGTTGCAGTCGCCTTTCCAGCCACGGCTGCGGGCTACATTGAACACATGCTGGCGCAGGTCCGGGCGCTGGGGCATAAAGCAGCAGGTCACAGCACGGCCGTACAGCTTTTTGTCCGGGTGCAGAGGTTTCAAATCACCCTGGAACTGGAACCGGTATCCGCAGGAGTACAGCGGCTGCCAGATTTCTTCCTGGGTCAGGTTTTTCAGGATCTCTATTTTTTCATCGCTCACGCGGGGGCGGCCATTGGGGTAGCGTTCGCCGGTCCACTCTGCCGTCATGGCAATGATCTGGTCGCGGTCATTCAGCAGCATAATTTCCTCACTTCCACAGCGTCCAGCTGCGCGTTGTGCCGGGGGCTGTCCAATAGGGGGGAGGGGGCGTTCTGCCAATCCGGCATGCTGCGGCTTCGGGGTCAAACACCACTTCGCCCTCACGCAGGGTGGCAACGCACTCCAGTTTGCCCTCGCCGGTCAGGCGGGCACCGCCGCAGTCCATGTAGCCGAACTTACCTTCGCGGTTGCGCAGCACAGCGATATCTGCGCAGGCACCCACATCCAGCGTGCCCAGTTCGGGGCGGTGGATGCTCAGCGCCGGGGCACGGGTTACGCGGTACAGCACATCCTGCAGCGGCATGCCCATGGCCAGGAACTTGCTGGCAACATACAACAGGTCAATGGCGGGGCCGGTCACGTTCTGGTGGTGCAGGTCGGTGGAGATGGTATCCGGCCAGAAGCCCTGGTTGAAGCAGCCGACCGCCTGGCGGAACCAGAAGCTGCCGGAACCGTGGCCCACATCAAAGTGAACGCCACGCTCCCGTTCGGCCAGCATATAGGGCTGCATCCTGCCGTTTTCGTCCATCAGGGGGAACTGCTGCGCAAACACATGGGTGTGTACATCGCCTGGGCGCAGGCGGGCCAGGATGTCTGGGTAGCTGCGTTCCGGCACAATGGGGATGCTGTCCACCATCACGATCTTTCCGCTCATGGAAGCTGCCTTGATAGCGCCGTCAATGGAAGCCCAGATGGGGTGGTCAGCATCCTCGTGCTTCGCCCAATAGTGGGCACTCTTGACGCCGACAATGACATCCGACCAGGTGTTGGCAACGGCGGCGGTGATTTCGGGGTTGATGTCAGCCACAGCCTGCTCTGACGGGGGATAGTGCATCCCCTTGGCGGCCATATCAATAAAGGCGAGAACACGCACCTTGGTGGCGTCGATAACGTTTTCCTTGAAATCGCCAAAGTTGCGCCAGCCGGTGGTACCGGCGTCCACTGCAGTGGTAACACCGGCGCGGAACATGTATTCTTCCGCGTTGATGGTGCGCAGAGAATCCGGCATCTGGTAGGGGAACACCGGGTAGACATGGCAGTGCATGTCGATCAGACCTGGGGATACGATCAGACCGGTCACATCCATCACGGTCTCGGCATCCGCCGCGTTCAGGTTCTTGCCGCGGGCAGCAATTTTGCCATCCTTAATGGCAAGGTCACAAAGTTCCATAGTTCCGGCGCAGGGGTCGTACAACGTGCCGCCCTGCAGAATAAGATCATACGCAGACATCCTGATTCCCTCCCAAGGTATTGCGGTAGCGGTCCGCAAGTACAAAAATCATTTCAACTTCAACGGGGATATTGTGGTTGGGCATGTTGTGGGTGCCCATAATGGTGCGGGTGTGGTAGCCGCGCTCCTGCAAAAATTTTCATGCAGGTATCGGAAAAGCCATCCACCACTTTTTTCGGGTTGGGTAAAACCTTCGCCGCAGTTCACCAGCGCGGTGGCGCGCACCAGGTGGTGGATGCAGTCCAGGCTGCCGTACCGCTGCTGCACGGCACGCAGCAGGGTTTTGGCACATTCTGCTGCGGCGTTATAGCCATCTTCCAGCGTAAGATCTGTGCCAACGCGGCCACGGTACAACGGTTCATAGGTGTTGATATCTTCCGGCCCGTGGCCGGAAACATACACAATGCCGTCAACTTCCCGGATGGGAACCAGCGCTTTGTAATGCGCAAAGCGGACCGGTTCGCACAGGGGGTGATTCGCCACAGCCATGTTCTGTGCCCTCCTTTAACGGCGTATTTTAACAATGGCGTCCACGCTGACCGGCATATTGCCCGGTAGAACGTAAGCGCCCATGGCCGCACGGGCATGCTGCCCGCGGTGGCCAAAGATCTCTACCATCAGGTCGGAGTAACCGTTCATGACGGCAGGCATGTTGTAAAAGTCCCCGGCGCTGTTGACAAGGCCCAGCGCCTTGACAAAGTAATCCACGCGGTCCAGGCTGCCAATATAGGCCTGGATGGTGCGCAGCATGTTCAGCCCGCACAGGCGCGCGGCCTGGTATGCGGCGGCTTCGTCAATTTCAGCGCCCACACGGCCGACATAAACGGGGGTACCGGTTTCGTCCACCGGGTAATGAGCAGAAATGTACAGCATATCGCCCGCCAAAACGGCTTCCACGGCGCCTTTGCCGCGCCAATCGGTCTGCTGCAGGGTAATGCCCAGCTGTTCCATACGTTGTTCCGTAACACCCATGGTTCACAGTTCCTCCTTGATTTGCTGCATACAGGTGGTCAGCGTTTCGCACACGGTTTTGACCTGTGCAGGCGTGACCATCAACGGGTTGAGTAGAATCCGGTTGCCCGGCTCCGCACCGATGTAAATGCCGTTGGCACGCATTTTGTCTGCCAAATCTTTGGCGCTGCCATACGGCATTACGGCATAGGTGCGGGCCATAACCTGGCCGACAGGGCCTTCCTGCGTGCGGGTGATCTGGATAAAGCCGCAGTCCCGCAGGGTTCGCTCAAAAGCGGCGCAGCGGCGGTTCAGGGTGCGCATCAGGGTGGCTTCGTCCCGCTGGAGATAAAGCTGCACGGCTTTGTACAACCCAACGATTGATTCGCGCGAGGTCTTGCACCCGCGGCAGACGCCATCCGTGGGGGGACCCCAGCGGCGGCAGCGGTCGATCCATTCCTTTTTCCCCACGATCAAACCGGAATCCTGCGGGCCGCGCATGGTTTTGCCGCCGCTGAAAATAACCAGGTCGGCCCCCATGCCGGTGAACTTCCAAAGGTTTTCGGCGGGCGGGTTTTGGGCAGCAGCATCCACGATTACGGGCACCCCATGGCGATGGGCCACCTCCACCATTGTTTCCAGCGGCAGAGAGGCATCGCGCCCAAAAAAGATGACATAAAACACGGCAGCCGTTGCCGGGGTAATGGCTGCTTCCAGCTCTTCCACAGTCGGAGCGGTGTCCGCTGTACCGATATAGCGCATTTTTGCGCCGACAGCCGAGCAGCCGCGGTCATACATGTTGCGCTGGGCGGCCTGCATGACAACCTCGTACCGCGGGCCGGTGATCTCCGGCAGGGTATGGAAAAATTTTTTCATCGTCCCGCGCCAGGGCGGCAGCGGTGGCAACCATCATGCCTCCCGCCGCGCCGTTGGAAATATAAGCACCTTCGTTATGGGTCAGTTTTGCCAGGGCATCGCCGGTTTTGGCTGAACTTCGGCCAGTTCCACACAGCTGGATGCAATCTCCCGCATGGCCCGCAGGCTGGCCGCAGGCATGCAGCTGGCACCATAAGTGGTAAATGTATCCTGCGCGTTGATATAGCGGTGCAGGCCAAGTTCTTCAAAAATATCCATGGTTTTATCCTCGTGGCAGGGGGATCATTCCTCCGCGGGCTTGTTTTCGTCTGCAAACGGGTTTTCGCTCACCCAGGAGCGTTCTTCGTCCGGGTCGGCGGTTTCAGAGAAGCTGGCGAACACATCAATGACTTCCTTCACGATCTCTTCGCTTTCCACCAGGCCATCTTTCAGCGGCAGAATGTGCAGGATCTTCCAAGCGTTCTGGGCGGCCTGCCACAGCGGCAGGTGGATGGCTTCGCATTCATCGGTCACAGGGTAGCCAACTTCGATCCAATGCTGTTCCACCACTTTGTAGGCGGCTTCCAGCAGGTCGTCCACTGCCTTGGGGGAGGTAGCGCCGCCGTCATCCAGCAGACCGCGCAGGGTATCCACACAGGCATTGATGCGCGGATGGTAATAATAGCAGATCAGTTCGTGGAAATCCTGGCTGTTGTAGTCCGGCAGGTTGGGAATACTCTTGACAAACGTGGTGCCAAGGTCACGCATCCAGGCGCGGAACTCTTCTTTAGGGATGTAGGTGTCCTCGCTGGCAACGTTAGGGTCACAGGGGCGGCCCTGCAGCCAGCGCACAATGTGTTCTACATACATCTTGGTGTTGGCGCTGGTCATCACTTCCAGCTGGGTCAACAGCTGTTCCATCATCGTGGCGTGCAGCTCAAAGGTCTCGTGCAGATTTTTCGCAGTTTTGCGGCGCAGGAACAGCTCCAACAGGCAGCGCAGGTGCATGTTAAAGTTTTCGGTAATGTACTGGCGCATCACATCGTACATATCCTGGCCGATGGCGTCGGTCTTTTTTGTCATCGGGTAGGGCGGTCATGGTGGTCATATAATCGTTTAGCAGATCCACGACCTGCTGGGTCTCACTCAGCGGAACCTGGCGGCGCTGGGGGCGCACCAGGTAGCAGCGCTTCTGGTAACGTGCGTGGGAACTGTCGCGGTCATCACAATAGACAGCCTGTTCCAGCGTTTTCATGGCTTTTACGCCAATTTCGGGTGCCAGACCGCCGTAACGGCGCTTGGCGGAATCTTCCAAAAAACTCTGGACGGTAATATCTTTGGGGTTCCATGCCAGCTGGAAGATCAAATCAAAGAAGTGCAGGCTGACACCGCACAGCTCGGTGCAGTTGCCAAAGCCGTCGCCGTGTTCCACAATGCTGGGGTCGGTCATCTCCTTAGCGGCTTCAATGTGGCGGGCAAAATCACCGTGCATGTGGTCATCGCCGCCAAATTCGTTCAGCGCCTCCAGCACATAGTGGGCCTTGCGCAGCGGGCTGTAGTTGGCATCGCGGTACATCGGGTCACGGAAGGTGGCATCGGTCTCCTTGCGGTTGGGCCACAGATCCAGCATGTACACTTCGTCAGGCATGGCATCCACAAAGCGCTGCATCACGCCGGGCATCGTCCAAATGCAGGGCGGGGTGTTGGCGCGCACGCCCCATCCGTCAAAGAAAACGCGGGCTTCGGGCACCAGCTCATGCACAGCTTCATAGGTGTACTTGGAATAGTTGACGCTGATATTGATGTAATCATCTATGGTGGTGGAAATATGGCTTTCGCACGGGGGGAGAGGCCACAAAGTTGTGCACCGGGCCGTATTCTTCGATCCAGACTTTGACGAAGGTCTGGAAGAAAGTCTTGAACATGGGATCTTCAGGGTACAGGCAGGGCTTGGTCTGTGGGGCGGCGTTGTCGTCCTTGACCCACTCGCTGCCAAAGTAGCGGGCATTGGGATAAAGCTTGTGGAAGTCCTGCGTCATCTCATCCGGCGGCAGGGTGACCATAATGTCAATGCCCAGGGCCTGTGCATATTCAATGGTATCGCGGATGATATCGCGGCGGGCGATATCTTCGGGTTTGATCTCGATGCCCGGCACGCCCAGCTTAATGAAAGTCATCTTGCGGGCATAGCTGTTCCAGCTGTACAGCCGGTAAGAGTTGATCTTGTTGCGGGCGTATTTGTCCAGTTCTTCGCGGCGCTCGGCTTCGTTCAGGAAAGCGCCGTGGTTATATACCCACTGGCCAATAGTGTGGCGGAACTTGAACGCGGAGCGCTCCACGATGGTCAGGTTATCAGGCACGGTCATATCGGGGTTTGCTTCATACACATCGCGGTCCCAGTAAAAACCGACATGGAAGACGGTCTGCAGCAGGTGGCAGACGCTGTAATAGACCGAGCGGTCATTGGAACCGCTGAGCACCAGAACCTCACCGCGCTGGACAATGGCCAGGCAGTCGTTTTCGGTATCGCTCTCTGCGGGCAGGATACCGGGGTTTTGGTCAGCAAAGTTCTTGACCAAGTCGCTGGTAGAGGGGCGGCCAATGAGAATGCGGTTGCCGGTCACAGCCATGGTCAGTGTTTCGTCCGCAATATTCAGGATCGTTCCGCTGATTTTTTTGACATAATCACGCAGCTCTTCTGCCGCATGGCGGTCCAGCCAGGTAGCACGGCGGCCCACGATGATGGTGCTGGCGGGAACAGCGTTGATGGTAAGGTTAAACATAGGGGAAACCTCCGATTAAGTTAGTAGGTAGGAAGTAGGCGTTAGGAGTTGATGGAAATTAGGAATTAGAAGTTAGCAGCTATTCCCCATATTTTCTTTACCGGCTGAACGGTATCTCCCGGAACGCGTCCGGGCGGTGGAAATCAGGGTGAGGGGAATGGGGAGAAGACCAACAGGCGTAACGTTCCTGCGGCGGGCCGGAACACTGGTAAAAATTGCCCACAGGGTTTTGCGGCAGAGCGGGGCTGCGGGCCGTATATCTGCTGCAAAAATGCAAAAGGTACTTCCAGCTCCACGCCCCACATATCCGGCAGCTGCCAGGCATGTACCTGCGGGTAATGCGGCACTGCCAGGTTGACAAAGCTGCGGTGGGCGCGGTCGGGGCCTTTTTTGCAGTAACAGTGTTCCGGCGGCATTCATCTCAAAATTCAGGTAATCGCGGGTAAAATCGGGGTAAGGGTTCAAAAATACTTCCAGGCAGCTGTCCAAGCAGACCAGACTGTTTGGTTTGGTCATCGTTACACGGGGGTGCTTTTCGCAGCACCATAGGCGGAATTTCAGGCCGCTTCCCGTCAGCTTTGCTTCGGCAAAGGCTTCGGGGCAAAAGATGCCGCCCCAGGGGTATTTGGTAATGGGTACATACATGATATCAGCCCTTCACGCTGCCAACCACGATACCCTTGGTGTAATACTTCTGCAGGAAGGGATACACGCACATGATGGGCAGTGCAGCCAGGAAGATCTGCGCGGCTTCGATGGTTTTTTCACTGACCTTTGCCATGCGGATCAACTGTTCGGGGGTCATCAGGGTTTCCACGTTGTTCTTGGATTCCATCAGGATGGTGGCCAGGTAGGTCTGCAGGGGGTACTTATCGGGGGTGTTCATGTACATGTAGCCGTCCATCCAGCAGTTCCAGTTGGCCACGGTAGCAAACAGAATGATAGTTGCCAGGGAGGGCATCGACATGGGCAGATATACGCGGAACAGAATTTGCAGCTGGTTGGCGCCGTCAATAACGGCTGCGTCCTCAATTTCGGTCGGGATGCCGCGGAAAAAGTTCATGATCAAGATCATGTAGCTTACGTTCATGGCTCCAGGCAGGGTCAGCGCCCAGATAGTGTTCATCAAACCCAGCTTGCTGATAACGATGTAGGTGGGGATGGTGCCGCCGCCGAACAGCATGGTGATGACAAACAGCCAGGAGAAGAAGGTGCGGGCGTGGAAGCGGGAGTTGGCCTTGGAAAGCGGGTAGGCCGTCATCACGACCAGCAAAATGTTGGCCGGTACGCCGATGAGAACACGGGTCAGGGTCACGCGCAGGGAGGTCCAGAACTGGCTGTCCTCCATAACATAGCGGTAAGCTCCAGCGTAAAGCCGATGGGGTAGAAGGTAACATTGCCGGCAACGGCTTCAATGCGTTCCGAAAGCGAAAGCGCGATAACGTGCAGGATGGGCAGAATGCACACGATGACCAGCAGGAGAAGAAACACGCCGTTGACGTAGTTGAACAGGGTCATTTTTTTACGGTTCATAACAGAATGCTCCTTTCTGATCAGAATACCTGATAATCAAAGTGTTTGGAGGCAATGCGGTAGGAGATAACAACCAGAATGAACGAAACAACGGATTTCATCATACCAACTGCGGTAGAAAGCGACCATTGGTGGTTGACAAGGCCAAGGCGGTAAACCAGTGTATCAATGATATCGGAGCTCTTATAAACCATGGGATTGTACAGCAGCATGATCTGCTCCATACCAGCGCTGAGCACAGAACCGAGCGAAAGCACCAGCAGCATGACCACGATGGGGCGGATGGTGGGCAGGGTGATGTGCCAGATCTGCTGCCAGCGGTTAGCGCCGTCCAGTGCAGCGGATTCATTCAGCGCTGGGTCAACGCCTGTTATTGCCGCCAGGAATATGATCATGTTATAGCCCATATCTTTCCAGACGTCGGAGAGAATAATAATGATGGGGAACCAGGTGTTACTGCCCAGGAACATGATGGGATCAATGCCGATGCGGCCCAGCAATTCGTTGACCATGCCGTCATACTGGAACAGGTTGCGCAACACGCCGCCCATAACAGCCCAGGAAAGGAAGTACGGCAGGAAGAAAACGGTCTGCGCCATCCGCATGAACTTATGGTGGACAACTTCGTTCAGCAGCAGGGCCAGAATCAGCGGCACCAACAGGCGAAGGATGATCTTGGCGATTGAGATGGACAGCGTGTTGCCAACCACGTTCCAGAACGTGGGCAGGGCCAGCATGTCACGGAAGTTCTTTAATCCCACCCAGGGAGAATTTTTGAAGCTGCGCAGGGGGGTAAAATCCTGGAACGCCATGACCAAACCGAACATGGGCAGGTAGGAAAAGATAATCAGGAAAGTTACGCCGGGAATCAGCATTAAGTAAAACGGCAGTTCCCGCTTGAAAACAACAAGCTTGCGTGATGGTTTTTGGTGGTTTTAGGTTCCATGGTGTTTCCTCCTTTTTTGGCTGGGGGTTACGGTGCAAAAAAACAAAGGCAAGCAGGCTGAACAGCCGCTTGCCTTTCCGGTAGGTTCCTGTTTTGTTATCCGTCCCCGATCGCCAAGCTCAGTGTTTGCTCTGCACAATAAACAGTTTTCAGTCTGTTTCTATGCTTTTATTGTACCCTTTGGCAAGGGGATGTTTCAATCCATAGGCTTTTACTTTGAATGGTGTTCTGTTTACATCATTGTTCAGTGTTGACGTTGAGGAAAAGCAGTCATCCTATCCCGATGAATGCCAAGAATCAGCCTGCTGTCATTTCTAAGGCAATACCGCGTAATTCCCGCCTTACGGCTTAAGCACCGCTCCGACGGCTGCGGCACGGCATCTGCGTTGCCAAAATGCTCGATAATGTCGGGTTGCGGTACCCGCATCGTGCTTCGGGGGCAAAAGCCCCTCGCACTC
>ENA-OQAR01000147-OQAR01000147.1-human-gut-metagenome-genome-assembly--contig:-NODE-147-length-18387-cov-1.757284_pt1 | contig 18387 bp, 26 predicted proteins | sample MGYA00242738_ERZ504533 | MGnify/ENA primary metagenome ERZ504533 (study PRJEB26092, sample SAMD00036276) | human gut metagenome | host: Homo sapiens | study: EMG produced TPA metagenomics assembly of... | reverse complement strand
CAATCTTGATTGCAGGGTAAGGAGCTGACCATGATAGGACCAGCGCCCCTTCTATTTTTATTATACCGTATCACTGCGCATTGTCAAGCTTTTTGCCCGCAAAAACCCCCGCTGACAGAGGGAAAAGTGTCAACGGGGGTCGGGGGGTGATGTCGTATTTCGGTGGGAACTCCTTCAGTCAGAACCTGACGGTTCTGCCAGCTCCCTCGGTGAGGGGGCTGTCTGCGCAGCAGACTGGGGGAGTTGACGTTTGCCGTTTAATCGTCTGCGCTCTCGTCCAGATTGCCCAGCTTCTTGGCCTGCTCCACAACGGCAGGCACCAGCATCTCGGGCAGAACCTCGTAGCGGGCAAACTCGGTGGTGAACCAGCCGCGGCCTTGCGTGGTCTGCCGGATGAAGGTGGTAAAGTTTGCAAGCTCTGCCAGCGGCACTTCAGCGATGATGGTCTGCAGGCCGTCCTCGTCCGGCTCCATGCCCAGCACGCGGCCGCGGCGCTTGGTCACATCGCCCATGATATCGCCGGTGTTGTCGTTTGGCACATGAGCCTCAGGGTGTGGATGGGTTCCAGAATGACCGGGCCGGCTCCGGCATAGCGGCCTTGTAAGCCAGCTTTGCGGCCATAATAAAGGCCATCTCGGAGCTGTCCACCGGGTGGTAGCTGCCGTCCAGCAGGGTGGCTTTCAGGCCCACCACGGGGTAGCCTGCAAGCACGCCCTTTTCGGCGGCAAGGCGCACGCCCTTTTCAACAGCCGGGAAGAAGTTCTTGGGCACGCTGCCGCCGAACACCTTCTCCTCAAACACCACCTGCTCGCTGTCGCAGGGCTCAAAATTGATGACGACATCGCCGAACTGGCCGTGACCGCCGGTCTGCTTCTTATGACGGCCCTGCTTCTGGCAGGCCTTGCGGATGGACTCGCGGTAGGCGATGCGGGGTGCTTCCAGCCCGATCTCCACGCCGAACTTGTTCTTGAGTTTGGCCTTCACCACGTCCAGATGCTGCTCGCCCAGACCGCCGATCACCTGCTGATGGGTCTCGGCGTTGTTCTCGTAGCTCAGGGTGGGGTCTTCTTCCATCAGGCGGGCCAGTGCGCTGCTGATCTTGCCCTCGTCGCCCTTCTTGGCCACAGTGACGGCCATGAACAGGCTGGGCTTGGGGAACACGGGGCGGGCAGCTTGCCACGCGCTCAGCGTCGCACAGGTGTCGCCGGTCTTGGCGCTCACCAGCTTTGCCACTGCGCCGATGTCACCGGCAATGATGCGTCGGAGTCCACCTGCTTTTGCCAATGACGGTGAGGGGCTTGGAGATCTTCTCCACATCGCCGGTGCGGGCGTTGGGTGAGGGGTTCGCCTGCAGTCACCTTGCCGCTGACCACGCGCAGGTAGCTCAGCTTGCCCACGAACGGGTCGGCCACGGTCTTGAACACGTAGGCGGCGGTAGGCTCGTCCACGGTGCAGTGCAGTTCCACCGGCTCGCCGGCGGCATCCTCGGCCAGCGTGCTGGCTTCGTGCTCCGGGCTGGGCAGCAGCTTGTGCATGTTGAACAGCAGCATATCCAGCGCCTGCTGGTTCACGGCGCTGCCGCAGAACACGGGGGGTGATCAGGCCGTCCTTGACGCCCTTGCGCATGCCCTCCACGATCTCTTCGGTGGTGAAGGCTTCGCCGCCGAAGAACTTTTTCCATCAGCTCATCGTCGGTCTCGGCAATGGCTTCGCTCATGGCCTCGATCAGGCCCTGAAAACGGTGGCCGATGTCCGGCAGGTCCACCTGGATCTGCTTGCCGCCCTCGTACTTGAAGGCCTTCTGGCTGAACAGGTTGATGTACACGGGGGTGCCGTCGTCCAGCTTGGCGGGCACCACGCAGGGACAGACGGTGGAGCCGAACTTGATCTTCATATCCTCAAGGATCTTGAAGTAGTTGGCATTCTCCAGATCGCACTTGGAGACGAACACCATGGTAGCCTTGCCATTCTTGCGGGCCAGCTGGAACGCCTTTTCCGCACCCACAGTCACGCCGCTGCGGCCGGACACCACCACCAGCACGCTCTCGGCTGCGCGGATGCCCTCGTACTCACCGGCCTCGAAGTCGAACAGGCCCGGCGCATCGATCAGGTTGTACTTGATGCCCTCGTACTCCACGGGGACGACCGATGCAGACAGGCTGGCCTTGCGCTTTGCTTCCTCGGGGTCAAAGTCCGAAATCGTGGTGCCGTCCTCGACCCGGCCCATACGCTCGGCAGCGCCCGAAAAATAGACCAGCGCCTCGGTGAGCGTGGTCTTGCCGCTGCGGCATGACCGGCAATCAGGATATTGCGGATGTTGTTGCTTGCGTATTTCATATCGGTTTTTCCCTCATTTCCGCCGCACGGAGCATTCTCTCCGCTTTTGTGGCATATTTTACAAAGATAATACCACACTCAAAATGATTTTTAAATATTTCGTTTGAAAATTCTGACGAATCAAACGCCAAACTTCGGGGCAAGGTTTTGTGCAAGTTGCACGGCAGTGCCAAAGTTTTATTGTAAAATCCACAGCGATACGCTATAATAAAAAGGCAGAATACAGGCACAAGGAGCATACCGAAATGAAACGTACCGATTACATCAACTGGGATGAATATTTCATGGGCATTGCGCTGCTCACGGCCATGCGCTCCAAGGACCCCAACAGTCAGGTGGGCGCGTGCATCGTCAGCTCGGAAAACAAAATTCTGTCCTTGGGCTACAACGGTATGCCCATTGGCTGCAGCGACGACGAGATGCCCTGGGAGCGGGAGGGCGCACCGCTGGACACCAAGTATATGTACGTGTGCCACGCCGAGCTGAACGCCATCCTCAACAGCGCCCACAATAACCTGAAAGTGCGCGGGTGTACGTGACGCTGTTCCCCTGCAACGAGTGCACCAAGGCCATCATCCAGTCGGGCATTGCGAGGTGGTGTACTACGGCGACAAGTACCACGACAGCGATTCCAGCGTGGCGGCGCGGTTCATGTTCAAAAAAGGCCGGCGTGAAGCTGACTGCCTATCAGTCCACCGGACGGAAGGCAGAGCTGGAGCTGTGAACTTTTTTCATAGCATCTTGACTTTTGTGTGGGATTGCATATACTAAGGGTAGGAAGTTGGTTAGAACATTCCATTGTATCCACGCACAAAAAAGAGCCCTCTCAGAGTTGCAGCTCCGAGAGGGTTCTTTTTGTGCTTACTTGCCCTTGCGGTGACTCTTCAAGCCACTTGCACAGGAAGTGTGCAGCTACCTGTGCTGCGACAGCCACCAGAAAATTGGTTAGAATGGTGTCCATGATATCCACCCCCTTCTGTTGCCAGAATGGAGAAGGGCAGCACAGCCAGTATAGCATATCCGACAGGGTATTGCAATTTTTTACAGGATATCATTATAATAGAACTATATCTCGAATAAATATTCAACAATGCTTGCATAGAGAGGGAAATATACAATGAGTCTGAAGAACCGCAGCTTTTTAAAGCTATTGGACTACACCCCTGCCGAGATCGAAGAACTGCTGGACCTTGCCGCAGACCTGAAGGCAAAAAAGAAGGCCGGCATCCGCCACAATGACCAGCTGGCAGGCAAGAACATCGCCCTGATCTTTGAAAAGACCTCCACCCGCACCCGTTGCAGCTTCGAGGTCGCTGCCCACGATCTGGGCATGGAAGTGACCTACCTTGACCCGTCCGGCAGCCAGATCGGCAAGAAGGAGTCCATCGCCGACACTGCCCGTGTGCTGGGCCGCATGTTCGACGGCATCGAGTACCGGGGCTATGGCCAGCAGATCGTGGAAGACCTTGCCCACTACGCCGGTGTGCCGGTGTGGAACGGCCTGACCAACGAGTTCCATCCCACCCAGATCCTGGCCGACTTCCTCACCATCCGGGAGCACTTTGGTCACCTGAAGGGCATCAACTTCGTTTACTTCGGCGATGCCCGCTACAACATGGGCAACAGCCTGATGGTGGGCTGCGCAAGATGGGCCTGAACTTCACCGCCTGTGCACCCAAGAAGTACCAGCCGGACGCTGCCCTCGTGGCCGAGTGCCAGAAGATCGCTGCCGAGACCGGTGCCACCCTCACCTTTGAGGAGGACCCCGCCAAGGCCGCCAAGGGTGCCGACGTGCTGTACACCGATGTGTGGGTGTCCATGGGTGAGCCGGTGGAGGTGTGGGCTGAGCGCATCAACGACCTTGCCGCCTACCAGATCAACCAGAAGCTGATGGACATTGCAGGCCCGCACGCTGTGTTCATGCACTGCCTGCCCGCCTTCCACGACCACAAGACCACCGTGGGCAAGGAGATGGGCGAGCGCTTTGGCCGCGATGCCATGGAAGTGACCGATGAAGTGTTTGAAGGCCCACAGAGCATCGTGTTCGACGAAGCCGAGAACCGGATGCACACCATCAAGGCCGTGATGGCTGCGACCCTTGGCTATGTAAAATAACGGATCACAAATAAAAAAGGGAGGCTGCGTTTGCAGTCTCCCTTTTGCTTTTCCTGTTAGGCTTCCTTCAGCTTCAGCACGCCAGCCTGTACCAGACGCTTGCGCAGCAGTGCACCCACGATGCAGCTCACCACGATCTTGGCGAGATCCAGCGCAATGAACGGGTACACGCACACCGAAAGCGCATAGCCCAGCTCGCACTGCATCTGGAACACGAACCATGCGGTGCCCAGCACGTAGCAGGCGGCATCGCCCAGCACAAGGCCGATGCCGGAGATCACCGGCTGGCCCTTGCTCTTTTCGATGAACAGACCGCCGATGAAGGCCAGCAGCAGGTAGCCCACCAGATAGCCGCCGGTGGGGCCTGCCAGCTTGGCAATGCCCGCGCCGTAGCCGGAGAACACCGGCACGCCCACAAGGCCGATGAGCAGGTACACCGCCACGCTCAGGGTGCCGAACTTGGGCCCCAGCAGCCATGCGGTCAGGCAGATGACAAAGTTTGACAGCGAAATGGGAATGGCTCCGATGGGCACGCTCAGCGGGCCAAGCACGCACAGCGCGGCGGCCATCAGCGCAGTGACAGCCATCTGATAGGTGGTCAGTTTTTTGTTTTTCATAGAATAGAATTCCCCTCTGTTAAAAATTTACAAGGCATCTGTGGCCGAGTATAACGCGGCAGAGGGAAGACGGTCAACAATGAAGTTGCAGCAGGGTTTACAATAGGGCGTGTTGTAATGCGTCGTAGAATATGGTAAGATGATAACAAAAAAGATTGACCGCCCTGCTTCCAAACTGTGCGGTCAATCTTTTTGATAAACGGGATGGAAAGCTGACCCTTGCAGTCAGCGCCCCTTCTGTATTTATTATACCGCATCAGCGTTATTTGTCAAGGAGGTTCCCTATGGGTGGAGGACACGTATCGCGCCCCGATTTCGGGGATGCCGCAGCCGGACCCGGCCTACCCACTGACCGAGTTCTACCTGCTTTTGCAGCACGCACTGGACAAAGCGGGCCGCTTTGCGCTGCCTGCGCTGTATGCCCGCGTGCAGGCACCGGCCCGGCACATCTATCTGGACGAGGCGCGGGAATATTTGAGCCTTTCGCCTACCGGGCGGGAGGGGGATATCCGCCTGCTGGCCGAGGGCAGTCTGCAGCTGCTGTACAGTACCCTGCACGTCCAGCCGGACGGCACGCCTGCAGCCCTGCTGCTCACCGAGGAGTGCACCCGCGCCACGGTGGCGGTGCAGCTGCTGCCGCCCTTTGTGTGGGAGGACCCGCTGCCGCCGCTGCCGGACACCCCTGCGGCGCTGACGCTGCAGCTGACCATGCAGGATGTGATGCAGGCCGATACCGACCCGGAAGCGCTGGGCAGAAAGCTGGCTGGCACAGCGGCGAACAAGCGCTGGCTGCACCATCCGAAGGCCGAGACCTTCCTTGCAGAACGGGTGGCCCTGCTGCAGAGAGTATATAAAAGGTGATTTTCATAAATTTTTCCAGCAATGCAATCTTCGGGGGCGTTCAGCCGTGTATAGGGTGAATGTCCCCCGTGGAACACGAATTCCACCAGCCCTGTACAGGCGGTAAAGGAGAGCTTGAAACTATGGGACAGCTGACCAGAAACGAAGTATTTACGCTGGCAGTGCAGAAATACAGCGATGCTGTTTACCGCGCTGCCATACACAACAGCCGATGCACAGCCGATGCCGAGGACGTGGTGCAGGATGTCTACGAGAAGCTCCTGCATTATAATGGTACGTTTGAGAGTGAGGAGCACCTCAAGGCGTGGCTGCTGCGGGTGGCCATCAACCGCTGCCGGGACCTGACCCGCGCAGCCCATCAGAAGGACACCGAGCTGGACGAGAACCTGCCCGCGCCCGATGCGTTTTGAGGACGCAGTGTGCTGGACGCAGTGCGCGCCCTGCCGGAAAACTACCGCAATGCCATCTATCTGCATTACTACGAGGGATACACGGCGGCGGAAATCGGCCGGATGATGGGCGCACCGTCCAACACGGTGCTGAGCTGGCTGCGGCGTGCCCGGGCGCAGTTACATACGATGCTGAAGGAGGAGATCGAAGATGAGGTGGTATGAGTACAAGATGGAGACGGACGACCTCTACGCCCCGGACGATCTGAAGGCAAAGCTGCTGGCCATGACAGACCAGTTGACCGAAGAAGAAAAGGCCCAGCCCATGATGAAAACCGACGCACCGGTACCAGCTCAGTCCGCCCCGGTGCAGCCGAAGAAGAAACTGATCCGCTTCCCCGCAAAGCGGGTGGGCGTACTGGCGGCCTGCCTTGCTGTGTGCGTGGTAGGCTATGGTGCTTTTGCCACCGGACAAATCGGCCTTGGCGCAAAGAGCAGCAGCCCGGCGGTCTATTATTCTGCGGACAGCACTGCGGCGGTGATGGCGGCAGGCGGCGCGGACCGCGCCGCTGTGGACAGCCCCATGGCAGCCGATTACAGTCTGAACACCATGGCGCTGGAAAGCGGCGCAGACAACGGCACCGCTGTTTATTCGGAGGACGACGCGGCAGCAGCGGCCCACAGCACCGACCACGCAAAGATCATCTACACCGCGAACCTCAGCCTGGAAAGCAAGGACTACGATGCAGCCCGCGCTGCGTTGGATGCTGCCCTTGCTGAAGCGGGCGGCTATCTGGAATCCAGCAGTGAATACTCGGATGCCGGTGACAGCCGCAGTGTCAGCCTGACCTACCGGGTGCCGCAGCAGAACTACGAGAACTTTCTTGCCGCCGTGGCCGAAGCAGGCAACGTGACCTACAAAAACCAGCAGGCCGACGACGTGACCGCCCAGTACATGGACGTGGAGACCCGGCTTGAGAATCTCAAGAACCAGCGAACCCGCCTGCAGCAGCTGCAGCAGCAGGCCGACAACCTCTCCGACCTGCTTGAGATCGAGTCCAGCCTGACGGATGTGCAGAGCCAGATCGAGAGCTGGCAGAGCCAGATGGACTGGTACAACGATCAGGTGGAAGAGTGCACCGTGTACGTGAGCCTGAGCGAGGTGAGCACCTACTCGCCGCCCAGCGAGGGCTTCGGCAGCCGCTTTGTCAGCGCCCTTTCCGCTGGCTGGCAGAACTTGTGGGTGGCCTGCAGCAGGTCATCGTTGCCCTTGCCGGTGCATGGCCGGTGGTGGTGATCGCAGCCGCCGCCTGCGCAGGGTTCGTGGTTTGGAAAAGGAAGAAAAATAAAATCAAAAAAATACTTGACATCCGCCCGCCCTTGTGGTATTATACTTGAGCAGTCAGCGAGAACCGCTGAGAGCACAAAGTAAATATCGCGGGGTGGAGCAGTCTGGTAGCTCGTCGGGCTCATAACCCGAAGGTCGTTGGTTCAAATCCGGCTCCCGCAACTAAGAAAGACTTTAGAGAATATCTAAGGTCTTTTTTCTTTTTGTAAAAATCTTAAGGTAATAAAAAAGAAAATAGTACACCAGATTTCCGTTTAATAGAAATTTAGTGTACTATTTCTTTATCTTTTTATTTAAGATATCAATTTGTTTTCGTACTTTTTCTTTTTCTCCATCATTTAAAAGAGGAGAAACGCACAAATATTTACTTTCATCCAGATCCAAAGGGACAGTAGAGATAATAAATCATATTGTTTTAAATCTTCATCATGCAATTTATGTAAAGAAATGATCTTTTTTAACATCAATTTCAGAAAAATTCTCGTTCCAGACGGCTTCGCAGCATCTTGGAAGAACCGATTCCGGTAGAACATACGACCAAAACGGAAATCGAATTTTTGCTTAGATAATCCATAGATGCAATAAAATAAATAACAATATAACCTATTTCATCTTCAGGGATTTTTATAGGCTGGAAGATATTACGAAAGCTTTCTTTCACGATTTCATAAAGTTTTGGATCAGACTGATAAATATCTTCTAACATTGGATTTGTTACGGTAATACCACTTTGAATCCGTTCCATTGCCATATTAATATGTAATAGAAGATTTTCTGCAAGATTCTTGTCTTCGCTAAATGGAAAATGAAATTTCTTTTCAATTTCATTGATCAGGCTGCTGATATGATCAAGATTCTGAAAAGCAGAAATCTGTTGATTCAATTCATAGTGTGAACGTCCAACGTATAGATGGATCATCCAATGAAAATAATCCCGTTCATTATCGTAAAGCTGAATTTTAAAATCAACTTCAAGAATTTTGAGAATATCCTGACGAAAATGATCTTCATAATCTGTATTTGAGTCTTGGATCGTTAGTTTTAAGATATCCTCTTGATCATTTATATAGGAATGTCGTTTAATAAAAAATAGCGATCAAGACAAGAAATTCCTGAAGTTCTTTATCTGAAATATTTAGATGCCTTTTACGAATAACGTTTTTGCATTTTCTGATAAAGAACTTTTTAAAAGGTTCTTCGTAGTCAAAAATTCTTTAAAAAGATCAATAAAAATGGTTTGGTCGATAATTGTTGTCTTTCAGCCAGTCAAAAAAGTTATCAGGAGCAATATTTTTGAAGTAAGACATTTTACAAATAAATGCCTTTTTGGAATTTCATGGCCAGTTAATCGGACTCCTTCACTTTTTCTTTGGTTTCAAATTTGAACATTATGTCTCTGAAGTTTTTTCTTTCATAGACTGATAATCATTTCGAATTGTCTGAGAAGAAGTATTTAGATCAATTGCAAGAGCTTGAGTTTTGATATAATCATCTTCGTTTAATAAAGTCAAAAGAATGATATCAACACGCTCTTTGTTGGAATAATTTTGTTCTGTTTTGACTTCTTCAAAAGCACTGTTTAATCGTTTAAGATTATAGAGCGATCCAAAGATCATAAAACCGTTTCCAGAAGAATTATCTAAAGTAAGATCATATGATTCTATGATCTCGGTAACTTCAGGATCTGTCGATAAATGGTGCGTTCAGTAACACCAAGCTTCTTTAGAGAGAGCCGATACGGTTAACGGACCATTTGCATTCATTAAATTTTCAATGATTTCTTTTGAACGATCTGAGATCAGCATAACTCACCTTTTCTTTCTAATAGTTTCACCCTGGATATCAGATTGAAGATTATAATTATTGTATATATTTGATCCAGAGAAATATTTTTATTTTTAATCTTATTATAAAAATAAATAATGTGTTTGGCAATAGGTTCTTCTTTCTTGATCTTACAGACAGTTTCCATAAGATTTAAAGCATCTTCTCCTTCCATAAATGAAAGTGCAAGTGCGATTGCAAATGAAAGATATACTGGGGTAATATGCAGTGCTTCACAGCTTCTTGCAGCACCGATCAGACGATCTGAAGGCTGAAGTTTTCTCATAGGATCACGTGCAACGCGAGTAACGGTGTCTCTTAAATAAGAATTTTTTAAAACGATGCAGTAAATCATTCATATGCGCATTTAACTTTGAGAAAGGTACCTGATATTTCTCTGAAAGCATCATACAGCTTTCTGTCATACAGCCACGTACGATAGACTGAATATAAATATCATGGGCAGCCTCATGAATATAGGTTTTATTTAAATATTGTCCTAAAAAGGCCGTTGTGACATGGGCCATGTTGTGAACATATAATTTACGTTCCAGATAGTAATGGAAAGGTTCATAAGGAATGATCTTCTTATATTCAGGAATCATCCCTTTGAAAGCAGCTTTATCAACTGGAAGGAAATCATAAGGTTCTACACGAACAGCCAATGGATGTTCATCTTCTGGAATCAGATCAGGATCTGCAGGTGGAACCATCCTTCCGATGGAAGTTTCTACAAGACCAACATTTTCTCAAACAGAGCATGTTTATCTTCTGGAAGAGCTTTTAATAAATAGTCTCGTAACAGTACATCAGCATCCATCAGATTCTCACAGATTAAGATATCCAGAGTATTCGAAGATTCTTTCTCCCAACGCTTTAAAAGTCCTTGGGCAATGACAGGAGCCACTTTCTCAAGGACTGCAGCACCTAAAGCAGTTGCCATAATATCAGCGTCAGCGATTTCATTGCTGACAGCTCAGGGTCTTTTCCATCCACAGCACGGATATTTTTGATCCAGTGAACAGGTTGTTCCTCGTTCATAATAATCTGAGGATAAGTTTTTCTCTTTTGTTGATCAGATGGATCACGTCATCGTTTACATCGATAAAAAACGACTTCATAGCCGATTTCAGAGAATAATGCGCCAATAAAGCCACGGCCAATGCTTCCAGCACCATACATAACAGCTTTCATAAAAATTCCTTTCTATAGTCATATCTTTGTATTGTGATAGGTGATAGCATCAAAGACTAAGGAGATAAGTCCTTAGCCTTTGATAATGTGTTTATTGATTATTTAATTATAATTCATTTTTAAATCTTTCAACTAACTGATCATACTCAGGAGCTTTTAAGTAATTTGAAATAGATAAATGTTGCTTATTAGGCTGGGCAGCTTTGGCTGTTCCAGTTAATTCTACATGAGTGATGATAAGGTCAGCATCATCAGGAATCTTTGAGATTGCTGTATTGATAACTTCGATTGGAAGATCTGCGGCTTTTACTTTTTTCTTTAATGCTGCAGCAGACATTGCAGAAGATCCCATTCCAGCATCACATGCAACAACGATTTTCTTAATATTTTTGATATCTACTCCGGCAACTCCAAGACTACTGTCATTTGTTATTGCAGTAGATTCATTTGAACTAGCAGAAGATCCCATTGCTTCTTTTTGGTACTACAGATTCTCCGAGAGATGTGTCTCCACCTTTTTGCTACCATACGTTTTTACGAAAAATGGTATTTAATAAGAATGATACAAACACATGATAATACGACGCTTAATAAAAACTCCGAACATACAGTTCTTAGGTGAAAAGAGCTACGACAGAGAAGATACTACCAGGAGATGGTGTGGCAACAGTACCAACATTTAAGAATGTAAGTGTTCCTGTTCCAACGATACCACCAGCGATCATACCAATGATCGTTAATGGGTTTGCTAATACATATGGGAAGTAAACTTCATGGATACCACCGAAGAAGTGGATCAAGATCATTCCAGGAGCAGCTTCTTTCATTTCTCCTTTTCCGAAGAACCAGTAAGCTAATAATAATCCAAGACCAGCACCAGGGTTTGGTACTAATAGGAATAATGCAGAATGTCCTAAAGTCTTCACCTGTCATAACCAATTGGTCCGAAGATACCATGGTCTAATGCGTTATTTAAGAATAATACTTTGGCTGGCTCAACAAAGATTGCAGATAATGGTAATGCATTATGTGCTACGATCCAGTTTACACCATTTGTTAATACAGTAGTTACAGTTTCCATAACTGGTCCGAATACTAACATTGCGAAACAGCAAAGGATAGCACCGATAATACCAAGTGAGAAGTTATTTACGATCATTTCGAATCCAGAAGGGGATTTTTCCATCCACTGCCTGGTCAAATTTCTTAATGCAAAACACCGGCAACAGGTCCTAAGATCATGGCAGCTAAGAACATTGGAGTTCCGTCAACGGCTACGATCGCACCCATGGTAACGAGAGCACCGATAACTCCACCACGATCGCCACCAAACATTTTACCACCAGTATGTCCAATTAAGATTGGAAGTAAGTAATTTTAAGATTGGACTGATCAGTTTTGCAAGTTTTGCATTTGGAGTCCATCCTGTTTCCAAAAAGAATGCGGTAATTAAACCAAATCCGATAAACGCTCCGATATTTGGAATAACCATCCTGCAAGAACGGAACCAAATTTCTTGGAGTTTTTGTTTGAAATAACTAGTTTTTTCTTTCATTTTTACAACTCTCCTTCTTCTACATAATTCTGATTGATCATATCAATGAATTCCTGTTTTGAAGAAGCATTTAAAAAAATTGATGGCATTTTTCAGGTTTTAATAAAATATCAGTAATCTGCATCAGCTCCTGCAGAGAATCTTCCTCACGGCTTGAGATGCCGATCACCAGATGTATGGTATTTCCATGATAAGAAACTCCATGTGGGATCTGAACAATACTGATTCCCGGTTTTAAACAAATTCAGAGTGTCTTCTGTGCCATGGGGGATCATAACCCCCAATCCGATATCAGTGGAAGTTTCTTGTTCTCGCCGGATCATACCATTAATGTAGGGTGGTTTTACACATCCGACTTGAACTAAGAGATCACCTGCTTTGTGGATTGCTTCTTCAATTGTAGTACATTCATAATCCAGACAAATGTGTTTCTGGAATTCATTACTTAGAAGTTTGCTGGCCATGCGCCCTCCTTATTTTGTTACTCATAAAACGTTTATCATGGTTATATGATAACGTACAGAGTGTATGAAAATCAATGCATACTAAATGTCATATTTTTCAGGAGATGTTGTGACATTCTTTGTTTGTTTGTTATTTTGCATTTCCCAGTAGAATTACGAACAATCAGTTCAGGTTCATATTCCATTCGCATAATATAATGATGTTTGGCAGAGATATTTTTCTGCGTGTTCTTCTTATATATAATATCCACAGCTTCACGACCTTTTGCCAAAGAAGCATGTTCGATCGTAGTTAAAGCAATCTGAGGCATGGAAGATAAAGGAATATTGTCAAATCCACAGACAGAGTAATCATGAGGAACACGGAATCCATGATCAGAGATCGCAGCCATGATCCCAAAAGCCGTCATATCATTATTCCCAACAAAAGCAGTGGAAGAAGTATGTTCATCTAAAGCTTGAGAAGCCATATCATATCCGTTTTGATATTCAGAATTATCCGCAGAATATCTCCCGTAAGCAGCAATCGTAGGAGATTTTACCTCCACCCATTCCGGATCAAGACCATGATCTTTAAAACAAGAACGCAGCCCAGCAAGACGATGGATTCGGCCAATCTCTTTTGGGCGGATCGGTGTACAGATATAAGTAATATGCTTATGGCCAAGAGAGAGAAGATGTTCAGCAATAATATATCCAGGCTTTTTACTGTCAAGTTCAACTGCATCAAAACGACATGCATCTGGTTTATCACCGATGGAAACAACAGGGACTTGCTTAGATAATGCATTTGCCTGTGCAATCTTTGTTGGTGGATATAAAGAAATAACGCCTGCAAGTTCAAACCCAGATAAAAGGTTTAAATAGAGTTCTTCTTGAGAGACGTCCCTCAATGTACTGACAGTAAATACGGTATAACCATAATCTTTGGCACGTTCTGTGATCGAATGAATGATCATGGAATAATAACCATTGAAAGAAGTGGACAAATAACGATGATACTCTTAGCAAGTGCCTGTTCTTTTCTTTTTTTACACCAGCAACAGGCTTCTTGTAACCAAGTTCTTTTTGCACCTTGTCTTACTTTATCGATTGTTTCTTTTAGAAAAAAGACACATGTGGTTTGTTGCTTAAGATCATAGAGACAGTAGACTGTGATACACCAGTGTATTCAGCAATATCTCTTGTTGTTACTTTGTTTCGCTTTCCCATAAATAGTACCCTCTTTTCTATACATTTCATTTGCAATAGATAAAATCAAAAATATTTTGATTAATTCGAATTGCTAATCAAAATAAAGCTAGCGATTATTAATATTATACAATTGATTAATACAAAAAACAAGTGAACACGTACTTTAAGAAAAATAATCCAAAAACCGTGAAAGAAATCATTTGTTAATCAAATAAAAATGATTAATAGAAAAACTCTAAAAACCGCATAAAAATGGGCGTTTTGATGGGTTTGACAGGCAAAAAAATTATGGTTAGATAGAGTCAGAAAGCAACAAAAGCAAGTGAAAAACAGGAGGGAATAACAGTGTATGATGTAGCAATTATCGGTGCAGGGATCACAGGCTGCGCTATCGCCTACGAAACTTGGAAAAATATAATGTGAAAAGCTGTAATCGTTGAAAAAGGAAAATGATGTTTCTGTAGGAACAACAAAAAGCAAACAGCGCAATCATCCATGGAGGATATGATCCAAAGCCTGGAACAAAAGATGGCAGAGTACAATATCAAAGGAAATGTCTATACAAAAAGAATTATGTGAGAAACTGGATGTACCTTACAAACAGATCGGAGCATTGGTAGTTGCATTCAGTGAAGAAGAAAAGAAAACACTGGAAGAATTAAAACAAAGAGGTATCACAAACGGAGTTCCTGATATGGAAATCTGGGATAAAGAAAAACTTCTAAAAGAAGAACCAAATCTTTCAGACAAAGCTGTTGCGGCTTTAAGTTCTCCAAATGTAGGAATCGTAAGTCCATGGGAATTAGCCCTGGCACTTGCAGAAACAGCCGTATTAAATGGAGTTGAAGTGAAACTTAATACAGAAGTTTCTGGAATCGAAAAAGAAAATGATACATATAAGATAGAAACAAACAACGGAGTGATCGAAGCAAAATACATTTGCAATGCAGCAGGTGTTTTCGCAGACAAAGTTAATGAGATGTGTAATGAAAAAACATTTGAGATCACACCAAATAAAGGAGAATATTACCTAATGGATAAGAGCCAGGGAAATCTGGTCAATCATGTAATCTTCCAATGTCCAAATGAAAAAGGAAAAGGAGTTTAGTTGCTCCAACGGTTCATGGAAACCTGATCGTTGGACCAGATTCACAGCCAAGTGCGGCGAATGATGTATCAACAACAAAACAGGGACTTGATTTTGTGAGAAATACAGCATTAAAAATCTGTACCAGGAATTAATTTTAGAGAGTCTATTAGAAATTTTGCTGGAGTCAGAGCAAGAACAGCAGATCATGACTTCCATATTTATGAAGACAAAAACAACAAAGGGTTTATCAATATCGCAGGAATGCAGTCACCGGGATTATCATCCGCATGTGCAATTGCACCAGATATTTTAAAAGATGCTTGAAAATTCAGACTTACATTAGAAGCAAAAGAAGATATCGTAGATGAAAGACATATCGACCGCTTCAAACATTTAAGTCAATGAAGACAGAGCAAAATAGTAGAAAAGAATCCAGCATTCGGAAAGATCATTGCCGTTGTGAAACGATCACAGAAGGTGAGATCATCAACGCAGTGCATCGTCCAATTCCAGCAACATCCATTGATGCGGTCAAGAGAAGATGTAATGCAGGTATGGGAAGATGCCAGGGTGGTTTCTGTGGACCAAGAGTTCAGGAGATCATCGCAAGAGAGCTGAATAAACCATTAGCAGATATTCCACAGGATCGTTTGGGAACAAACATTATCACAGGAGAAACAAAAGATGGAGGTGCCAAATAATGAAGTATGATGTAATCGTTGTAGGTGGAGGACCTGCAGGACTGGCAGCAGCAGTGGAAGCAAGTAAAAATGGTGCCGAAAAAGTTCTGGTTGTAGAACGTGATCAGGAACTTGGAGGAATCTTAAATCAGTGTATTCATAATGGATTTGGACTCCATTATTTCAAAGAAGAATTAACAGGACCTGAATATGCAGGTAAAATTCATTGATATGTTAAAATGAAACAAAATATCGAAGTGATGCTTGATACGATGGTTCTTGACGTAGATGAAACAGAAAAAATGTGTACATGCCATGAATAAGAAAAAATGGTTATATGAAACTTGAAGGTAAATCCATTATCTTAAATATGGGATGCCGTGAAAGAACAAGAGGAGCCATCGCGATCCCTGGTGATCGTCCGGCTGGAGTGTTTACAGCAGGTGCAGCACAGAGATATGTGAATATCGAAGGATATATGGTAGGTAAGAAAGTACTGATCTTAGGATCCGGAGATATCGGACTGATCATGGCAAGACGCATGAGTTTAGAGGGTGCAAAAGTAGTTGGATGTGTAGAGCTTTGTCCATATTCTAACGGATTAAACCGTAACATCGTACAGTGCTTAAATGATTATGATATTCCACTGTATTTATCACATACGATCACAGATATTCAGGGTGATAAACGAGTTGAGAAAGTTATCGTATCAAAAGTTGATGAAAAGAATCAACCAATTCCAGGAACAGAGATGGAATTTGATGTAGATACTGTATTATTATCTGTTGGATTGATCCCAGAAAATGAATTAACAAGATCTGCAGGAATTACAATGGATCCAGCCACAAGTGGACCAGTTGTATATGAAAACATGGAAACTTCAGCAGAAGGAATCTTCGCAAGTGGAAATGTCGTTCATGTTCATGACCTGGTAGACTTCGTTACAGCAGAAAGCCAGAAGGCAGGAAAGAGTGCTGCAGAATACGTAAAAAATGGAGAAACAAAAGATCAGACATGCATCGATATCAAAAATGGAGATGGGGTCAACGGAATCGTGCCACAGAAAGTACGTCCATCTAATGTAGACAAGAAAGTTGAAGTTATGTTCCGTGCAAGAAACGTATTTACAGATGTAGCGATCAAAGTAAGATCAAATGGTGAGGAACTTGCTTCCTTTAAGAGAGAACACATGGCACCAGGAGAAATGGAAAAGATCGTTATTCCGAAAGCATTTTTAGATAAAGTAGAAAATGGTGAGATCACAGTATCTGTAGAAAAGGTAGGTGCATAAAGATGACAGATTTAATTTGTATCGTATGTCCAAAAGGATGTCATTTAAAAGTTGATGAAGAAAATGGATATAAGGTTACTGGAAATGGATGCCCAAGAGGAGCCGCTTACGGAGAAAAAAGAACTGGTAAATCCAACACGAGTGATCACTTCTACAGTCAGAGTAGAAGCAAAGACTGCAAGAAGAGTTCCAGTCAAAACCGCAAGTGATATTCCAAAGGGTAAAATCTAATGATATCATGAAAGAATTAGATAAAGTAACAATGAAAGCTCCTGTAGCGATCGGGGATGTAGTGATCCCTAACGTATTAGGACTAGGAGTTGACGTTGTAGCTTGCAAAAAAAGTAGCAGAATAAATAAAATGATGTAAGTAAAATATTTAAATTTCAGGAGGATAAGAAATGAGCGTTATTACATTTGTTTGTGCAGGTCAGATGAACTCTGCGATCACATTCCCAGCATTTGAAAATGGACATGAAGTACGTCTGGTAGGATCACCATTAGACAGAGATATCATTGATGGATTAAGAAAAGACAATTTCCATATCACATTAAAGAGAACTCTTCATGATGGAATCAAATATTATCAGATCGAAGAATTAGAAGAAGCATTAGAAGGAGCAGACTTAATCTTAGGTGGAGTCAGCAGTTTCGGACTTGACTGGTTCTGTGATGAAATCCTCCCAGTATTACCAGAAGATGTACCTTTATTAACAGTTACAAAAGGTATGGTAGATTTAGATGACGGAACTTTTAGTTCCTTATCCACATATCTTTGAAACAGAGACAGCCAGAAGGAAAACATATCAACTTTAATGCCATCGGTGGTCCATGTACAAGTTATGAATTAGCAGACCATGATGACAGCCACGTAGCTTTCTGTGGAAAAAGATATGGAAACATTAAAATTCATTAAATCTTTATTAGCAACAGACTACTATCATATCAGCCTTTCTACAGACGTTGTAGGTGTCGAGTGTGCCGTAGCTATGAAGAATGCTTACGCATTAGGAGTATCTCTTGCTGTAGGTTTAGCAGAGAAGAGAGATGGAGAGATCGGAGCTGTTCATTATAACTCTCAGGCAGCACTGTTTGGACAGGGTGTCAAAGAAATGATCCATCTGTTAGAACTGATCCATGGTGGACCAGAAAACATCATCCACGGAGCTGGAGACTTATATGTAACAGTATTCGGTGGGAGAACTCGTAAGATTGGTACATTATTAGGACGTGGACTGACATTTGATCAGGCAATGGAAGAATTACAGGGTGTAACTTTAGAGTCTATCGTTATTGCAACAAGAACAGCTCGTGCCGTACGTAAACTGGCAGAAAGAGGCGTTGTATCTTTAGATGACTTTCCATTGTTAATGCATGTAGATGCGATCATCAATGAAGGCGCAGAAGTTGATATTCCTTGGGAAAAAT